>WLWG01000296.1_pt1 | contig 53568 bp, 79 predicted proteins | sample 6712871 | NCBI WGS metagenome assembly WLWG01 (sample SAMN12718693, study PRJNA515312) | sponge metagenome | isolation source: marine sponge | host: Mycale hentscheli | place: New Zealand: South Island, Marlborough, Capsize Point | collected 2003-05-01 | reverse complement strand
CTTTGATACATCAAAAAGAATGAAAGATTGTATGGATAATCAAACTGGTGACGTTGGTTATTGTTGGATGCATCACTTTATGTGTTCAGGTAAAAAATGGTGTGACACTTGGGTTGAGGGTGGACCTGTAACTTCTGATGAAAAATCTTACGAAAAACAAGAAGGGTAGATGAATGTTAAAATTGTGGTTGATGATTGGGATAATTGGTTTCCAGACCAATTGATATAAAAAAACCCACTTTTTTAGTGGGTTTTTTTTAGTCTTCTTTTAATGATTTTATTAAATCCCTAATTTTTGCGGCGTCTTCATAGTTTTCATTGATAATAGCATTTTTCATTTTCATGTCTAATAATTGGAGTGTGTCCATTTCTTTTTGTTCACCACCAAAGTCGTGACTTTTAAACTTTGGGTACATATCAAAATTACCCCTACTAAAATTTATGTTTCTAAAATCACCCATTTCATTTTCACCAGTGTTAAAGTCGTTTTGGATATTATTAAATATTTTTTTAATCATATCTTCGTCCATATTAAAAGGGTTTATAAAATAGTCATTACCTTTATTTCTATCCATTAAGTTTTTTATGCTTGATTGGTACGTTGTTAGGAATTTCATAAATTCTTTTCGAAATTCTTCGTCATCCATATTGTTAAAATTTAAATCCATATAATCTTTTTTTATTAATAAATATGTTTTAATTATTATTATTTGTAAATACTTTGCATAAAAAAACCTACCGAAGTAGGTTATTTTAAAATAACAAAGCCTTTGTAAGACTTTTTTTTAGTGGCCGAAGAAGGAGTCGAACCTTCACGAATTTTCATTCATACAATAGAACTAAAACAGCTGGATTTTTTTCTATTATTTCTCATATTATAATTTGTTTCAACCAACGCGTTAGTAATCTTTTAGTTGTTATTATTATATTATACTTATATGTTTTTTTCACCACCACAAGGGTGAGAGGAAAACAATCTTATAAACCAAGTTTTACCCTAGTTTCAGTTTTTCTTGTAAGCGTCTACCAATTCCGCCACACGGCCATATTTTCAAAGAACAAATCACATAGCTGCGGACTTTCTGCCATTTAATCACTAGATAATATTGGTGACACTATGTAATTTTAGTACGGATGGAAGGAGTCGAACCTACAAGACTTACTTTCTATCGCCCAAAGGAGATTAATTTCAGTCACAACCACAAGTGTTGCGTGTTTACCATGTTCCAAGGAACCATTTCACCACATCCATATTTAAGTTGTTTTTTTTTAATTCTTAACAACAGTTCAAATATAAAAAATTTTTTTTAATTCGAAAAGAATTTTATTAATTATTTTTTAAATATAGGTAATATTTTCTAACCTCATTACCCAAGTCATAGTCGTTTGGGAACTTTTCACATAGTTCACATATGTACCTAGGGTCCACTTTAGGTGAATTATCCACATTTTTAAAATGACTTACTGGTCGTTTGTACCCAAATGTTTTTGATTGTCTTAATTCGTTTAATGTTCTTTTTTTTGTCATGTTATTTATTTTTTAAATATTTTTGGTTGTTTATACCCACTAAAAATACCAAAACCAGGTTTAACTTTTATGTTATCGTATTTTTTATACTCATAGAAAATATCAGCCCAATAATCTCCACCTTCATTAGATTTGTGTGTATCAAAAGAAAGGTGAAAAAAAACGGAGTAGTTTGGGAATTCTCTTTCCATATAGGTTTCAAAATCATTAATCTTCTGTTTGTTAAAATTGTCTAACCACTTAATTTTGTGTTCAGATTTAAACCAATTAAAATAATTTTTCCCCTTCATAAAACAAATATAGTAAAAATATTTATTTTTTCAAAATATTTTCAATGTTTTTAAATAAAAGTTCTGATTCTTGTGGAGTTTGTGAACCATTTAAGAATTTTTTTAAAAAATTAACTATAGCTTCTTCTTTTTTACGACTTAGTTTTGATTTATAGTCAAATATGTCATAAATACTCATATAGTACCTACCACCCAATTTAACTGAATCGTTTAAAATTTCTTCTGTAGACCTAACATTAATGTCTTTGGCTCCCTTAACCAAATCTGGTCTCCAATCTGTAAAAGCCTCAATGTCTTTTTTAGATAAACCTAAACCATCTTTACCCTTTCCAGGTCTATAAATCTCACCACCAAACCTTTCCCATTGTTTTTTAAATCTATCAATAACTGTTGGTATGTTTTTTTCTCCTATTTTTTTACCTAGTTTTTTAATAAACTCTGAGTCTTTGTTGGTGTAGTTATTATATAATGTTTTCCATTGTTCATCATTTGGAACAACTACGTCCAAGTCACCCACAGATAGTGGGAAATCTTTATCTAACTCATTTAAAATTTTTAGTAAAGCTGGATTTTTAAATAATCTGGCTGAACCACCTATAAAATATTTACCATTTTCAGATGGGTTAATACCAAAAGCTTCAAATATTAAAAGATTAGACTCATTTAATAGTTCGTTTATATTGACAGCATCAATCTCAGATATAGACCCTTCATTATGTAAATACTCATCAAACCTAGTCCAAGTTTTTGATTTCTCAACATCTTTATATACTTCGTATAGTTTCATTAATAATAAATATCAAACTATTTCTTATTATCTAAATGTTGTTTTAATTTTTGATTCCCTTTTTTATATGGTGGGTCGTAGGCACAGTGCCTACATTTTGAACCACAACAAAATCCACGATTTTTAAGATAGTTTTCTGTTAAAATAATCCTACCACTTTCAAGATAATAATCTTTTCCTTTTTCAAATTCTATTCCCATATTGACAATATAATAAAAATTTTAATCATTGACAATACCTACAAATGGTTTCCAGTCAGTATTAACCTTTTGTATTTTTTCAATAAAATATAAATAGGTTGGTTTAAATGGTTTATGTACCATAATCATACCAGATTCTTTTAAAGACTTATTACCCTTTTTAACATTACAACTACCACAACAAGTGACTAGATTAGTCCATGTGTTCTTACCACCTTTTGATTTGGGTATGACATGGTCAATTGTTAAATTTTTATGCTCTCCACAATAAACACATTTGTTGTCATCACGTCTAAATATATTTTGTCTAGATAGATTAACTTTTTTAAAAGGGAGATAGATATATCTTAATAAACGAATAACAGTTGGCCTTCTATAATCTTTTCTTTCTGTTACTATTGGTTTTTTATTTACGTGACTAACTACCTCTGCTTTCCCTTTAAACACTAAATTAAAACCTCTTTGTAGTGTTGTGATATTGATTGGGCTGTAGTCCATGTTGAGTACTAATACTTTCATAAGACTTTGTTTTTTAATAAATATTTTGTTGTTATAAAAAAACCCCCTTAAGACTTAGGGGGTCTGAATTTTAACGGTTTAATTTCACGACATAAACTCATTAGTGTTTTACCACATGAAAAATCGACCATGTTATTGCGGGAAAAGGTTGGTCACCAGTTCTTGTTCCACAAACTACTCTTTTACGTTATGGTAGTACCAACGATAGGTTTTGAAAGAACTCCTATAAACTTCGGGTGCCTTTTACCCTTTAGTACACCCAATAGGAGTCGAACCTATAACCCTCGCCTTAGAAGGGCGATGCTCTATCCAATTGAGCTATGGGTGCAAAATTGTTAGGTAGAAATCTGGTTTAGACTTTTTAAGTTTCCACACTTTCCCATCTACTTATCTTTAAACTCTTTTGAAGCAAATGTTAATAAGATTCGGTGTACAACACCAGCTCTTACCTAACTTTGTACTCTGGGAGAGACTCGAACTCTCATGGGCCACTGCCCATTTGGGCTTAAACCAAACGTGTCTACCTATTCCACCACCAGAGTAAAATAAAAGACAAGGTTCTTTTTTAAAGTTACATAGTTCCAAATATTATTGTGTAACTCCTTGTCTTTTGTTTAACAAATATAAAAATTTTATTTTAATTTTCCAAGAAATCCAAACATTTTTGATATAAGGTTTTGTTTCCCCTATTCATGTATCTTAGAATGATTTCTTTTTCTTTTAGATAAACCTTTGCAAATTTTGGGTCATTTTTAAGAATATCTTTACTATTATCCAAAAGGTCTGCGTATTTAATTGTTTGAGCTCTAGGTGATATTCTACCCATTCTAATTGCTTCCATTTCTTTTCTGCCCGCTCTATTTAAATCAGGGTAACTTTCATGTGTAAAAACATCTGTTAGTTCATTAACTAATCTAATAACATCCATAGCAATACCTGGTACAACAATTGCCATCATTTCATTTAATAACTCAGATTCAGTTGTTGGTGTATCTTCTAGGACATCATGTAGAATTGCCGCATAAATCATAGCTTCATCACCACCGTTTTCTTTTACTGTATCTGAAACTCTAAATGTGTGTGAAACATAAGGGTCACCAGAATATTTTCTTTTTTGGTCACCGTGAAGCCTTGTCGCAACTTCTTTCACCTTTTCTATTGTATCACTCATAACCTTTATTTTTATGTTTTATTGTTCTTACATAAATAGTTTTCGGCTGCTCAACTCTGGAAACAAAACGACCATCAAAAAATCCCGCTTCGATTTGATTAACTCTAGCTCGTCCTTTCGCCATTTTATGTTGGTCATACTTTTTCATTTTCTTATACCCTTAAATATTCCTATTAATTTTTGCCAAAATGTTAATTTAACTTTTGGGTGTTCTAATTCACCATAATTAGAGTTATGCTTATACCTTTCATGAATTTCTTCTAATTCCCTTTTAATGGCTTTACTTGGTATGTTAAGTTTACTCATCATCCAAGCCTTATTCCAGTTAATTTTCTAACCCTTTTTTTAAAGTTAATACGCATATATCTATTAACGACCTTTGATATTTGTTTTTCTCGGTCTTTTAATCTTTTAACCTCTATATCGGTAATTTTTGTTTCCATAGTTTTATTAAATATGCTTAATAGCATTATTAAGCAGTGTTATTATATTTTTTTTACCCACAGGGTTTGCACTTTGTACAAAAAACTGTGGTATTTTCTTTTTATGTTCGATACAGTAGTCAACTAACCACTTAGCACAGTCCATTCCATTTTTCTCTTTCCAAGTAGATTTAAGTATGTCTATGTTTCCTCGTTTAGAATAAACCACATCAGCTAAATCGTGGTCAAAACCAATCTCAGTTGGTAAACCGTTTTCTTGTATCCAATCTACAAATTCGTCATAATCTTTAACCCAAATAACTTTGTGGGTTCCTTTATCCTTTTCGTAGTAATATTCTGGTGACCATTCTAGTAACCAATCAGACATTGCAAATGGATTTCTTACGTCATCAAGCCATAGTAATTTTTTCATTCTACAAATATAACTATTTTTTTTTAATTAACAAACTTCTTTTGTTAATATATTAAATAAATGAGCTTACCCAGGTTTCTGCTTTATGCAACCATTTGTCTGTTATCCTTTACCTTGCCATTATAGTGTTGCTCACCCACTAGACTGTTTTAAGTTTCATCCTCGGTAGTCCAAACGATTACTCTCCTACCTTAAGCAAAGATGTCCTGAAGTTTCTCACCGTAGTGCGGTTGCTTCTCTTTTTATTTAATATTGTGGTCGTGAATATAGTAAAATTTTTTTAAATATCAAATTATACTGTTAATAAACTTAGGGCTTTCTAAAAAACCACCACCATATCCAGTCTTAGAAGACCACTTTAAAACACCTGATTTATCTAAATCTATAACTTTATAATACTCGTTAAAGTGTGAGTCTTCTTCTCCCCAAGCTATATCATTAATTAAATCAAAATAGATGCCTTCTTCTGGTAAATAATTCCATGCGTGGACTAGTGGTATCATAGACTGAACGTAACCTTCTATATAATGGACACCTGGAACGTACATTGCTGTATTATAAGCCGTATCAAAACAACCTTTCTTTTCACAGAAGTCACCAAAACGTCTCATTTTTTTAACAAACCTATCCACTTTATCTTTTAACTCTTCATTGGAACGGTAACTAACAACAGGTACTTTTTCTAAATTATCTAGAATCCATTGATAGTACTTTTTTTGATTACCTGATGTTACACCAGCAATCGACTGTAGATAGTTTTCTACACCAGACTCTTTTATTAATTTATTTTTAGACTCTTTGACTGTTGGGCAATCACAAGGAATAATAACGCCCGAACTAATATAATTTTCTACTTCACTATATGTAAGGGACATAGCTGGGTATCCAGTATGAAATATATCAAAATACACTCTAGTTTTATTTAGTATTGTTAGGTCATTTAGTTTATCCGTGTTTTTTGGTGTTTTTATTTCTGAAACTTTAACAAGAATATCACCATGTGAATTACTTTTAAGGGTTAAACACTTACCCACTTCTATAGGGTTTGAGTCCATCCAACTAAAGTCATTTATTTCTTCCCTTATTATTTTTTTTAGGTTTTGTTCATTTAAACTTTGGTAATTTTTAATGGTTTTGTAAGCTTCTTTAGGTAAGTAATGTAAAAATTCTTCCGTTCTTTCATGTCTATAAGCATTATCTGTTTTGTCCACCATAGACATAGAACCATTTTTCCTATTAAGATTTACAGATACCTTACTCAAATTGTCGATGTCACGAATATATGCGAAATCAGATAAAAGTTTTTTATAGTTATCATTTTTTTGTAGTATTCTATATAAAATGCCGGATTTATAATAACTGTCAAAATAATTATTGTTCTTACTAGCGGTACACCATCTAGTTCCTTGACCAAATTTACAAGCTCCAACGTGTGACTTAGGGACAACAATTAACATATCATCATTCTCCCAAATTTTATCAAAGTCTTCACCTGCTGAGGCTTTCTTTAACTTTTTGGTAAATGATTTTTCTTTTGCGTCCCGTAACTCCACCTCAAGTTCATCCTCACTTTTATATTGGAATATATCTGAACTTTTCATTAGGTTTCTATAAGAAAGCCATTCTTTAAATTTTCTATCAATGTACACACCCGTACATTGGTGGTCAGCTATCATCTTCAGTATACCTTTATAATCCTCTTTGGCGTATAGTTCTTCAGCTTTTTGGTACATTTTACTGTTGGGGTCACTAAAATCACTACTATACACAGCAAGCTCTTCTACATAACCATCAGCATCATAAATATTATCAATTGTTTGTTGTCCTTTTGATTTGGTTTTTTTACACCATTTGACATAGGCAGATTTTAACCTATCTTCTAAAGATTCAAATAATAGTTCTGACTTTATGATTTTTTTTAGATTCATAACCTTAAATTTGATTCAAGAGGTGTTATATGTTGGGGTCTTTCTGACCACTCTTGTAATTCTTCTTCTGTTATATTACTAACCCAATCCATAACTTCATCTATTAAATTTACACCAAATTGGGTTTTTAATAAATTATTTATTTTAAGTGCTTGCTTTTGTGCGTTTTTACTTTTAGAATAAACCCCTGTAATAGGGATATTGGTTACATGGATATTGCCATTCATAAAGCCATCCGTTTCTTGATACACGTTTAACGATAAACTATTATCTTCATTTATTTCTATTGAGAATTTTGACATCAAAAATTCTTTAACATCGTCAAAGTTAATCTTATTGCGTTTTTCTTTAATATAATCATCACAATCCACAAACTCACCTAGTTTTGGGTCCTTGAAAAAGATACCAATAACATTATACCAAGACTCTTTATCTATCCCAGGGTGGTCTTTTTCTAACATTGATAATAATTGTTGGCTTTCAGGTTTTTCTTTACTTATAATTTTAATCTCATTATTGCCAACCACACACTTTAACAAATTATTATCCATCCACTTTAACGTAATTTCTTCAGGTGACTCACCAACCCAGTCAAAGTCATTTATTTCTTCCCTTATGATTCTTTTAATATTCATATTAATAATATCTAATATAACTTAAAACGTTATCTTTTTCTTTTTTAGAATACTTAATTGTTGCTAGGTATAATCGTTGTTCTTTTGGGAGATGTTTATTTATATAATCAATAATATTTTTTACATACAACACACTACCAAAAGCTAACACAGTTTCCTCATTTTCATTTTCTATAGGCGTACTTATAACATAATGTCCATGTACTTCTTTTTTAAAATTATCTTTAGCCTTTTTAGTATTGATTGGTATTGTATCACCATAATCATTAGTCATTGTTGGATTTGTTTTTTCTACCCAATCAAAGTCACCCATTTCTTCCCTTATGATTCTCCTTATATCCACACCCAGCTGCCATTACTTATGTTATCCCTTAAATTTTTAGGTGATGTACTACTATCATGATTTTCACCGTATATTGGGTGGTGTTTAATTAATGTTAAATTACCATTTTCATCAATATCATTTATTGTGAAAATTTCTTTTGAATCATTAAAATATTCACCACCACTCATTTGGTCTATTATTTCTTGACCATAACCAAATTGTCTGCCAATCCATTCTTTGGGGTCTTGTAATTCTATCGGTTGGGTTGCTCTAGCCCATTCCCATTCATCTTCATAAACATCATCATACCTAATCCAATCACCCTTATATGCATTTCTCATACGACCATAACCAACAGGTGTTATTCTAGTAACATTTTTAGGTTTGCCGGCATCTTTCCAAAGGACAAAAGGTCCATTAGGGTCTTTCTCAATATCAGACCACTGGTTACCTGTAATGGAATACCTGTCAATTTTTTGTGATAATTCATAATTATCAGATTCATCTTGTTCCCAAATTTCTTTTCTTTCATCATCATCAAAAGTGTTATCAGTATAAGCTAAATCTTTTGGGTCTACTGCTTTATTATCGTTATCAAACAATTTGTAATTACCCAATTTAACTCTATAGATAAAAGTATCACAATTCAGTTTATTATAATCATAACCATCCTCCATATTACGCCACCATGTATAGTGAACATAATTAATACCATAATCATCTTCTTTAGTAACATCACTTATAACATACTTTTGGGGGTCAATACCATAAAAAAAATAATAACCTTTAAGGTCTTTACACTGTATTGGATTTGTTTCTTTTACCCAATCAAAGTCATCAATTTCCTCACGTATTGTTTTACGAATGTCCATGAATATAAATATCTAGAAATTAAAAGAGTGGCCGATTAGATTCGAACCAATGTTAAAGCTTTTGCAGAGCTCCACCTAAACCACTCGGCCACGGTGCCTTATTTTATTATATTATATTTTTATAGTAAAAGTTTTTTAAATGTCAAATCTTACTTCTACCAATTCATCAATATTAAGACATTGGTGTTTAAATTCTCCATCATATTCAACTTTACTAGAGTGAAAATGACCATAGAAATGTTTAAAAGATTTGTTATTACTTTTCAGTGTGTTAAAAAGTGTCTTCATGTCGTCCGCTTCCCAATCTAAATCATAATATAACTGACTATCTTTCATAATCCAATGAGATATCGCTAATTTTTCCATAGGCCAAACACCTGCTGGTCTTGTGTGAGTAATAACCACATCTACTTCACCAATTTTATTTCTTTCATCCAATGATGGTAAAACAAACTTTTCATCTAACCAATAAGATTTACCGTGTGTTCGTTCACTACGGTCAACACTATAAGCCCCACCAATACAGTAGATTTTTTTAAATTTACCATTAATTTTTAACGATAATAAAGTGTGGTCTTTTAATAATTTAATATTACTAAAATCATTAATACCATTTTCTTCTTTAAATATATCATCATTAAAGTATTGTGGGTCATCATGATTACCTCTTACGACATACAAATATGTGTTATATTTTTTTAATCTTTCATTAAGTAATTTAAGATATGTTTTTTCACCATTTAATTTAGTGAACCCCATACCAAAATCACCAACGTGTAAGATACCTTTGGTTTCTTTATTATTATCTAAATGGTATTTTTGTAATAATATTGGAGCAATTTTCATATTGTCACCATGTGTGTCACCCAAGGACATTAAGATATTAAAATTTACGTTATTTTCGATATAAGTATTCATTTTACAAATATAAGAAAATATTTTAAATAATCAAATTACTTAAATACCTTATCTATTGTACCATCTTCATATAAAAATATTTTTAACCCCCTATAATGTGTACCCACCTTTTGACCCATAATATTAGATATTGATAAAATCTTTTTATTTAATATAGTATTATCAATAACAACCACATTAAATGTTTCACTACCCCCATCGTAATCGGTTTGTTTAAGTCTATAGTAATTTAATCTTTTTAATCTATTGTAGTCTTTATAATAATAACTATTACTCTCAATTGTGGTTCCGGCTCCACTCATTTTAGTTATAGGTGACCAATTAATTCCATCATTACTTTTTTCTAAAGTAAAATAATCATTATTTATTTCAGAGTAAGTTTGCCATTCTATTTTATTGTATTCTTTATTTTTTTCACCTTTAAAATAAACCAATTCTACTGGAAATGGGATTGTGTTTGTGGCACTTATATCATATTCACAATTTGCCCCAGCATTACCATCAATAGCTATATAAACTTCTTCCCCCGCGACTAACCCAGATATTGTTGCGGTAACAGTACCACCCGAACCACTCTGACAACCTATGTTAGTTAATGAACCACAAGAACCAACAAAGTAACCTATTTGAAATCCAGCTGCTCCTCCACTACAAATAATATTATCTATTGTTACAACAACATCACCGGTATTTAAAGTTGTAAATGAATACCATGCTGTATTTTCTAAACTTCCAGCACATATGTCTGCAGGAGTAATAATTGGTGTGTTGGTTGTTGGTCCTGGGGTTGTACATATATTATTTGATGATTGTGGTGTTGCCGATATGGGTAAAGCTCCATTACAATTATCTAATGTAGGGTCTATCGCTTCAACACACAATTCAAAGTCACCAAGTGTTTTAACCCATACTCTAGCTGTATAACAAGTGTTAGGGGTTAACCCAAATGTTGAAGTATTGAAAGAGGCCCCATTACCATCATTACCCATACAATCTCCTTGACCTATAAAAGTGCAACTAGCGTCGTAAATTATTACAGCCCAATTTCCACCAGTAGTTATGTCCCCAAATGAAAAATTAATACAGTCGTTATTATTATTAGTACAAAAATTAATGTAAATAAGTCCTCCAGGACCACCATACCCTCCTCCGGCACAAGGAGAACTTCCACCCCCAGCTGTTGATAGGGTTTGACAAGTTTCAGTTGATGTTGGGGTACCTATTACTAAGGGGGAACCACATGATGATTGTGATATTAAGTTAAAACTGAGTATAACCCCAGCTAACAAAAGTAATATGTTTTTCATTTTAACGTTTTATTTTTATTTTCACTCCTTTATATTCTTTAGTTACTTTTCTCCCTAAAATATCCACACCTTCTGTTTCAATAGGTATTGGGTAATGAAGTTCATTTATAGAAGCTATAGAGCTAAACAATATGTTAAATCTGTGAGTAAAACCCATAAAAGTATTTATAAAATAATAATCATTGTTTGTTGTTAAAGTTATAATGTCACCTGTTATAATGTCCTCAAGTATTAAATTCATTGTGGTATCAAAATCATCTAAATTGATTTCTAGTGTGCCCTCCCCCTTTACCCAAATAGGGACACTATTAAGGTTATCAAAAGTATTTATTGCATATTTCTCATCTAACTCACTATAAATTGTAGAATTAGTTGTTATAAATTTAATTGCATCATATAAAGTATCACTACTGGTTGTTGCATTTGGATTTATAACTAAAGCGATTTCATCACCATTTAAAGAAAGTCTTATTATTTGATTTTGATTTGTTGATTTTATTTCTGAATTATCATTAGTTAAAACATTTCTATCACTTCTTAATCTAGGATTGTTCCTTCTGGCTTTAACCCAAAATCCTTGTCCTGATGATATTAGAGAAGTGCCTCCATTTACACCTACACCATTTACATAACTACTATAGAGATTAGTACAATTGTCTAATATCCAAATTGCATTGTATGTTCTCCTTCTACTCCAACCTGAGGCATCCCAATCAATTGTCCCTAAAAAAGGGTTTGCAATTAAATTCCAACCATTTTCATTTGAACCATTAGCACCTGAGTATTGGAGTCTATAATTGAAATTCTCAGTTAAGTCTATAGAGCCTTTTACTTCAATAATTCTACTTTCAGTAAGTGAAGTGGTTGATGAATCAAACAAATACATAGCTTGGCCCCTAGGTAAAAGATTATTTACATTAGATGGAACTGACCACCCAATTTCTCTATCTACATCAGGTATAGTCTCATCATATAAGTAAGTATTAGTCCAAAATGAAGGGAATGAAGAACCAGGAACTCCAGTATGAAAATATCCATAATCAACTAAAGGCAATTCAAACGGACCGCCATACATAGCCCAACCATCACATCTTTCAATCCACTTTTGCCATATAACTTCTGAGAGTAATTCGCCTGTTGATGTTTGACCTAATCTACCTTTGTCTACATCATTATTTATAAAGTAAACAACGCCATTAGTTAGGTCGGCTTCAATATTTAACACACCCTTTATAAAAAGAGTGTCATATAATATTGTTGTATTATTTATTAAGATATCTACTACTGTATCTTTAACGTCCACTTCTAGGGTGTGATTAACTATAATGTTATCCCCAGTCTGTGGTACACCAGTATCCCAAGTGGTTGGGTTGGACCAAAATCCGTTAGTAGTTGTTGTTCTAGTTGTTTGTGAAAATAAGTTAAAACTTATAAATATTAATACTAATAAAGATATTTTTTTCATTTTTTATATTATAAATATCTTTAAAAGATAAAATATAATTTTAAAAAAATCAATAATTATTACTAATTATTTTAAATAATCAGAAACTGGAACTTCTTTTTTGCTCTTCAAACTCTAATTCAGACACTTCAACTACTCCTTGAAACATAATAATTTCTTCCAATTCTCTTGGTGGTATTAAATTGTTTTCTATTGCGTATGATATCACTGTTTCACCTTCATCACCAGGTCCACCCAAATAACCAATATAGCCATCCCATATTACTTCTACATATTCTTTTGGTATTCTTATAAAATGTGAATATTCATCATCACACTCTTCATTTTCGTAATCAATACCATAACAAGCTACGATTTCAAAGTACCTATATCTTTGGCCATATTCTTTAGTTCCAGGTATTTCTTTAACCCAATCAAAATCATCGGATTCATTTAATTTGTTACCAAAAAACTCTTCTTCATATATTTTAGCATAACCCTTGACAGATTCAGGGATTAAATCATATACAGGTCTATTGTTTTCATCTACAACAAACCAAGCCTCACTTGCACTAGTACCGTTTAATTGGCGTTCTATACCATAACCCCACTCAGTTGTGATAGCTGACGTATATTTATGGTCTTTTACCATGTCTAGCGTTGGTGTTTGTTTTATTTTACCCCAGTAGTTATTCCATACAACGCCATAGCGGTTCTCATCCCAATATTCTGACGTAAACCATTCAGCTGGCCCTCTACCACTATCACTTAGTTGTGTTTTAGAAAAGTAATCCCACCACTCTTTACATCTAGTTAAAAACATGATTGATGGTCCCCCTGCGGATATGTATGGTTTATTAGAATTAACATTAAAATTAGCGACCCTTAAGGGTTTACAGTTATCCAACATATCATCTAACATTTCTTTGGACCAATTAATACCAGAAGCCCAATCAAAGTCATCCTCTTTTAATATTTTTTTAATTAAATTTTTCATTTTAATCTACATACCAATTACCATCATCATCGTTGTTATGTTCTGAAGATGTTTTATGTAAACCATTTTTAGCATAATGTGTGTCAACAGCTATAAGAGCTCTTTCCCACGATTCGTTTATTGGTTTAAGTTTATTGGGGTAAGTAAAACTATTCCCGTCTTTCTTTCCTTGTAATATATTAAATAGAATATCGTATGGTCTCATTGTTGAGTCATCAAATAAGAAAAACTCACCAGTTTCACCATATTCTTTACCGTAATCAACAAGTCTAGCTATTTTTTGGAAATTTTGTAGTCTTGGTGGCATTTTAAATTTCCATAAATAATAATATAGATTACCTGAACTATTGTATTCATCAAACGATTCTCCACCTTCAGCGGCAGTACACCATCTAGTATCACCACCATAATGACAAGAAGCTTCTCTTGTTTTAGGGTGTATTACAACTAAGTTGTCGTCTTCATAGGCGACATCAATACCTTCAACTTCTTCTTTTATTATTCTTTTAATTAGTTTTGATTCGTAAATAAGTTTGGTAATTTTTCTAGGGAACACTTGGTAAAGTTCTTCACCCCAATCTTCTATACCATCGTAATGACTACCTGAAAAATTTAGTGCGAAATAAGCGTCATCTGATTTTCTTTTAAATACCATTCTATCTTCGTGTGTTCCTCGCTCTAAATCATAATCGGTGGTATCCCATTCTACCGTTTTCCAAATACCATCAGTAAGTTCCATAGACTCCCTTATTTCATAATTCCAAAATTGGGGTTCTTCCATCCACCTATGATTATCAACCCAATGACCATAACCGGCCCACTCACCATAACCAAAGTCATCCCAATCTTCAGGTGTCCAACCTTCACCACCATTACCTGTTCGCATATACTCATTTGTTGGGCGTATAGTTCCTTCACTAACTAAAAAGTCTAATAAATCTACATCATCTTTCATAATGTCAACTAAAAAATCTTTAAGAGATATTTTATTCCTTCTTTCTATTGGTGGTATTGTATTGGGAACGTCTTTAATCCATTGTAGTTCATTTGATTCATTCATATCTCCGCCACCAGAACCCCCAGCATCACCTTGTTTCCAATAAGACCTCTCAGGGTTTAAAGACCAATCTTCATCGTTTTTCCAACTAGGGTCATTTTCAAAACTTTTATCTTTTTCATCAAAAGGAGTATCTTTATCGGACCACTCTAATGATTCATCTAATTCTTCTTCATCAAACACGGTAATATAATCTAAAAGGTCTTGTCCATCGATATAAATAGATTTTGAGATATCTGCATATGGATTATCCATTTCATAATCATCTTCGTAATTACTATATGCACTACATAATAAATTTTCTTCAGGTTCATAATCAGTCCTATCAGAACCACAATGAACAATAATTCCTTTATAATTACCCCTACGGAAGTAAGTTGGGGAAGATATTCTATTGAGCATATCATGTTCAAATTCTTCATAATTTGGGACAGTCTTTTTAATATGGTTTACAATTTTTTTTCTACCTTCACTATCTAGTTTTGAAATGTCAACCCAATGTTCCTTACCGTCAAAACTAAAGTCTAAATTAGGTGGTTTAACATCCTTAACCCAAGCTAAATCATCCAAAGACTCTTTGATTATATTTTTTAATCTATTATGAAAGCTTTTTGGCATGTTAAATTCTTTAATAATAAATATTAAGTAATTTGATTAAATAAGTGTGTGTTGTTTAATTTCCGATTTAATTCCTATAACCCCTTCAAATATGTTATCCATGGACCATGAACCATCGTCATAAACAACTGGTTCTTCCATTGGCCCATAGTTATAATCGAAATATATTGGTACATCTATAGGTTGTACCGGTATCAAATCTTGAGCTAGAGTATTAGCTCTAATATTTTCTACAATCTCTCTATCTATTTCTTGAGTGATTTGTTCCGATAACATTCTTGTTAATTCAGCTTCAGCATCAATATTATGATAAGCTTCTAAATCTTGTGTTAGTTCAGGGGTCCATGTTGCACGTATTCTTCTTTCACCCGCAGTAACCTCTACAGACGACATTTCAAAACTAAATGGTTTTAACCAAGGGGATTCAAAACAAAAACTAGGTATCTTTTTATTAGGCTCCATCGTGTTCTACTATTCCATAAAAACTGTTATTCACAACTCTTTTTGCGTACCTACTTATCATACCTCTTCTAGGTCTAAATTCTGTTAGTTCTGTCATTAGGCTAGATGAAGAGTCAATGAAAACATATCCAGCTTCCAAAAAGGTTTGAGATTTCCGAACTATAATACCATCTGGGGAAACCAATTTAAGGTCACCTAACCCATGTAAAAATGAATGATTGTATATTTTTTTATTCGGAGTCATTAATTACTTCACCTTCCTGATTTAACTTTGTTATTCTACCATCTGTGTTCTTGATGATTATGCCAAAGTTAGTTGGAGCTGTAAAATAGTCAAGCTTTCTATATCTTGGGTACTCAGAACTTTTTAGTGCTTGGTCTTCTGTATTTTTAACTTGGATTAAATAAGTTTTGCCTTTATAATCCATGATTAAATCAATACCATATAACATATCTATAAAATCACCATGACCACCAGTATACAAAGTCCTCATACCAAAATTCTCTAAAACATTTTTAACATCATCCTCAGCTTGTTCACCTTTTTGGGATAGGTGTTTTGAGTTTCTAATAAAGCTTTTATATTCATCTAAAGAGATGTATCTGTCTAAAACGTTTATTAATTTATCTTTAATTGAACTTAGGTATTTTTTAAGACCTAATTTGTTTTTGTTACTTAATTTGTTGGCAACACCACCCCTAATAAAAAGTTCTGTTAATAACTCAGCTAAATCAGCATAATTTGTATTTAGCTTATTAACATAATGCCAAGCACCACCTTCATCATAAAGGGTACCAACATCAACTAATTTATCGGTATAAAATTTATTGTTTTCTCTTTTAATATCGTTAAACTTACCCGTTTTATAAAGAAACATTAATGGTTTTTGGTATTTGTTATTTAGGTCTTTAACTTCACCCATTAATTTTATCTTTTGGGTTATAATATCCTTTAACCCCAAATCTTTATATAAGAACGAACCAAGGGTATATAATTCATAACAAAGCTTTCTATGTGATTCATTACCTTTAAAATGAGAACATCTTTCGTATTTAGTTTCCCCAGCACTACTAAATAAATCTAATTGTTCCTCTTTTAATTCGTTAGGGAAAATATCACTTAATTTAATTAACTCGCCACTTAATTTATTTTCATCTCTGAAATGTAAATACCTATCAAAATCAACATTCCAGAAAAAATCACCATCATCAAAAATCACCATATATTTACCCATTAACCCTTTAGCAAGCATTTTAGCTCTATTGTGATTTTTGTTTTGTTTTTCTGTTGTTTTACCAGCTTTAACTAACCAATCAAAAATTATTTCTGCCTGCTCTAAGGTTGGTTTAATGTCGATATGTAGAGCTGTCCCATTTTTATAAAAAGGGTTTAAATCTGAAGGCTTAATTTTGTTTGCCCATTCCCAATCAGATTCTTTTAATATTTTTTTGATTAATGTTTTCACTAAATATAAATATCACACTAAAACCATTCTTTCTCTTCTTCTACTAAATTTAATTGATTGGTACAACTTGGGCAAGTGTACTTTGTTTGAAATCTTTTATCTTCAATAACACCATTATTACAAGGACATCCATTAACACCATAATCCTCTTTATTTGGGTATGTTTGTTCGGTGTAGTTACATAGTAAAGTTTTGTCTAAAATATATGCGTATCTGTGTTTTTGTGTTCTTGGTAACCAAACACCAGGCATTTCATTTGTTTTACCCCTATAGTTCTTTTTAAAGGTGCCGTCACCCCTATATAAAAAGAAATCACTCTTCTTATTTGACAATCCATAATAAGTAAAATTACAAACTTGGTATATACTACCACTGTGTCTAGAGTTGTCAGCTAAAGTAATAACAGCTCTTATATCTTCTTTTTTAAGTAATCTAATACTATTTCCCAATAAATAGGATGTGGCATTGGTGTTATTTAGTTTTGGTACAACACATAATCTACTTAACTCTAACACTGTTTGGTCTTGGTTAGTTAAACTGAACCACCCTTTCATTGTTACAGCACCTTGTGGGTTTGAGAATGTTGTCACACCTAACATCTCATCTGTTTCTTTTGAAAATAGACCATAAGCAAATTTAGAGAAAAATTTAGCATCAGCTAAATAATGGTACTCTTTAACAAATTTATAAGCTTCAGCTTTATTGATTTGTTTAATTATATAGTCTTTCTTTTTAAAATCTTTATTATACATTGTGTGTTTTATTTTGTTTTAGGTTTATAAATTATTTTTTATTACATAAAACCACTATCTTTCAACTCTTTATCTGTGGCATACCCTATGTCCTTATTACAACTATCACAAACCCTCTTTGGTGATTTTACGTCTTGTAGGTATTTTATTGTATAGTTTGTGTGAGAACAATCATTTTGTATTTCATCTAATGTATTTTTTAATGACTTTATCTCTTTCTCTATTTCACTAACACCTTTACCACCATTTTCTTTTATTTTTTTAAAAGCTAATTCATACATTTCACTTAATGGCGTATATTTGTGTTTTTTTATTTTCTTTAAATTACTAACTTCTTCAAAAACTTCTTTTTTAAGGCCCATTTTATGGGCTTCGTAAAGTATATCTTCTATTTTACACATTTTTTAAAAATAATTTATTTCCCACACATTGATATTTGTCATTACAATCCCATACACCACCAATTTTTTCTGATGGTATCATATGACAATTGTGTTTTTTATTGTGTCTAATGGAGTGTTGGGTAAAGGTGGTGTTGTTATTACTTTTAACAATCCAAGGACACTCTTTACAGTTTTTTTGCATTATATAAATATATTTAAACACGTTTAGATGTACCAACTACCTGATAGTAGTCTTTTTGTCCTTCTAAGTATTGTTTACAGAGACTTAACATATTTCTAAACATAAAAGCTCCTTCAGTTCTTTTTTCACACATAGAAAATAACTCTACTAAGGTTAGTAACATTTCAACAGATAAAGCTCCAATGGAGTCTAGGCCCTTATATTTATCACCTAATTTTTGTGGGTAAACTAAACTATAGTTATCTCTTTCTTCTTGTGTATTAAAAGGGATTGTTTTGTCATAAATTTTAATAAAATCATTAACCAATTCCAATGTTAACTCTTTATTTAACTCACCTTTAATCACTAAGTCAATAATCCAATGTGTATGTGAAGGTGTTCTTAATCTAATACCCTCTTTTTTGTATTTTACAATAAAATCTAAGTCAGGAAATTGACCTCTACTACCTTGGTAAATAGCCACTACATGCCCATCTAACATTTCAAACTTATTTAAAGGCTCTAATCTAATATCTTCACCCCTTACTTTATAACTTAAATTCATTTATTTTATTTATATTTTTAATAATTTCTACTTCAATATCATTAATATTTTTAATATAATCAATAGACCTATTTGAATTTTCTTTCATTTCATAATGAAACTCTTTGATTTGTTGTTTTAACTCAACAATTTTATTCAGATATGTTTCTATTAATTTTTTATTAGACATTAATTTTTTCTTTTACTAATAGATTAGTCAATTTTTCTCTAACATCAGTCAAAGTGGTTTCATTGTAAAACTTACCATCTTTGAATATTGTTTTTAATTCACCTTCCTTCTCAGTATCAGATGAAACCATGTCCCATAACTCATAATCACCATTGTAATCATTTTTTTGGACATGTAATAAACCTTTCGCTGATTTTTTTGTTCCATCATCTGTAATTGGGTCTTTAAAGATTTCTCTTCCTTCACCGTTAACCTCAACATAAGTTGCTTTCATTGCGAAACCAAACGTATCTCTAGTATTATATTGGTAAGTGTAACTCCCAATACCCAACACAATATTAGTAGAAGCAAATCCTTTAGCTTTTAATCTTTTAATGATTTGTCTTGCTCTCTCTGGTGTAATACTATCCCCATAGATTGCCCCAATATGAGAATCCAATACTTTATACCCTTGTTCGTTAATAGTACCACCAAAAGTTTCCCACAACAATTCAATCAACCCTTTATATGATGGATGACTATCGGATAGTGTAATTGGTTTGTCATTTAATTCATCATTTGTCAATGAGTTATACCCACAGATAATATCCACAGGGTCACCAGAATCAGGTCGAATAACAATCTTACCATCTCTACCCATAATCTCAGATTTAAGTTTTGGTAAGTACTCAGTAACTACAGTCCATAAATCCCATGTATCAGATACTACAGATAAAATACCTGTTGGGTAAGTGTCCATTAATCTACGGAATGTACCAATTTCATCACCTTTAGTTCCCGCACACATTACAGAATGTTCAGTAGCGTTTACAGAACCAACGACAAACCCCTTTTCATTGTAGTACTCTCTAGATGCTGCAATCACAGGTAAAGAGTCAGAACCGTTAAATGATGTTGCGTGACCTAAACCACTTAAGATTGTACTCATAAAACCACCCATCCCTCTCATTGAGAAGTCGTGACCTTGAAAGGCTACAAATGGTAAATTTTCTTTATCAGTTTCCAATGCTCCCTCAGTAAGAATTCTTTTATAAAGTAATGCTATTGTTGCTGATGTCATTGGTTGCCATAACATATTAGATAATATGGTTTCAAGGAAGTTAGTCACCCAACCAAAGTTACCAGTATTTTGTACTGTTAGGATTGGTATTCTTAAAGGTACTTCCACACCTTCTTCCAATGACTTAACTTCTATCGGTAAGTAACCTAAATCATGTAATTCTTCAAAGTGAGTTACATCATAATCAGTTCCTAAGTACATAGATAGTTCGGTTTTCATTTCACCACAAACTTTTTGTTTTGGTTGGGAAAAGAAGTTTTCTTCAAACTCACTTACTAACCACTTTAAAACCATTTGTTGACCAAATGAAACTACTTTATCACACCCTCTTGGTGCGTATTTATTTCCTCTCGGTGTCCAATTGGAATAGACTTTATTTGTACCCTTTGGGTATTGCTGGTGATGACCTGTCTTGTAACCATCAGTTAAGTATAAGCTATTCATTTTCATAATTTATATTTTTTTAATTATTATTTATTTTAGGTAAATTTCCTTTCCCAATAATGAATACATCATATTGGGTTAATTTATTGTGTGATGGAAACTCATTAACACTATTTGTTGTATATATTTCATCTACATACTCAAAAACCGTATCAAATCCTTTAGAGAATATTCCATGTGTTATAACTAAAACTATTTTTGATTCTTTACTATAATCTTTTCTTATGACCTTAGCTAACTCTATAAAAGTTCTACCCCCATCACAAATGTCATCCACTATTACAAAGGTTTTATTTTTTGCATCACTAACTCCACCACTAATTGATGTATGAGTGATATTACCTTTTAGGTCCCTATTTTTAGAACCTATTATAATATCTTTAATGCCAAATCTTTGTTGTATTTTGAAGACTTTTTTAAGTGCCCCAGCGTCAGGTGATACTAATACCATTCTATCTTGAGACCCATTTTTATTATCAATATTTGTTAAAGCTTTAAGAACCAAATTATGGTTATCTCTAGATTCAAAATTATTTATACAAGCCTCTAAAACATCTGAATGTGGGTCCATTATTATCACCTTTTCGAAGTTTTGTGAATTAAGTATTGGTGCTATAACTGTTTTAATGTAGTTAATTCCACCTTCTTCAAATTTTCGGTCACTTCTACCACCAATACAATAAGGTATAAATAATATTACTTTTTCTACACCAATCTCTTTAAGACATTGATTAGCACATATTATCAGTTCCAAATCTTTGAAACTGTTTAATCGTGATTTAATTGTTATACCTTGTTTGTTGTTTTTTAATGAATAGAAGGTGTTATAGCCTTCTTCAATAATTCTAAGACTTTGTTGTCCATCTGGAAATGTAGAAATTTCATATTTACAAGATAATCTATCTTCTTTATGTACTAAATTTAATGTCTCTGCCATTTCGTTATGTTTTATATACAAATATACTAATTTTATTTTATAAAAAAAAGTGTTATTAAATTATTTTTTTATAAGCCTATTAAATCATAGGATGCTAATGATAATGCTTCATGTGGTATAAGTTCTGAGTCTTCTTTCATTTTTTTAAGACCTAAATAAATAACTTCATAAGTAAAACCATGTTTTTCTGCGTGGTCTAAAACCATTTTTATTAACTCTATTTGTGTTATTTTTTTATTCATATTACAAATATAGTGATTTTTTTTAAATAAAAAAAGAGGGTACTTTAATTAAAAAATACCCTCTCTTAGTAATTCGATGTCGGAATGGTGGTTCAGTTTGAATTTTACGTAATGACCGTCATTACGGTAGATTGTTAACTCAGCCCCACTGAATGTCTTATTTTTATTTGTGACAAAACCAAAAGGTATGTTTTATAACCTAAAGGATGGGATTATCCCATTTTAAACCTCACCTATGGTTACCCCCTTTATGTTCGTTTAGGTAAAGGGAGAATAAAACCGTTTCTACATTTAGCTTAGTTTTTTAAGTTTGCAGAAACCATTCGTTTTACATCTAATATTTTTGTGGTAACAGAATCGTTTTGTAGTTTTACCACACTCTGTCATGTCCCCCCGCCGAAGCGATTTAATGACTTATGGTGTGGAAGGGCCCACATCCCTTTTTTCTATCTGTCTATGTTTAGTTTTAAGTTTAATTTGCTGCAATTATTCCTTAATACCACAATATTTTATTTCAAAGAACTTTAACTATCTAGATACCGAGTATCTTTCATCACCTATAGGTTCTAGACAGTTACTAATTCGTACCTTTCTGAATTAACAGTTTCGTTCATAATGTTAACCGGAGTTAAACTATTTGGGTTGTTTAATATCGGTTTCATTATTGATGGGCTGAAACCACTAACTAAAGCGGTCCCATTCTCATCAAATTTAGCTGGGAAATTGCCACCATGGGCGTTCAAGTTCCAGAAAATAATTCCAGGTCTTGTATATCCAGCTTGATTGTACATTTCATCAATCATACCCATTACTGTTGGGTTCCAATTGGAGTCATTACGTCTATAACCACCACCAGTAGCTTGATTAAATTGCATATCCGATAGGATTAATACCTTAGTTGGCATCTCACCTTGTGGTATATTAAATTTAATAGCTTGGTCTAGTAATGTTCTAAAAGACGCCTCCAAGTCAGTGGTCATACCCCATTCAGCTCTCGCCAATTGGTTGTATCGGTCACTCAAAGGTCCTAATAGTTTTTGGATTTCGGGTCTTGAAGAAAATGTCATAAACATATCTTTAAATTCTCCCTCATTTCTTTCTGAAATGTACATACCCAAGGAAATAGCAACCTCCATACAAGTTAGGTTTGGGTTATCACCCACCGGAACGCCCATAGAGCCCGACACATCTACAATAGGTAGAATGAGTTCTTCCGAACCTTCCATGTAATTTGGAAGTGCTTTCCATTGTTCATTGGCCAAATCTTTGTCACCACCAAATCTAAGATTTTTTGTGACATCGTAAGGATATAGAGCTCCAGCGTTAACTTTTGTTTCACCCTTTTTCAATGACTCAATGTATTCACCAAATCTAACTTTGTCATTCTTACTAAAAGTTTTAGTATATCTTGACATAGCCAAAGATGGTGTCTTTGGGTACTCAATCCCTTCCCAATTTTTTGAACACATTTTTTGTTCAACAGTATTGGAAAGTGAAACAATCATCTTTCTAAGTGTTTTTGGGTCTACTTTGAAAGACTTACGTACTTTATTGAAGACCACACCTTTGCGAGGCATCCATTTTGCACATAGACCGTTTTCTGATTTTAAACCATTAACAAGAAGAGTAACAACATCATCCTCTAAATCGCTTCCGAATAGATTTTGTACATCGTCCCACCTTCCATATTCAGGTATTAAATCAAGATTAACCCTAACCGCTTCAACATGGTTCTTAACTAGATAAGACATAATATCTCTAAAGATTTGTCTTTCACCAGCTCCACCACGGATGTCTCTTGCCCAAAACAAGATTCTCATAGCGGTTCTTGGGTTTTCATTAAAAGCTTTTGAAAATAAAGAAATTATAGAATTAACAGATTTACCTCTCATCGCTCCGATAGAGAAAAACAAATTAACACACTCATTTAATGAAGATGAGTTTGTGGTCATCCCATTTTTAGTAGTTGTGTTTTCTGTTTGTAAGGCTTCCATTAATTTTGACATAATTTCTGTTTTTTAAAAGTTTTTTATTCCTAAACGGTTATTAATACTAATACAAAAAATGTGCCCAGTCAATAGGCTAAGTGAAAATAATTAAAAAAAGTTTATTTTATTAATTAACGGGTTGTAGTGGTGGGTTAATTAAAAATTTAGAATTTAACCATAACCTAAGTTCATTTTCTACAAAAAAGTCTGGTACAGGTTCATTTTTGGGTTTTGATGCCGCGAGTTCAGATATATATCTAGTGAATTTTAATCTAGTATTTTCGTTTAACATATCTAAAAGTCCATCACTTATAAAAAATATTTTACTTAGTGGGTCTGTTGTGGGTAATTCACCTTCCGCTAAATTCATAACATTTATTACTGCTTTACCCCACCATCTTTTATAACCTTTTGTGGTTTCTAGAGCTGGTTTAATTATTTTATTCGATGCTCTAATACCACTACCTAAAAATGCTGCGATAGCTATTTGTGGGATAAACCAAGGTAAGAGTCTAATTACAGATTTATAAACACCCTCACCAACATTTATCCCTAGTTTTCTTTTTTGTGCTGATTTAACTAATAACTCCAATTGTCCAAATGTTATTGGCCCTTGTTCATTACATATTTGTGTTCTCTTACATACATTACTAATAACTTTTTTTGATGGGGCCACAATACCTTTTGAAGCATCAGTTTCTATTTCTGGTGTTGGGGGAAATCCGTAGTAACTGTTTTCATCGTACTCCATCCCATCAACCTCACCACTAATTTCATTTAATAAAAATTCTTCTGATAAAATTTCTTTTGTTATTGTTTTAATGTTCTTTTCTAAACCCATAACAATAAATATTAGGAAAAAAAATAAAGTTAATCCAAAAAGTTGTGTTTTAATTTTATTTTTATTGGTGTTATGGTATCCATGTTACCCCCAAAATATCTTGTTGAGTCTGTGGTGTTCTCACCATTTATATGTAAATCATACATAGTGCAACCATAAGGTGATTGTCTTGAAAAGAAAATGGTTTCACCTGTGGTTAAACCAAAACATATACAGATTTTACTAATAATATGATATGCATCATATAAACCAAACCCCAACTCAATAAATTGTTGTGATAACACCTCGTTGATTCGATTAATTGAATTAAATCTTATACCATCAGCCCCAAATCTATGTTTTACTATATTAAAATCTCTTAACAAATAATCATAAGTTATAGCAATATGGGCTTGGTATAAGTAAGTTAATGGTACTTGTGTTTCTAACGTACAATCATGTCGTGTTGGAAAGCGTCTTCTACCAACCCCTAACAATATAATGATTGGTTCACCCTCTTCAAGATTTAATACTAAAAGTTTAGAATTTGTATTTATATCATCACGATATAGACCACGATGAATATCTTTTCTTTCTATATTAGTTAGTCTCATAGTAAAATTCTAAATAAATTGTGTCAGTTTCAATTGTTGTAAATGATTCAATATAAAGACAATAATGTTGTTCATTTAAATAGATGTGGTCGTGTATCTCATCGAATGTTATTGTATCCACATACGGTATCTTCATTGTATAAGAAGGGCATTGTGAACAAGGTTTTGTCTTTTTTGATGTTGAGCAAGATGTTAGGTTTATTATAAACCCAATTAATAAAGTTATAATTAATAACTTAAAATATATTTTCCAAATTTTTTTCATATTTTTTATAATTTACTTAAATCAATTTTACCCAATACTTTAAATTGTGGTATGTAACGATTTTTATTTTTTACTATATAACTTAAAGATATTTTCCTATCAGTACGTCCAGCATGGTATTTACCACACCCCTCACATTTATATGCGTTTAATAGTTTATGGTTATTCTTTTTATCTTCCCATTTTTTTAGGTTATTTTTAAGACACCACTCCTCAGCTTCTTTAAAGGTGTTGTAGTAAATTTTTCTACTATATTTGGGTTGGTTATTTTTATCATACCCCCTAAAAGTTGTACAACCATTCTTTTTTAGTTTTTCACACATTACCTATAATTTATTTAAGGTATGACTGTATAGTTGATGTTGCGTGCTTGTATCTAGCTCCCGTACCTTTACATTCAGAAATTATTGGGTATTTACGGTTACGAGTTTTGAACTCAACAATAGTGTGTTTTTGACCTCTAGACATAAAAGTTTTACCTATTATATTAGATTTAAATCCGTAAGCTTTTGATAAACTCTCATTAGCAGAATTAACAGTGTTTAAAGTTTTTTCATCTTTAGCGTTTGTCTCCACTTTCATTGTAGTATTATACTCAGATGCAGTATAACGACATGTACCAAACGTAATTTTAACTTCTTCTTCTTTTTCGATTTCTTTAATCATCGATTTTATCTTGTCTTGTATTCTGCTAATTTTGGTAGATGTTATCATTCTGTTTTATTTTTTAAAGTTTAATAATGAAACAAATATAAAAGAAAAAAGTCTAACGGCAAAATGCCATTAGACTTTTTAATGTTTTTAGGTACAGAAATTTATTTATTTAATTGTTAATGATTTACTTGTTGACTCTGTTACTAGGTGTGGGACTTTTACTATTAATAGTCCGTTTTCCATTTTAGCATCAGCTTCAGATAATTTAAATCTTGTGGCTACTTTATAACCAAAATTAAAAGCTCTTTTAGTTAGACCATTATAGTAATACTTTTTTATATTATCTGTCTTTTCTAAAATCTCTTTTACTTTAGGTTTGTTATAGATGATTCTTAATACATCTCGTTCTATTTTTATTTCTACATCTTCTTTACCCAAACCCGTACAAGCAAGTTCTAATGTTAGACCTTCTTCGTCTTCATAAACATCTACTGGATGTTTGAGTTTTGCTGTATGTAATGGGTTAAAGGGTTCTTCTCTGTCGAAGAAATTTCTGACAAGAATGTCAAAAGGTGTTGTGATTTGTTGTGTTAGACCATTGTCTATTTCTCTAAATAGTGTCATAATTCTAAAATTTATGTTTTTATTATTTTATTAGTGGTTCCCATTCAGTGAACCTAATTGTACCTAAGTTACGTTAATAAATATAATATAAAATATTTTTTTGTAAAGTTTATTTTAATGTCACTTCTTCTATTGGAATAAACCCTTTTAGGGTGAGCCCTATACTAAAGTTCTGTCTTAAAATTAATCCTTTTTTTGTGATGTCAAGCACAGTATAGGAAGAATTAACCCAAATAACTGTAGACCCTACACTAATTTCATCCATTAATGATTAATTAATAATATTGTTTAAAATTTTTTTATAATATTCACTGTATTCATAACTATTATCTATCCTATCTATAAGTTTATTTATTATATCTTTTTTAGACAAACCTTTAGTTTTCAATATAACAACACCACAATACTTATTGTCTTTAATGCATTCCTTTTCTAATATATAACACTCAAATTCCTCACTATAATATATTTTACCCATAATGAATGTTTATATACAAAAATGTCCAACACAATGTTGGACATTTTATTAGTGACATTAATTATTACATAACTTCCACCACTTCTAAATCAAAAATCAATTTCTTACCCGCTAAAGGGTGGTTAGCATCAACCATAGCTGTTTTTTCTTTAACCTCAGTAACCATAACATTCATAGCCCCTTGTTCAGTTTGTGCCTGTAACATTTGACCTTCTTTTACCCCTTCAGGTAATTTTTCCATAGGTACTTCGTTAATTAACTCATCTCTAACTTGTCCATAAGCTTGTTCAGGTTCTAATTCAATAGTTTTTTTATCACCTGTATTTAAACCCATAACACCGTTTTCGAAACCTGGGATTAATTGACCCTCACCGACAGTAAATTCTAAAGGTTCTTTATCTTTAGATGTGTCAAAAATATTGTTGTCGTTTAATTTTCCAGTATAATGGACTTTTACTTTACTTCCTTTTTCAATCATTTTTTAATATTTTTTTGATTTTATAATTATTGAATAAATATAGTATTTATTTGTTTTTTTGTAAAGCCTCTTTTTTTTCTTGTAATATTAAAGACCCCAGTTTGTATAATTTTTTCTTCCATTTTTCAGCTTTTTTATGAAATCTTTTTTCAAAAAACTTAAAAAACTTTAAAGGACTTTCTTTAGCACTTTTAGGCACATTGTCCATTGTTACATCTAACCCCATTTTTTTCATCCCTAAATTACCTATAGTTAAAGTGTTATCCCATAAATCTATTAATGATTTTAACATTTTTTCTTTAGACTTAAGGTTAACACCTTTAGCTATTAGTTCTGTATTTTTAAGTAAAGAGTCTAACATTTCAAATGGGTTATCAGCCATCTTTGGGGTTTCAAGGGTTTTAATGTACTCTTCAGCATTAAAGTCCTCTAAACGTTTCATTTGTTTCCAAACAGAACTTTTATAAAGCTCCTTCAAAAAATCTTCTTGTGTGTTTATATCTTTATCTTCGAATCGATAATATAGTTGGGTTACCCTTGCGTTAACTTCAAAAGATAGATGTAAGTAAACTAAATTTAAAAAATCTTTCCACCAATCTAATTTAATCTCATCTAGTAATGGATTCATTACCATAGTGTTTAAAAACCCTTCATCACCAAAATGACCAACATGACCACCTTCTAGTTGTTTTAATTTTTGATACATGTGTAATAGTTCATGTGCAACACTATCTTTTAAATCTTGTTTTAAATTTTTAATAGGTTCGTTTTTATCAGTGATAATATCAAAATGCATTTCCACTTTTGGTAGTACTTCTATTTTACCTACTTTACTAAGTTTTTCTGCATCTGAACCTACCCTAGCGTTGACTGTAGAGTCACCTTGTTTGTTGTATAAAAATGTTGGGAGTCCCGTTAATCGGTATGATAATTCAGGTCTCCATAATGGTAAGTTTTTAAACATTTCTGAATCAGTAAATTCTTTTAAGTTTTTAAACCCATTAATTTTAACTAAGGAATCCATAACCTCTTTTCCTGAGATTTCTCTTTCATTCATTCTAACAACTTCACCTTCCTCCTGTTCACCATCATCATTAATATATTGTACTAGACCTTCTTCATCCCACGTATCAAGGTTTAAAGAATCGTCATAGATAATTTGTACTATAGAATTTATCCAAGGTGTTAGTGCTTTTGGTACACCCATTATTTCGTTTAATAATTCTTTCTTTTTCATTATCTAAAATAAAGTCTTTTTCTATTATAAACCATTATTGGGTTTTTTGGGTTGTTATAAATTTCTCTGAAAATCTTTACGGACTCTGGTCCATCTACTTTTAAAGACTCTTTTAAACCCATAGTAAATTTGGTGTTTGATTCTTCTAATTGTTTTGGGTTACACCCTTTAACATCACAATAATCAGCTTCACAAAGTTCAGAAATAGCCATACCCGTATAAAAACCATGTAAATCATTAGGTACAACATATCTGTCAGCGTTACACCAAACACATACAGTACGTTTTTCCCTTAAAATATCTGAGTAAGTGTTGTTAATTGAGTAGTCGGTATATTCGAATAGTTCACCATTTTCATCTTCTTCAACACCCTCTATTCTTGGCATAAACAAACCACTTGGGGACCCATGCCCCATCATAATGATTCTATTATGTCTTTTAATAGTTTCCGCGAGGTTATAAAATTCATCGGATTTTGTTAGAACAGTAGCGTCTAAATCGGTATACGTTGGTTTAAGAAAATCGGTTGTCCTATCGTCTGGATGTATAATTAAAATATTACCTTGTTTAACATTTTTATACCTAAGAGATTCTAGTTCTTCCCTAGTTTTTTCCTTTTTAGGTTTTTTTTGGTTAAAAGTAAATTGGTCAAACCAATCCCACTCGGTACCAAAATCATCTAAATCATTATTTTCCTTTATAATCCTAACAAGTCTATTAATATCTTTTTCAGTTATTCTATTTGTTTTTTCCATACTACTATATAAATATGCTTATTTAAAGTTAGGTAGGTTTTTTAGCTCATTTAATTTATGTTCTTCAACATTAGTTAGTTCTTTTGGTATTAGTGGGTTTAATGTTACGTATAAATCACCTTTTATGTTTGTGTGTTCATCTAAAAATCCCATACCCTTTAATCTAAAAGTTTTATTTATTTCTGATAATTTAGGTATTTTTATTTTAAGTTTGCCACTTAAAGTATCAAACTCTTTATCTACACCAAGTAGTATATCTAGTATTGGCACATCTAAATTTCTTTTTAAATTTAAACCATCCATTTTATATATTTTATGTGTTTTTATTTTTACTACAAAATAAACATCACCGTACCCCAATCCCTTCATAAAGTTACCTATGTTTGGGTATTTAAACATTGTTCCTTCGGTTATCCCTTTTGGTATTTTTACTTTTATTTCTTTATTTTTTAAGATACTGCCTTCACCATTACAACTGTTACAAACATTTCTATAAAGTTTTCCACCGCCACCACAGTTGTTACAAGCAAACATGAAAGGGCCTTGTTGTATGTGTCCACTACCACCACATTGGTTACATTTTTGTGGGTCAAATCCACCATCACCATTACAACTGTTACAATTATCTTTGACTCGGTAATTTACCATTTTTTCTTTTCCATGAAAAGATTCCTCAATAGACAATTCTAATATTAACTTTAATGGTCTAACCCTACCACCACCAAAAGGGTTACCACCTCTAAATGGATTACCTTGTGGGTCATTAAATGTGTGTGGTGGTTCTCTTTTACCTGTTAATATTTCATAAGATTCTACAATTTTTTTAAATTTTTCTTCAGCTTGTTTATTGTTTGGGTTTAGGTCTGGATGGTATTTTTTAGACATTTTGCGATAAGCCTTTTTTACTTCATCAGCAGTAGCACCCTCGTTTAATCCCAAAATACTGTAATATTCTTTCATATCTTAATAATAATAGTGTGGACATTTATTGTAAATGTATGTAATATTAAAAAATAAGTAATGTACCAAATAATATTAATAGAAAATAGTAAAAAGTTAAAAACACTATACACATATAGTCGTGAACATGATGCCTTATATCGTTTTACAAATATTAATAATAAAAAAGTTCATTTCCCTAAGAAACAAGTATACAAGAATAAAGTATTAACTGAAGTTTCTTACCATGTTTTATTATTGAAAAAAAGAGTAGAAGGGGATAAAAGTATTATAGTTAGGGATAATTATGGTAAGTTATTAGAAGAGTTTATGGAGGACCCTAATTGGGTTGTTTTGGGTCGTTCTGATTATAAGGTTGAGGAACAATTTACCGTTAGTGGTGCTAATCGTAAATTAAATGCTAGTGAAATAATAAAACACGTCCTATTATCCAAAATATCAGAAAAAAACACCAAACAAATAGTAATGTTAAATAATAAAATAGTGATAGAGGGTTTAAACCTTAATTTAATTACCTGTAAAAATACTGACGAAGCTATTAGATTTTACAATAAACTTAGGTCTTATTGTTTTGATAATGACATTAAAGATGTTGTGTTTTTTGGTTCGATATCTAAACCATACAAAAAAGTATGGTATAAAAAAATTCACGAAATAACTGGTATTGGTTATAATCGATTGTATAGAAGTAGTAGTCGTTAATTAAGGTTAATTTTTGTTTTAGCTAAGGATGTTGACATAGCCTTAAATATTTGTTGTTTATTTAAACCAGGTATAGAAGTTTCAACCCAATTCTCTACTGCTATTTGGGTTATTTCTTGTATTAATATTTCTGGGTAACCCTTTTTAATTAATTCCGACCTTATTTTTTCAATATATTTTATTAGGTCTTTTAACATGTATTGGTTTTACTATAAATATGTTTAACTAAGTATTTTCTTTAAAAACGACTTCCTATGATGTGATGTAACACCTTCACTTAATATTTTTTCTATGTGTTCTTTTGAACCGTAGCCTTTATTACTTTTCCAATTATATTTTGGGTAAAATTTATCTATTTTTACCATATAATCGTCTCTAATTACTTTAGCAACAATTGACGCTGCCGCTATTGCTAGGTATTTGTTATCACCTTTTATTACACAAGTGTGTGATATATCTGTCTTGTTTTCAAAAACATTACCATCAACCAAAAGATGTTCTGGTTTAATGTCTAAATTTTTAATAGCGTGGTACATCGCGGAGTATGTAGCTTGTTGTATGTTATCCTCATCTATTATGTCTTGACTCATAGAACAGTAAGTCCAAGATAAGGCATTTTCTTTTATTAAATCAAAAGCTTCTAATCTTTTTTTTTCTGATAATTTTTTAGAATCTTTTATTAAATCTGATTTAAAGTCTTTTGGTAAAATAACCGCCCCAACAAAAACAGGTCCAGCTAAACAACCCCTACCGACTTCATCTAAACCACATATATAGTTTAAGTGTTCTAACTCTTTTGGGTATTTTTCTAAGCTACTCTTCATTAGTTTTAAACTTAAAGTTTATACCAAATATATCAACGTCAAAATCATTGAAATGTGTCACATCTTTATCATTAATACCTTTTTGGTGTAACACTTCTCTTTCTATTTTCATGTGTTTACTCCTGTCTAACTCAAAAACAATTTCTTTAGGTAATAAAAATTTACCACTTCTAACTTCATCCATGTTAGTCATTGAATAAGCAAAATCTATAATATTTTTTAATTCCATCCTAGTAATTTTTTTAATCTAGAGATTATTGAGGTTTTTTTGTGTACAGTATTTGTTTCATTTTTAATTCTATCCCCTAAACCATTTTTAATTTCGTCAATAAATTTATTTTTTTTTAATTCAGTAACCATTTTATCTTGTAGTAGTTTCCTTTTTTCTTGTTCTTGTTCCCACTCACCCCTATTATTCATATTGTTTTTATTTAATTATAGTGTTTATGGTGAAATAAATAAACGTTAACTAATCTATTATTCTCTTTCCATTTTTAAATATTCATACTAATATTAACTATAAATATTTAAAATTATGAACACAATACTTTTTATACTAATCACATACGGATTTTCAAACATAGTTGTCTATGGTTCAATATTCGATAGATTTAGAGAATTTTGGAATAAATTTAACCCCAGTTTTTTTGGTACACTTTTTAGTTGTATGGTTTGTTTTCCCACTTGGGCAGGTTTTTTTATATCCCTAACGTTTTTCTCACCAACACTATATTATGGTTTAGGTGATTTAAGTGTTTTTGGTTTATTTGAAATACCTAAAGAGGTTAGTTCTGTCTTTTGGGATGGTATTTTAGCTTCGGGTACGGCATGGTTAATACACACAGGTCAAGAAATGATGGAAAGAGCTTTTTCCGATGAATAAAAAAAGGGACCTTAGTCCCTTTCTTTGTAATTTAAAATATCCATTATTTTTCTCTCTTCCAATTCTTCTTTAAAAGTCTTTTTTGTTATACTGTTAATCGTATAATCACTAATAACACCAATCTCCTTAGCTTTAGATAACCATTCGGTAAATTTTTCCATCGCTTTATCATCATCTACAGCTGAAAATCTTTTTTCACCAAAAGCTTCACCACTCCTAATAGTCAAGAATTTATTATTGACAGTTATTGTCCCGATAAACTCTTCAAAAGTTTCTAGAATATCTTCACCTAAATTTTCATAAATAGTTGTTATAGCCTCTTCAGTTAGATTTAATTTATATTTAAAAGTGTAAAAAGTTAAATCATTTAAAGCCTTAACCCTATTTGGTAGGTTGACTTTCTCTTGATAATTCTTTGGTAGTCCCATTTTGTTTTATTTTGTTTTTATTATCCATATCACTCAAATATTCTGGTTTAAGTGTGGGTCTTGGGTCTCCCCCTTCTTTAACGGTTTTACTTGTTTTTGGTTTATCTACACCTAGTTTTAGGGATTGGTCTTCTGTTGTGAATTTTAAACTATTTAACTCAACTAAATTTTTATTTTCAAAAACTCTTTTAAGTTCTTCAACCTTCACCCTTAATAATCTTTCTTTTTCTTCTAGTTCTAGATTGTGACTAATAACTTTTTCTTCAACAAAATCAATTATTTCATCAAAAGATTTTTTATCAGAATAAAACATACTATATAGTGTATTACCCGATTCTTTAGTTTGTTTTTGTTGTAGTTCTATAAAACTATTTTCTTCTACCAACCAACTAGATTTTAGGTTGAACTCAACTATTCTATAATTGTCAGCAACCTTTAAACCTTTAAAGTATGGTTTTAAGTTGTTTATTTTATTTTGTATCATTATATTATAATCCCTGTAAATATTGTTGTTATAATGTAAGAAATTGAAAAACCTAACAAAAATTTTTCACGTTTAGTTACTTGATATTTGTTAGGTAATTCCTCTCTTAAACGCACTATCATATTCCAAATATGATTCAAACAATTAAATGAACACATTAAAAATATGACTAAAAATATTTTATTTAAAATAAAAATTGTCACTATGCGTCAACCATTTGTTTTTTAGTATTACTGATTTCATCTCTAGTATCTTTAGCTAGATTTCTAATTTCTTGTAATGTTTTTCTAGCTCTGGTTCCAGCTGTTTTATTTCCTTTTTCGTTAAACTTTTCATAATCTTCTTTAAAAGATTCTAAAAGTGATTCAAATTCAATTACTTTGTTCATTATTTTTCTTTTTTTAATTCTTCCCCATTTTTTGGGATTATTATGTTATTACTTATAAATTCTTCCCAAAAATTAACTTTTAAGGAGGAATCTTTTAATTTACCCAGTTCTTCTATTATTTTGGGTACTTTATTTTCTGGACACACATCTTTATCCATTAATATGTGTTCAATATTAGCTTCAGCTTTTACCTTTTGCTGAAGTAACTCATTCCTAACTATGTCTAAGGTTTTTAAATTCATAAAACATTTTTAATAAAAATAGTCCACCATTTTTAAAATTAAAGGGTTCTATCCTTAATTTACCATAAAACTTTTATTAAATATTTTATACAATTCCAATAAGCTCTCATATTCAGACATTGTTTTTACTTTATTAAAAGAAAATAGACTTTCCCAAAAACTATTTATTTTAACACCATTTAATTGTGTTTTATTTTTTTCTTCGTAAAATGATTCTTGGTAGAATGTTAAAAAATAGTTGTATAACTCTTTGGTCGTTAGGAAATAAATACCCTCTTTTTTAAAAGACACCAAAACTTTATCCCAACACCAATTAAAGTGTTTATCTTTGTCATCACCAAAGGTAATATCATCACCCATATAGGTTTTAAATATTAAATCATTAAGTGAATAAGTGAAATCATAAAATAAATCTACCCTTTCTTTGGTTATGTTATTTATTTTATATAGTAATATTAAGTCTTCTTTTTCCATGTTTTTTGATATGTATTCGATGAAGTCTAATACTTTACCTATTTTTTTATTTCTTTTCATATATTAATCATAATTATAATAGGTTAATATTAAATGGTATTATATACTTTTTAGTAACTCTACAAGTTCTGGTTGTGGGAAACAATCAAATTTATCAGTTCTAGTGTTAGTGTGTGTCCACAATCCTTTTATCCTACCATTATATGCGTCATCATTAAACCCAAAAGCGTCTTTAGGGTGTACACCATCTTTTAATAATTGTGGTAATCCTGCCGACATATCTATTTTTGGGTATGTCTTTTGAACGTGTTTAATTAATAACCTTAAACTTTCTATCTGTTCTTTAGTATATGCGTGCCAGTATTGGTGACCTCTAAATTCATAACCTAAATCACAAACCATACTTTCTGGAACCTCACCATTAACATACGTATAATACTTACCATCTTTCTTGGTTACATAACCAAAATTATTAATTTCAACAGCTGAAGAATACTTAGACATATTAAAATCACCTACTTTACCTAAATGCCAACCTATGTAGTTGTTAGGGAAACACTCCACAACTTGTCCATTGTACTTGTCGTCACCGTAACTACCAACCCTAACACTTGTTCCACCAATACAATATTGTGTTGCCACACGTCCTCTATCGTCCTTGTTCCAACTATTAATGGTGTTGTATGGGTTATTCCATCCTGCTGTGTGATGTATAAAGAAGTTCTCAGGGTCTATCTCACCATAGTCTTTTACATATTCGTTACCGTCTAAATAAGCTTTATCTATTTCTAAACCATCTTCTGTTGTATAAGAGCCTAAATAATTTAATTTATCGTCTCTATCGTCAGAGTCATCGAAATCGGTTCTATCTGTATCGATATCCTCATCATTATTAAAATCAGTGCCCATAGTTTCATTAACTAGAGTCTCATAGGTTTTAGGTCCAACGATACCGTCAGCAATTAATCCTTTATCTGATTGAAATTTCTTTACTGACGATTCGGTACCCGAACCAAATATACCATCATCATCAATGCCTAGCATTTGTTGTACTTCCTTTACTTGTGGTCCTCTATCCCCTTTTTTTAACATAATATTGTCTCTTACACCGTCTACTAGATAACTGTAGGTTGTATCACCCACTAAACCATCTACTGTTATTTTTTTTGCTTCTTGGAAATTCTTAACCGCGGTCTCTGTTACATCCCCAAAATAATCCGTAATTGTGTGATAGGTCCAAAACCCATTATTGTTTAATAGTGTCTGTAATTCTCTTACATCTGGACCACTGTCTCCGTTTCTTAGTAACATTTCTTTTTTAATATAAATATGTGGGCAAAAAAATAAGGTCCGAAGACCTTAATTTATTTTTTATTGGAGGGATTATTAATCTGTATCCAGAAAAAGTTCAAAAAATATTAAACGATAGAGTTAATCACCAATAACATCAAGTGATTCAACACCTAACATTTGTGCCGCTTCTTCTCTTGACATCATTCGATTTGTTTGGTCATAACAATCACCATTCTCCATACAAGCTATTTTAATTTTATTTTCGTCACTTATAAAAACTGTAAATGGCCCAAATTTTTCGGTATACATATTATAAAAATCTTCACTACCACTATTTGTGTCGGTCATCGCAGGACTCCATTTAGTTCCTCTACCTGCATCGATAAACTCATCATGACTACCAATATCTCTTTTAATCGGTGATTCTTTTAATTGTTTAACTCTACCCTGATATTCTGTATCAGTTAGTCTTGGAGATTCTAGTCTCTCCATCATTAATTTTATTTCTTTTAAATTTTTCATATTAATTTTATTTCTTTTAAATTTTTCATTTTACTTACACATTTTCCTACAAGCTGCACCTAAATCAGAATCGTTAGAATTTTCTTTAGCCATATCTTTTAACTCTTGTGAACAATCACCATCTTTTTTAATTAATTGTCTACACTTAGCACCTAAATCAGAATCATTTGATAATTCTTTAGCTAATTTTTTAATTGTTGATTTGTTAGCTTTAGTGTCAACAGCCTCATTTAAAGTTTCTTTACCCCTCATTTTATTCATCATCTTAACGAAAACATCATCATTTTCTTTAATAACTTTTTTACTTGAGTCTGAGGATTTAAATTCCCATAAGTGCCTCATTTTATTAATGCTTTCATTAACAATATTCACATTTTTTTCATGTGTGACAATAACTTCACCGTCCTCAGCTCCCTCCCAAACTAATCTATAAGAGTTTTGACCGTCAGTTATAGAGAAAACAGTCTCATCAACTCTAACCCTAGAAGGTAATCTATCAACTAAATTAATAACTTGTTGTTTGTTTTTAATAGTACCCTTAACTTTGAATATGTTTTCTTTGTTAATGTCCGAATAACCTTCACTTGTAATAGCTTTGTCTGTAACCCTTACTTTTGGTGTGTAATGATATTCGTCTGGCTCTTCGTATTTGTGTTTTAAATACTTTTCACTATATTTTTTTAATTTTTCATAAGTAGAGTCACCATCATTAAGGTCTTCCATTCTTTTTTCGAACTTGTCATAAACTTCAGTACCTTCATTATCATACTTTAATGCTTGCATCCCAGTACCTAAAGCTTCAGTATCATAAACATCTTCTGGTTCGGTTTGGTCGTCTTCTCTATCAACCTTTGGTGGGTCAAATGCCTCACCTATTTGTGTCGGTTCCGATTCATCTGTTTTTTGGAATCCCACCATTCTTTTGGCAACTTCTTTATAATAATCGTCAGCGTCTTTTTTATCTTCTTTGTGCACCTTATTTAAAGCGGGTTGAGCAGATGGCTCACCCAATTTAGTACCTTTTTTATTTTTCTTATTAAAATAATCTTCCACCGTTTCCATTGAACCAAACTGTCCAGCTTCTTCAGAATCTAGATTATCACTTTTACCTTTAACACCAAAAGCGACCTCCATATCTTCAAAACCTTTTGTTTCGAATAAATGGTTCATTTTTTCTTTTAATATTTTTTTAATCTTTTTTGACATGTCTATCTTTTTTTATAAATATCTTTATTTTAACTAAAATTAATTACTTCCAGTATTATTCTTTCTAGGTTCCATTTTTTCATAAAAACCTTCTTTACTACCTTGCCACCATATTGGTAGTCCATGTTTTTTATTGTACTCTATTTTTTCCTTACTAACACCGTTTAATTTAGCTTTAATTTTATCTAAAATTTCACTTTCTTTAATACCCGTTTTTTTAGAAATACCTTTTATGTTTTCAAACACTGTATCACTAAACTCTAATGGGTTATCAATAGCTCCTTGACTACACCAAGGTTGGTTATTGTATTTAGCACATTTATCTTTAATCTTAACATACTTACCACCTTTAACCCACTTAACCTTATTAAGTTCTTGAATTGAATACTCCATGTCTTGTGTCCAAGTCATAATGGTTTTACCTTTAAGAGATGATATTTTTGGTCTATCTGCTTTTGGTGTATTAATAAACCCTTCATTATTTAAAATATATTCTTCTTTAGAGTCTGTTGAGTATACACCTTTTTTAATAAATTCTACATTTTGTAATCCCCATATGTCCATTAATTCATCTCTAAATTGAGCTGATGTCACACCTGGTATCGGACTATCCTCAACTTCTATCTGTTCAGTTAATACACCACTATTATTAATTTTTTGTACAATCTTACCACCTTTAAATATTGGTTTTCTTGATGGTACGTGGTCTTTACCCTTTGCTCCAAATATTGGTACTACGGGTGGTCCGTTTGCTCCCCATACTGAAGCGTGTGTTGTCGCCTCTTCTATATCTTCTTCTTCGGTTTTTTTCTTTTTAGTCTCGTTGATTTCTTTATGACCCATATCTTCTTTTACTGCTGACACCAATGAATCAATATTTTCTTGTGAAATTGGTATGGGTATTGTGTGCTCATGTTCAATTTCATCTATATCTGTAAATTCAAATCGTTTCTCTGGTTTATACTTTAAGAATCTTTTATTATCTGGTACTATATGTGTCCAGAAGACAGTTTTATTATTTTGGTCTATTTTTATGGTTACATCACCCACCTTAAATACATGATACCAATCATTATCTTCATATTCTATCTTACCACCTTGTTCTATAAAATCTTTAACATAATATAATAAAATTTTCCAATTACTTTTACCGTATTTACTTTCTTTAGGTTTGTCTTTACCTCTAAGTCCTTGAATAAATTTATAAAATGAATAAACACCCACAGCAGTTAATAAAAAAGTACCAACCCCCTCATTAATTGATTCTTTAAGTGGTATTATACTATATGAATCGGTTTTTCTTGTTCCACCACGTGCTTTTTTAATTTTAGATAAAGTTATTTTTGCATTATCTTTAGTCGTATAAACTAATTTTTTAGCTAAATCTGGTTTATTTTTTAGTAGAACTTTTGGGTCACCTTGATATTCATGTTGCCAAATATCGGATGACACCAACATATCTTTATTATCTTTGAAAGAATGTATCTTGATAAGATATTTACCTTCATTTACTACATCTTCATCACCCAATATATCAAAAACATCTTGAGCAAAGTTAGGGTCTGTTAGGTCAGCTTGAATTTGGTTTAGGCTTTTTTTATCGTGTCTTTCTTCTAATATATCATATAGATATTTATAAATTTTTTTGATTGCCCATTCGCTGGCCTTTAATCTTCTATTATTTACCTCAATGTAGGCGTATGTGTCACCATACGTACTATACCCATAAGTAACACGAATTATAGCGTTTTGTTTTATACCTGGTAAAGAAAATCTTATATCTTCACCTTCTTTGGGTCCACTTTTATAACGTCTATCACCAACACCAATAGTAATGTCCGTGGGGAAATTTTGTTTTACTCTTTTTAAAATATTTAAAACCATTTTATCTTCTTTGGTTTTAAATAACCACCCTTCATTAATCTTATCAGTTTGTTTGTCAGTTAATGACAAATCAGAATCATTCCAATTAATATCCATTTTAGCCAATATGTCGGATATTTCACCACCAGGCCAATTTAACTCATCCTTTCTTTCCCAACCATCTTTATCACCAACCCAAGCGTCACCATCAAAACTGCCACCTTCATCCCTTAACTTACTAGAGCTACTTGATGATAGTTCTTTGATTAGGTCTTTTTTATTAATGATTTTTGATTCGTTATTTTTAACTACTGTATATATCTTACCTATTGGGTTACTTATTGATTTTTTGCCAACAACTTCTTTACCCACTTGTTTTGCAAATGGTTTTTTTATTATAGTTTCTTTTTTACCACCTAAAGGACCAATAAAAGCCCCAGTACTAGCACCACCAGCAGTAGATGTTTCTTCTAAATCTTTTTCCAAACCTTTTTCTGATGCTTTAACACCATGTTTTTTATTTGAATAATAATCTGGATACTCTGTAATATGGTCCATAGCGATTTCTTTAGCTTTAGCTTTTGAATCTGTATGTTCCATTTCTATTTTAGCCCCTAACTTAATTTCTTTTCTAATATTACCAATAGGTACTTTATGTTTCTTAGCGATATCTTGTATTGTTAATCCTTCAGCTTCACCACCTTTAATTTCTTCTGACTCTATTTTCATTTTAACCCTTGGTCTAGATTTACTTAACGCACTTTTCCAGTTCTTTGTAACATTTTTTCCTTGTGGTGTGGATTTAGAACCTTTTAAAACTGGTTTTGAGTCGGGAGCCTCATCGAACAACTCAGTAAAACTGTCTATACCTATTTGTTCTTCTTCAGGTGGAAGTAGTTGGTAATCATCTATATTTGGTACCACACCTAAATACCTACCATCGTCCCACCTAACATGTAGGGTACCTAAATCATCTATTTGTTCAATTGTCCCCTCTAATCCCTCATCAATAGGTCTTTCGTCTTCCATAGAAATCATACGAATTCTCATACCCTTTTTAGCTATTGGGTCTTTACTGGTCCAATTATCTTTAAATCCCATTATATATTATCTAATTTATTTGACCAAAAACTTCTTCTTTGCCACATTGTTTTATAGAATTGTACTAATACTTTTTCTGAAATTTTAGCTACTTCCTTTTGTGTTGGTTTGTCGTTTTTTAATTGTTTCTTAACTAGAGTCTCTATTTTAGTTTTTATATCTGAAGATTTTAACATATCCTCAAATTCTTTTCTAGCTAATTTTTTAATTTCAGCCTTATCATCTCTAGTTAATTCTTCTTTTATGATTTTATTAATATCCATAATAATAAATATTGTGCATAAATAAAAAAATCGAGTATATACTCGATTTTTTAATTAGGTAATGATTAAGCATAATAATAACTTAGTTATTATTTTTAACATAAATTATGCTCTTCTTCTGTTACGTGGATTTTTTTTTCTGTTTTCAGAAAGTCTATTACCCCTATTCTTTCTGGATTCTTCTAATCTTTCTTCCTTTTTAACTCTTTTTACGATGTTTTCTAGTAAGGTAACAAATTCATTTTCAGTGTATCTTAATACTTTTTTGGCCATTTTTTTGTGTTTTTAAAAAATAATTATTCTATAATAAATATGTAAGATATTAGCTAAAAGTTTTTATAACCTAAATTTACTCATATAATACCTTTTTCTATGTTGTCTACCCATAATTTTAGACATTAATTCTAGTGTTTCCGGTATTTCAATACCACCACCATCTAACTCACCAGTTAGTTTTATAAGAAGTTCTAAAAATTCTGCAGTTAATTGTCTAACATAACTCATACGACCTAAATCATCGTCTATAATATCTCTTAAATTATCTAACCTATTTGTTAAATCTGCAACATCACTTTCAACGTCATTAACTTCCATTAGGTAATTTAATGAATCTTTAAGTTCTGAATTTGTGAATATTATTTCTTTTGTGTTGGTCAAAGGAGTTTTTTCTATAAATATATTAATTTTGTAGAAAAAATTATTTTATAATTATTTTTCTTTCTAGTAGTCTTGATAGTGTTTTACTTATTAGGTCTGTTATTGTTTCATATTCAGATTCTTTTATTAGGACACCCTCAACCTCTACTTGTGGTACAAAATCAGAACCACCCATTTTTTCTAATTTATCCCACATTTCATCATTACCACCCATATCTACATTTTCAAAAACTAAACCAATCTTTTCTACTTTTTCTTTTAAGTCTATACACGCTGGGCAATCATTTAACGAATAAATTTTAACATTTTTATGACTATTATCTTTTATTTCCTGTAAAAGTCTTTTTACTTGTAAACCATCCTTATTCATAATATTAATTTTTTATTTAATTTAAATATATTGGCATTAAAATTAAAGTTTAATCAACAACATTTTTAATCACCCAAGAAGATAATGTTGTTAAGGCCACACCTTCCAATATCCCAACCCAAGGTTTATTATACCATTTATCTACTTTTTTAAGTCTTTCATCATAAAGGTCTATTGTTTCATTTAAAATTACTATTTGTTTATCTTTAGTAATTAATAAAACACTGTCTTGGATTGTTAAAATATCGTGTAAGTTAACTTGTTTTTTTAAATCACCAATCAAAACTGTTTTAACACTATCTTGGTAAACTAATGTGTCGATTGCTTTAAAAACCTCTTCTAGTTCTTGATTTGATATTGTTGTGGAATCATCCGTTACTTGTGAAAAAGTCGTTAATGATAATAAAATAAAACTAAATAATATAATTAACTTTTTCATTTTTTATGTTTATTTTTAAAACCTTTTAATGTATCAACAGCACTTTTAGTGTCCTTAATTTTAGACTCTGTATCTTTAATCTTTTCTTTGTTCTTCTTAATTTTTTCTTTGGTTTTCTTTTTTTCCTTCTCTGTTTTGTCCACCTTTTTTTGTGTTTCTTTAAAATCGTTTTCTAATGTCTTTTTTTTATTCTTAAACTCTTTTTTCTCTTCATTAGAGTCAGATATTTTAGAAAAGATAAAAAACAAACCAACTAAAGCAACAATGCCACCAGATATCCATAACCATATTTTTTTAAGTTTTTCCATAATATTAAAACTTTTTTTTTAATTCATTTTTATTAAAATCCACCTTCTTCAGCTCCAAAACCACCTTCTTCAGTGCCTTCCTCAGCTCCAAAACCACTTTCTTCAGTGCCTTCCTCAGCCCCAAATTCATCACCTTCTTCTGTTGGCATACCACCTGTTAGTCTACCACTCCATTCATCTGACCAAACATCATAGTATCCCCTTAATTTTTTAAGTACTTCCAAGACTTCATCACGTAATTGTATTAATTCTGTTGTATATACATAACAACCAATGGTATCGTCCAATGAAAAAGTCCAATCTATTTTTTCTCTAATTAAATGGCCAGACCATTCAACATTTTCCTTATGTACCTTAATTGGGTCGAACTTAACTAGTTTTGATACAATATCTTTAAATTTATTCTCCTCATCTTTTTGTTCATCAGGTTCAATTGTTTGTATCTCTTCTTCATTAAGAAGTTTAGATGCTTCAGATTCCATTAATAAAGCCATATTTTCTTTGTTATTAACAGGGAAATCTGTTACACCTATTTTTTTACCGCTTTCTTGTAATTTTCTTATTTTATTTAAAAATTCTCTATTATCCATTTTTATATTATTTTTTCAACCTCAAAAGCCGGACTAACATCCGTTATGTCTTTAAAGTAATTACTTCTAAATGTTATACCTTTAAATATATCAACATCTTCATTATATGTGTTATTGTCTATAATTTTTTTAGGTATATTAAACTGGTCACATAAATAATCTATTAAGTATTTTAATGACTCAAACTGATTATTGGTATATTTTATCCAATATTTTTTATTCCTCCAATTTTTTTCTATTAGTTCAGACTCTTTACTATAAGTATGTCCCAACCAATCAACAAAAACATTCATATCATTTAACCTTAACCAACCTTCATTGACTAGTGTGATTGCTATATTACACTTGTCTTGTTCACAACCTAAAAAATCTGAATAGTATTTAGGGTTATAATGTTGGTATATTTTTCCCTCTTTATCTATTGTGAATGGTGCGGTTTTTTTATACTCACCATTTCTTCTATTAGTCCATGAATCAAAATGTCTCATATCTTTACGACTATTATGTCCGATAACTATTTGTGTTTTTTTAAAAACATTATTATAATAGTTATTTTTATCTAATGAGTATGTGTTTTTATCAATATCCACTATTCGCCAAATTTGGGGTTTGTTATGTGTCCTCTAACTATTTCTGATTCTTCTTCTTGATTATCTTTATATCTTTCTGTTGCTTTTTTTAGATTTTCATTAGGTTCCTCATATTCTTCATCATCCACCTCTTCTATAGATTCGACCTCAACTAATTGTGAATCATCATCTTCAATGATAACTTCTTTTTCTTGTACTTCTAAATCTTCCTGCGTCACACCTTCAAAATGATTTATGTCATCTTGTGGTATCGGGTATGGTGTGTTAAACTCCTTACCTTCAGGTACAGATGTAACCACATCTTCTTTCTTTTCATACTTAACAAAGAAATGTAGTGACGTTAATGATATGATAGGTAATAACCCACCTTCTAAAAACGCCAACCATCTTTTCATACCAACTAAGTCAGTAGTCTCAGTGCCCATTAGTTCCCAAACAGGTCCAGTTAATTCTATCCAAGACCTAAACAATTCGCCCGTTTCATCTATTTCTTTAAAAGAATAGAATATATTACCTATCATTTGAATAAAAGTAACTATACCAAACATAAACCATATCCCACCTTTTATTTTGTTTGTTGCAGCAACTAATGCGGTAATAGCACCAACTTCAATAGCGATTGATAGGTATATCGCCCAATTAATTGGGTTTGCCATATCATACCAAGACACAACATGTGAAATAGATATTCCAGCCACCAATAATATTGGTAACAAAAACATTGACCTATTAGGGTTATTTTTTATCCAATTCCAAAGTTGTCTCATAATTCAAACCCTAAATTAAATAACATAAACCTTAGTTTAGCACAACCTTCATTGTCACATGGACAGTATTTAACTTCAAATACAGTTAGTTTACCTAACCTTACTGTAATACTGTATTTATTTTTTTTGTTACCACCCTTCCAAGAGTTAATCCAATTTATCATAGTTTTATTTTTTTTGTAATTCTTTAACGTTATTTTTAACAATAGAATGTAGCTCCATTAATTGGGTGCCTCTATCCTTACTAGAAATCCAATCATCATACTCAAGATGAATGTTTATTTTTTCTATTCTCATTATTTCAGGTAGACTATCTATTTTTTGTTGTCTTACATTAATTTCGTTTTCTAAACTATCTACCACCATTCCGTTATTATTCACTTGTTTATCTAACCTTTTAATTTGTGTAGATTTAGTACAAGAACGAAAAAAGTAAAAAATAAATAATACACCTAAAATGTATAATTTATATTTTTTAATAAAATCAATAATTTTTTTCATAATTTTTTATTTTAATTTTAACCACTTTTTATCAAAAGTGTATGATTTATTTACTTATATAAATATTTATAAAATATGAATATTAAGGATATTGTAAAAGAATCTATATTAAGAGAGGGGAAATTCCACGAATTAAACGCTGAAATTGAGTTTACGTTTGATTTACACCATGATATTGGTGGTCATACTGCTAATAGAAAATGGCGTCATGGTTCTGGTGAAAGGATATATGATATGGATATCGTAAGATTATTAGATGACGCGAAAAAAGAAATAATATATTCAATAATAGATGGTGATATTAAAAACGGTAGAAGATTCATTGTTTCAAGAGATGGTGGTGACTATTTAAATGTAGTTATAAAACCTGAAGAGTTAGAAGTTAACCATTGGAATTTGGTTACGATTACTGTTATGAAAAATCAAAATTTTACGGTTGGTAGGGGCCAACTACAGATAGTTGTGTAATGAATATAAAAAGAATCATACGTGAGGAGTTAAGTACTTTAAGTGATAGTTTTTATTTGCTTGTTTCTGATGATGAAAAATTTATCTATGGGACGGCTAGGCTTGGTGGGAAAAGTTTTCAACCTATAGAAAATTTTGATGCTGAAGCCATTTTAAGGTCTAGATTCAGAACTGAAGGTGCCGCATTAGACCAATTAAGTTGGGCCGAATATTATAAAGGGGGTGGTGGTACACCTGGTGAGATAGCTGACAATATGTTAAAACATAACCCAAAGGTAGTTCCAGTAGATTTTATTTTAAGAAAAAGAGATGAAAGTTTCCCTATAATAGAATCTAATGAAGTAGACTGGATTAAGAACGTTGACCCAATGAGTGGTGGTGAATATTTTAATGATTCAAAAGAAATTTGTTTTGGTGATAATCAAAGACACTGTGATGTTAGAATTAATAATGAATACATTACTTTTTATTTTAGTGAAGACGATTTTAGGGAACTTTGGGAAGAAAATGATGCGTGGAGTTTTGATGATGAGTGGTGGGTAATACGACCAATAATACAAAATGGGGTACCTTATGATGGTGAAGGTGATTGGCATGAATTTGATTCTGATGAGTTTAATTACTCTTATTATCATTTTGAAGAAGGCCAATTAAATAGACTTAATGAAATATTAAAAACTGTGGGTTCTGATGAAAACGTAGGTAATTTTGAAGACTCTATGAACAGTTTAATTAATGAATTTAAACATCCAAAACTACAAAGTATATATGATGACCTTATTGGTGATTATTTAAATGAATTAGGTTATATTATTCAAGAAAACAGATGGAAATCTGTTTCTAACGCTTGGGGAGATGTTACCAATAGAGCTGGTGTTAATGTTCGTATAGATAATATGGGTGATATAGTAATTCAGGTACCTTTAAAAGTGGCTTACGAAAAATATTATAATACTTCTGAAGTTACTAATTTAACAGATTTAATGAATGTTATAATATGGAAACTGGGTAATAACAATTGGTATGAGTGGTTTAATGATGAATGGGATACTAGTGGTGGTGGTGAAAAAATAGATAATGTTATTTATAGTTTTTTAGATAAGGCAGAAGATTATTTAGAGAGTGAAGATTTTGAAAGATGGGAAAAAGTTTTATCTGATTTTGAAAAATTGGGTATTAAAACCGTAGGTTCTTATCGTTGGTACAATTATAACCAATTCCAAAGAGAAAACCCAAACCAAGACACCATTTGGGTGATTCGGCTTATTGATAACTATACCAAAGCTGATTTAAACTTACACAAAAAACAAACTAATTCTTATTACAGTCAACAATCTAGTCTAAAAACACATGATAATGTCCCTATAGAGGATATTTCAAAATATATAAAACCTTTGTAAGCAAAAAAAACCACGGTATTCTGACCGTGGCTGTTCTAAATGTGTTCTGACAAAAAGAACATTTAATTTCTCATCCTTGTTATACAAATATAAGACCTTTTTTTTAATTAGACAAATTATTTTTGTACAAACTCAAATAAATTATCACAATTATTTTTTAACTTTCTCAAAGCTTTTTCCTTAATTTGTCTAATCCTTTCTTTAGTTAACCCAAATTCATCACCTATTTGTTCTAAAGTTAAAGAACCACCATCTATCCCAAAGTACATATCGACAATTCTTTTTTCTCTTTCAGATAATATAGACAATGTTTTATCTAATTCACTTTTTAAAACCTCTTCAGTTAGGATATTGGAATCTGGCTTTTCAAATGTGTTATCTTCGACTAAATCTAAAACCTCATCACCATCTTCATTTATTTTTTCATTTAATGAACCACATGTTGGGTGATTTAAAGTTGATAAATCCATATCATTGCTTGTTGCCTTTCTTTGGTTTTGTTGCTCAAATTTAGCCATTTCTTTTTTAACTTTAGACAACTGATTGACTATGTTTACTGGTAAACGAACTGTCCTAGAATGTTCACATAAAGATTGTAATATTGACTGCTTAACCCACCAAACAGCGTAAGATATAAATCTAAACCCCTTTGTGTGGTCAAACTTTTTAGCTGCCTTTATTAGACCATAATTACCTTCTGAAATTAAATCTACTAATGGGACACCTTGACCTTGGTATTCTTTCGCTACAGAAATAACAAACCTAAGATTTGAGTTTACCAACTTGTTCATGGCTAGTTCGTCACCTTTAATTATTTTTTTAGCTAAACTAACCTCTTCTTCAGGTGTTATTAAATCTATCTTTCTAACTTCTTTTAAGTAATTAGAAATAGAGTCTTCCGATGTTTCAATAAATCTTTTATTAGATACCATATTTTATTTTTTATTTTGTTTTTCCAAATATTAAATCACTATTTTTAGTGTTACGACTACCATTAGTCTTTTTAGTTGTCTTTGTTTTTTCTTTTTTTCTTGTTTTTTTTCTTTTTTTCTTAGGTTTTTCCTTTTCAATGTCTAATTCAATACTGATTTTCTTTTTTAAATAAACATCACCATTTAAGGAATATGGTGCGTTTTGTAAATTAACCATCAAACCATCTATATAACTTTTTCTTTTTTCTAATGAAACACCTTTTAATTCCGAAAGACTAGATTCTAGTTTATCTATCTCTTTTTTTAGTCCATCAGACCATACCACAACTAGGTTGGTCAATAAATCTTTTGGTACTTCTATACCATACCAATCAACCTTTTTACCGTTTTTAATTATGTTAGCGTATTTAGTGTTATCCATTTTTTTAATTTTATTATAACTGGTTTTGGTAACGGTGTCCTATTCGACCAATTTTTACCTGCGGACTCACAGTCCAACTATATTTTAATATTATTTTAACAAAAATAACAAAAAAACATTAATTAAAAAAATTTATTAAGAACTTTTTTCTAGAATTTCAATTTCTTTTTCTGTTAAGCAGGTTCTATCATATTCATTCCTACTTAATTTATCTAAAATATCGTTTACGTTATCGTATTCCTCTTTTGGGTAACGTTTAAAATTATCAACAACATCTTTTCTGCCCTCTTTTTCCAAAACATCTAAAGTGTTGTCAAATTCTGGGAATAAACCTTTAAAGTACCTTGATGGTAGGTTTATAGCGTTTTTTGTTTTGTCTGTTATATCAAATATTAGTATAGCCGGTATATCTATTAGTAGTTCGTGTATTTCGTCAACACTATACTCACTATAAAATGTTCCCATAAAAATTCCATTTCCATCTACATAATGAAGACCATTTTCTTCATCAGCTATGTCGTTGAAGTCGTAATTAATTCCTTCGTACTGACCTAAAATAATTACCATATATCTTTTATTCATAACTCTTTTTTTAATAAATATTCAATACAAATATATAAAAATTATTTTAACAACAAAGAAGAAATGTGGTTTTTCTTTTTTATTGTAATAATTTTATTTGACCAATCTTTAATTAACTGATTGTGGGTTATTAGAAATATGTTTGGGAACATTTCTGAACATTTCTGAAAAAAGTTTCCAATTAACTCTAAATTATCTACAGCCACTTTACCAAAAATTTCATCGAAAACAATTAGGTTGGGTTTTGGTAAACAGCTAATTTTTGACATGACACACCTTAAAGCTAAAGCTGAAACTGTTTTTTCAAAACCACTACATTCACTCAACGGATATTTAATCAATTCATTATTGAAGTTTTTAGGGTCTATAATATTTTTAATAACAATAAACTCAACTTCTTTTTTATCATTAATATCTACCTCTAATTTAAATGGTGCGGTATCGGCTAATAACCTATCTAATTCTGAATTGATTAAAGGCATGACACTTTTCATTATCATTTTAATAATACCGTTTTTACCAACCATACGAATATAAACATCAAATATTAGTTTTATTTCTTCCTCGGCTTTTATTGATTTTATGTATTCTTTGTTTTTATCTATTTGTTTTTGGTCTTGCCCTATCTCGTTGGTTAATTTTTCCCCTAGTTTTATTTTATTGGTCTTGTCTAGTTCTAGATTATTTATTTTTGTGTTGTAACCTAAAATTTTACTGTCTAAATTTTTATTTGTCTCTATATTATCTAAATTATCTGTATACCTCTTCTTAAGTTCTAATTTTTCTTTTCTATCTATTTTTAACCTTTCCAAGTCTAAATCTAATTTATCTACTTTAAGTGATGTTCTATCATACTCTGAAACAGAAATTTTTATTTCATCCATTTTAGTGACCTCATCACTAATTTTTGTTATTTTATCATCAACTATGGTTAGTAATTTTTCATACTCACTAACTTTATCTTTATTTTCCTTTATTTCATCACTATGGTCAACATCCTCTAAACTTTGTTTACATGTTGGGCAAAACTCACCTTCTTCTAACTCAAGTATTAATTTTTTTGTTCTTTTAGTTAAAGAGGTGTATGTGGCCTTTTCTGTTTTACGTTCTCTTTCTTGTTTTACTAAGTCTAAGTGTAATTCTTCATCATAATTAGGTTCTAACATTTTATCAAAATAGTTTTTAGTGTTTTCGTAATCTTCTTTTTTCTTTTTACCTTTTTCAACTATGTTTGCAACCTCCCTATCAATATCCTCTACACGTAAATTTATTACTTCATCATCAATATCTATTTTTTTACCTATTAACACTTCTTTCTTATCAACGGATATCTTAATGTTTGAAGTTACTTCTTTTATGTTTATATTGTTTTCTTTTATATCTGAACTATTTTTTTCTATGTTTTCAGTTAATTCATCTATCTCGTTTTTTAATTCTGTTATATTATATACATCCGATTTTAAACCCTTAGACCAACCCGATTTCATTTCCTTAACTATGGTTTCTTTATCCTCAATAACTTCTAGACCTATAAATCTAGACAATATCCTACCCTTCTCCGTTGGTTTTGTGTGTATTATATTTTCTAAATTATCAGCGTCTGTTATTATAGTTAATAGAAAGTCATTAACAGAACCAATAGACTTTTTAATAAATTCTTCTGTTTCACGTCTTTGTTCTCCTTCTAAATTTTCTATTGTACCGTCTGGCAATGTTCTATAAAAAGATAATTCAGTCCTTGTATTATAACTTACTTTATCTCTTTTTAGTTTTCTAGTTACAACCCTTTCAATGATATAATCTACACCATCAATAGCTACCTTACCTTTAACTGAAACTTCGTTCTTATCTTTCCTAAAAAGGTTAAACATTTTTAAGGCTGTACTTCCCTTAGTGGTTGTATTAAAAAATAAGAACAACAATAAGTCTAACGCTAATGTTGTTTTACCACCCATATTTAATGGGTCTGATGTTATTACTGTAATACCTTCTAACTCTTTAAAAGATATTTTATTACCATCACCATAAGAAAGAAAATTAGACCATTCTAACTCCTTTATGTCCCAATTCCTATATCTATAATCATTGTCTCTTTGTTGTGAAAGTTTTTCGTTAACTTTATCGTCTAAACGCATTAATCTATCTAAGTCAACATCTACTTTATTGTTTTTTACCCATTTTTTAAATAATTTTTTTTGATAGTTCGTATCCATTACACTATCCGCAACACTCATCTCAAATTCACCATCATCAGTTAGAACCTTTTTTGGTCTAAAAATGACTTGTACGTTGGGATTGTTGTATTTTTCTATGAAATGTTTACTAATTCGTTTAGCTCTTTCTTGTGTATAGTTTTCAGCATTATCTTCCCACATAATACGTATTTTAGCCTTTTTTGGTACACTTGTTTTAACCTCTTTCATTAGTTTTTCCATTATTTTGATATTTATGGTAAAATATAAACTTAATTTTAGATTAAATAAATGCTAGTAAAAAACAAATACCATGAAAATAATGAGATTGCCAGAAATGGTTCAAAAAGTTTCATCAATGGTAAAAAACCAATCAGTAACATCCTACACAAACGATTATAATTCTATAACAATTTCTACCGATATATGGGACTTTGAATTTTTAAAGTTCGATAAAGGTGGTTACTATGTTTACGAATCCGTAACTATTAAAAATAGGGATATGGATGAAATGAATACTGAAATAAAAAAGACTTTAATGAGACAATATATTTGTAAATATGGAGTAACAATAGGTTTATAATTATTCATCGTATAGGTCTTCCTTCCTTGAATCTCTAGAAACCCATTTAATAATATTATTTAACCCTAATTTTGAATCATTATTTTCTATTGGTTTTTCTTTTTTAGGCGTTTCATAATTTCTATTTTTTTCTATTTCCAACTCTGTTTTTAGATTTTTTATCTTTTGGTTTAGTGAGTTAATTACGCCTGCATCAGAATTAGATAGTTCATCTACCTTTTTTCTTTCCTCCAACAAACTTTTTTCTAACTTAGTTATTTCCCCGCCGAGATTATCCTTTTCTTTATTTAATTTATCAATTAATTCATTGTCAGTAACAGTCACTTCTACTATTTTTTCAACTTCTTTTATGACCTCTATTTCTATAGGTATTTCTTTAATAATCTCTACCTCTGTTGTTGCGGTAATAACTTTAACCACTTCTTTTTCAATTACTTCTGGTTCACCACCAATTTTAAAAGGTGTAACACCATACTTTTCAATATTAAACCCTTGTTGTGTAGATTTAAGTATAAAAGCATCAATATCGGTTATATTGTTTAACCTACAATATTCCCAAATCTCGTCTTTTAATTTTTTAGGTATTTTCATAATCTATTTTTTCCCAAGTACCATTTGTGTTTAATCTATAAGAACCTAGATATTCTCTATCCCACTCATTAGGGTTAATTAAACTAAGAAAACTATCATTATCTTTACCTCTATAAATATGGTACACCTCGCCTAGTATTGGTTGGAAGTTATATCTAGTTTCATAAATAAGCTTTGTGGATTCATATTCACAAACTAGTTTATCCCATTCTTTTTTTAATTCCCCCAATTTTTTATTAAAGTACTTGTCGGCTTTTAAAGCATCCGATTTGTCTACTTGTAAGACTTCGAATTTTTGGCCACCTACTGTTGTGGGATAGTGTTTGGTGTTGGCATCAAATTTTTGTGTCTCTTCATTATAAACAATATTATCGGGTAATTTTTTATCCCTCTTCATATAAAGATAATTTTTTACTACCTACCGATATTTTTTGTGTTTCACCATTAAAATCTACTACCCACTTACTTTTACTACACTTACATCTAGAAATTTCTTTGTCTACTATCTCACCAACTAAA
>WLWG01000295.1_pt1 | contig 53940 bp, 70 predicted proteins | sample 6712871 | NCBI WGS metagenome assembly WLWG01 (sample SAMN12718693, study PRJNA515312) | sponge metagenome | isolation source: marine sponge | host: Mycale hentscheli | place: New Zealand: South Island, Marlborough, Capsize Point | collected 2003-05-01 | reverse complement strand
TGTATATTTTATCAATGTCTACACCAGGTAGCCAATCTGTTTGTCTTATCCATCCTGCAAAATAATAATCATCAATGTTTAGAGCTTTGCACATTTGTTGTAGTGTGATTACTGCCATGTTTGCTCTAACATTATCTTTGTTGTCATCATGAAAATGTAACTTTAGTGTTTTAACAAAATCTTTTGCATCTGAACACCAATTCTTTCTTTCGTTACTGTCATGGCGCCAACTCATACCTAACGGCCAATGCATACTTCTTGCAGGATTTGTCAGAAAAAAGATTGCAGTAGCATTTTCTAACTTTGATTCTATTAGTTGTAATACCATGTCTTCAATACTTGCACCAGGTGAGCCAAAGTTTACAAAATCATATTGATACTGATCTGCAAGGTGTTTCCCGTATGGATACTGACCAAGATCTTCGTTGAGTTCACCGCCTCCCGGCCAGCTATCGCCAAAAGTAACTAGTGTTTTATGTGAGTGGGTTTGCGGCATCTGCCATACCGGCTACGGTATCTTGTGCTTGATCAACAGTCATTGTATCTTCGCCTTCTTCACCGGTTATACCAGCTCCAACAAGTACTATGTTATCTGCATCTACATTTTGTATAATGTTTTTAAGAGGATCTTGTGTTGCAAGAGTACGTAGTTGTTGATCAGTGATGTTTACGCCCATGTTGTGGGCCATACTTAAAAAAACATCTATTGGTACAGTATGTTCAGTATCTTCATCGTCTGCTCTGCCAAGTAGATATTCTGCTAGTGCAGTTAGTTGTTGTGCAGACGGTTTATCTGATCTACTTGTGAACTCAAGTATACGCATTTATCTTCTTGCTCTACCAAGAGCTCCATCTTGTACATCAACATTTACATCAACTGCTTCGCCGCCTGCTTCTGCATCAACATTTACGTCTGCAGTTGCATCAATTGGATCTGCGGCTAGTGGATCTGCTACTGGCTCATCAATAGCCGGAGTGCCTGCAACTTCTTCTTGTCCTGGTACCACTGGAGCAACACCTGTTAGTGTTCCTTGTGCAGTTTCCATTTCAACTTTTGAAGCCTGTATTGCATCAACTAACACTGCTAAACTTTGTCCGGCTGCATCATTGAATGCTTGTGCTTCGTTAGTGCCTATGGTTGTTTGTATGCTTCCAGCCAGTGCAGGTAAATCTTTAAACTGCATCGATGTAACGTCTTCTAACATCTTCTGCATTCTGTCTACCATGTCCTGTGCGGCTAGAACAACTTGTGCTTGTTGTACTTCGCTTTCACTTAGCACACGACCTGACATTTTAAGTGTAGCACCTTCAGCAATCTGGTTAAGCACTTTACCTGCTTTGCCTTCAAACTTGCTTAGAGTTTTTGCAAGGTTTGCACGTTTTTCTGTTTTAGCATTATAGTCATCTTTGTTTGCTAATACTTTGTTAGCAAATGCAGTTGTACTCATGCCAGCAGCCTTTGCTTGTCTTGTAAACGCACCAGGATTTTTACTTGTTGCTTTCTTGATCCAGTTTTCTGCTTCTCTTACTAGCTCTTCTTCACCAAGTGTAATTTTACCATCTTCAACATCTTTTTTGAACTGCATAGCAGTTGATTGATCATTTGTAGATCCAATTATGTCACCGTCGTTTTTGATTTGTGTTGCACCAGTTTGAGGTTCAAGTGTAATATTTGCTTCACGCAATCTTGCATTCAATCCTCTTTCCATTACAATTAGTTTCATGTAAGTGGTATCGTTTTCGCTTTGCACGACTGATTTAGTTGTACGGTGTTCATATATCAACCCACGAACTTTTGTCAACATATCGCTAGCCGCTTGTGGTTTCATGGCTGCAAAGTCAATGTTGTTGCCAAAATAGCTCTCTAGAACCTTTTTGGACTGCTTAGTTTGTGGAGAATCTAAGTCAAATAGTTTCATTTTCAAATCCTTTTTGTTGACAGTATTTAGCAACATTTATACTTTTGGTCAATTGTTTTTGCAAGTTTTGATAGTCTGCTTTTACACTTTGTAAACGTGTAAGTACAACTTCACGACGAAAATCATCAGTCTTAGGCGATGATGCAACATGTCTATAATGCATCATTTCATTTTGTCTGCCTAATATTTTGTCTTCAAGGACAACTAAGTTTTTAGCATCTAATAACATTTTATTTTTATCAAGTATACAATAGGTTAATGCAATCCTACATGTACTACAAGTTTCAACAAGATAATCATTTCTATAAATTGAATATTCGTCAGCAGATTCTCGAACTATTTCATAGTCTGCAAACGCCATTATGCTATCACCATTTCTAAAAATAGCATTGGGATTTGAGTTCAGAAGTTCATCTGCAATTTTGTTTAATAATCGGGAGGCTTTATCTGTTACCCGACCACGTAAGTTATTACTAACCATCCAACCGTTCCTACAAGAGCTGCAATTATACCTGTTCCCCAGCCTATCAGCTGGTCAGTCCTACGTTGAGCCATTTTCTCAACCATACCATGAACTTCATTAATCATCATTTCCAAGCGATCTACTTTTTTATCTAAGCCTTCTATATTTGAGGCCATAGATTTATATCGCTCTGCACATAAATCAACATGTGCTTCTAAACTCTTTTTTTCGATTGGTGCTGTGTCTACCATCGTAGTCTTTCTAATTCCTTTATTAAATGTATTTATTAATTTTATAGTATATCAGATGCCTGTAGTTGGTCCAATAGTGTAAACATAATATTCTGATTTTCGCCTGTAGCGAGTAAATAAGGCATGAGAAAGCCTTCTTTATAGGTTTCATTAAGTCCAACAATCATTGGAACTCCGTGTACTTCCTGCTTTAGCAATCCAAGTTGATCATTGCCATCATCATAGATACCTTCGTGTTCTATGCCAAATGTAAACTGCCATACTTTTTGATTTTCTTTGGTTAGGCAAACCGGTTCAGTAATTCCAATGGCTTGTGTTTTTAAACTTACTACTTGCAATATAGTTTCCCAATTGCGTTGTTGGTTGCGACTGTAGTTCCAATCGTCAATGGTGTTAATTTTATGTCCTACTGCATTTGTTGTATTTGGTTGTAGTTTTCTATAACTTTTAGTTGCAGTCGGAGTGCAATCAAAATATGTGACCACGTCAATTACTTGCATTTCTTAAACTCCAGTAAACTTGTAGTTTGTCTAGCATTTCTTTTAATGCTGGATCGTTTGCACTTTCAGTAACAATTTCAGTTAAATGTGGTGAAATAGTATGAGCATCTGGCTTCTTGATTACAAGCTCACGTTCTCTACTGTTAGCACGGCGTCTGTATACTGTGTTTCCCTTGTCAGGACTTTCATATATCCATTCGGTTTTTTGCATACAAATACTTAGTCACAAAAAAACCCTAGTTAATAAAAACTAGGGTTTAAATTTTAATAGTTAACTAAAATTATGCTAACTTGAAGTTACCTGAAGTAACGTCTGAACCTGAACAGTCAATGCTTCCAGAACCAGCAGCAGTAAGTGTTCTTATTTTTGCTTGTAGTGTACTAGTTGTGTATGCACCTGTTGGATAAATTCCTAAAGAAATTTGACCAGTTGTGTCATCTTCTACTTGGTAAAGATAAACACCTGCTGAACCAGAGTTAATAGTTTCTAGAATTTGTTCTACTGCTAAATCAGTTCCGACTTGTGCTTGTAAGTCTTGAGCTGCGTTTGATGCGTTCTCTACGATTACTTTGAAGAAGTCTAGTTTTGGACCAGTAAAGTTAACTGGTGATGATGATGCTAATGCACCGGATAAACTTCCGTTATCGGTATCAATATGGAATACTTCTTGAGCATTACCATGGGTTCTTGTGAATGTTGCCATTTTAATCTCCTATATCTAATGGTGGAATCGATCTTTCGGTTCCTACTTTTATTTAGCAGAGATTGTCGGTTTTTGACCTTAGGATTAGCGTTTTTTGAAGATTTTTGTTCGACGTAAAAACTCGTAAAATTCGTTCTGTAAGCCTGATTTACGCATTTGTAGCATGAGTCTATCACGTATTACATTCTTATCTCTAGGTACAATACGTTCCCAATTTGCAATTTGTCTACGCATTTGTATCAACGGTGCTGGTAAAAAATCTACCATGTTACGTTGTAGCATGAGCATCATGTAGCTGTAATCACTGTTTTGAAATTCTCTTTTTGCAATAGCACGCAAGTTACGTTTTAACCGCAGTTCAGGGATGGTAATTTGTACATTCTGTGCAATACGATCTTTAAACTTTTCAGGTTTCATTATCATTGCAATTACATTGTATAGGTCAGGTTGGCTAGTTCTAAACCCAGGCCAGTTTTGCAGTTTCATTATGTCGCCAGCAATACGTCTGGCATAGTCTGGATCACTGTTTGCAAGTATCTGCAACGCTAACAATTGCTCAAACAACTGCTCACCTAGTTGACTTTGTTTAAGTCCGTTAAGTTGTCTTGGTGTTCTGTATGCACGACTTTCACTTAACCAGTCAAAAGCAATTTTTTCTTTTTCAGTGCTTTCTGATAGTCCTTTGACACGTGCAATAGCATTCCATCTTTGACTTACAGTGTCGACCCATTCCCATTTGTCGCCTGTAAATGCACTTACACCTTTTACAAATATATCCCATTCGCCTCTGTGGATGTCGTTATCATCTAGGTGTCTTGATATTTTGTATTCTAATCCATTGTGTGTCATCAAGTATGCACCAGGCTCTTTAGGATGCTTTTTAGTAGCACCTTCTTTTACCACAGGCACAGGACGTACACTCTTACGTGGCATTTCATAACGTGTGCCAATTCTAAACGGCGAATCTTCAACTGCAAATACTCTGTTTGGTGTACTGAAATCTTTTTTACGCATTATAGTTTTTGCAATGAGATCAAGTTCGTCGTTGTCCTTGTCGTAAGTCAGTGCAAAAGGTACATTAATATCTGTTTGTAAATCACGCATCACTGCTTCGCTATCAGGTCCCATTTGTGCAATAGGCTTGCCGTAACGTTTGCGTTCTTGTTTAAACAAACGTGTAAGTTCTGCTGGTACTATAGGCTTGGCATTACGTTCACTGTTTACTCTGTCTTTGAAATGTTTTGTAAATTCCACATCGATACCAACATTTGCAAATATTCTATCTGCAAATTGTTCTAGTTGTTGTATATCTACTGCGGTTACACTCATTAACTTAACTTTTTCTTTATCCATAAAACCAACGCATAAACTGCTATTGCGTACACTGTTGCTATGCCTACGTCTACTATATGTTCACGCATACTATATATGAATTGTATTCCTGCTTCTGCATCTGACATTATGCTGCTCCTGGATTGTTTGCGGCAAAGTTTACTCTGCTGAACTTGTCTCTGTCTACCAGTTTAATACCATCTCCAACATAGCCTTCGTGTCCGCTTACGCCTTTGATATCTGCTTTTATATCTTGATCCTGATTGTCAAGATCTTTAATCAGTTTATCTTTGAGCAATGCTATGTTTACAAAGGTACTAAACAATGCTTTGACTGCACCTTGGTTCTCACCCATCCATTCAATTATTCTTGGTGCTTGGGTTGGTATTTTTTGTGTTATCCATGGACCAAAATCTTTAATCAAATTGGTAAAGCCACCTTGTCTTACTTTAAAATTAATATACTGTTTCATTAGCTTTGGTGTGCTTGTAATCTTCCTGCGTGTAAGTTCTTGTGGTGATAAAAAAGCATCAATTGCAGGAGCATATTCATTGTATGCATCTTGTATTTTTATTACAAGTCCTTTGTCTAATTCTATTGCACTTCCGGTGTCTTTCATAGTACTGTCTAAGGCTAGTACTCCTGGAACTTTGTCAAGAACACGTGTGGTTACCGGACGTACTGTTCCGCCTGGCTTGTCAATTTCTGTGTGTACTGCAATACCTACATCACTATTGCCTATTTCTTTTCCAAGTGGTGTGTCAGCACTTACTCTATATGTCACTTGATTTGGTGTGAACACATATGAATTATCTTGTACAGGCGGTGTTGCACTGTATAACAGGTCTGCTTGTACAAATCCTTTAAAGTGTTGTGGTACTGCACGTTGCAACAATGGAAACAGTTTTTGATACACACCAATTAGATCTGTGTAATCACCTTTTCTATTGCTGAATACTCTTGCCATATCTTTTGCACTAGTAGCCATGCCGTTGTATCCTGTTGCAACAAAGCCGCCCTTGTCTGTTAGTATAAATTGTTCACTATCGTCACGACCAAATACTATAGCAGGCTTGCCATCCCATTTGATAGTATTAACCTTTGATGGTTCTTCGGCACTGCGTTTTATTCCGTCAATTGCTTGTTTAATTCCTTTTGATCCATAGTCAAAAACTAAATCTTCCGGGTGTTCTATCCTAGCACCTTCTGCAAGATAAGGCTTATATGGTGAACGATTGTCAGTAACAACTTCCATGCCTTGGTTTACAATCCTATCACGCAGTCTTGCAAGCCAATCACTACCGCCTTCTTTGATGCTTTCAAATTGCAATCCTTCACGTTCAGCATAGCCACGAAAGTCTGCTAACTTTGCATCTTTATCTGGATCATTCTGTAACGCACTGAGTATTGCTTCAACACTGAACAGGTCTTTTTCTGTAGCACCTTTGTTAAGGATGTACTTTGCAATTTGTTCTGGTTGATCTGTAATAAAACTGTTATCAAGTCTGCTTAACAATCCTGAGTTTGGTGATAACTTATATCCTGCAGCCTTAGCAATTGAATTCATAAGCACATTACGTGTTACACCTTTGTATGTACTAGCCGGATCAGCTCTCATTAGAAACTTTGAAAAGTCTGGCTTTTCAACAAACATGAAATCAGTTTGAATATAACCTTGATCTTCTCTACCAGTGATAGGTGCTTTAAAGTGTACACTAACTCCTGACTTGCGTATCCATTCCTTAGGATCAAAGCCATGTGATTCAGCCCACTTGGTAAGTTTTGCCACAAGGTCATCTTTGCCTATTGTTTTAGGATCAACTGCTAGATCTAAGTCACCTGATGTTGGCTTTTGTCCTGTGCTACCCAGCATGTTGTCCATAAGAGGCAAGCCAGTTAGTTGCTCTAACCACTGTACTGTTGGCTTAACATCTGTTTGATTTATTCTTGTTGTTGCTATAGCACCGTCGGCATCCTTGAAGACGTTGCCACCTTCTTTAATATACATTAGGTCACCGCGTTCAAGTATGCTAGTACTTGTTTTTTTGTTGCTGGATTTTTGTTAATTTCTTGTGCTAGTGCCATCACTGGATCATCACTGGCTATCTTTTTTAGATCTGGCATCTTTATACCAGCAGTTTGAAATGCCTGTTGCATAACTGCACCATCAACACCTTGGGTGGTTAACCATTGTGCAATTTGTACACTGTCAGTTGGTTTACCTGCTTTGTTCCATGCTTTCATAAGTTTGTCAGCAGTAACTTTGGTTGTAATATTGGTACCAACTTGTTTTGCTTTTTGTCCTAACTTAGTAACACCTTTGCCAATTTGCTTTTTTAAATTTGAAAGCATGCCTGGTGCTTCCATAAGGTTTTGTTTATACGCAACTGCTACAAATAATTTTGTAATTTCATCTTCTGACAACACGTTTGTATTAGTACTATGGCCACTTTGAAGTAATGCGTTACGTTTTGCTAACTGTGCTGGTGTTAAGTTCTTTAGCCTATCAGCCTGAGCGGCTGCTTTTGCATCTAAATTCTCTGCAGCACCTGGCACGTTGTCTTTTAGCCATTGTGTTGCCTCAGGCGACATAGCCTCTGTGCCTGGAAATTGTGAGTTGAATTGATCTATTAGTTCTGGATCTGTAATTGGAATATTACCTCTTACAACAATTCCTTCTCCTGTACCGCCTGGTGCAACTAAATCTGCTTTGGCACGTAGAGCTTCTTTACGTTTTTCAATTTCGTCGGCCATGTTATAGCCTTGTGCATCCTTACTAAAGTCACTACCTGACTTACCTCTTATATCTTCTGGATCTATATCGTCGCCGGCTACTGGATTACCTTGGGCATCTAGTTCGGCACTGCTTGTGCCATCAACAGTAGCAATATCACCACTTTGGTCAAGACCAGTACCATCAAGATGCTTTTCTAATTGTGCGTTAAATTGATCGTTGACATCATCTGGAATGGCGTTTGCATTATCCATGTCAATGATAGCATCCATTTGTTCTCTAGACAGCGGTGTGCCTGGTTTGTAGTCTGCTAGATTTAAGTCACCATACATTGTGTCTAGTTGTACGTTGTACTGATCTAATACGTTTTGAGGTATACCATCTTGGCTTGGTAAATCAGTAATCATATTCATTTCTGCGGTGCTTAACTTACCATCAAAATCAGCAACAATATCATCTATACTAGTGGCACCTGATATATCTTGTATGCCGGCAGCTCGCATATCTGCACCAGTTTGAGCGTCAACGTCGGTGATTCCATCAACTCCTGCAGCATCTGCGGCAGCTTCGCCACCACGTACTAGGTCACCAAGTGTACTTGCACCTGCAGCCAATGCACCAGTTTTACCTGCACTGTATAATGCACTTCTAACGTCTTTGCCTTGTAACAGTTGATCAGTGAGTTTAAACAATCCTAGTGCGGCTGCACCACCTAAACCAGCTCCACTTACACCAGCACCAGCAATCAGTGCGGCATATAAAAAGCCTTGCATAATTGGATGTTTTTCTGCAAATTGTCTGTACTTCTTAACAACTTGCATCACACGACCTTCGTCACCGCCTGCACTTTGTTTTAGTTTTTCAGCGGCCGCATCATACTTTTGTGCAAAGCCTTCCATTGGCCCTGAGTTATAGATTTTTGCCTTTAGATCATTGTAAGGCTTTAATACTACTTGATCAATTTTGTCCTTGGCTTGTCCAATTCCTGTTCTGTTTGAACCAGCGTCAGTGGCAGTTTTTTCTATTGTAGCAAATAAACCTTGTATCTGTTGTGGACTTAATGCTGCTTCTTTTAGTTGATATCCTACATTTTCCCAAACAAGATATCTATTCTTACTTTCCTTGTCAAGGCTTTCTAGAAGTACATGTCTTGTTTCATATTGTTTAAATTCTGTTATCTTCATGAGATTGCCTTCTTGAGCTTTTGTTTACCAGCAGGATCAAGTTTATCTATTTTAGATACTGTGCCTGCTGATGCTTTTTCAATTGCTTTCCTAAGATTTTGCATTTTAGGATCATTTAGGTCAACTTTTTGTCCGCCTATCTTAGCAGTGTTTACACCCGTGTTCTTGCCAACATTTTGTGCAGTCTTTGTTGGTTGTTTTTGTCCTGGCACCTTGGTTGCAGTTTGCCCGGCTTGTTTCTTTTGCATGTTAGCAATGCCTTGATTGGCACCATCAATTTGTGCTTGATCTATACCTTTGCTTACTGCACTTCCGCCGGCTTTGTTTGCGGCACGTCTATCTCTTTGGTACTGAGCACTCTTAGTATTGCTAACCTTACCTGCTACCCTACCACCTGTCTTTGCACGTTTGGTTGCTTGTGTTTGTGCTTGTGATTGTGTTTGTGCTTGTGTTTGTGTTTGTGTGCCTTGTGTTCCTGCTGGCACTTCTTTTGTAGGGTTAGGATTTACGCCTTGTCTATAATCGTAACCACTACCGGCCGCAGTATCTAATGCAACGTTGCCTAAGTTCTTTGCTAGGTTACCCATAACACCAGTTTGTCTTGTTCTTGTTTGACCTTGTGGTTGTGCTTGTGCTTGTGCTTGTGCTTTTGGTTGTGGTGCTTTATAATCTTGTCCAGCAACTGCTTTTTGTGTTTGTTGTTTGCCTTGTGTATATGCTTGGCCTAATGCATCAACACCACGCTTGGTAGCACCTTTAACCTTTTGCCCTGCACCTTTTACTGCACCTACGCCTTGGCCAATTTTTTTAGTGATGGCTTTTGTAAAGTCACCTATTTCATCTAACAATTCTTCTTGTAATTGTTGTTCTGTTAATCTATTTGTCATTGGTTCGCTTCACCGATCTTGCAAATTTATCCGCATCACGCAAACGAATAGCATTAAGCAATTTGCGATTTAGATTTTCGCTTTGCTCTGCATCATACAAAGAATCAATCTGTTCCATTAGACGTATAGCACTAGCAATTACATTGCTTGCACGACTTTCTACTATATATCCACGCTCTTGTTTCTTAGCATAGCGGTCTGTGTAGATGCCGTCTAATTCTTCAAAGATGCTTCTTGTCTTTTTTTGCATGACTTTGTTCCTTTGCAGTATTTAGCAGTTTTTGCTTATTCAAATATTTATAGTAGCACAAAATTCTGAGTAAATATACCTATTAAGGCATCTTTAGGCACACATAGGCAAACATAGGCAAACATGAAAACAGAAATAGAACAGATACAATTATTATTAGAACAATTTAGAAGACCAACTCCTGAAGGCGAAGAATATCAAAACAGACTAGCAGAAGAATTTGAAATTATACTTCAGCAACGTTTCACAGATTACTTTCTCAAAATAAGACTCATACTTGATCTCAACGAAGACATACCACACATGACCAGAGGCAGTGCTGGTAGCAGTTTGGTTTGCTATCTCATGGGCATAACTGATGTTGACCCAATTGAATGGAACATACCACTGGCAAGATTTTTGAATCCATACAGAGATGACTTACCAGATGTGGACATTGACATACCGCATCACAAACAAGAACTTGCAATGCAACGTGTGTTTGACAAATGGCCAACACAGAGTGCTAGGATATCAAACTATGTGCTTTACAGAGAGAAGAGTGCAAAACGTGAAGCTGCCAAACGCCTTGGAGCAAAAGGCAGACTGCCAAAAGATATAGACTACGCAAAACTAGGTGTTGACGAACAAGAAGCAACTCGCATTGAACGCAAACTGATGGGTAAGAAACGTTGTATAAGCAAACACTGTGGTGGTGTGCTTGTGTTTGACAGAGCATTACCAAAAAGTTTATTCCGTGATGACAATCTTATACTGCTTGACAAGAACGAAGTAGAGGACTTGGAGCATCTAAAGGTAGACATACTTGCCAACAGAGGTTTATCACAGTTACTAGAAATAGATCCTCACACAAGACTAGATGCTTATCCAAAACAGGATGAACGTGTTGCTGATTTGTTGTGTAGAGGTGATGTACTTGGCGTAACACAAGGCGAGTCGCCTACTATGAAAAGACTGTTCCGTGCATTGCAACCGACCGGAGTTGAAGACTGTGTGTTTGCCAGTGCATTAGTACGTCCTGTTGCTATGGAAGGCAGACGCAAGGCCAGTTGGTTCCGTGACTGGAGCGAAAAAGGCATACAAAAGAATGCAATAGTGTATGAAGATGATGCTATACATAAAATAATGAAACTGATTGGTATATCACCATATGAAGCAGACATGTATCGTCGTGCATTTGCAAAAAAGAATGAAGAAAAGATGATGCAGTTTATGGCACGCTTAGGTGATCATCCAGACAAGCATGACATCTATGAACAAATGCAAAGCCTAAGTGGGTTTGGCTTGTGTAGAGCACACGCAGTAAACTTGGGCAGACTTATATGGGCACTAGCATATCACAAAGTATACAATCCAAAAGAATTTTGGCGTGCTTGTTTAAAACACTGCCAAGGATCATATGCACGTTGGGTATATCGTAACGAAGCAAAACGTGCTGGATGGGATCTGCGTGACTTAGGCTTTGACAATTGGATTACAGAAGACCCTGTTGAGAGTTTCAAACAACATGGTGCTTGGAACAGTCCTGGCTTTTTGCCAAACATGGGTTTGCAAAATTTATTCTTAGACAAGTTTCAGTTTGCAGGTATAATTGCCGCCAGTAGAGTGTTTAAAAGCGATGCAAAAAATTACATACACTTTATAACACTAGGGGTAGGTGAAGGTCGCTATGTTGATCTTGTTGTTGATCGCCCTGTGAAATATACTCGTGATAGTGTGGTAATCGGCGAAGGACAAATGTGGACCAAAGACAACAGTAACTATTTAAAAGTAAAACGCAAGAACGTAAAAGCAATGCCTATTGATCAGTATGCTTAACCTTTACTTTTAATACCTGCTAACATCTGTTTAAGTTTTGTGCTTTGTACATCAGCAACAATCTTACCTGGCTCGTCTGCAACAGTTGCATCGTTTGCAGTGTCTGTTGTAAGTGTCTTGGCTTTTATTTGATCATAGATACTGGAACTTTGTTTCTTAAACTGTTGATACTCTTCATCATCTCCTAAGTCACGTATACGCAAACTTTCAATGTCAAACTCCAAGTCTACTTTCATACCAACGCCACTACTACTTCTAGTCTTCATAGCCTGTATTTGATATCTGCCACGTTCACGCATTGCACGGCTTGTAAATATACCAAACACGTTATCAGCAGTATTAATCTTACTGATACCACCACTTATATGCGAATGATCAAACTCTACTTCTTCAACTGCACTTCTATTCAACTGCGATGCAGTAACAAATAGTATGTTAAGTTCTCTTGCTAGGTTACGCAGTTCTTCTGAAACATATTTGTCCTTAACAAACAGATCATTTGGAGATACTTTAGCACTAACTGGCATAAGCAAATCCAAATAGTCAATACACATAAAGTCTATGCTTTTGCCTTGCTTTATGCTTAGTTCTTTTACAAATGCTCTTATGTCATTTACTGTGCTTTGTGCAGGCATGTACTTTATTTGCAAGCCACCTGCTTTCTTGCCCATCATCTTAACTTTCATTTCAACAGTTTCAATGTCTTTGAACAACTGTTTACTTGGAGTGTTTGTTAACATACTATCAACACGCATAGCAGTCAAGCCTTCACTAAGTTCTAATGTAATGTATACTCCACTGAGTCCTGCTTCCATCCAGTTCACTGCTAAGTTTTGCATAAACAAACTTTTACCTGATCCTGAACCACCTGCAAATATCTGTAGTTCACCTCTGTTGAATCCACCATACAACAGTTTGTCTAACTTCGGCCAACCTGTTGAATTCTGTCCGTTGTTGTCTTTCAGTGCCGCAAGTCTTGCACGAGGATCCTCAAAATAATCTGTGCCCAAGTCCTTTGTTAAACTTATTTGTACTGCATCCTTAATCAGTTTCTCAACTGGTGAATACTCACCTTTTTCTAACAAATCTGCACTTTTAAGTATTGCACGTTCTAGTTCTGTACGCCTAGTAAATGCTTCAAATGTTTCTAAAAACCAATCAGTATGTCCACTGTTTAGATCTGGAATCTCCATTAGTTCGACGTTTGTAACTGCTTTTATCTGTGCTCTATCTGGAAGTGTTTTGTGTTCATTGGCATGATCATAGATAAACTTTGCAGTTTCTCGCAAGTCTCTGTCAAAGTTTTCTTCATTAAAAATATTCTGTACCCTTAAGAAACTTTGTGCATCATGCATCATCATTTCTAAGAATAATTTTTGTACATCATATGTATATTCTATCATACTATCCTCGCTAGGCGTTTACGTGCCATTTCAATTTTTATCTTACTACGTTCTGCACACTGGTGTATTTGTTGTAGTGTTTGTGCTACACCAAAACGCACCACTGCATCGTTTACATCTTTAATATCTTCAGGCCACTCAGGTATACTAACTTCAAACTTGTGTTCAACTGCGGCGTCAATTATACTTAATCCTGCACGATCCTGATCAGGTACTACTATAATTCTACGTTGCAACTGCTTTAGCAACTGTGCCTGGTCCTTGCTTATAGTTTCATGCATACATGCCAAGCCAGATATACTCAGTGCATCAAATATACCTTCAACAACTATAGCCGTGGTCCAGTCTGACTTTTGTAAATCATAACCAAACACATACCCAGGTTGCTGACTGTTTATAAACTTTGGCGTACGATTGTCCAAGTAACGTGATGTATGTCCTACTATTCTGTTCTTGTATGTGTATGGTATAACAATTCTATCTCTTGGTCCTCGTTTTTTATCTACTAGAAACGGATAGCCAAATACCATGCCACGTTTCTTTAGGTATTCAACATAGTGAAAATGCTCTCTATTGTTTTCATCTATGCGTTCAACACCTGCGGGTATTTCTTGTTCGTCAAAGTCAATCTGCTTTTGTTTAATTGTATTACGTTCAGCAGTTAAATCTAATAAACTTTTACGTTTCAGACTTTCTAAGTTGAGTCTTTCAATGTCAGTTGGATCAACACCTAGCCATTCAAGCAATTTACGTGCCTTGTAACCAACACTACGCCCTGCAGTAAAACTTGCAGTAAAGCCACAGTTGAAGCAGTGATAACTCCAGTCATCATCTTGTTGTTTTATACCTCCACGTAAACGTTTATCCTGTGACTCGCCTTTGTGTACACAACAAGGTGCATTAAAGGAAACCCAACCAGAACTTGTATTTTTCCGCTTCTGTGGAATGTAACTTAATAGATCGATCATTATGCTAGTATATTAGCACAATCTATATGATTAATCAAGTGTTTAGATATAATTTTGTGTCCGTTTTCATTTGGATGTTTACCTGGATAAAGATGTTCTGGTTTTAGCATTTGTCTAAAACTGCTGTCATTGGTTATTACATTAGGATTCTTGTAAGGATTAATAAGACAATTAAATTGTACTACATTTTGTAGACTGGCAAATGTTGCGACTGTCTCCCAATGATTTTGTTCTGCCCATTGTGAATCATAGCAATTTGCTATCCATAACTTATTAAGTTCATACCAACTAGGATTTATACTAGGGTCGTTGTCTTTAAGCCACACACTATGCACATGATTGTTCCAAGGTCTATCAGGCTGATTAAAATTAAAGTTATATTCTGCATCATTGCCTAGTGCATTGTACCAACTTCCACGAGTGCTTTCAGTAAGTCCTACAAGCCATAATATTTCATCTAAATTTGTATTATTTTGCACATGCCATCTTAGTACCCACCGCATACTTTCGAGGCTTGCTCCTGGATACCCACAGTTTTCTAAGTGCAAGCCATAATGTTTTGCAACTAGTCCGGGATAACTTTTTTGTAATCTTGTTTCTTCAGGTAACTCAGCACCATAGGTCCAACTACAACCAATGGCAATCAAACGTTTTATGGGCAAGTGTTCTCCTAGCGATAGGTTATTTGTGTAATTTCCCCATTGTCTATAATAACATCGGGTGCTGTTATATATCCTTGTCCGCCATTGGTTAGTGTAATAGTGCCTAATTTGCCGCCGTCTACAGTTGTGGTTGCAGTTGCACCTGAACCTAATCCTTCTAATCTCACACGCGGATTGCCAGGGCCATTCCATTCACTACCTGAACCATTGCTTGCAATCGTAGTTACTGCTCCATTTTGTACTTGTGCAGTTGCATTGCCGTTAACGCCATACTGATTAAGTTCTAGTCGTAACCAATTGTGTCTACCGTCAACATTGATATAGCTTCTAGTTTTTTGATTTGTGTATTCAATTTGACTACCAACATCGTACCAATCTGGACCGATTTGATTTTCACTAGCCTGTACTTTTACATTACCTGAAAAGTTATCAAAGTCTAGTTGCAATGTTGTTAATGTGTTTTCAGCAGTATAAATTGCACTTGTGTTTACTCTATTTCCGTTTGCCGCAGTACGTGAACCAATCGGTGAAGGCAATGACATTATTTTACTTTCAACAAAGTCTGGATACACACTGTCTACTATTTCAACTTGTCCTCTGCCTGCACTATATGCATCAGTAAACACCGCTTCATACAAGTTGCCACTTGCACGTTCTAAACTGTATGTTGCAGTTTGTTCTTCTATTAGATCAAGTTTCTCACTTGACAGTGTTACTTTTGCTCTTCCAAATGCACTGCTTAAATGCACAAGATCTTCGGCTATTAGTAATTCATCGCCATCTGTACTCATCATCCTAAATGTGATTGTGCTACCTGTGATATTTACAGGTTTTTGATCTTGATTGATAAATTCAAACAATATGACATTGTCAACTCCTCTGTTGACTTTTAATTTTTTAGCATACACTGGTTGCCATCTCCTTTGAAAGTACGCACCGCTGGTGTCAGGTAATAGCACCTGTTGCTTTTGCTGATATAAATATACGGTGGTAGAATACATTAATTTTAACTCCAATTACTAGGTATTTATGGGCGTAGAGCTATTCGAAAAGATTGCAGAACGGTATCCATTCATTACATTTTGCACATATGCAAGTAATGAATACGTTGGCGTAATACAAAACCGTGACGATCAAATAACAACAATCTACGATTTTGGCGGGATAGTCGAAGAGCAACTTAAACGTGATTTTTTAGAACTTGCAAATCAATGGTGGTGGGAATCTAACCGCAGTATACCAATAAACATATTCTTAAAACATGATTGGGAACAGTTCAAGCCTTATCTTAAGACTTTTATCAACAAAGATTTGGATATAATACTTGGCCCTAGCACAAGCCTTCAAGAACTTTCTCGTAAAAAGGTAAAACGTAGAAGTATTACACTGGTTCGCAAAGTAGATTAATGTGTAATGCAACAAGACGTGCATAACTTACTGCATGTGATTTCTTGAATACAAAACCAGCACTATCATCACCATCCCAAACAGTTTCAAATACTTCTTTCCATGGCTTGTGTTGTAGGTGTGCTTTTCCTGGACGTATAATGCTTATAAACGCTGCCATACGAGCTATTGAGTTAGGCTGCATTGCTACTTGCAAATCGTGGTAGTTGCCTATATGCACTACACGTTCACAGAAACTTTTATCTTGTAATCTATGCCATTCCGGCTCTTTAGCCAACATAGCATCATAGTGTTCTTGATCACGTATCAATGTATACACACTTTGGTTTAGTAAGTCTAGTTTAAAATATCCACGTTGCTCAGCATATTCATAGTCTATACTTGCACAATTATTTGGTGCATCAACAGGTATTGGCGTTACATAAACACCACTGTTGTGTTTACGACCTTCAGCATTTTGTCTAGCAGGAGTACACTGGATTAGATCCATTATGTGTTGTCTGTCAGCAAAGTCTATGTCTACATCTGCACTCATAATTGTCCTGTTTCCTCTAACTTTGGCATTAATACTTGTTGTGCAAATGCCTTGTGTGCATCACTATTATAGTGGGCAATTTCAGGTGTGTCAAGCATATCGAGCGGATTAAATTTTTTCTCGTATGCCCAATCTAAAAATCCAAAAGTTTCTAGATCAAATATACGTGTATCTTGCTTGATTTCTTTTTTAAAAAAATCTAATACATGCTCGTGTTCTAATTTCTCTGCCATCGGTGATTGAAAAATTAAATAATTTACATTATATTTGTTGCAAGTTGCAGTAAACATAAGCAAATCTGTTAACAGGTTAATACGTTCTGCATATGCACTATAGTAGTATGCACGACCCTCACTGTATTTTTCAAAAAACTTTGTGTGTGGTATGTGTTTATTATTATCGGTAAAAGTATGTGTTACAAAATTAGATTCTTGTTCTTGTTCTTTTACTGCAACACGATTTTCTAACCATAACTCAGATCTCAATTCAAAAGTTAAACTGATTAAGGCAATAAGTTTTTGTGTTGGATTTATTTTTTTCTGTTCAATTATATCATATAAACTTGTACGAATAATGCGTCTATTACAAGAACCTGGGATACTATTGTTTATTAAAAATCCATTTACTTGATCAGCAACGTAGTTTGCATGTACCTTACGTGTGTTACCCGGTGTGCTATAACTGCAACCATTGGCATATACAAGAGGAAAGTCCATTTAGATAAGTCTATTTCCTATACCAGCAAATTCTGCAATAGCAAACGTAACTGCGGCCATTTCTATGTTGCCAGTGAACAACATATAACATGCACCTAAACGTATTGCACTTTTTACCATGCCAATTATAAAGTCATTGTCTTTGAGTTTAGGCTTTTTCCTAACTTCCATTTGATCAATTTTTGGTCTTGTTAATCCCATGTTCTTCTCCTCTGGTAATGTTATAGTTATTTTTTCAGTGTAAAAAGGCATTTTACCATCCTGCTTGTTTTAATATTTCTTCACAGTATGCCTGATCTGCTGGATAGTCTTTAAACTTTTTAGTCCAAAAGTCTGGATCAATCCATGGCCATACTATTTTTGTTTGATCAGCATTCATGTCTGCCAAGTATGCTTGTCCTGATTCACAGTTAAATACCAACCACGGCGATATTCGTCCAGTACTTATTGCAAATGCTACACTGTTATCATTTCCATAACGTAAAAAGTCCTGTGCAGGGTGTCCTGTTTTTTCACTCCACTTTATGCTATATTCAATGCCACGTTGTAGTGCATCAGTAAGTGCTTCTCTTTGAATGTATTGACGCAAGTATTCATCATACACTGCTTCTTTACACCAGTGATCCAGTTTCTTGTTTTCTTTGATTACCCATTCAACAAACTTGGGCACGTTGATTGCGTTTATGCTAACACAGTGTCTTCCAAATTTTACAAATGCTTTGTAGTATGGTGATGTGGCAAAGTCTGCATAGGTTTTTAGTTTTGCACTGCCCTGTGTCATGGTGTAAAACTTTAAATAACTTTGCAATCCAATTTGCACACCAACTTCTTTTTCTTCTTGGTATCTGCGTTTTTGCTCACAGAGATGTACTGCCAGTGTGCTTTCTTTTCTAAACTCACGTTCGCAGTACTTGCATTTATACAGTTCACTTTTTGTCTGCGACTCCACTGTCACGCATGTGTTCCTTTAGTTCTTTGTTTGTCATCAGTTTGCTTAACAGTTCTATCTCATCAGACTTCATTGCAGGAAACAGTTCCATCAGTATTTTCTTGCCTTCGTTGTTGCCTTTTTCTTTCTTCTTGGGTGCAATCCATTGATGTCTATGTGATCCCATACCTGGTGAAATACTTGTGGCACACAACCATTGTAGTTTTTGATGCTTGTTAATATCAAAGAAATGCTTGTTAAGTCTTTCATTACACGCAACCAAATAGTATTCTTGCAGTTCTGCAGGACCTTGTACTGCACTGCTCCAACGTATCATGAGAAAGTTTGAATACTTTTTACGTTCTTCATCGGTCAAACTGTCATAGAAGTTGCGATCCTTGTTATCCAAGCACCGCATTTCATTTGCTATACTAAGTTTTTCGCTCATTGTATTTTGTCCATATTCTATGTAATATATAAAACCATATGCCATTGATGCAAGGTTCAACCAGTGCTACCAGTCCAGCCTCCCATATGCTTGCGCCGGTTAGCCAATACACAACATTCATTGCTATTATAACATGACCGCAAGTATAAATCAATGCCAAAATTGCACTGTCGTTCATCTTGTTTCTTATTACATTGAATATGCCGTTAGTAAATTCCATATTACCACGCCTTATTATAATCCACGATCTCACAGTTACGACTGATGTCCTTCACAAAGTACGCACATCGTGGATCGTCTTTGTCTTCGACCGGAACGGCCAACATCTGTCCATTTTTCAATTTAGGCACATACCATGTTACATCCTGGTACACATCAACTATTTCGATGTCCATGTAACTAGGCCTAAAACTGGTTAGTGGATTAAACTGAAATACTTTAAATCCTCTGTCGTTAATGCTAGTAAGTTGTAGCATTTCTAAGTCACCTACTTCTGGCTCTCCAATTAACACTTGCCAATCAATTGGCATTTTCATTGTTTGATCGCCAATCCGTAGTACTAATGCTGGCGAATTAAATGTTTCTAAAAATATAAGTGGTATGTACAAGTGATCTGGGTTTTGTGGATCACTGTTGTCAAAGATTGAAAAACGTAGGTCATCTATCTCTTCTGGTAGTGTATCTAAATCAAACACAGTATTGTCTAGTGTTAGTATTCTCATAATTTCTCCGCTTTGTTACGCATTCCAATCCAACTTCTCTACACTAAAAGGATAGTTTGCTTCTCTATAAAATGCTTTACGTTTGGTTAGGTGTCTTTTTGCAAATCTGCAAGTTGATGTTATGTCCCAGATTTGGACGTGGTCTTTGTCTTCCGCTTTACGAATACCCCTACCAATACTTTGTATAACCCGTACAAAACTTTTGCCAGGCTCCAGAAGGACAAGATTGAAAATACGTGGGAGATTAATACCAACGGCCGCGACACCATATGTAGCAATAATGATTTTACCTGTCGCAGTAGCCACTTCATCATATTCATCCTGTCTGTCTTTTGCTTTGGTTGCACCACTTACAAACACAGCTTCATCTCCCATACGATTCAGCAGTTCTGTGCCAGCACTTATTCTATCAACCAACACCAATGTGTTACCCGTTTTATTTACTTCAATAACCAAGCCTGCAATGGTATCTAATCGTCCTTTTTCTTCAAATAGGTACTTTAATTCGCTCTGATAGTTTGTAAATTCTGCATGATCTATTAGTTGTACTACGTTTACATGACAGTTTGCGAGTACACCTTTTTCCTGTAGCTCACTGGCACTAAGTTGATTTATCACAGGACCCAAACTACAATGCAGTGCTTGAAACTCAAATGGTTCTTTGGGTATTGTACCAGTTAGTCCCCAACGCAATGGTATCTTGCTCATTACACCAGTTAGCAGTGTTTTAAGTGCATCTGCTTTGGCCATGTGTACTTCATCAACTATCACTGCAACCACATCTTCTAAGAACTCATGTATGGTAATATCAACTGTTTGATTCTTTGTGTTTTTAAGCAACACATTTAAACTTTGCCATGTGCATATTGTGTGCTTATGTCCAAACTCTTTTCTGTCACCATAGAACACACCAACATCTAGTTGCATGTTTGAATAGTCTGCTTCTGTTTGTGTAACTAAACTTTTGTTTGGTACTATAACAATGCTACGTCCGTAATTTTCCACACGTTCACTTAGACTTGCAGTCATTATTGTTTTACCAGCACCAGTTGCTACTTCTTGTAAGCACTGTGGATTTTTTAAGAAACTGTTTATTATCTCAACTTGATAGTCACGCATCTTAATAGGAGTGCCAGAGGCAGGATGATTCTTCGGCCACATAATGTCACTGTAAGTATCTTCTGCCACTGGATCAAACTTGAATACTGTTTGGTATTCTCTGTTGTCTTGTATATCAACGTCGTAGTTAAAATCTTCAAGTATAGGAAGTATATCCGGCAACAAATTTAAGTATGTACTACCTCCCATTTGAAAGTATGCAACTTTACCATCCCATCGTCCTAGTCGAACTGCTGGCAAATATCTTGCATGTGGCACATCATACTTAAAAGTATTCACTAGTTTCTTGCGAACATCAAGCTCTAGTCCTGATATCTTAAGATTTACTTCATCGTTGATTATTAGTGTTGCTGTTCTCATACTTTAATTATATACACTTTTTGCAATTAGTCAAGGAAAGTGGGCAACATTTTTCAACATTGCCCACTTTAGGTTGTCCAGGAGCTAGATCTGATATGACAACCTGTTCTATCTGCGTCTCATCACAGTGTTTTCTGCTAACTGTTTCCAGTTAGGACTTACTTTTGTAAGATCTGCTATCTTCAACGCCATTCTTAAACTGACTTCTCTTAATTTATCCTTAACAGTATCCATGAATGCAATTACTTCGCCTTCCATTTCCTTGCTAAGATCATAATCTTTAAACAGTTCACCAGTGGCAACAATCTGTTTAATACGTAAGAACTTGTCTCTCATAGTATCTAGTGTTAGATCCAAGTAATGACATCTTGATTGCAATGCCTCTAAATGGTCTTGTAGTTTTCTACTTCTAACGTTTTCAAACTTCACGTTAGTTATAAAGATAACACCGCCCTTGAACTCAAACTTGTCAGGTATACCTTCTGATCTAAGTTTGTTTGAATCCGCATTCCAATGTAGAACACGTTTCTTACCTGAATCAAGTGCGGCCTTTAGAATGTTAAGACTAAGTTCGTCCATAAGCACACTGTCACAGTCATCAAATACCAACACATGATTAGCATCTGCATGTCTATATAGTGTAGCATACAAACCAAGTGCAGTCATTGCACCTTTTACAACTTCATACTTGATAGGACGACCTGCTATGTTATCCATCATCGATGCTTTGTCTAATTCTTTTTCAACACCATAACTCTTACCAACTCCTGGAGGTCCAGTAACAATCATAGCTCTAACATCACCAGCAATCACTGCTTTGGTCATGTCATGTAGTATATCAAAACGTGTAGCAATACGGTCCATAACCTGCTGATCAGTTTCAAAATTAATAGTTTTGGAATCTTTCTTTTGTGTTTGCATTCTAGCTCTCCTATGCAATGTTGTTTTCTAACTGTATAAACAGCTTAACACACTATACGTATATGTCAACCTATTAATGCATTATCAGGCATTTTTCCTGATCTTGTTTGCAATCCTAACTTGATATATTCGTTTCTCACTGCCATTGCTTCTTTAGCACTAAGACTTTCCCATACTTCAAATTCGCCTGTTTCGGCACTTTCACCTAACACATAATACATTATTTTTTCTCCTTAGATTGCGGAGTTGCTTTTGGACGACCTTTTCCTCGTTGCCAAGGATTAACACTAAAAGTTTCTGAACGTGCATTCTTATCTACTATTGTTACTTTACCGCCATTAGCAAAGAATGCATCATATGCTTCTTGATCTGCTGGATCTTGTGCCGTACGTGGTGTAGCATCTAATATTGGATCTGCGTACTTTTTAATTTCTTCTGACATATTTGCTCCTGTTATAAAACTTGATCTGTTCACAATCAGTACAGTTGATCAAACTGTACCGGGTAGTTTTTAGTTGGAGTGTTATGGTTCCTTGAGTCCTACCTGACTTGTAAACCTCTGTAGTTGTCGAGCACCGCTCTCCCTTAATCAACTACTTACACTTTACTGCTGGCTATGTCATCTTGTTTCCTTTTCCTTATTATGCTGTTATAATAACACAGTTTAAGGATAAGTCAACCTTTTTATTTGTTTTGGCCATAAAAAAACGCCCAACTAGTGGACGTTCTGATTAAACCGCTTAGTAAATAAGCGAACATGTTGGCGCCTTCTCCCAACTTGCGAATTCTTTTTGTTACTTTTATTTATCTAGTAAAAATATTAGGCAGTAGAAACTGCCTATTAAAATTTTTACTTGGTCCAGTTTGCATTACCAACACATGCAACCAGTGTTTTATAAACACGCACAGTAGTAGTAAATACCTGTCCTGCTATAAGAAGATGATGATATCCATCAAATGAATAGTCTGATGGTTCGCCTTCAGGCACAGCAACGGCACTACCATTTATTGCAAAAGTATTTCTATTTGTTATTGCATTGTTTGTATCTGAATTTAGTGCTGATCCATCATGGTAAACACCTTCACCGCCACAATCCCAATAGTATTTGCTGTCAATTTCAATTGCTGGCGGTTTACCATCTGCTGGATAACCTTCAAAGATTGCATTATCATTATTGATGATATCGTATATATTTCCAACACTTGCTGAACCAGCACTTACTGTAATGCTTAATGCATTGTTAGATTCCGCAGTATCATCTGCATTGTTGTATGTGAACTCGCATAGTTCTGCTGGAGTAAGTGTGTCTCCGCCCCATACATCAGCATAATCGACAACAGTACCTGATATTGCGCCGTTAAATACTTCTGTTCCGTTCCAAGACACAGTAAATGCAGCATCAGCCGCATGTTTGTATCCAAATATCTTAATTGTTCTGTTAGCCATTTTAATTCCTTATATGTATTATCTATCGATAAATGTCTTTACAAAGTATATTTACCTCCAGTGTTGAAATATATAAGGGTCATTACAATCATGAGGTTTAGGATTGCCGTGAAATACTAAAACACTTGCATCTGCATTAATCTTTGTTTCGCTACCTGCATTTACCGGTTTTCTATATCTAAAATCGTAGCCACCTTCACGTGCTTGCCAACGATAACTCAAAATTTTATTGGTATCATAGAATGCAACGTCATCTTTTATCTGACTGTAGATATAGTCTTGATCACCGTGCCATGGACAACGTGGATTGTTAACAACACTTTTGAGGTCAAAGTTTTTATACACATAGTGATATTGTTTTGGGTCAAACCACATAACACTGCTGTTTATACACCAACGTGAGCTTTTCATAAGATACTTAAAGTCCCTAGGTGCCCAGAACTTACCTGCATCCATTTGCCATAACCAATCTATATTGTCTACAATCACAGTATCTAAATCAAAGTAAAGCATTTTTGTAGCACGTTTGGGCCAGTGTTTGCTATTGAACAACTGTACTTTGTACCACCAACTGCTTTTTGGGCCTCGTATACCTTCCCATTCTTCTATGTCGTGTCTAGTGTAGTTAGCAGGTACAAATCTGTTGCTTTCTGTGTATACATGCAATCTAACAGTAGGTGTAAGATTACGACACAAACTGTTATACAACTTGTCTACATAACTCCAATCATACAATGTGTGATGTATTAAACATGCACAGTCAATGTATTCGCCTACTCCAGTGCGTTTTTTAATCTTGTCAACCATAAACCTTCTGCTATCTCATCTACTGTGTATTCTGTGTGACTAATTTCTACTAGCCATCGATCCTTGTTACGTTTTTGCGGAGGATTCTCAATTTGTTTCAGTTTAATGCTCATTGGATATGCTAAACTTTTTTTATCAACCAGCACATTGGATCCGGCAATCACTGCATTAATTCCAGGGCCGCTACAATGATTAATTACAGTGTGATAGGCATAGTCAATATTAAATGCATCATATGTGCTTTCAATTTGCATTGGAGTCTCAAGCACACAGTTTGATATAACTTTGTTCATGATCAGCATTTTAAAACGTTGAGTTGGAATAAAATAAGGACAACGAGGATGATAACGAACCACAATATGTCTATCACTGTATTTTCTAATTTTGTGTATTAGATCTACCGTCCATTCCTCTAGACTAGGCATACCTTCCCATTGTAGGCTTTTGTTGTGTTGTGCCGCAATAAGGATATTGTCATTCAGTTTATTTTTTTGTAAGCTCACACCAAGTTTTTTAGGTCGGTCCCAATCTAAATTGTCTGTATGACCATAGTATCCTTCTGCGGTAATATTGTTAACTGCAATTTTCCAAGTGACTTCACGTTCTAATGCGCCTGCATCTATTACCACAACTGGCTTTCCGAGCGAACGATAATGTTCATATGTCCGTTTGTTCTTGCTCATTCGGCCATTCCATAGTATACTCCATATAACAACAGCATCACAGTCGAGTGAGTTTTCAACAGGTGTTATACCAGCTCCTCGACAGCTGTTTAAGAATGCTTCCATAACAGGTTTGCTATTCAGAGCACACTGCTGAGGATAATATGCTATGTTATTGATCAAAGGTTAAATACTCATATGAAATGTTATACAGTAATTACCACCTTTAATCAACAGGGTCTTGATAAGTATGGCCAACGTTGTATCAGTACATTTGAACAGTTCTGGCCAGCGGAAGTTGATCTAATTGTGTACACAGAAGCATGTACTCCACGGATAACAAAGCCTAATGTAAGGTGTATTGATCTAATAGCAAATAGCAAACACTGTAAACGTTTTATCAAACGCCACAAAGACAATCCTGAAGCAAATGGTGGAATAGGTCCACACAACGAACGCATATGGAAACCGAACAAACATTTTAAATGGCAAGGTTTACGTTTCAGTTACAAAGTTTTCAGCATTTATCATGCAATACAAAACATAGATACTGAATGGGTTATATGGTTAGATGCTGACACATTAACACATAGTACTATTACAATGGACTTCCTCGACAGGGTTTCGCCAAAAGACTGTGTTATAACACACTTAGGCAGAGGTGATCGCTATCACAGTGAGTGCGGATGGGTAGGATATAACAAAACTGATCCTATGTGTGCAGATTTTGTTGAGGACTTTGCTAGTATGTACAAAAACGATACTATGTTTAACTACACTGAGTGGCACGACAGTTATTTGTTTGATATCCAAAGAAAACTTTATAGAGATAACAGAGGTGCACACTTTCACAATCTAAATCCTGATCCAGATCTAAAAGGTTTAGCAGGACATCCGTTTATAAACAGTGAACTTGGCAAATACATGGATCACATGAAAGGTGAGAGAAAAACCTTTGGACATAGCGAGCCAAGAGATATAAAGTTACACACTGATTTACCATACTGGAAAGGCGTTAGAGGTGTTAGATAATTTAATTTTTAGTCTTGCAGTGAGTACACATCTTGGACTCAGTGGCGATTTTGCAACAGTACATCCACATGTGCAATATCAGTTCTCTGATGACTACATTACTGGTATATACCATAACAGTGATAAACGTGCAGGTATATACTTTGGTAAACGTACAACATACAAACAACTTGATATAGAATACGGTTTAGTACATGGTTACAAACGAATAGACATTGCTCCGATGATAAAAGTTAACTACGGCAATGTATTTGTAGCACCAGCTGCCACTAAAGACGATGTTGGCATGGTTATAGGATATGAGGTAAAATTTTAATGTATCAAGCACACGGATGGTGGTTTGCAGACCAAGACACACATTTTGCACACATGATTGATAAAAATATTAAAAAGGGCGGACCCGCGGCATACCAAGAACCAGTAAGACAAAAAAGTTTACAGTTTGTAAATGATTTTGGTGTAGCAATTGATATTGGAGCAAATGTTGGATTGTGGAGTAGAGATCTTGCACAGAAATTTGACCGTGTAATTGCAATTGAACCTGTGGTTGAATTTCAAGAATGCTTACGTTTAAATGTAGATAACCATAATATGGAAATATGGCCCATTGCACTAGGCACAAACGACACTACCATTGATATGATAGTTACAGAAGGAAACACAGGGCATTCGCATATCAACAAAGATACAGTTGGTAATGGCAAAGTGCAAATGAAAAAACTTGATACACTAGGTTTCAACTTTGATCGTATAGATTATGTTAAAATTGATTGTGAAGGTTATGAGATGCAGATAATCGAAGGCGGAGAAAACACTATAAAACATCACAAGCCTATAATTGTTGTAGAACAAAAATTACACACTGATACTGGCATTACAAAAGAAACACAATACGGTTGTGTGGACTTGTTGAAAAGTTGGGGTGCAAGAGAACTAGGTAGAGTTAGGAATGACTGTATACTAGGTTGGTAGGTACTGCTCAAAGTGTTTGTATATGTCACCTGCCTGACTTTGTTCTAGTGTCCAATGTGCTTGTGCTAAGTCGTTAAACCATTGTGTGCGGTCAGGCATTAATGGATTTAAAATATTTTTAATGTTGTGATTTGCTACGTCCCAGGTTACTGCACTTTCCTCACTGACAAATGTAGGTATTCCTTTAAGCACACTCAACACACTACTTGAACTGTTGTAAAAGACTGCACATCTTGCAGTTTTCATGCTTTGATGTAGTGTAACAGTCATGCTGTCAATAAGTTCTACTCCCTCAAATTGATTTACCCAACTCCAATCACGTTTTATTTTTGTACCAGTGCGATTCAAATCACCAGGATGAGCTCGTACCTTTATTGGTTCACTAGTCAAATTTTTAATTTTTTTGATAGTTTTCTTTAACCATGCTTCTTGATCAAACCCTTTTGCATTCCAGCCGTTGTCTCTTTGCAAACATATCAATATGTTTTTACCATCATTGCTCCAAGGTGTATCAGTGAGGCTTAGACTGTTTTTAACCATGTTCCAATGTTTGTCTGTGCTATTTTTGTTTGCGTAGTTGCCACTATTCCAAAATACATCGTCGAGACTGTATCTTAACCACATGTTTTCATACTGGTGGTGAAATTTAAAGCAACTCCCGTCAATACTCATTACTTTACCGCCAGTGAGATCTTGTTGATGTATGATAGCATCACGGAAATAGATATGTGGTCCGCTATAGCTCATGCCAACCCATCCTAGTATGACTGCTAGTCTTGTATTGTACACTTGCCTATTATGTAGATTATCGTCAACAAGCCAACGCACACCACATCTGGCCGCGCCTTCGCCAAAGGCTCTCATAACTTGTACTTTGATGTTGTGATTTCTAATTTTTGGCAACGTGCCCAAGTAGACTACAACATCGTAATCCCACGTAGTCATAGTTAACTATTTGTCTCCTGCAATATACGCCAAGCTGTTCCGTTTATCATCTCTTCAGGAGTAAACTGTGCGTATGCTAAATTACAACAAAACTGTCTAATGCGATCCACAGTTGGTATCAATGGATTTTCAATACGTGATAAATCTGTGTTTGCTAAAGGTTCAGCGGCATTTGGACCCATAGTAAAAACTGGCTTGCCAAGTATCAAAGATTCAACGGCCGCTATGCTGTTATAGGTAACCATGCAATGAACATCTCGACTAAGAGCCATTTCCATGGTGTCGTCGTTTGTACGTATATGTCGATTTTGTTTTTCTCTTATTATAATTGGTCGATCAGTGTGTTTTGCAATTTCTTGTGTAGTACTTTCGATCCATTCTTTCAAATCAACACCCCAATATGTAAGAGCCTTCTGGCTCGGTGGACACAATAATATATTCTTTCCAGGAGTTTTCCTTTTAATACTTACTCCGCATTTGATAAACCTATCATCTGGACAGTTGTTATCGATTGGAAGATTAAACTGTAGACTATTTTTGGTTATTCTGTGATATCTTTTTGTCTTTGCATTTCCAAAGTAACCAGTATCGATATAATAAAAATCACGCTTTTCTTTTAGAGCCTTGTGCATAACTTTTTTCTTAGCGATCCCTCGCACTGCAATCGGAATGCTAACATCTAAATTAAGCAAATTTTTACTTCCAGCAAACACACCATGGCTACCAGATAAAAAGTTTTCAAGTATAGCATCCATTTTTAGTTCCTTTCCTACTTTTGTCTCTCCTTCGCCCCCGGCATCGATTATTCCCACAACTTGATAAGTTTGTATCGCTTTAGCAAATTTATGTAAACAGTTTTGAAATATCCTATTGCTATAGATTGTAAAAGGATCTTGTGCTGATTGCATCATATCACTTAATAGCTCACGTAGATGTTCTGGTATTGTAAGATCGTTGATAGTGACAACTTTGCTATCAGTTTTGCTATCTACATAACCGTCATGATATCGATTCCATACATCAGCATATCCACAGTGTTCATGATTTGAAAACCACGGACCACCTTCAGTATAGTGCAGTAAAGATGGTTGCCCATCTCTGCCTTCTACGTACCAGTCTACTAGCCAGTTCCACTGTGGACCTAGCAATCCAATATCTTTATCTTTTAACCAACTGAATCTATGTAAATATGCTCCAGTAACTTCTGGATCGTTGACTAAGTCTAGTGTAACTTTTTTATTATCTGGATGGGCACAATTCCAAACTACCATTGAGCTCCAATTTTTACGTGGATATGCTAACTGTTGTTGGCCGTCCATTTTCATTCCCGGCGGGGGTGTGTAGTCATGTTGTACACAACTAATTGCATTCTTTGGATCAACATCAGCTACTAATTCAGCAATGTCAGTAAGTAACACCATGTCACTGTCCATAAAAATAGCAGTGCCTTCATAGTCATTCAAATAAGGCACTAAGAAACGTGTAAATGTGAATTCTGTACTTGCAAGTTTGTCAACATCACGCCAATAAACTTTTTTATCACGCAGTTCATTTTGTTTAAGCATAATAATATCAACCGGAATACTTGCATGTTGAAGTATACTATAGCGGCAAACTTCTGCGGCTATAGGCTCTCTGCTATCCCAACCAATGTAAACCGTTAACATATTAGTCCTGTCTTTCTATATCATCTTCTGTGAGTTCGGCACCTTTCCACACTTCAATAATGTGTGCAGGTTCATTGGATTCGTTTACGCCTTTGTGCCAAACGTTTGCTGGAATATCAACAGGATTAGGTGGTGACAAATTCTGACGTTTAGGATCTTCTGGTATTGTTCGATTACTTGTTAGTAAATGTGCAGTACCACTAACTAAATTCCATGTTTCACTTCTGTGTTTGTGCTTTTGCATACTTAAACTACTATGAGGATTTATCACAAGTTCTTTTACTGCAAATCCAGCACCTTTATACAGTTCTCTATAGTGGCCCCAGTCACGTTCAACTTTAGGAGCTTCCCAGTCTTTTAGTATCCAACTGCTTGAATTTTTCTTATCGGTTCCACCAACACCAAATGCAAAACTAACTTTTTCTATGCCTGCTTTTTCTTCTGGTGTAGTGCCTGGTTGCCTGTCTCCTCCATTGGCAAATACTATCTTTGCCTCTGGATTATACTCACGCATGTCTTTAATAAACTGTACTGAACTATCATCTGCATCATATTCATCTTCAAATCCAACAACTTGATCAACCATTTCTAACTTGCTTATAATTGCTCCTCTTTCGTCTAAGGGCATAAAGTGCCTGCCCTTTTTGCGTTTTAGCCATGCATCACTGTTTACACCAATTGCTAAATGATCACCCATTGCTTTTGCAGCCTCAAAGTATGCAATGTGCCCACTATGCAATGGATCAAACCCTCCAGTAACCAACACTATTGTTTTTGGTAAAGGTTTTCCGTGTGCATCATTATAAGGTATATCATCCTCTGGATTCTTCTTATTATTAACTCTTTTAGGTAATTCAACCATTTTCTACCTCTTTTGTAAGTTCTTCTTTACGCATCTGCATCCAACTGATAGCAGTGTGAATATGTCCTGTAGCAGTTGGACGCAAACAACTTTGTGCAAACTTGATTTCATCATCAAGTATAAAGATACGTTCCATTTTTTGTTTTTGAGTACGTGTCATTTCGGTGTCTATCATTATATACCTACTTAATTGTAACCTTTGTTTCTTTTTACATTCCATGCAATAGCAGTTTGGAGTCCACCTGGCTTGTTGTCGTTTACTACAATGCGTTCGCCGTGATGTACGCCAAATATTGCTAAATGATAATGTAATCCACTGTCTCTTATAAACTTCAATGTTTTTTCTTGTATATCTTTTGGTCTTGCAGTCATTATAACTATCATATCATCTTTGGGTATCTGTGTCCACATTTCTTTTACACCAGGTAGTAGTTTATCATTCTCATACGGAGGCTGGTTGACTTCTGCAATAGTACCATCAACATCAAAGATCCATGTGTGTCCTAGGTTTTCACTAAGTTCAAACGGAAATACATCTGCAACTTTTTTCGTAGGATAGTTTGTGTTATTGTAATCAAAGTCTTCAATCATTATTATACTTTCTCTAATATCACTGTGTATTTTACAACATCAATTGTTACATTATCTCGTACAAACGGCTTTGGGCCTTTGATGTGTTCATGTATAATTTTCCAACCTGGTATCTGTTCAATCTTGTCTTTCCACCACTGTGGATCTTCAATAATAAGATGTGCATTACGTCCGTCACTGAGTCGTTTCTTTGCAGGATGACATGCAATAAAGTGATGCTGGTATTTTGTACCTATAGTGAATAAATTTTCTAATACACTATCAATTTGTTCTGGTTCAATGTGTTCTAGCACATCACGACTGTACACCAGGTCAACAGATTCTGGTAGTTCAATTGGATGTGTAATTGGATCATAACTGTGTATGTCCATAGTGTTGGATTTCAAACTATCTAATGGTGTGCCTTTGCCGCAACCAAAATCTAGTATGCTGGAAACTGGATGATCTTTAAGAAAGTCTGTGAGTATGTTTGGCGCACCGGTTGCAGTACCAAAGCTCTTAGCCGAATGCAGTTTTTCTAATTGCCGTGTATATTCTGGACTATTCTGCATCTGCTTCTCCTTTGGTGTAGACAAAGTCGTTTTTTTCTACATTCTCACGTAGCACATACCCATAACTTTCTAGTAGTTGAATAGCATCGGGCATATCATCTGGTTGTCGATCTTTCAGTATAGGTTGCTTGTTTTCTATTAACACCACAGGCGAGTTGTTTTTAAAAAACTGTTCTGCACCAGCAATTATATAACCTTCATGGCTATCACAATCTAACTTTATAAAGTCAATATCCTCATAGTGATAACTGTCTAGCACAATAGTTTGTACTTGCTGTTTATTATGCACCTTTACTAATTCTGGTTCTTCTTCTTTTTCACTTACCCAACCAGAAAATGTACTTTTTCCATTATACAAGGTCATCAGTTTGTTTTCATTGCTGAGTGCATAGTTGTACACTTCTACGTTTTTTATATCTCGTTCTTTGAGATTCTTTTCACAACACACATGTACCAATGGATGAGGCTCAAAGCCAATTACTCGATCAAACATAGATGACATCAGCACTGTACTATCACCGATCCATGTGCCAGCATCAATGGCATTTCTAAACTGTGTGCAATAGGTCACTGCTTTTTTAATAGGTTCAATGCAACTAAAGTTCTCAAGACGCATGTAGTCACCAGCTAGTCCGACAGTGTCAACACACCACCAATTTCCATTTTTTTGTATCATTGTTGTGCCATGTCCATGTTACTAGAATCTAGCCACGGTAATACTAGATCTTTCTGTCTAAGCATTCCGTACTTTTCTATACTTTTTGACGCTACTTCTGGTAGCAGATCAGTTTCTTGTATTAACTTATATAAATTTGTTGTTTCAGGGTCCATTGGTTCTACATCACTTCTGTATACAGCTGCATAAATCCAAGGATCGCCTATGTCTTTTTTAAAAAACCCTCCTTTGCAATCCCAACCGTTTACTGCTAACATATACAACAACATAGGCACTGTATAATGATGCTTGTAATTCATTTGCACATTGTATTCTAACATGTTGAATTCAACGTTGGTTGTTTGTTTTACTGCTATCACCAACATAGCATCTTTATTGGCAATGTGCCACCAGTTGCGTAATGCTTGATATGGATTGGTTATAAAGTGTAATGTGTCATGACAATAAAGCACATCAAATTTTTTCTTTGTGCTTGATAATAATTGAGGTGGTCCTTTTTGAAAACTTATGCCTTTGTGCTTTGTAATTAATTTGTCAATGGCACTTTGACCAACGCATTTGATGTTTAACGGTAATTCTTGTACGTCACGTGTGGTTGCATTTGCAAACCACAACATATTATGTGCTTCGGTATCGCATCCTAAGTCTACAACACGTCCTATACTTTCCATGAAGTCATCATACTCCCAAAACAAATCTAGTATATTTTTTTTACTGTGTTGGTATGCTAGTTCTTGACTGGTAAAGCTCGAGTAATTCATTTTGTATTTTTTCAGCCTTTGTTTTTTGCATCGTAAATGCAGTTTTAGTTATCTTTGCTACTAGTTGTGCATTAGATTCTAATCTATTCCAATGGTACTTACGTAACTTGATTCCGTCTTGTTTACAAAATTGATAGGCTTCTGCCACCACACGATCCATTCTTATTTCTGGATCATCTATATTATCATAACTGTGATCTATAATGTCGTCAAACAGGTCAAAGCCTGCATTACGTAGTTTTGCTACTGTTCCAGGAACTGCATACCATAACGGAAATTGATGCCAAGTAAATACTTTATAACTTTTTTCTGTTATAAAAATATTTCGCCATGCAAATCGGTCTGTTTGATTACTACTTTCAACAACCAGTTGTACTGGTGCAGTATAAAACAAGTTATGTTGAGGAGCATGTTGTTCTGTGTTAGCAGCACGATCATCATCAACGTACATTGGATACGGATAAGGACTTACCATCTCACGCCATTCTGTTGGAATCATATCCGGAAATGTACCAAGTGTCATTCTTATATCTTTTGAATCAAATGTGTCTAGTGCTTTTTTTGCTAGAGTACAACGACTTTCGCTTGCTCTACGCATAAGAACAACTAATTTTTTATCCATGGTCAAATTTTGCCATGATATATTTTGTTTTTTTAGATTTGTATGCCAATTAGAAATATAAACAAGTCTTTCTGTATTACACTCAGCCGGATATGGCAAATTATCAGTGTTTTCATAACAAGTAAAAAGCACTCCGAATTGACACATAGGAAACCCAAGTTCTGATAACACTAGTCTGAAAGGTTCAATATCGTCGGCATTGTGTCCTTCCCAATTTGGGTTTACAATAATATAGAATTGTTTTAGATCCTCAACTGTGAGGTTAGCACGTTCTAAATCTTCCAAAAATAATTGGTGCCAATATTTTTTTTTCTGTCGAGAATATACACGATCAAATTCATGTTTGATCCATATGTTGTACCAAATAAAATCGCCTTTGATACTGATACGAGCTGGCATCATACCTGTACATCTTCCATGCCAGCAGTACGCAATCTAACTATGTGTCCTAGTTGCCACTGCTTTGTATCTAAGCCTTTCATGATGCCAAGATATTTGTTACGCAGTAGAGCAACTTCGTTAATTATTGTTTCAAAGTCAATAACTTCATCTTCACCATCAACATACTTTTCTGCATCACGACTGCTTAAAGCACGTGCATACCCTTCTAAGTACTTTTGAAAGTGTTTACGTCTTATTTTACGTAACTTTATGTTTAGAAAATTAAGTACTGCTTCAATTTCTTGCAGTTGATTGAAACGATGCTCTGTAAGTCCAGGCAAGGCTTTTATATTTTTTTCAACAAGTCCGCCAACTCTGCATTCACTCTTGGCTATTTCTAACTCATGTTCATAATGAGTTATAAAGCCAGGGATCTCTGCAAGATCATTGGTTACTTTGCTATACCACATATGCTAGTACTCGTCGTAGTTAAATTCACCGTCTTCGTCATACTGGTCAAGTAATTCATCACGTTCATCTTCTTCTAAATCATCTTCTTCATACTCACCGAGATAATCTCCAACTGCTAATTTTATGGCTCCGTCAAACTTAAATGCATCTCGTATCTCTTCAGCACTGTACTGTCCTATCAATGCTTCAACAACATGATTTGCAGCTTCTTTTACATCTCCTGTATCGTGCATAAACTGACGTGTTTCTTTCCAAACCAATGCGGCTATTTCTAATGACAATTCTGTCTCCTATTTTACTTGTGTGGTGTACTTATAATATACTAGTTAACTCTTTATACGTGTGTTTATAATCTTGTTTTCTTATTTTATCTGTAATACTTAAATAATCAATCATGTTTGCAGTATCTGTTGATATTGTTGTGTTGTTCATTAGATTTACAATTGGCTCAATTTCTTTATTGAATTCCTCATCACCTATACTCAGTAACTTGTTTGTTATATACTTTTTTTGTTCTTTGTTAAACAAACAAATATTAAGTTGTTTTGGAGATGTCAATGGACTAAAACTTATAGGAATATTGTAATCCTTGCACCACTTATACAACTGATATGTATCTAAGATATTCAATGTACTAATTGTACTAAACACATTTAGTTTCAATTTTGACTCAGAGATCTTTTTATATCGAGTAATTGTTTCTGTTACTGTTTTCCAACTTTCTCCGTATCTTTCATATTCAAACTTATCACCAGTGTTATCAATACTAAAACTTAGTTCAACCTCTTTAAAATGTTTCCAAAGTTGTATAAGTTTTGTTGCATATTGTGTACCATTTGTATTGTAGTGTATTGTTATTGATTTGCTTTTTTGTTTGTCTATAAAGTATTGTAACATGGTTCCGTGGGTTTTGTCAAGTAATGGTTCGCCTCCTGAAAAGAGCAAATAAGATAAGTCATCAGTGATGTCTTCAAGGTCTTTCCATACTTTTGAACCATTTACATCAGTCCATTCCTTTTTTGGGATTGACATATCGTATTGCGGATAAGCATCACGATTAGCAAAAACCTCGCTTGCCCACTTACTACTAAGTGTCGGACCACATATCCTACAACTAAGATTACATGTACGTGTTAGTTTTATATCAAGGCTACTTAGATTATTGCTTTTGATATCGTTATAATCGATATCAAAAATTTTATCTCTATATACATGTTGATCGGTTATACGTTTGCTTTTAACATTATTTTTTTCGTTTTGCCAACATATTCCACAAGCTTCTGGTTGTTTGCCTTGAATAAACTCTCTTCTTAATTCTGTATAATCTACATCTTTCACCGAAGTAGTAGTAACATTTGGCCAATTTTCTTGTTTATAACTTTCTCCCAACTGGTTGTTATTTTGTCCGTATACACAACAAGGGGCCATATTACCTTGATGTCTGATTTCTAAGTTAATCCATGGACTTGCACAGATTGTCTCTGGAATATTAAAATTTGTAGGATTAAGCACAATGTCATTGCCATACTTTTCAATATGCACAAAACAATCATCAATATCAAGATGTTTTAATATACGGTTTAGATAATTATAAAACGGTTTAGTATCAATAGTCGGTACAGAATCCACAAACACTATGCGTTGATTTGGTTCATAGTGTTTGCGTTTTTGTTTTACAAGTTCACGGTACAGTTGATTTATAGGTTGTTCTAAAAAGTGTTTTACTTTTTCTATATATAAAATATCATACTGTGCTAACTTGTCACTCAGTTGGTTGCTCATCTAATTCTTCTACTACTACTTCTTCAGGAGTACTTAGCACTTCCTCAATTTTATTGAAGTCTAGCATTACCTTATCTAAACAACCATCCTCGTTACGTTCCCATGCTTTACGAAACTGTAGTATCTCTTGATTGTCGCTAGTTAGAAAACGTAATCTGTTGCCTTGCTTTGTTAACAAGCCTGTTGCTTCTGCTAGATCAACAAGTCCGCTATAAGGATTCATGCCGGTTTCATATGGAATCTTAACTTGTACACTCTCAAACGGTTTTGCATATCTAGTTTTCATAACTTTACATGCGGCACGTATACCTTTTACCTGTGATATCTTATTGCCATCTTCATCTTCTTTAAGTTTAAGTTTACGCATTGCAACAACAATACTTGATGCATAGATAAAGCCTTGTCCACCTGATATCTTATCATCTGGATCAAACATATCTTGCGATGCATATGTGTGGTTAGTACATACCATACCAACATTATAACTACCAAACATGTTTACAGTATTACGTACAAGAGCCGTTAGTGCTTTTGGCTTTCTACCCAAATCACCTTTCATGTCTCCTGATTCAAACTGGTTAACATCTGTTGGTGTTAGCATCATGCCTAAACTATCAATAACAAACAATACCTTAGGACGTTCTCCATCTGGCAATGCTTTGTAGTCTTTCATAAATGTACTAACTGTTTTAGCAACATCATCAATCATACTCATTGCTAGTTTAAGCAGTTTGCTTTCGTCAGTATCAACACCTAGTGCTTGTAACCATGCTTCATCTAGTGCGTTTTCTGTATCAATCAGCACAACAAATATGCCTTGCTCTTGTGCATGTTTAACAATGTTACCTGCGGCAAAATAACTTTTACCCGCTCCGGATTCACCAGCAAACACTGTAACTTTACCCAGTGGGCAACCTTTGTGGAAGTCACCGCTTATCAAGTAGTTTAGTGCATAGTTTCCTGTTGAAATCCAGTCTGTTGGATCGTTAAAGCCAATTGACAATCCGTCAATGCTTTTTGTGATGTCCTTGCGGAACTTGCTTACGTCAAATGGTTTTGCCATGTTTAATCCTTTGTTAAAAATTGTCTAATTTGGTCAGCCCATTGCTTCATGCCATTGGTAGTTAAATGAAAGCCATCGGAAGACATTAAATCGTATTTTAAACCAAACTCGTACGGAGTCAGTTTAATATACTTGTCCCATGCTATACGAGCAAAATTGGGATTAGTTTTATCAATACGGCCTTGCCAATGGGCGGCGTGTTTGCTAAACACATCAGCACAAAAAGTAAAGCAGTAAGGAATTTGATGATGTTCTAAAAAGGTATGGCAATTAGCAATAGCTGACAACGAAACGTCATTAAAAAATTTATTATCTTGTTTGTGGTATAAGCGGTACAGCATAAATGTAATTTGTAAGTAATGCTCTAAGTCGTCTTGATCATAATGACTTATAGGCAGAATGTTCATACTATGACATTCTTGTCTTATCGCAGGAGTCAATGCAAAGAAATCTAATAGGTCATTGACTTTGGGCCAAGAGTTGTGTTTGATCTGTTTGTAGCATTTTGTTAATACAGTGTGGAACTTGTTGCCGCCATCATGGAAATAATACGAGTTGTTAATCTTGCCGTAAAAACTATGTGTTTTAGCTAATGCAGTTGTCAACGTACTTACTGGCAATATAAGGTCTAACTTATCAAGTCCTGTCCAAAGTATAAAAACAGAATCTGGTTTGTTATTTAAGTCAATGGACTGTATAATGCTGTCACTGATGTACTGGTTGCTAGAACCACTGCTTGCCATATTAGTTATAGATGCATTGGGCCATAGGTATGTTGGCCATTTTGTATTTTCTGTATAACTGCACCCGCTTATCAAGATTTTATCCATGATTTAACCTCTGCAAATACTTCTCTGTTGGCATACTTATTGATGTGATTTGCATTTCCTCGGCAGTTTTGAAAAAGAGCATTAAAATTTCTGTAATTTACTGGCAGTATGTGATCAAAGAATGTAATGTGCAGTGTAGGCACTTTATATTGTAACAGAATATTGTCAATGTCGCAAACAATTAAATCATATACATACTGAAAAAAATCTTCATGATAGAATTTTTCGTAAAACTCCCTAATACATTTTAGTCCAGAATATTTGTTGTCTAGCACATCTGCATATATGAAGTCGCAGGAATGCAATAATGCATCAGAACTATGCAATGGATGTGTTTCTACAGGAATTCTAGATTTACTAGTGTGTACAACTATAGCATGGGTATACTGTGCTGGATTTATTGAATCTAATTGTTCTTTAATTTTGTACTCACTGCAACCAGCTTGAGCCAAGTTTGTAACTGCAAATTCATTTGCTAAAAAATTTGGCCAGCCGCTCACAGGGTATTTTACAGACCAATCAGCCGCAAAACTATCACCAATTATAAGAACTTCTGCCATTTTATACGCCTTACCTAATATGTTAGTATTGTACTATATATGATCCGTATTGTCAAACTGTTTTAGACTTTTTAGGTAATCTTTACTAAAATAATGATCATAATTGTATTTTATTTTATCTTGTTCAATTAGATACAAATCATGCCAATCATGAGGTGTAAGTTTACTAAACTTTCCAATCATGGTCATTAACTCTATTAATCGTTCAACAGGATTTCTTATACTGTCAAATCTATAATCAAACAATCTAGTATATAATTTGAACCCATAGTATTTTTCTATGTGTGCATGCCAGCCTGGTTGTGCATATGCTAAAAACAATCCTCTAGTAACAATACTGTACAAAAATTTTTCTGAGACAAATGGATGATAACTATCAGCTATTGATTCGCTTACAATAAACAAAAAACTTTGTGTCAGTTTGTTTTCAAGGTTATATATGTTCTTATCATGCTGAAATGCTACATGTCCAAAACTGTTTATTATCTGATTGAATTCGTCTGTACGATCAAAAAACTTGTTATAAAATTCAGGCCTTTTTGCGTGTCTATTAATGTTTCCGTCAATGACATTACCATCATTCTTAAAATTTTTACTGCAATAATCGTTGTTAAAGTAACCAAATTTATTCAATGCAGATACTAGTAGTTGTCTGCCTACATGATTGGTTCCATTAAAACTGCAAACAAAATTTTGATAATCTAACTCAGGATGTATATTATAATTTTCAAAATGTCTAAGATTTAAGCAATCCTGATAATTTGCATCAAAGACAAAAGTTAAATTGGGATAATTTTTTTTGACTTCATTTTGAATTACTTCGTGAACAACTATTGTATATGTGCCATGCTTTAGTTTTTCAAAACATACGTTTTTAAAATTTTTATCGTAGCCGTCTAAATGGTCTTGAATTTTAAATATGTTAGGTAAAGTATGAAGTGAGTCCAATTCGGTATAAGGATAACTAATTTTAGTTAACTGCATTGTCTGCTCCACCACAATTGATGCATTTCCGAAACTAATTCATGATTAAATGCGCCTAGTTCAAATTTATCAAAAACTTTTTCCATTTCAGAAATAAACAAGTCAACATTAAATAAATTACGTATGTTAAAAAATATGTTATTTACATTATCATCAAAGAAACTGTGTGGTTTTGTGTAGTGTACAATTGTTCTATTATTCACAACTTCTTGATTATACAGTTTTTCTCGTTCACTTAACTTATACTTGTACTTAGGTTTGTATTCTAATAATTTTGGCACTGCACTCAGAGCACAATGTTCTGGACTGTTTGGAGTATAGATAATCTCTGTGCCGGTTTCAATAAAATGTTTGCTCCACAGTGTAGAATATACCCAGTTTTGTTCTTGTTTGGTAGTAAGCAATACTGTTAAAACTTTTGCATTATTACAGAATACAGGTAATTTGGGTTTGTTAAAAATAATATTTGCATGTAGATTTTGTGTTTGACATTCCTGTAATCTAATATCATTTTGGTTCCAGTATTGGTCAGCAGTAACATTATGTCCTCTATCAAACGTACTACTATACAAGTCTGTACAATATGGTGCCATTGGTTCGTTTAACATATGATGAGAATGATCAATAGGAAACGATCGATGACAATATGCTAATGTGGTTTCTTTAACATACTTGTTGATTGATTTTTGATGCTTAACTACTGCACTCCAGTGATCTACATATTCACTGGTTTGTAAAACTGTGCTTAGAAATTTACCAGCCGCTCCGTGAGGAAAACGGGTAACGATTATATTCTTCATTGAGACCTTAAGTAAAAAATGAGGGCAAGGAGAAAGGAAAAAACCTTGCCCTCCATTGCCGTTAGGATGAAGACTGTCTGCTACGAATCATAGCAAGTATATCTTCGGCCTTCTGTCCACTACCAGCTGGGGAAGCCGGTGTCTGGACTGGTGCAGTTGGAGTTGCACCCATCTCTTCAGGTGTAGCAACCGGAGCAGGAGCCGTTTCTGCTACCGGAGTTGGTGCCGGAGCACTAACTTCTACAGGTGTTGCTGTTGCTGATGCAGCCGCCGCCATTACTGGAGCTGGTGCTGATCCTTCAGGCTTTTGCATTCCTGCTGGACGAAAGTATGATCCCCAACGATCAACATCATATGCTTGACCATCTACTGATGCTTCAAACATTTCTTTCATCACTTTTAGTTCTTCTTCACCTGGACGTTTAGGTAGGAAGTCACCTAAATTATATAAACCTTGTGAGTCAATAGCAGTGGCTTCTGCTTCAGTTAATGCAGTTTCTTTTCTTGACCACTTTGATGTACTGTAATCAGCATAACCACCTTTAGAAGTTTTGCTTACTCTAAAGTCTAAACCTCTTGCATAATCTGTAGGTAGTTCCTCTAATTCAGGATCCATCAATGCACTTTTAATAATTTGAAAAATCTGCGGACCAATGATGAAACGTCTGATTGCTTTATCTGATTTGTCATCTGTGATTGGATTCTCTCTTACAAATCCTTGCATTACATAACTACGTTTCTTCCAGTACTTACGACCCATATCTTCTAAACTTTTGTCTTTGAACCACGGACGTACTTCAGTTAGGATTGGACAAGTATCTCCCCACATTTCAACACAAGGCACTTGTACTTGAACACTCTTACTGTCCATCTGTCCTTTGATACCATTGAATGGGAGTTTGATCATTGCACGTTCAATCCAAAAGAACGTGTTATTGTTATCCGCATCGGGAAGGAAACGTAGTACTGCACTATCGCCTTCGTTCATATTCCAATGTGGGTAAATTGCACCATCGCCGCCGGATGATTGATTGCCTTGCTTATTATCTGCCGCTGCAAGGCGAGCTCTTATTTCTGCTAATGAAGCCATTTTGTTTCTCCTATTGCCTACGAGTAGCAACTACTACTCTATCATTTGCCTTTGTATGTTTGTCAACAAGCAATGCAACTACATTACTTGCACTTTTATTTAGCATAGACACACCAATCGGTGTAGTTTTATGTCGTATAAAATTAAACATGCCTTATAATAGCATGATAGTAGGAGAAATCAACTGTTTTGGTAAAATTACCTATTTACGAGGTTAAGCATTCTTTCAAGCATTGGATCACGTTCTGCTTTTAGTGCTTGTTTGCCAGTGTCAACGTCTTGTGTTTCTTCAACTTCGTTTTGTTGTCCGGCAAGTCTTAACAGCTCTGTCATCTCACGATTTTCATCTAGGTCATCGTCCGCTAAATCATCCTGTGCCATTGGGTCAACTGCTTTTTCGTTATCGGTGCCATCTTGGTCGTTTGGATTAACAAAACTGTCCATGCCTTCTTCAACATCTGAACCGCCGGCAGTTTTCACTACATCTTGTCCGCCCATGCCCATTTCTAAACTGCGTTCTTTACCTGCGGCCGCATTTGCCTGTCCTGCTTGATAACCACTAGCAGTTTCTTGATCAGTTGGATTTTCGTTGATGCTTTCGCCATATACGTTGTGATCTATCTCTCCTACATCAATGCCTAGTTCTTCTGCACGTGCTCTGACTATTTCCCTGCAATCTGCATCAGCACCTTCTTCGTCGGCAAGATCGCTGATCTCATCAAACAATTGATCATCGCCTATCAAATCATAAAGTTGTTCAGTAGCATATTCGCCATCTGGTCCACATGGGAGAGGTTTTGCTAATAGGTCTTTTAGCATCTGTATTTCTTCTTCAGTGTCTACTAATGCCCATGTACCTTCCATTATTTGGTTGGTCCAGTTTTCAAATTGGTTTGCTTCTTTCATTGTGCTTTCCTTTATTTTTGCTAGTATAGGCAATGCTTCTTCGATACGGCTATCAACTGCACTGTTTACAAATACTTCTCTTACACTTTCTATTGTTTCGTCTAATTCTGTTGCTACTGCTGGATCATAGTTAGAAAATATTTCTTTGTATCCACGTTTGCCAATCATCTTCTTGGCTTTGCGTTTTAGATCTGCATAATGCTTTACTGCATCTTCTACTATACCCAATGCCTGTTCGTTTTGTGCAAATGCATTACTGCGACTTGCTCTTACAAACTTGCCCAGTGTTTTAATTTCATTTATTGTTTCGCTTATGTACTGTCCAAATGCATCATATGGTGTACCGCCTTCGCTTACATGGCGTGCCATTGCTTTAGCACCAGCAATACTTTCAAAAGGCATGCGAAATCTTTCGCCTTGTGAATTCTCAACAAATAAACTTGCAATGTTTCTAAAACGTTGTTCACCTTCGCCAATGGCACGTGAGTGTTGTATTACAACTTTTGCTTTGCCAGGTTGGTTGCTATAGCTCTTGCTTTTGCCTTGAGCTTTCCATGCTTCCATAATCAAGCTCTCGCTTAGATCAGCCATACTAGCCATACTATATTTCAGTTTATTCATGTTGTTTAGACTGAATGTTAACAAATTACGTTTTGCAGTTTGTCTGAGCATAGCGAGAAAATCATACCATTCGCCTTTATCGCCAACTTCCATACCCTTGCCGAGGTTATCACCGTAGTATACTTCTAAATCGTTGTCACCGTTAATTAAGACAACAACTGTTCCGTACTCGTTGTCATTCACACTAAAATTAAATGAGAATAGGTCTGCTTCGCTAGGATTTACTGTAGGTTTACCCATACTGTCCAAGCTCTTTGGATCAAAATCTCTAGTTACTAACAAATCATATATTTGTTGTGATGCTGTGTTTTCTTGTGCCATGTACGTATTTATTAAAACATTGCCACAAACGGCATAGGTTCTAATGTCTCCTCGCTGAAATCTGTTAGGTGTGAATCAAGTTCTTTATGATAACTTGTAAGAACCTGTAGCATACGAATTGCTAGAAGCGTACTCATTACCAAATCGTCTGTTTCGCCGGGCTTGCCTGCATAACTTGTGCCATGTGCAACAAAGTTTTTAAGCTCACCAATTAAACTAGGAGAGCTTATTGTCATCTTGTTTGTTTCGACTAGTGTTTTTAACTTAGCACAGGCTGCTATTTTACTTTTATTGGTTGTGTTGAAACCTTTTCTGTATCTTCTACCACTGGCACTTACAATAGTATTGTCGCTTAAAAAGTATCCTTCAATATTTTGCTCGCCATACTGCTCGATACATAACAAGGCTGCCTCGCCAATTGTATTATTTTCTACACTATAATAAACACTTTGTGGTTCTTGCACAGTTTCGTTAATATGCTTTACTATTTCTACAAGTATACGTATTTGATCTGTGATTGGTGTTTTGTTATGGCGCCATTCTGCTATCTGTACTGTACTATTTGCTTCAAACACCTGTATTGCACTAGGATCACCTCCTGTGCCTAAACTTGGATCAAGTGCCACAGTGTATATTCTGCCCTTTTGAGGCTTTTTGTACCAACGCACTTGTCCTGTTTTATAAAGCGGCTCACTAACGCCTTCAAGGTCAATGAGTTTTGTTGGAGATATAAGTGTCTCATCTGAGATAATAAATTCACAGTCCATCTCCCTACGGAAACGTTCAACACCTAATATGTTACGTTGCTCTTCTGCCCAATCATCATCTCTGTCTGGATGCTCTCGCCAAAATGCTCTGTATGCTTTGAAGCCATTGATGCCCAGTTCTTTTTGATTGCCAAACTCGTCTTCAGTTTTATTTGCACCTTTCCATATAAATGCAAACTGATCTTCATCACTGTTTGGAGTACTTGTAATAATAGCACCACCACCTGTTGATAGTGTAGGTGATATCGATGTCCAAAATTCTCTTGCTATTGTAGGTCGCACAAACGCAAACTCATCACAGTATAGCAATGTAATACTCATACCACGTCCGGTATTTTCTGTTGTTGTTTGTGCAACTATTCTTGATCCATTGTCAAACTCTATTGAGCCTTTGTTGTAACTTGTAGCACCTGCACGTATATGATCAGGACATGCTTCATATGAATATCTCACACGTTGCATAATCTCTTGAGCACCTGCATACTTGTGTGCCGCAACCAGTATTGTACTATCTGGCTTGAACATTGCATACCATAACAGATAACCAGCCGCACTGGTACTCTTGCCTGTTTGCCTTGGCATCATTGATATACTAAATCTATAGTTGTGGTATGTGCTTATAAGTCTTTCTTGGAACTCCCAAGGATCATACTGTATTTTACCTTGTATTGGATGTTGTATATAGAAAAAGTTACGTAGGAAATACTCAGGACCTGTAACAGGGTCAGCACATTTTACAAACTCCTGCAGTTGGTCGTCTGTAAATTCTTGTTTTTTGTAAGGGCTTTTTACTAATACCCCATCTTCTTCTCTTGCTACCATGCTATTACTTATAGTGCTTTCTGTATCTCAGGCCATAATTTAGCAAACTGCCCTTTTTGGTCTGGATGCCATTTATTTTCAATGTCCTCAGTGAATACTAACAACTCTTTGCTTTGGTCATCATCTCTGTTTTCAAATTGCAGTAGTTGCTGTTCGGCCCATTCAGCTTCTGCAGGACCTAGATTAAAATTATCTCTATAGCGTTTAAGCTCTGCTACTGCAAGTTCTTTGATTGCACTATTGTGTTTATGAGGATCAAGTTGATCTCCGCAAACATATTGCCATGTAATAGTAATTTTTTTATCTTCAGCATACTGTTTAAGCTCGCATAGTCTTGTACAATTATAAATTGTATACACTGCTTGTATCCCGCCGTGTTGTTGACTATTTTGCATACGTTCTGATACTGTGGTTACATTTTTATCCAGTTGTTGCCAAGAACTACCCCATCTTACATACTCAAATCTATCTGCTATGTTATCAAAGCTCATACTCCAGCCAACACGGGACCGCTTTAGTAGTTTCTTTGGCACAGGCATTTTATCAAAGTCGGTAGTCATATTTGTGATAACAGTAATCAACACATCATCAGGCAATATATCTAATAGTCGATCATTTTCTTTCATCATCAATGGTTCCCCACCCACCATCGCAACTTCTTTGACGCTGTCTTTGTGTTGTTCAATATATTTGATTATTTTCTCATAATCAGTGTTAATAGTTTGGTTAAACGGTTCGCCTATTATGCTTGCCCATTTGGTACTAAAATAACTACTACAATAGGTACAGGCAAGATTACAGGTATTGTTCCATCTCACATCAATAAGTGCTGGCTTATGATCGTCTAATTCAGCAGTCGTACAATCAAAATCTGGACTTATATTATTGTGCCAATCTCTTTCACTAGGAAATCCGGCATCTTCGCTATTGATACAATTACTACAATACTTTGGGTGCAGGATACCTCGTTTAATACTAGCTCGCACTTCTTTGATTGCATCGCTTTGTAACACTTCTTCAATTGAACGATTGACCTTTTTTAAGGTGTTATCATCATTGCGAGGAGACAACATATTAGGATGAGCCGCACAACATGTTTGCACTTGTCCTTCAAAATTTAAATGTAATCCACGCCAAGGACTGGCACAGTATTTCTTTTTTGATTCCATGCAAGTACTTATTGAGGCTTTGGGCGGTGGTTCTTAATTGTTTGGTTTGATGATGTTTGTTTATATTCTTGTGGAAGAGGAGCAACCAGTGGCTGAGGTTTTGGTGCAGGCTTAGAAAGCCCTCCAAAGTTAATTGCAGTTATCATTCTACAATGCCGTCTTCTAGGAGTTTTACTCTATTTGCAAGATGAGCCTTTTGCACGTCGTCTTTGTTCTGACCATGATAAGGCACTGCATGTCCTTCACTTATCAATATACTTGTTAACAGTTTCCAACTGTCTGTGTCACTGTCATACACATTAAAATCACCTAAGATACGTCCAAACTTGCCTTTCATATCTTCGCCGCTTTTGTTTATTTGTGTTTTGAGTACACAAGTCTTACCAAGCAGTTGTTTTACTCTTGCTTTTGCGGCTAATCCAAACTTCTTTTCTTCAAGATCTCTTGTGCGTGATTCTGGAGTATCAATACCTGCTATACGTACTCGTTCGTCTTTGAGTACCACATTGAATCCTAAGTCAATGTCTACGTCAACGGTATCACCATCTACAATTTTGATTATTGTTGCACGATACTCGTACATTATCTTGGGTAGCCTTTAAATGCTACAACTGGCGATTCTGTATTAACTGCGTCTAATTCTTGGCTACCTTTAGCTGAGGAACGTTTTTTAGCAGTAAGTCCGATTGACTTAAATGCGTCTGTGGCGAGTTTCTCTTCGACGTCTGTGTAAGTACCAACATAACCATCGCCTGCTAACCAGCTTGATGGATCCATCTCATGTTCTGTGTTTCCATCTGCATCCATTGCAGCCATTGCTAAACTAGCACGGTACAAGTCGTAGTATCCGTTGTTACGCAAACTACCGGGGCTTGCTTTTTCAATAGTATGAGGCATATTACCTTGTGGTAGGTTAGTACCTCTACGTTCAGATATGAACTCTTTAGATCTCATTAGTCGTAAACACCTGAGTTTGCACTTGATGCAGTACCAATTTCAGTACACGAACCATTGGCTCCAGCAATAGTAACTTGATTACCAACGCCAACATATAGATCCATTGAGCTATTTGCTGGTATCACCATTGGAATACTGTTAGTCACTGTGCCGTCATTGTATAAAAAGTCGTTAGCGTCGCTAGTTGGCTTACCTGCTAGTGCAACTTGAAATGTTACTGAATTTACACCTGTGGTAACTCGTGCTTTATCTGTTGTCCACACTGTGTCGGATATTGCGCCTGCATATGATGTTATTGCCATTGTTTAGTTCCTTTTATTACCACTTGCGACATGACCAATAACGTGCTTTTGTCTTTGGTCCTGGATTGTCACAGTTGTGTCTAGCTCTAAAACTCTTACGTGCTTTAGGATTGTTTTTTCTAATCTTCATTGCTTTGCCCTTGACGCTACTTCCGCCATGTCCAAAGTTAACTTTTTTTACATTACCTGTTTTTGGATCTTTCACATAAACTTTAAACTTTTTAACATCACCTTGCATAGGCTTGTTTAGTTTGACCTTACGTCCTTGATACTCTGCTTCGTTAGTAATGCTTTCACCAACTACTTCGCCATCTTCTTCTCCGGTGCGCCTTACTTCATCTTCAATAAATCCTACTTCTGCTTGATATACTGGATGGTCAGGCGCTAACATCTCACCGTTTGTGTCGTGTATTACTATGTTGTCAACTTCAATACGATCTCTGCTATCATATGAAATATCAGCAGTGTATGTGATCGGATAATATTTGTCTTCTATTTCTGATGTTGTTCCAATTTGTAGAGGTTCGGCTTCGTCCATCTTTTCAGCACTGGTGCGATCACCTTCAATCACACGTCTTAAACTTCTAATTGTGTCATTGACCATTGCACTTACATCGCTTGATCCGATCTCATCGTCGTCATCTCCATGAAATTCAGCAGTATCTGCTATTGCTTGTGTAATTTGCTCAATGCCGTATTCTCTTACCATGTCGCTAAACTCAGGATGATTCATAATCCTGCGTGTGATCATTGCTTCAACTTCTTCAACGTCTTCAACGAGTTTTTCAGTTTGTTCTACTGCTTCAGTAAGTTTTCTGTTATAGTAATTTGCAGTATCAGCGGCACCTAAACGTTTATGTAATGCTGCCTGCTCTTCAAACATCTTTATATCGCCAGCAAGTTTTTGTATTGTTTTACAATTACAATGAGAACATTTTGATCCACAAGTACAGTCCATAACTTTTACGCCGCAGCATGCTTCAGGACAATAAATTTTACCATCCTTGATACGTTCCATAACTGTACCTTCGTTGGTGATGGATTTGTAACCTTGTGGTGTAATGTGTGTTGTTTCATCCATCTCTTCTGAAGGAGGATCAATAACACCGTCTGTTTCATCACCAACATAGTTACAATCTTCTAGTATACCATAAGCGTAATCGTCTGATAAAAATGTAATACTATCGTCTGTGTGTTCTACAACAGGAAAGTCTATAGCAATTTCGTCATCAAAGTCTTCTCTAACAACTACTTCAAGCACATCACCTGTAACAGGAAATGCTACTGCTCGTTCGCTTTCTGTGATATACTTTTTTAAGCTCATTAGTTTGCCTTATATTCTTGATATAGTTTCATTAAACGCTCTTCGCCTACTTCGTTAAGCTCTGACTCACCTAGTACTGCCATTGGGTTGTCACCACCAGCAACTTTAGGATATGCCATCTTCTTTGGTCCGTTAAGTCCGCCTGAAATGTCCTGTGTCATGTACTCAGTGTCCATTGTGTTCTGATCATCTGCACCGTTAGCAAATTCTTGATCTTCAGCAACTTGTATTTCAACTTCACCGTAAGGTGATTGTGGTTGTGATCCCATTCCCATCATGCCTATGCCTGCAAGTTTGCATAACTCTGCCATTTTAGCGGCATCTTCACCACTTGCATTTATATTAATGTTTGGTTCTGCATCTGTACCTGCACTCACTGTTACACTCATGTCTTCGTTTATTTGCATTGCACGTTTTACAATTTCATTGTTTTCATAGATACTTGCATTTTTGTACAAAGGCTTACCAGCACCTGCTCCGTCTGCGATTGCACCAGAACCGGTTGTCTCTTCAACTTTTTCTTCTTTGTCATGCTCGCCTTCGTCCATTCTATCTTCGATATCTTTTTTGATACCGTCGTAGTCTTGTCCTGGATATTTTTTCTCAAATTCTTTCTTACCCATGCCTTCTTCGACATCCTGCATCATGTCTTTTACAGCGCCTTCGTCTAGCTTCTCTTCATCTTCTTCGATTGACTCGTTTTTGTCGCCTTTTACAGGATATGTTTTACCGTCTACTGTAAAATCATTCTTGCCTGCTTTGATTGCTTTGTCTCTCTCACCTGAGAATTCGTTGCCTTCTTCGACATCTGCTTCATCAAGTGGATTCTCAGACATAATCTTTGCGGCTACGTCTTGTGGAGTACCTAATGCTTCTTCAATCTCTTGCACAGGAAGTCCTGCTAGTTCTGCTAAACGTGCCATAACACCTTGTCTGGCTGCATCTTTAAGTGTGCCTGCGTTTTCAGTAGCCTTTACTTTAGCGTTGCCTAATTGTTTTGCAGTGGCTAAATCAATACCTTTTTCTCTTTTAGATGAAGCAGTTTCCATATCTTGTTCATGCCCGTCTTCTTGACCTACTTTATCCATATAGCTATCTATTGTTTTATTTGAAATTTCAGCTATCTCATCTTCTTTCATATCGTTTTTGCCTTTGCCATCAACTGCATAGTCTGGTACCATCTTTCCATCTGGACCTTTTACCATTGTTTTACTGGCTTCATGCATTCCATCTTTGTCATGCTTCTCGTCGTACTCAATGTCTTTAGTAACGTCTTTACCATCTTTACCAGCATGACGTCTACCATCGTACTTTGCATCATGTGCAACTTCACGTCCAGCTTTTTCTGCACGATCATCTCTTTCAACATCTGACTCTTTTTCAAACATTTTTGTGTCTTTTTTCTTCTCTGGCAAACCATCTGGACTTTGTTTGTTGCTAAATGGTGTATAAGTGCTTTGCTTGTTCATTTTACTTGCATCAGCGGCCGCCATGTCATCAAACATCTTGTCCTTCTTGGCATCTTTTGATAGACCATCTTCGTAGTCTTTGTCACCTTTGCCAAATGGTTTGTAGTCAGCATCTTTGTTAAACTTTGTTTTTTTCATAAGGTCCTCTAGACCTTTTTTCATAAGAGCGTTACTATCCTCTTTGACTATTTCAGGTGCATTTGCTACCTTGTTTAGTTTGGCTAGTGTGTCGTATATGTTGTCCATTAGTAGTTCCTTTTTCCTTTAACATTTTTACCCGGAGGTCCGTCTTTGCGATTCTCCGGAGCCGAACTACCGTTGGCAGCTTTTACGACCGGAATCTTGTTAGTACCCATAATAGGACTATCTACACTATTAGGAGTATCTGTTGTAAATTTTGCTGGAGGTGTTTTACCACCTGCTATTGTAAAATCACTTGAATATTCGTTGCCTACTATTTCTCTTTTGTAAGGATCAGCGGCATAGTACTCACTTGCTTTTTTGCTTTCTGAACTTTCTGGTTCTTCACCTTCTTCAGTACCTAATACTGGATTAGGTTGCTCTGCATAGCCTTTGACTTCCTCATCAACACTATTAGCATAGTCTAATTGTTGCATAATAATGTGATTTGGATTGATTCCCAACAACTCTGCTATTTGTGTAACTTGCGGAGGTGTTGCTGGATAATTAAAAGTTACATCCATAAATGTGCAACTATCATTTTCAGCATCAGGAAAGTCTGCTAGTACTTTTTGTATTGGAGTTTTCTTTGGTTCTGTCATCTTTACGACATCAAACTGCTGAAGTTTTTCTTCCAATGCGTTTATTAGTTCTGGTTCGCAATCGCCTAGTATTTTGATTCTATAATCAAAAGTTTGACGAGTTTCAACCAGGTATTGTGCAAATGATTTCATCTTATGTTCCTTCTATGCAGTATTTAGCAGAATACAACCTATTTTGTTTCTTTGTCTTTAGATAAAAGTCTATCTAAAAGTGCGTTTCTATCTAGTACAACGCCGGTTCCGTCTACTGTTTCTTCTTTGTTAACGCTTGCCTTTTGATCGAGGTTGGCTTTTTTAAGTTGTAGATCTACCATCTTAAGTTTCTTGTTTAGTTTTGCAGTTTTAGCTGTGATAGCATGTCCTAGCATTGTACTAGCCACGCCAAATATATCACTTGCCCATCTACTGTCTACGTTCATACCCAAGTCCATCATATCATCAAAACCTTTTGTTGCTTTGTCAGCAAGATCATCCATTTCAGTATCGCTGGCTTCTAACCCACGCACTTGTGGCAATGCGGCTTGTACTTTGTCCAGCTCGCTGAGTGTGTTTTGCATAATTGGGTTATTTTCTGGCGTTGGTTCAGGAACGTTATCAGGCACTACTTCTTCAGTAAGGCCTTCGTCAGTCGGCAAATCAAACAGTTCTTCTAGTTTCTTGGTCATGTGCTTCCTTCAAACATTCTGGACATACGCAATCATGTAACTCTGTGCTAATTGGTACCGACGGTTCTATCATACACCAACAGGTATAGTTTGGATCGCAAGTAAATCTAGTGTTACATAGTTCGCAAGTTTTCATTGTACTTATTTACTCAGTTTTGATAGCATAATCTTTGCTTTTCCAGGTGTAAATTGCATCAGCAATTTGACTTGTGCTTGTGGGGAAAGTTTCATCGGTTAACAATGGATGGTCATAACATCTAAATAGTTTTGCTAGACGATGTGCGATATATGCTTCTTCAACTAAAGTTAAATTTTCTGTAGATAATTCTACGTTTTCTAACACACTTTGAATAATTTTATTACACTTTTTTTGACTTTGGTAGCCTTGATTACGTGAAATAAAGTCGTTCCAGATGTTTGCAGTTTCTGTTGTTGGATAAAAATTAAGATTTAGAAATGATGCACATTTATTCAAATGATAATAAAATTCTTCCAAATTGTAAAAAGCAGATATTGGAAACACATATTTGTGTCCTGTATGCTTAAAAGCATTCCACATTGAAATACCGTAATTATCATATTCAAATTTACTGTAAAAATAATTTCTTAAAATTTGTTTATGATAATTTTCTTGTATGCCATGTTCTTCAATGAGATCTTTGAGATCTAAGTAGGCTTTTGATACTGCCTTAAATTTAGCGATTGTATTTTGATGCAGATTATAGATATCTATTTTTTCATCACCTGCACGTAAAAGTGAATTAGTAAGGGCTGCTAGGCGATAGTCTTCACAACAGTGTATTTCAATTACTTTATCATCATCGTTAAATGGCACACTATTATATGACCAATGGTCACCCTGTATCATTGGCTTATAGTCTAAGTTTTTACTTTTAAGATGTGCAGCTCCGCTACTGAGAAACAACGATTTGCCTTTCATGGCATCGTTGCCATACACAAACATGTCAAGCATAACTTCTAAAAAGTTACCATGACATCCACCATAGAAATCTATTTTATCCATGCCAATACTTATCGGCGCTTTTTACCCTGATGGAATATATCTTCTTCAGTTACAACTCTAAAGGTTAGTCCGTTACGTTTGCACCACTTTTGTGCGGCATCCCATTTGGCATAGTTTACTGCAACAACCATTTTGTCTCTGTTACTGGCTTTGCTTTCTAGTATGCTTTGTTTTTTTGGTTTAATTTCTATAAGTTCTGTAACAACTTTATTAGCCTTATTTCTATACTGTATTAGAAAATCTGGAATATATCTTGTTGGCTTACCAGTAAGAGGGTTTCTATAAGGTATTGCTAGTGATTCACTTGACCATGTTATAATATGATCGTTGCTATCACAGAATCGCATAAATGCCAGTTCCCATCCGCTACGAAACTTAGGAGCACCTTTGCCGGCATACTTTTGCGGATTCATTACTGTGTATGTGCCTTGTTGAAATTTTGACATAACTCACCTATATGAGTATGTTACGTGCAACATATTGGTTTGGAGTAGCAGTGTTTGTAATACCAAGTAGCGTTGTATTGCTACGATTATTGTTTAGATAAAAAGCCAAGGTTGCAGTAATTTGCACTTGATTTTGATTCCCAAGTTCGCTAAGTATATCTTCTACTGTGCTTCCTGTATCTTCGCTTATTTGAAATACTGTCAGAGTAAAATTCTTGGCTGCAAACTCATCATCAAATATACTACTAAAAAAACTTAACACAGTGTCGTATTGATTGCCATCAATTACTAGTTCTCTATTATAGAATTCGTCAAATGCTCTTACAGTAGGATCAGTTCCAGGATTTGTATAATTTAATGTTGCCATTACGGACCTGTTGTTTTTGGTTTAGTGCCAGTTTGATCATTTATAACCACCGGACCAGTTGTATTAAGGCTTATGTTTGATGGTTTCAACGTTGCCGGAGCGTTAGTACCAACTGCTTGAATATTTGGTTTGTTTGGAAACAGTACACCGCGAGCTGCACCTGGTAGTGTTTGTTTGATTTCGCCACGTGCTATATTAAGTGATTCTGTTT
>WLWG01000294.1_pt1 | contig 54045 bp, 34 predicted proteins | sample 6712871 | NCBI WGS metagenome assembly WLWG01 (sample SAMN12718693, study PRJNA515312) | sponge metagenome | isolation source: marine sponge | host: Mycale hentscheli | place: New Zealand: South Island, Marlborough, Capsize Point | collected 2003-05-01 | reverse complement strand
CCCCCAAGGCATCAACGAGGGCAGCCTGTACTTTTTCAAAAATTTCATCTCGAGACGGCATCGACATCACACCTTTACGTAAGATTGGAAAACTCGTTCGCCATCGTAGGTTGTAATCTCGACCATCTTAGATGGAAAGCCGAGTAATTGAATTCTTCGCCGGTACAAGTGGCACAATCATCAGATTCCGCACTTTGAACAGGCAATCTACGCAAAAACGAGCGATTGTAGGCTTTTCTGGATTTCTCCAAAGTCAGGCTTTCACCTTAGACAACGCCTGACGGAGAGGTAATCTCCGGCGAGATTCCATAAACCATCTGCCCTGCCCCGGAAGGCCCGCGTTTCCCTGGATTCAGAACTGTCCATAATCGTCGCATTTCTGAACGGACCCGGACATCCATTGCATCTCCATAAGGACGCTTATCCGCAAGGTTGTAGCGTTCAAGCTCTAGCCGAGCGGTCAAACTTGTCCGGTCACCCACCATCCCGCTTGCTTTCACTTTTGTACGATGAGAATCCTGAGACAACACTTCCGCGTGGACCGTCAGTACTTTGCCAGGTTCCACAAAGTCACCGTATTTCACATTGCGGGCAGTTCGCAAGACAACGATGCTATTTGCAAAATCCTCTCCTAGGCGGATCGTCCAGGCAGCCGCCTGAGTCATCGCTTCCAGCATAAAAACACCGGGAAGAACAGGAAACCTCGGGAAATGGTCCGCGAGATACTCCTCCGACAAAGATACCGCCTTCACTGCGGTGATACTCTTCCCTGGCTCAACCTCGACAATTCGATCAAGAAGCGTGAATCGCATAGCCCTACCATTTCCGGAAACTAATCAATATCTCAAATTTGTGACCAAAAAATCTCATCAGCCAACTTGGAGGAAGTATAAAGTTTGTTGTCAGAGACACAACGCAGAAACCTCACAGTGGGCTTAAATCTGAACAGAATTGAACTCAGCCGAACGACAAGACTCGCGCAACCCGTAAGGTCAAGCCAAAAACTCTCCAGCCGGACTCAACGATGTGCGTGACAAAGGCCAAAAAACTAATACTTTTATGTTCGGAAACAGCAGACTTTTGCCTCTGCTACGAGTGACCGGTACCACGCTGACTCTGCCATGCTTTGCCTTCACGACATTTTCGTGATAATTACTACCGGGAACGTCTCGAGACCATACTCGTTGGAAAACACTTCTTTACACCGCTTTTCTCAAATCCTTGCCATGTCTCTTCTACTCTCTCTCCGGGCTGACTCATCAGAACAGGGATTGCAATGTCGATCTTTGTCTGTCCAGGGTCTCCTCCCAGAGTTTGTATCAACACAAAGTCTCGCTGCCATCAAGCAACTACCAATACTTTGTGATAATCAGCCAGCACAACTTGGTGACTTTTTTCATATCGATGGGAATCCAGAAGACGAACAGATTGAGTGTCGTGGTGACTTCTCGCGAGTACATTTTCTTGGGGCCGGCATGCAATCAGGAACAATCATTGTCGAGGGTAATATCGGCCGACATTCAGGAGAGCAGATGACGGGGGGGAAACTTCTCATCAAAGGTTCCGTAGCTGATTGGCTTGCGTGCGGAATGCAGGGAGGTGAAATTCGTGTTCACGGAGACGCAGGAAACAATGCTGTTGGATCCCTGCCTGGTGATCGCCAAGGCATGATTGGCGGCCGAGTGATTATTGATGGCTCCGTGGGCTCGCTCGCCGGCAGCAGAATGCGAAGAGGACTCCTTGCTATTGGAGGAAACGCTGGCGAAGCAACAGGCTTTGAACTTCTGGCTGGCACGATACTCATTGCCGGAAAGCCCGGACCTCATACTGGCCTCGGGATGCGACGAGGTTCAATAGTGCTTCTTGGCACCAAAAGTTTTTGCCATGAGGCCTCAACGTACATTCCGCCAACCTTTCTCAAAGGCGGCATCTGGCGACCCGCTTTCATGGCACTTTTAGGGAAGCACCTCGTGAACACTGGTTTTTCACCTGCCCAAAAAACTGCATGGGCCGACCCGTGGCAGCAGTGGCACGGAGACAGCCTGGCTGGATGTCGCGGTGAAATCCTGACACCCGCAATTGCATAGCCTGCAATGCACGGCTTCCTCAGACCGGTATTTTGCCGCCGTTTTCTCGAGGCCGCTTCCTCTACATCCTTTTTTTGGCTACCTTATTTGACCTGAGGACGTGATTCTTCCACCTATGAGAATCAGATAACTCGGGCCCCTAACCCTGATGTTGTCGTTGTCCTCAAAAAACAAACAAAACTCAATTAACGAAACGCTCCATGCCCACGATCAGCCAACTTGTCCGTAGCCGTCGACGACCGAAACGCCGGTTTTCGAAATCACCCGTGCTCGATAGATGCCCACAAAAACGTGGCGTCTGCCTGCAAGTTCGAACGATGACTCCAAAAAAGCCTAACTCTGCTTTACGGAAAATTGCTCGTGTTCGTTTATCGAACCAGAAAGAAGTTACCGTCTACATCCCCGGCGAAGGGCATAACCTTCAAGAACATTCAATTGTTCTCATCCGCGGTGGTCGTGTTCGTGACCTTCCAGGTGTTCGGTACCACGTGATCCGTGGTGCGCTCGACACCCTTGGTGTTCAGGGACGCAAGCAATCTCGAAGTCTCTACGGCGCAAAACGCGACTAGACGACGTATCAATTCACTTAGTTTTTATTTGAGGAAAATCAGTTCATGGGAAGTATCACTGCCAGCCGCACACAACTTAGGCCGGACCCAAAATTCCAGTCCCTACTTGCAAGTAAATTCATCAATTGTTTAATGCTTGATGGCAAGAAGAGTGTGTCGCAGCAAATTTTTTATAAGGCTATGGATGTAGTCGGTGAAAAGATCAATGATGCTGAACCAATCGAGGTTTTCACGCGTGCAGTTGAAAACGTAAAGCCTGCTGTCGAAGTTCGATCGAAACGAGTCGGTGGTGCGGCGTACCAGGTTCCTATGCAGGTCAACAGGAGTCGCCAGCAGTCTTTGGCGATACGTTGGATTTTGTTGGCCGTTCGCGAAAAGAAAGGTCGACCGACCTATCAGAAATTAGCTGAAGAAGTCATAGCGGCTTATAAACGCGAAGGTGCTGCGATCACTCGACGAGAAAACGTCCACCGCATGGCAGATGCCAACAAGGCATTTGCTCACTTTGCCTGGTAGTCCGGCCTTGCTGTTTGCAGGAAGAGCTTGCCACCCAAAGCACTACCTAGCGAATTTCGACAACTGCTGGAAGCAGCATCAGCGGCTGCCCCGACGCGACCAGACTAAGAAGATGGAACTTGCTTGAAAGCTTGGCAATCAATGCATCATTCATGCTGGATTGACCAAAAAGCTTAAAAAGCTCCACCGCCATGGCGTCCACAGTTTGAGATTCGAGAGGATTTGGTTGACGAATTCCACTAACCCCCAGGAATTCATCGAATAAGCCACGCGGCTTCGGTAACAACAGTCGTTCTGCTGCTACCGGATCAGGAATCTCTGCGAGCTGACCCGCTCTGAGAATAGCGTCTTCGAGAGTTCCGAGAGCATCGACAAGTCCGGCAGCCTGAGCCATCCGACCCGTAAACACCCGCCCCTCAGCAAGTGTATCAAGGTGCTCCCGATCAAGCTGTCTCCCCTGCGCTACTTTTGATGTGAAGAGCCGATAGATGTCTTCCATCGTAGCTCGAAACGCATCTCTTTCACTTGCCGTGAACGGCTGCTGTGAAGACAACCATCCTGCGTTACGACCGCGGCTGACGACGTCGGTATGAATACCGTATCGATCAAGTGCATCTCCGATTGCAATCTTTCCACCAACAACTCCGATAGAACCTGTCAGTGTTCCAGGAGCTGCCACAATTTCGTCTGCTGCTACAGCGATATAGTACCCACCACTCGCAGCAGTGTCAGAAAGGCTAGCGACGATAGGCTTATCACAACGATCAAGTTCTCTCCAAATAAGATCACTAGCAAGTGCTGATCCACCCGGTGAATTAATTCTCATTACAAGGGCAGCTACCGATGTATCTTCTGATGCCTGTCGGATAGCCTTTGTAATGGTTTCAGAACCAGCGGCACTTCCACCAAATATACCGACACTACCTTTGCCATCCACTATTTCACCTTGAACATGGATGATGGCTATCCGTTTTAACGCTTTCTTTTGTGATTTCTTTTCAGCACCTGAGAGAACATCTACCAGCTTCATGAGTCCCGTAAATCCTGAAAAGTCTGTGTCAACGTCCTGTTTTCCATAATCCCGTTTGAACTCTGCTTCTGAATCAGACGAAAGACCAGAAAGACTACTTAACACTTCATCTTCGTAAGCAATGCCATCGATAAGCAATGACTCCACAGCCTGGTCTGGTGTAAATACACCAACGTCAATCAATTCTTGAACTTTTTTCTTCTTAAGATTTCGATCTTCAGCAATCTGTTCAACCATCTGATCAAAGAGATCACCAACAAACATCTCGTATTGTTGACGCAGCTGAGGACTCATTGAGTCTCGAGTGAGAGGCTCACCGGCACCTTTAAATTCACCGACCTGCAAAATCTCTGCCTGGATACCGAGTCGATCAAGCAGTCCTTTGTAAAATGTCACTTCCGTTCGAACGCCAGTAATTGCAAGTGTCGCAGCAGGTGGCATCATAATTCTGTCACACGCTGCAGCAACGCTATAGTCGAGCGGCTCTCCGCTAATGAGATACGCTACAATCGGCTTACCTTGCGCACGAATATGCTGAATGGACTCACGTAATTCCGACACCCGGGCACGACCAAGTTCTGGAGACTGGATCGAAAGAAGTACTCCACGTACGCTTTCATCTTTCGCTGCCTTTTCCAGTCGCTGCAAGAAGCGACTCAATTGCGGGGAAACATCGCCAAGCAATCCCTCTTGGCCAACGCCATCTGGCAAAGGCCCAGTGAGCCTAATTCCAGCAATGACTCCGCCTTCTGCAGCACATAGATTGTCCCCAACCATTCCAGACAGTTGAAAAACAAAACAGAACGCCATAGCGGAAATATAAAATTTCGATTGCCAGCAGCGAAAAACCCTGAGTTCCTGAACCACGTAACGAGTGTTCATCGTCTCTCCTGTTTGTGGGATAGCAGGCCGCCGCACCTCACTCAAGGCATTCGCCGCCATAAACCATAGTGTAGTGACTCTCTCTGTAATGGGGCGATCGGAGTCTTTTGCACACACCTCAAAACGACCTTGACAATGTACTCCCGTACAGTAGGATATAGATGTTTAGGTGTCTTGTTCGTTGTGCTGCGAGAGAGTTTGAGTCATGCCACGATCTACAAAAGAGTCACGCCAAATTGCAGGGACGGGAAAGTCTCCCCGTTCTCCTGGAAAAACATCTGGATCAGCACGTGCACGTGCCCATACCGCAGCCAAGCGTCCGGTTTCAGAACTCTCCCAGTTACTTCAGTCTGGGGAAGAGAGCCAAGATTCCGCAGACATGCCAACGGCACGGCAGATGGAAATCTATGAGTTCATACGCGACAAGATTTACTCGCGAGGCTTCGGTCCAACAGTACGTGAAATCGGAGAGGCATTTTCTATACGCTCTCCGAACGGTGTCGTCTGCCACCTCAAGGCCCTAGAAAAAAAAGGGCTGATAACGAGAGGTCGCAACATGTCTCGGGCGATCGAACTAGTCACTGAATCACCTCATAGTCGAGGTATGCCAATGGCTGGATGGGTTGCAGCTGGCACTCTCAGAACTGCTGAAGAACAAAAAGAGCGGTTTGACTTTACTGAGCTTTTCGACCGAGAAGATCATTTTGTTCTCAAGGTCATGGGAGACTCCATGATTGATGCGCAGATTGCTGATGGCGACTGGGTGATTATTGAAAGGCGTCAAACAGCACGGCATGGGGATATTGTCGTTGCCCAGACAGAAGACGGTGAGGCTACTCTCAAACAATGGTATCCCGAACGTAATCGAATTCGCCTTCAACCAGCAAACGATTCCATGAAACCGATTTATGTCGATTCAGCCAAAGTCCTTGGAGTACTTGCTGGAGTCGTCAGGAAAACATAAGTCCAACCGCTAGTGAGCATTTCTCACAGTGACTTCATCATGCTGCCTCAGGATTCATTTCTGCATTCTCAATTTGGTTCAGTTTGTTGTAAAGAGTTTTTAGACTGATACCAAGCTGGTCAGCAGTCCTCGACTTGTTCCCGCTGTTTCTAGCAAGCCCATCAAGAATCGCCTGCATTTCCAACTGCTTGAGGCTTTGTGGCTGATTCAACGCTGCGGTCTTTTCAGGAGGGGCTGGCTCCGAATCACCAGTCCTACTGCAAGCACTTTGCGAACTCGTAGGTGCGATTTTCTCCACTGCATGTTGTATCCTAAGTGGGATGTGCTCTGGATGAATTGGCAACTCATCACAAAGAACCATTGCATGCTCAACACAGTTGGCAAGCTCTCGAACATTTCCGGGCCAACTATACGCCTGCATGATCTCGATCGCATCATCTGTTACGAGTTGCATTCCTTCGGACACGCCCTGTTGTTTTTGTTCGATGAAATGCTTGACCAACAACAGCAAGTCGCTCATGTGTTCCCGAAGTGACGGAACCCTAATTTCAAATGTGTTGAGACGAAATAAAAGATCTTCCCGGAAAGTACCCGCTGACACCATTTCCTCAAGAGACCGATGTGTTGCGCAGACTACTCGAACATCGACAGTAATTGGATGATTGTCTCCCACTCGGCGAATTTCCCCAGACTCAAGCACTCTGAGCAGCCGTGATTGAAGCGATGGAGGCAATTCTCCGATCTCATCTAAAAACAGGGTACCGCCGTTCGCTACTTCGAAAAGGCCTGCTCGATGTTCACTTGCTCCGGTGAAGGCACCTCGGCGATGCCCAAATAATTCACTTTCAACAAGTTGCTCAGGAAGACCGCCACAATTCACTGTCACAAGTGGTCCGTCAACCCGATGACTCAATTCATGAATAGATCGGGCAACGAGTTCTTTTCCAGTACCCGTTTCACCTCGAACCAACACCGTCGCCTCACTGGCCGCTACTTTTGCTACAAGCGATTGCATCTGGTCAATGACAGACGACTTGCCAACAAGTTGCATGCGACCTTCGGCCTGCCTAACACGTCGTTCAAGCGAACGCATCCGAAGGGTCATCGCTCGCTTTGTTCGAACTCTCTGGAGTACCGCCTCGATTTCAACTAACTTGCAAGGCTTTGTAAGATAGTCAAAGACTCCTTGCCGCAAACCAGCCACAGCCGTCTCAAGAGAAGACTTGCCAGTGATGATCACACTTTCAGTATCTGGCGCAATTTCACGAACTCGTCGAATAACATCAAGCCCGCCCGCCCCAGGCATATCGAGATCAACGATAACACAATCAAATTCACTTTGATCAAGGACTGCCAGTGCAGTCACTCCATCTGGACAAATTGTTACCTCATGCCCGAATCGGGGTAATTCTAATCTCATGAGTTCCTGAATAGATGGCTCATCATCGGCAAATAACACGCGTAGGGATCGGCCTGACGATAAATTATTTGTTTCTTTGTCATGCTGCATGGTGGGCACGATTTCCCTCCCTACTAGTTACCTTATTTTTTTCTACCATGACTGGCTCTTCTCTTCCTTCCAGACTTTGACTCGTGATACTCGCGACGGGAAGAATAACGGAAAAAGTAGCACCACACCCTGGCCCATTACTTCTTACTTCGATCCGTCCATCATGATCACTGATAATTCGATGAGCGATCGAGAGACCAAGCCCTGTTCCTTTTTTCGACATACGTCTCGTGAAGAATGGTTCGAAAAGATTTTGAAGCACCTCTTCATTCATGCCACAGCCATTGTCAGTAAGGACCAGTCTCGCCTCGTCCCCATCACGCCTGACTGTTAGCTCAACTTCACCATCTTCATCGATTGAATCAAGTGCATTAACGAGCAAATTGAGGACTACTTGCTTCATTTCTTGTGGGTTGGCCATGACAAGAACATCCGGCCCATCAGAAATCGTTACAGTTTTCTGAGCAAACCTTCCTACATGACGCAGCATATCAACTACGTCATGCGTCAGCGCACCAAGGGCAGTTGCCTGCCTCCGAACTTCCCCCACACGAGAAAAATCAAGCAGTTTTTCCGTGATTCCTTTACACCGAAAGGCTTCACTCTGAATGAGTTGGATATAACGCAAAGCAACTGCATCAACATCGTTACCAATACGGGATTCAAGTGACTCCGCACACATTGCAATAGATGCGAGTGGATTGTTTATTTCATGAGCGACTCCAGCTGCCAAAAAACCGACACTCGCCAACTGTTCGCTTCGGATCACTTCTTTTGTCCTTAACTGAACCTGATGATCGAGGTCATCTCTGATTTCTTGAAACCGAGTTGTCATGTCATTGAGCGCCTGCCCTAATTCAGCCATTTCATCACACGTATCAAGATGGATACGGTAGCTAAAATCACCACCGGCGATTCTTCGGGAACCATGACCAAGATGTCGCAATGGACGAAATACCCACGAGTACGTGAGTATTCCTAGCCCAAAAAGCAAGAGCACTGCAGCAAGCGCGGCTGCCCACGTTGTAATAATAAGTGTGCGGTAACGACCACGTACCTCGTGTGCCAAATCATGCATACGGGACTGTAAAAAAGTTGGTAGCTTTGCTGATAGAACTGCGAGCGTATCGAGGTGAGATCCAATAGCTGTCAGTTTCACCAACTGTTCATCGACGAGGTCTGATAACCTTTGCTCGGCCACTCGCTCTTCAGATGTAACTGCCTCGTGGGCCAGCTGCCATATAGTTTTAAGCTCAGACGCTATTCTCCGTGCTATGTCTCTCTCATGACTACGATCTCCAAATGGCTGCTCATCTAACTCGCCCGCAGTAAGCTCTTGGCAATAATTCTGTAAGGCAGCACCTGTCTCAGAAATTTGTTGAAGAAACGAACTATCTGATGTCGTAGTGAGTTGCATCTCTTCACTAACGAGATCTGATTCAGCGGTACTCCTATTCCCCCGCTCTTGGAAATCTGGCTCTCCAGATTCGAGTAACTCAATCCGTGGTTCATTTTGTCTTGATCTCTCTGTCCAAAGGCCCAGATCGACAGCAGCCATTGCACGCGAATGTGACAGTCGCAATTGCCCGACTCGTGATGCAAGACGGCTTGCTTGGGGCAACTCGCTCGCTCGGCTACTGAGTGCTTTCACTAACCTTCTATAAGAATACACACCAAGAAAGCTACTAGCTGATAGGAGTGTTACTGTGAAGCCAACAAGTAGCCCAACCACAAGTAGCTTGTTACGAATTGGTCGTCGCTTTTGCAAAGCCGACCTCCTAGCCTGAAAGCTTTTATATTTCCACGACAAAAGTGGTTCAGACCAGACCGTAGCAAGACTGACGTGGAAACCAAATATGAAAAGCACGCGTACCAAAGCGTTGCCTCGTTGAAAAATGCCTATTTGATAGGGATTTTAAGCCAAACCTGACAGGGCCGTATCAAACGAGACCCCACCGCTTGCGAAAAAACCACTCTGTGCAGAGGCAACCTGCGAATATCGAGATGATGATCCAATTATCCCAGAGTGTTGATGACCAGTCTTCACTGGTCGTAAAGACTGGTGGAGCCTGACCGATATCTTTGAAAATGCCGGGGAGTTCCTCTGGAAGCCTGACTCCTCCATCAGTCGCACTCGCAATCTGCTGCATAAGCAATGTGTTGGCACGCGGATTCGCAAGCTCCAGATCTTGTCTGTATACAACAAATCTCGCAGCAGCCTCTCCTCCCTGATCATCTGCTTTTACGACCACTTGCCAGTCTCCTGGTTCGGTACATCCCACTATTGTTCCTGAAAAGGATTCACTATTTTTCGAAAGCCTGACATATCGTGAATTTCCTGCTGGATCAATAACGGTAGCGGATAGAGAACTACCTTCAACAAGTGTTCCATCAGGAAGTGTTAGACCCGCATCGAAAACTAATGGACTTCCTACAGAAATTCGACGGCGTGCAAGTTTTAACCAGAGCCGTTCCCCGTCAAAGTCATCTCGGCGTGCCAACCAGAGAACAAATTGTCGCCAAAATCGTTTGTATGATCCTGCGGAGCCCTGCATCGCCCATCTCCATGTAGAGTCCACTGCAAAGACAAGCACCCGACCCAATCCATATTCACGGGCAACTAAAAGCGGAAGGCCTGTCTCGGTGGCAGCTAATGTTTTTGCTACCGGCAAAAGTTGAGGCAAGCGATTCGCTCCATCCAAGTCTGGCAAACCTTGCCAGACTTCATCTGATTTATTCCTGGTTTGACCAAGGCGTAAAATAGAGACGCCTCCAAATTGTTCATCCGGAATAACCGTGATAGGCCCCTTTACATGAAGATCTTTACGAATGGGCTCATCAAAGCGCTGGCGAGAAAGAGGATCCCGAGCATAGGGTAGCAATCTTCCCAGCGATGAACTTCCCCAACCGCCAGCCTCAAAAGAATGAAGGCCACCCAGAAATCCAATGCTTGCTCCATTCTCCACCAGAAGCCGAATCTTCTCGACATCTTTCGGGCGTATGGCATCCACATCGAGATCCCCTATGAGGAAAACCTTGTAATCTCGGGACAACTCCTGCTCAAGACTAATTGGCCAACGACTTCTACGAACAGAGTCGACCCACTGAAAATCTATCTGTATGTCAGGACTACTCGATAGCGCTCGACGCAAAAATCTTTGCTCTACACGCGGACTTCCCTCGAGATACAGGACTCGCAACCCTCCATCAATCACTTCAACAAAGGTTGAAACGATATTATTCGTGAGAACAATTTCACCCGCTACCGAGTCGATCGCCAGCACAAGTTTTCGTTCACCTAATGAATCAGCCGTCCAGTCAAAACGAACTGATTCTTCTGTGGTGCTTTCGGCGGGCTTGATTGTACGTCTCGCAACCTCAGCTAGCTCACCATCTGCTTGTTCAACCAACAATCGCACAGTTGCTTCACGGTCGGAAAGGCCCTCTAACCGTACTCGACCGATAACCTCAACTGTATTTCCGAGAAAGACTTTTTCAGGTGTTGTTAAGCCCACGACTGACGCATCTCTTGCCTGGGCGGCACCTCTGGACTGTCCATATGTAATTGCCCAAAGGGGAACACCTCGTTCCCCTAAACGGCGTGACTCCGCCTGAGGTGGTAAATCATTCGGTGGGTAGGCGTGTTGACCTCCATCGCTAAGCAAAACAACCGCGCTCAGCGGCTGTTCACCTATTGCACGTATAGCTGACTCCATTGCCGAACCAATTGCTGTTTCTTCAGAAGACGGAAGTCGTTTCCATTCACCAATATCAAGCGTCTGGGTGTCTAAAGCAGCTTCTCTCGCTTCACGATCAAAAACCCATGTCCGAACGAGCATGCTTTCATTCACAATTTCTTTTTTCGTGGACTCCATGGCGGATCGAAGTGTCGCCCTAAGATACTCCCATCGCGTCTTTCCATTTGGACTATCTGCCACATTCATACTTTCAGATGAATCTGCTAAGACGAGCACAGAAGCAGGCTGCTGGAGTCGTCTTGTTGAAACCAAGCTTGGCTTCATCAGGCAGAAGAGAAGCACTAAAAATGCACTTGTTCGTAATAGAATCAGGGCCAACCGTCGGCCTGGTGACAGACGACTCTTATCAGGAGCCAAAACAAACAAGAGGCAGGCAAAGGCAACAATCAATAACGTAATGCCCAGCCATGTACCTGTTGGGTCAAAATGAATTGATGTTGTAGTAAATAGACCATTCATAGTCATGATGGATGCTCCGTCTCGGAACCCATTCCCACGGAAAGAGGGGGCGGCATACTTTCTTCTTCAGCTCTCGGTGATGGAACTGGTGGAGGCGGGATAGCCCCTACATCTCCATCCGCCTGAACACTCTCTGCGAATATCTCTGCTGCGCCTGCTTCAGGTTCTGCCCCTTCACGAGGCGCGTAAAACCTATTTGATATCCACCAATCCAGAGCAAGCAATGCTGCCGCTAACAGAAGAATCCATCCAGACAATTCTGCTCCAACCCGGTAATTCATAACATCACGATCAAGGCTTTCGGTGTCGAGTACAATACGGCGATCGGTACCGAGCATGAGCGGTACTTCATCATCTTTCAGTCGTGAAAAATCAGTTGCTGATTTGGGTAAGCGTGCACTGAATCCTTTGACGAACCCGCTCGTATTACCTCCAGAGCGAATTCGGTAATTACCTGGCTGCCGAGTCGCAGACACAGCAATGGCTCCTTGATTCTGATCAATAGCTACTGGAAACGTGTCCCCGAGTGGTGTGCGGACTGTGGCCGTTGGCAAATCATGCCGCTGAAGACGAAGCCTCGCAACTTCACCTGACTTGATATTTAGAGAATCTGGAGTTTCCACGACGTATTCCAGAATCTCATTTGCGAGCATCACAAACGGCCACGGCTCAAACCCAGTGGCAAGTTGATTCCACGCTTGCGGATCATCTGCTGCCTGAGAAATTGGTGTCGTGACGATCACAACTCTCCCCTTGCCAAGAATCCGCTCAAAAAGTGCTGGCAACCCGTTACGGTAACTGGCAAAAGATAGTGCGGGTGACGACTGCGCAACATCGTCTTCAGAAGTTGGCTGAAACTCCCAGTGACGAAACACCGGGAAATCCTGCCATGGCACCGAATCCCCAACGCGACGAAAGGCCGACAGAACAGGATGATCGAGTGAGGAAGGAGCAAAGTAATTTGAACGGTCTGGAGACCGCCACACTCGTTTGATTCGTCCACCGAGAACAGACTCACTCTCAGCTGAACTAAACTCGATCGGCTTGCCAGCTGAAGGCCCCAGCCATACGACAAGCCCACCTCCCTTGCTGACCCACTGATGAAGCATCTCCCATGTGCGCGGAGGTAGCGGTGGTGGATCAATCAAAACAATACTGAGAAAATCAGACCATGATGCCTTCTCTAATTGACCAAAAGAGTCCAGTGTGACAGTAAACTTACTACGTCCAGCACTCACAAGAGGAAAAGGTGCAACAGCTTCAACAAAAATAAGACCTGTTGTTCCAACTGGTTCTGGAGAAGCCACCAACACCCGTGTTGGTGGACCGACATCTACGGTGAATGCAATTGAATCATCTGCAGGCAGACCATCCCCTCCCTCAATAAGCACTCGTCCTTGATGGACGCCAGGCTCCAAGCCATTAATTTCAAACCGTACTTCTTCGTCTTCTCCGTCTTTCCAGACAACGGGCTTTTCTCCTCGGCGAACAAAGCTGCCCTCCTGATCCTGAAATTCAATAGCAACCGACCGGGCAGACTCTGGACCCACTCGTCGTGTTATTACTGATACATTCAGTGGACTGCCGACAGTAAGACGCTCAGCAGAAAGATCAAGACTTTCGAGAATAAAATCCTGGGGATGCGTTGCTGAGACATCAATAAAAACGAGATTGACACTCGGGTGAAGCGTGTCCCAATCGGCTTCTACAGGCTGCTCCCACCCACCATGGGACAGATCCGTAAACACATAAAGTTCTCTCCGCTTTATATCTGAGCTCTCTAGCAAGCGCACAGCATCATTCATTGCTGTCGCCACATTGACCGAGGATGCGCCGGCTGTCAGTCGTTCAATCCTATTTACTGCAACAACTTCAGATGCTGAAAAACTTGCTCCTCCATCACCGGTATCAACAATCGCAATTTTACTCTCCGGCGGAAGCTTTTCAAAAAGATTTGAAGCAATATCTCGAACCTCATCGAGTCTCGTACGATTTTCTTGTCGCAACAACATACGCGGTGCGGTATCCACCACACATGCGACAGCAACTGGTCCTTCCTGATCAACAATCCAGCCCGTACCACGAAGAACTGGTCGAGAGAGTGCTAGAACCAGGATGCAAAGAGCCAGAACACGTACCAGCAAGAGAAGCAAATGCTGCAGTTTCAACCGCCGCTTTTTCTTATGTGATCGGGCTTGTAGAAACCGAAGTGCCGGGAATCGGTGGGGTACAGGTTTCCGTCGCATAAGAAGATGCAGCAGCACAGGAATCGCGATAACCGCCATCCCGCTCAGCAACAAAATGTTCAGGAAAGAAAGGCCCATAATATCAATAGTACTCGCTGAAGAATGGGCGTGTTTACCTAGGCTCGCTGCTGACGATTAATTAAGTACTCCATGAGAGCAGTATCGAATGGCATGCTTGTATCAAGAGGCACATAATCGATACCCGCTTGTTGACAAACCTGCCTATAGTGTTCTCGAAAGTCATCAACGCCAGTCACATAGTCACGACGAGCAGCATCGGCATCAACAACCATGCTCTGGCTACTTTCTGGATCTGTTAATTCTACCATTCCCTGAAAAGGGAATCGCACTTCTGCTTCATCAAGCACATGAAATAATATGATGTCATGATTTCGATGTCGAAGCCGAAGCAGCGCATCACGAATTGCTGCTGGTTCCGCGAGCAAGTCACTAAAAACCATCAACAGCGAACGATGACGAAGCATTGCTCCGATTTGCAATAAACTGGCAGAAATTTCAGACGTACCGACAGCCTCAGTCTTTGACAAAAGGGACAAGACTTCTGAAATCTGGCTACGCCTTGATCGTGCCGGCAGACTTGCAGTAATTTTTTCACCAAAAACCATTAATCCACAAGGATCTTGCTGGTGAACCATTAGCCAGCAAAGTGCTGAGGCTAGCGATATCGCGTAGTCCAGTTTTGTAAATTGCTGTCTGTAGGTGTACCCCATCGACCCGCTCGTATCGACTACGAGATATCCTGTAATATTTGTCTCGGCTTCATATTTTTTTATGTAGTGCTTATCGGTCTTTGCGTAGACAAGCCAATCAATATCTTTCGGATCATCACCAGCCGCATACCGCCGATGCTCGCTAAACTCGACAGAAAATCCCTGAAACGGACTCGCATGAAGGCCCTGAAGAAAGCCTTTCACAATAAACTTAGCACGCAGATCAAGCCTCGCAATCTGCTGCACCACATCCGGCTTGAGATATTCTTCAACTGCGCGCGACATGCAGCACTCATTTCACCAACGGAGGAACCGAGGGTTCCGGAACTTCTCGCAGCAATCTCTGAACAAGTGATTCACTCGTAAGGCCTTCTGCTTGAGCCTGAAAGTTTGTTGATATTCGATGCCGGAGCACCGGCACGGCAATCCGGCGGACGTCCTCGATGGACACGCTAAATCGCCCATCCATAGCCGCCATTGCCTTTCCACCTTGTATCAAAAATTGACCAGCACGTGGGCCTGCCCCCCAGTCGACTAACTCTTTAACATACTTAGGCGACTCAGGATCTTTTGGGCGAGTTGAACGGACAAGCGTTGCAACGTACTTAATGATGTACTCGCTTACAGCAACACCAGCGACGAGTTTCTGAATATTTGTAATCGCTCTACCGGACAGTACTTTGCGGACTTCCGGACGCTCTGGTCGAGTCGTCGCCATCAATATCCGCTCTTCCTCGTCTGCGCTTGGGTATCCAACTTTAATATTGAACATAAATCGATCGAGCTGCGCTTCGGGTAGTGGATATGTTCCTTCCTGCTCAACTGGATTTTGTGTCGCGATCGTAAAAAATGGATCGGGTAACGAATATGTTTCTTGACCCACCGAAACTTCTCGCTCCTGCATTGCCTGAAGTAGAGCCGCCTGAGTTTTCGGCGGCGTACGATTGATTTCATCAGCGAGCAAAACATTAGTAAATATAGGCCCCTCTACAAACCTAAAATTACGACGGCCTGACTCGTCTTCGTCAAGCACGTTCGTCCCTGTGATATCCGAAGGCATCAAATCAGGCGTGAACTGAACTCGCTTAAAATCAACATCCAGAATTCTTGCTACTGTCGATACCATGAGGGTTTTCGCCAAACCCGGCACTCCCTCAAGCAAGCAGTGGCCGCGAGTGAAGATCGCAGCAAATAACTGCTCGATCACTTCGTCTTGACCGACAATGATTTTCTGCAACTCTTCCTGCATGAGCAGTCGATGCTGGGAAAATTCTTGCAGAACATCATCGAGTGACTTTTGTTTTCCAGCAGTCGACACGAAGTCGGTTTCCTTCCTTACGGGAATCATTGTGAACATGATGGCAGAAGTGATAAAATCCCGGCCACTTCTTCATAAGTATCGGACTTTGTGCCACCAAGAGGCAAACAAAAACGTTGGCGCAGCGATAAGAAGGCACGTGAGACATGTCTCTATCGATGACAATGCCGTAGAATGAGGTTCATCAGACAGGCACCTCTCCCTCATCTGGAAGGCTTCATGCATCACGTGTTATTGAACGGTTACAAGAAGATTTCGTGCATTGCGTTGCTTGCTGCCGTCCAGCTTGTGTCTGCACCGGTTGCATTTTCTGCTGAAGATGAACTCCGACCTGAGCAAATAAGCAATGCAATAGAACAAGCCAAAAACTGGCTTATACGCAAGCAGAGCCCAAACGGCACATGGAAGTCAGCGATGCGGACAGATGAAACTGTTGTAGGAGCAACTGCACTGGTCGTACTTGCTCTTGCGAATGCTGGCGTTGACGCTGATGAGCAGGCTATGAAAAAGGCGCTTACATGGCTAAGGGAACAGACCCCTACCGACACCTATTCGGTTTCACTTCAAACCCAAGCCCTTGCGATGGTTTCACCGAAGCAGGACCTAGCCATTCTCGAACGGAACACCCGCTGGCTTGAAGAGCGTCAATCAAGTGGCCCTGGAGTAACTGGTGGCTGGTCTTATGGAGCGAACCGTTCGGGTGCTGACAATTCGAACTCCCAATTTGCAATTCTCGGATTACACGAAGCCCAACGTGCAGGTGTGCGAGTCAACTCGAATGTGTGGACGTTATCACAAAAATATTGGGAAGCAGCCCAGCGACTGGATGGCTCATGGAGTTACACCGCCGGGGGTGGTAATGGAACTGGCAGTATGACCTGCGCAGGCATCGCAAGCATTTGGATAACGAACGAACATACCGAGCGTCCCGACGCATTTGTGAATGGAACAAACATTGCATGTTGTGGTGGTGGCTCTTCAGCTAAACCTCTTGAAAATGGACTTCAATGGCTCGGCAAAAATTTCTCCGTTACAAGAAATCCTCCTGGTGGTCAGCAATGGCTCCGGTACTACCTCTACGGACTCGAGCGAGTAGGACGATTTACTGCCAGACGATTCATCGGCACTCATGACTGGTATTTGGAGGGGGCAAAAATGTTTGTCTCATCCCAGGACCCTCTTTCGGGAAGCTTTCAAAGTAAAGGGTCTGAAGATGCCGTCGTGGCGACAAGTTTTGCCCTGCTATTCCTTGCAAAGGGTCGTCGACCTGTTGTCATTGCCAAGAGCCATCACGGGCCTCGAAATGACTGGAATCAGCACGGCCATGACATTTCACATCTTGTTGAATTTATTGAAAAAAGATGGCGTGAAGATTATCCGGCGGGCCTCTCGTGGCATGTTCTCAACACACAGGAAGCGAACACACAGGACCTTGCTCAGTCTCCAGTTCTCTGGATCGGAGGTACCACTGGATTAGATCTTGGTAAAGAACCAGGTCGCCGATTGCGTGAATATATTGATCAAGGTGGATTTATTTTCGCTGAGGCGACCTGTTCTGAAGGAGCAGCTTTTGACAAATCTTTCCGCCAACTGGTGAGTGAGATTTTCCCTGAACCCGAACACCAACTGAGCCTCCTTCCACCGGAACATCCTGCGTGGTACGCCGAGAAAACTGTTGCCCCGGAATTTCAACGGCCGTTACTTGGTGTTGACTACGGATGCCGCACCTGCCTGATCTATGCACCTTTAAATAAACCGGAGAATGAATCCCCACGTCTTCCGAGCCTGTCTTGCCTTTGGGAACTTGCTGGCCCTTCATATAGTGAATTTGATGAGCCCATTCGCAAGCAAATTGATGCATCATTGGCAATCGGGGCCAATGTCATCGCCTATGCAACAAATCGTGAATTAAAAAAGAAAGATGAATTATTTGTTCGAAGCCTATCGGAAGATGTGCAACAAGATTCAATTGGTCGTGGCCAACTAACTATTGGAAAGTTGCGTCATGGTGGGCTTTGTGACGCCGCCCCCAAAGCACTTGCCAACATTCTCAGAGCTGCTGCACGAGAACTTGGAATACTCGTCGACGACACGCCAGCAAAGCTCGACCTCATTGATCCGGCAATTTTCAAACATCACATGCTTTTTATGCATGGCAGACAAGCATTTGTATTTGACGATGCACAGCGAAAAAATCTTCGAGAGTTTCTGGAGCGAGGAGGAACGCTGCTAGCTGATAGCGTCTGTGCATCTCAACCTTTTACTGATGCTTTCCGAAAGGAGTTTTCAGCTGGTCTCCCTGATCACACGATTGAGTCAATCCCGAATGACGACCCACTCTTTTCAGCATCTACGTACGGAGGCTTTGACCTGCGTCGAGTGACACTGCGAGCACCGGCTGCTGGCGGCGGTCCACTTTCTTCCGAGAAACGAACGGTGCCGCCACAACTAGAAGGTATTCGTATGGGTGATCGGTGGGCAGTCATCTTCTCACCTTTCGACATATCCTGTGCACTTGAAAAGCAGAATTCCATGGAATGCACCGGCTATGATCGAGAAGATGCTGAAAAAATCGCACTCAATATTCTTCTCTATTCGCTTAATCAGTAGTTGCATGAGTAGAAAATAGATGGAATCCATGGACTATCCAACCGTCCTCACATTCCACACCAATCAGCGAGTGTCCACGTCCGTACCATTGCATCACCGCTACAAAGTGCATTCACAGGCCTGCGGACGGCCCTCTTTTCCTTCCTGTGATGAACTTTTACTTGCACCGGCGAAACTGCGAAACAATGCTGTAGTGTGTCCCGCCTAAACAAGAAACGCGTCAACAGAAACATGTTTGTCAAATCAAATCATTTGCGTCTGGTAGTCATCGCCATTAGCGTCGTTCTCTGCCTAGGCTCCGCTGGATGCAGGAAGAATAAACAAGAGGCAGCTCATAGGGGCGAGCTCACCACGATTAACCCAGATGATCTCTGCGAACGAATTACAAAAATACTCAAGCAAACCCGGGACGGAAGAGAACTCTCAACTGAACTTCAGGGAGCTTGGCAAATTGTTCATGGAATACTCGCATTCGGTGAACAATTTACTATCCTGCATGAATCCGTTACCGTGCCCGCGCTGGACTACTTACTTGAGGGCGGTTCTCTTCAAGGGTGGAAACTACGACACGGTGAGCACGGAATTATCGCTCTCGTCGAGGAGGGAAGCACCCTCGGCCAAGGACACAAAGATCAGTGGCTTGGATATTTTTCACAGTGCGGTAGTAAGGGCATTCCACTCGAAACACCTCTCGTCGTAGGTAAAACGTCAGCAACCGTTGATGACCTGCTGCGACAAGCCCAGGCTGATCTTCACTCTGGCCAGGAGGCAACATGGACATTGATGGCCTTCGCCACATATCTCCCCGAAGACGAAATATGGGAAGCCTCAAACGGAGAGACATGGAATCTCTCTCGAGTCATCGAAATGGAGCTTGATGCCGACCTGCACTCAAGTGCCTGTGGTGGATCTCACCGCCTCTATGGACTGGCGACCGCAGTAAATCGATACCGAGATCAGCATCCAGAAGCGGGCGAAGCACTTCCCGAACCATGGGAATCAGCAGCGCATACAATCACCGACAGTATCGATCTATCGCGCCGTTTCCAGCAAGCAGACGGCAGTTTCTCGACACAGTTTTTTGAACGACCAGCTTCGTCTGTTGATGTTTTCGCAAAGCTTAGTTCAAGCGGACATATATTTGAATTTCTTGCTGTTGCACTTCCTGCAGATCGACTTCGTGAGCCCTGGGTATTACGTGCTGCGGACCGTTTGGCAATAACACTTGAACAGACCGCAGATATCGACATCGAGTGCGGCGCTCTTTACCACGCTGCACATGGTCTTTTGCTCTACCGAAACCGTCTCTGCCAGTCCCCGTAAAGATTTTATTTATAAATCCTTGAAGGGACCGTAGCTGGCTTCTCTTATCACACCCCAGTATGTTACGATTTTCATCGATACTAATTAGGCGAACATGTTTGATACCCACCAAATTTGTTGGCTATGACAATGAGATTTATTCGTGCACGGAATCATTTTTTTCTATATTCAAAAGTTTGCTGATGAAGCCACTTCGGGCAAGACCACATGGCTGAAGCTTCGAGAGACGGTTACAGCAAGTGATAGCAGGTACCTTCCAAATGAGGTGTACCCTGATGGAGATGCTATCGAGCTTCTGCAAACAATTGCCGACACATGCGGCGAGCCATTACCAGAACTGATTGAACGATTTGGTGAATTCCTGGCACCCCACCTGATCAAGGTTGCTAGCCAAAATATTGATCCTGCGTGGCGAACACTTGATCTCATTGAAAACACCGAAGACATCATCCACACGATGGTCCGTACCGCAAAGCCTGGCGCTGAACCACCGGTGCTTGAAACCGTACGGCATTCACCAAATGAACTACACCTTGTCTACTCGTCAGGCCGTCAGCTATGCCTGCTTGCAAAAGGGATTACTCGGGGGCTTGCCGACCACTACGGTGAAACTATCCTGATTGAAGAAACGAGCTGCATGCACAAAGGAGATCCTTTCTGTTGCCTTGTGATTCAGGACGGATCAAACGACACACACTCAGCAAATTCACCTCTCTCCGAAACCCTCACCTTTGACCCAAAGAGTGGTGATTCGCTGAGACCACCGAAAACAAACTGGCACTCGACTCCTTCAGGCACTTCAACAACACCTTCGACTGTTGACAACTTCGCAATCAAGGGCCTCATTGGTCGCGGCGGAATGGGCCATGTCTACAAGGGTTTCGACGCCAAGCTCGATCGCGACATTGCTATTAAGGTCATGCATCCGAGTCGAGCTCAAGACGAAGTTTCGAAGAAGCGATTCCTTCGTGAAAGCAAAACGGCTGCATCGATTAACCACCCATCAATCGTAACGATCTATCAGATTGGTGAACATGACAGACTTCCGTACATCGCTATGCAATTTATTAACGGGCCCAATCTTTCTGAATACAAAACGCAACAAGGTGGACTGATCCCTATCCCCGAGGCCGTACGTATTGGACGTGAAATAAGCGAAGGACTTGCTGCAGCCCACGAGAAGGATCTTGTACACCGAGATATCAAGCCCGATAACATTCTTCTTGAAGAACCGAATCAACATGTTCGGATCATTGACTTCGGCCTAGCTCACGAAGCGGGAGACCAAGAGGGGCGATTAACCATCGACAATGCTGTCATTGGCACACCTGCCTACATGTCTCCTGAACGTATTGGCACCGATGAAGTGAATGCTAAAAGTGATCTCTTTGGGCTCGGAGTCATTCTTTATGAAATGATTTCTGGCAAACTTCCATTCGATGGAAAATCAATGGTTTCCATTCTTGCTGCCATTTCCCGAGGCAAGCCAACGACTATTGATACACTTGTTCCTGACATGCCCCAAGATCTTGCTGATCTTATTATGCAACTACTCTCAAGCGAACGAGACAAGCGGCCTGCGGATGCCAACGAGGTAACCAAACGGTTGCGAGCTATTGAAAAATAGTAGGTGCCAACCGTTTTCGTTCACGATTTTATTTGCAGAGATCATTCTTGATCGCATCAGCAAGAAGGTTCAAATCACCTTGCCACGTAATGTTCATTGATTGCTGAGTAGTCAGGTCTTTCAATTGCGCGGTACCCGACTTGAATTCTTCGCTGCCTACCACAAGCGCTCTCTGAAACCCTTTTTTGCCTGCCCACTTAAGTTGCTGCCCAAGTTTTTTCGGCTCTGGATAGAAATCAACTGACAGGCCGTGCTCTCGAAGCCTCGCTGCGATCCGCAGATAATCACCGAGATGCGACTCATCGAAATACACCAGAAATATTGACGCTGGCGTTTCGGACGACTTCAGCTTGTCAAGTTCTTCAAGGCCTGCCAGCAGGCGATCGATCCCGAGTGACGCGCCAACTCCTGGCAGAGATTGTTTTGTATAGAGTTCTGCAAGGTTGTCATATCGACCACCCGAACAGACACTTCCAAGATCAGGCAATTCATCAAGAAAGCTCTCGAGGACGATGCCTGTGTAATAGTCCAGACCTCTTGCGATAGATGGATCAAGCGTGATGCGATCATCACCAACCCCAACCTCAACCAAACCGTTCAAGAGTGCACCAACAGCTTCAACTCCCTGTGTACCGACTGCAGATTCCCCGACTAAATTATGGAGTTCACTCAAAACATCTGTTGCCGACCCGGCAAGTTCACCAAGTCCAAGAAGACAATCAACCGACGACACAGAGACACCCTGTTCTTGAAGTTCGTTGGCTAACGTGTCGCGAGGGATTTTCCCGGTCTTATCAAGGCATCGAAGCACATGTGTTGTCTTACTCGTGAGCCCAAGCACCTCAAGGATACCTGAAAGAATTCTTCTGTCGTTAATACGAATTGTAAACTTCTCGACACCAATTGCTGCGAGTAGGTCATGCACGACCAAGACTGTTTCAAGATCTGAAATCGCACTGGTTGTACCGATCGTATCAAAATCACATTGCATGAATTCTCGATACCGGCCTCGCTGTGTATTTTCACCACGCCAGACGGTGCCCATATGATACCGTTTGAATGGGGTACCAAGTTTTGAAATGTGCTGGGCAGCAAAACGCGCAAACGGAACAGTAAGATCAAACCGCATACCAACTTCTCGCTTCCCATGATCGGTAAAGCGATAAAGTTGTTTGTCTGTTTCGTCACTTCCTTTGCCGGTCAAAATCTCAAGGTACTCCAGAGCTGGCGTCTCAATCGGTGAGAAGCCATACGACTGGTAAACCTGACGTGCTATCTCAAGAATACGCTCTCTTTCGAGTGCCTGAGCTGGCAGCAGATCGCGAAAACCTTTCAGTGTCCGTGGTGTGATTCGTGACAGAATGATACCTCCTCAGAATGTTCTCGTAGCCGATGGACAATAATTAATTTATCGAACTGATGAATTTATAGGATTTTCAACAATGCCGGTTTTGGACTGCGGATAGATCGTTGACGATATTTCTTTTTTTTACCATCACCGACGTCTTCACCACCGGGCCCAAGCACTGCCTCCATGTATTCAACTACTTGCTCGGGGGTTTCAAAATATTGGTCATACACCCACTCATCCTCATATTCGCAATGTTCAGTCGTGTACTCACGACAGATTGATGGGCGAGAGTTATAAATGCCACAACGATTATCTTCCTGAAGGTGCTTACAGACTGTATGCACACAAATAAACCATTCTCCGTCTTCAGTAAAAGCGGTGGCATACTCATGGAGCAACGACCATCGCAAGGCATCGAATTCATGCCTGGTGGTTGGCTTTTCCAGCGGGAGAGCGAAGTACCGACAGCATTTCGCAGTGCAGTATTCACAGAGATTCACTCCTCGGCCCAATTCCTCACGAGATGGCTTTGTTCGCCTGCGAGAAAGCTCTTTGCCTTTCCCAGAATTTGAAATAATTGAGGACATCGCGATATCTCAGCCAATGAAAATCAAGGAGCGACCGAAGTGTCAGCATTTTCTGATCGTGTCACTATACCCGACGTTTGGTGAAGAAGCGGCTATACTGAGAAAATCTGAATTTCTAAAATGCTATTGGCCAGGGAGGCTACCGTGCCAAAACGCTGGAACATCGCACCACACGACGCGACAACGGTTGCATCCCTAGAAAAATCTGCTGGTATATCCCCCATTCTTGCACGCTTATTAGCTGCACGCGGTGTAACTGACCCAAAGCAGGTCCGCGGCTTTCTTGATGCCTCAATGTCTAACCTCCGCGAACCTGAAGAGCTTTTTGGTATCGCAGAAGCCGCCGACAGCATTCTTGCTGCCGCAAAAGCTGGACGAAAGATCGTTATCTATGGCGATTACGATGCAGACGGCATGTCATCAACTGCCATTTTGTGTCATTGCCTTGCAGCAATCCATGTTGAACCCCATTGGTATGTGCCAGACAGATTTGACGAAGGCTATGGGCTCAATTCAGATGCCTTACGGCGATTGAAACAAGATGGTGCAGAACTCGTTGTGACCGTCGACTGTGGTATCGCCAGTGTTGCTGAGGCTGATGTGGCACGTGAAATTGGCCTCGAATTAATTATCACAGACCATCACAATTTTGCTGATCGTCTTCCTGCGGCAGATGTTCTTGTTCACCCTCGTCTCCCTGGCTCTGAATATCCATTTGGGGATCTTTGTGGTGCGGGTGTTGCTTTCAAACTTGCATGGGCTGTTGCCACTCGTTCATGTGGGGCAAAGCAGGTGACGCCGCGCCTACGAGAAATGCTGCTTCAGTGCGTCGGGCTCGCTGCGGTTGGTACGGTTGCTGACGTTGTGCCCCTGCTTGATGAAAACAGAGTGTACGTAAAGTATGGCCTGAAGTGCCTTCGTGAAAAGGGTGGCCCTGGCGTCTCTTGCCTCCTTGAGCTTGCCAAACTTAGCGAAAAATCTTCCCTTGATAGTGAGGATATCGCTTTTCGATTTGCCCCTCGGCTCAATGCTGCGGGCCGCCTCGGTCAGGCTGGATGCGGCATTGAGTTATTGACAACGTCGGACAAAGACCGCGCCACGACGCTGGCAAACTATCTCCATGAGTTAAATGGACAGCGTGAAACCGAAGAGCGAAGCATTCAGCTTTCGGCAACAAAACAGGTAAAAGAAAAGTTTCATCCAGAAACTGATTCCGCACTTGTTCTCGCGGGTCGCGGCTGGCACGCTGGTGTTATTGGGATTGTCGCAGGCAGACTTGCCGAACGCTGGCACCGTCCTGTTGTAATGCTAGCGCGCGATGAACTACTTGCAAAACCAGCGATTGGAAGTGTTCGTAGTGTTCCTGGTTTTGATGTTCATGCAGCCCTTCAAGCATGCCGGGACCTTCTGCTGACTTGTGGTGGGCATGCTGCGGCAGCGGGTCTTCGCATTGAAGACGGAAAAATTGACGCCTTCCGAGAAGCATTTCTTGCAGAAGTTACAAAGCGGATGCCGAAGGAACTACGACAAGCCCAAATCCAGCTTGACGGTGAAACAACACTGGCAGGCGTAACACTTCAAAGTATCAGCGAACTTGAACGACTCGCCCCGTTTGGTCAAGGAAACAAGCGTCCCTATTTGTGTGCGTCTGGGGTCACCTGTGCAGAGCCACCACGAACCATGGGTAATGGCGATAAACATATGTCGGTCAAACTTGTTCAAAATGGTGTCCAGATTCGAGCAGTAGCTTTTGGTGGTGCCGAGTGGATTCCTCACCTGCCGCCACCAGGCGAGCCTTTTAATATTGCCTTCAAGCCAAAGATCAATGAATTTCGAGGGAGAAGAACCGCCGAGATAGAACTGCTAGACTGGCGTCCAAACGGAATTGATGTTTCTGTAGACCTGCCCACAGCAGAAACTACGTCGTAATCCTTGAAGTAAATCTCGCTCGAATAGAGAAAGATATCGTCATGAAAAGAATCCTCGTGTTTATTGCTTTGTTCACTGCCCTCTCGGCATTGCCAAATAATGCAGGTGTCAGGGGTGATGACTGGCCGCAATGGCAAGGACCGAAGCGTGATGGGGTTTGGTATGAACAGGAGATCGTAGAGCGTATTCCCGAAAACGGACTGCCGATTGTATGGAGAGTTCCACTTGGGGGCGGATACTCTGGTCCTGCCGTCACTGGTGAGCGTCTTTATGTAGCCGACTATATAAAAACAGAGGGTGCTTTAGAGAATAATCCAAACAATCGATCACTTCTCTCTGGCACTGAGCGAGTGCTTTGTTTTGATACCACAACAGGAAAAGAACTGTGGAAGTACGAGTATGACTGCCCTTATTCGATTTCGTATGCAGCAGGGCCACGATGTACCCCCACGGTGCATGACGACCGAGTCTATACACTTGGCTCGGAAGGAAATTTTCTTTGCCTTGATGCCGACAATGGCAAACTCCTGTGGGAGAAAGATTTCAAAAAAGATTATGACGCATCGACACCAATCTGGGGGTTCTGTGGTCACCCACTCATAGTAGATGACCTTGTAATATGTGTTGTTGGTGGAGAAGGAAGCGTTGCGGTTGCGTTTGATCGTGTATCGGGAGCGGAGCGATGGCGAGCCCTTACTGCAAGTGAGCAGGGGTACTGCCCTCCAACAATTATTGAATCTGCTGGTGTGCAGCAACTTCTTATCTGGGACGCTGACAACCTCAATAGCCTCGACCCTACCACCGGCCGTCAGCTCTGGTCAGAACCACTGAAGCCTATGTACGGCATGTCGATCATGGTGCCACAGCTTGGGGAATTGAACGGTGAACAGGTTCTCTTCGCCAGTGGTATTGGGAAGATCGGTGCTCTCTATTCCCTTGCAAAGGATTCACCAGGTGCCCAAGTCGTCTGGCGAGGTGGGCCCAAGAATGCCGTGTACTGTGCTAACAGCACTCCTTTCATCGAAAAGAATACGATCTATGGGTGTGATTGCCATACAGGAATGCTGACCGCCGTGGATCTTGAATCTGGTGACCGACTGTGGGAAACGAGTGTTCCCACATCAGATACGGACAGGCCGGCCAAACATGGAACAGCGTTTCTGATTCGGCAGCCCGTTCCAGATGACCCACTCCGTGTCTGGTTGTTCAGTGAAACAGGTGACCTCATTCTTGCGAGGCTGACACGCAATGCCTATGAAGAACGTGGTCGAATGCACGTGCTTGAACCTACCAATGAATGTTTTGGTCGATCAGTTGTCTGGAGTCATCCGGCTTTCGCCAATAGATGTTGTTTTGTAAGAAATGACAAGGAACTTGTGTGTGTGTCACTTTCTGCAAGCAATGACCACAACTAATAGTTCGTGCAACCGTGCATATCTTCATGTACTCATCATTACATGTCGGTGTAGGGTTCCACTGCACTTTCATAAAGAGGTGAGACTGCCACTTGTCTTCATGTTTTTCAATCAGGGCGTCGCGCAGCCTGGTAGATCACTACGTTCGGGCATGAAACACTAAAAAACTCAATAAAATTAGTGGCACCGCGGCCTTCAGCTGTCATGCTGGAGATTGAAAAAAGAAACTTGCTCTCTCATTCACAGCCCGTAGTCTGATCGGTATCTATGAAACCCTTCCTATGCCTTCTCTTTGTGCTCCTTACCCTCCACGCCTCCGTTGCTCACGCTAGGGTTCAGCCCAACATTATCTTCATTCTCACCGATGACCAGGGCTATGGCGACCTTGGCCGGCATGGGCACCCGCTTTTAAAGACCCCACAGCTCGACCGCCTGCATGATGAAAGTGTCCGCTTTGATAACTTCTACGTGAGCCCATCCTGCTCTCCTACCCGCGCAGCCCTCATGACCGGCATGCACGAGTTCCGAAACGGCGTCACCCACACCCGTGCCCCACGCGAGCATCTCAGAAATGACGCCACGCTTTTGCCCCAAATTCTAAAAACTGCTGGGTATACAACTGCTCACATCGGCAAGTGGCATCTTGGTTGGAATGATGAGTACCACCCACACCGCCGAGGATTTGATTGGACGCTGCAGGGTGCAAAGCACTTTGACCCGAAGTTGACCATTTACAAAAACGGTCAACGACCGACACATGTCCAAGGCAAAGGCTTCCGTGAAGATCTCTATTTTGATCATGCCATGTCCTTCATCAAACAAGCAGGTGACCAGCCTTTTTTTCTTTACCTAGCCACGTACTCGCCGCATACGCCACTCCTCGCTCCAGAGAAGTATGTCGAACCCTACCGTGGGAAATGTACCGACGAGGAAGCAACTTACCTCGGCATGATCGAAAACATCGATTTCAACGTCGGCCGTCTACTCAGTTTTCTCAAGAATCAAGAAATTGATCAGGACACCATCATCATTTTCATGAACGACAACGGTGTCACTGTTGGTCTTGATATTTACAACGCCGACATGCGCGGCAGTAAATGCACGATCTGGGAAGGCGGCAGTCGGGCCATGTCCTTCTGGCGTTGGCCTGGTACGTGGAAACCCAAAACGGTGACCACACTCACTGCTCATCTCGATGTCTTACCAACTCTCTGCGAACTTGCAGGTGCCGATATTCCCACCACGCTTCAACCTCAACTCGAAGGCTTCAGCCTGACTCCGTTGCTTTCATCCGAAAAACCAATCACAGGGCATAACGATCGCCTCCTTTATCAACACGTTGGCCGTTGGCCGAGTGGCATGGCGGCTCAACACAAGCATGCGATGGCTGGTGTGCGACAGGGCAACTATCTGCTTGTACGGAGCCGACCCTGCGAAGACCCGGAATGTACTGTAGAAGTACTTGGCATGCAGTGCCGCACCCTGAGATCCATTGAAGAAGGTGGCACCCGTGCCAACTACACCAAGAACAATGGTCAGTTTCATTGGGGAGTAAGCCCCCGTGGAAAGTGGGTTCTCTACGACACAAAGAAAGACCCCGGATGTCAGGACGATCTTTCAAGCAAGCAGCCTAAACGTGTCGAGGCGATGGCGGAAAGCTACGACCGATGGTGGGATAACGTCTACCCAACTATGGTGAAACATGGTGGCGAAAATCAACTCATAGATGTACTCAAGAAAAAGAAGACGATCTCGCCCTAGCCAAATTGAGCCAAGACACCGTCAACTCATATGACAAAACTCTTGGTTCAAATAACAAAGAGGCTCCCAACTTACCTCGAGGTGCGAATCGAATAATCAACTCAACGTATCAAAAAGTTTTATAGATCCATTGCGTACACTAGCACAAAGAAAACACTTACTCTTTTCAAATTACGAGCACGGTCCACTCTTGGTACTGATACAACAATCGTTGAAAAGTCATTGGTGTTCATGACGGTGACATGCTCACGCTACGCACTAATGATGAAATACTGAGGGCAAGGCTGTCTGGTATCGATACCCCTGAACTGGCCCAGCCATTTGACAACAAACCATAAATCATTTTTGGGGCATATTCGTATTGAAAGCAAAAGTTACGCGAAGGCCCGGCACGGGCTATCCGTACAAACATGCAGAAACTTCTCAGGAGTTTTACCAATGCCGACAAAAAATTGGACTATGGCAAAAGTAACGAGATCAATCATTGGCCTTTTAAGAATAGTACCGACAGACAAACAAAACTATGCTCATAACCATTGCCAGAATAATTACTCGCTTGAACCACCAAAAAATTTGAGTGTGAATACAACAATTGCTAAACCCTCTTGGCTTACCGGGACTGCTGTTGAAGTTCTATAGGCATGCCACAAAACGAACAAGTAAAGCACAACACAAAAAAGAGCAATGCAGGCCATTGAGCAGTGACAGACTCTTGCTACGTGCGTTAAAGATTCAACCTACGGTTGTTCTCATTCCTCACCCAGGTTCGACAGTAGACGGCGTCCCCAGCAAATGCTCGACAGGAGGTTATTTACCTTCTGTGAGGCAGCACTGTTCTGATATGGAATAGTTATGACGACTGGGACGGGCCACTATAAACAGCACCTGACCAAGCAAGAATTGGATAGAAAATAAATGGCAGGAACATTAGCCCGAGTGTAAACGGAACACCTTTTCCGAAACTTGTAGATATTCCGTGAGTGATGACTATTGCTACAACGACATTGACAACTGGTATGAGTAGGAGCAACAACCACCACCAAGGACGCCCAATCATTTTCAGAATGAGATACAGATTAAAGATTGGTATCAAAGCGCCCCAGCCGGGCTGTCCACCTTTGGTAAAAACCTTCCACCAAGAGGCTACTATTGCAACAAACACAGCAAGACCAACCAGTCCGGCGATAGGGCTGGGATCGCCTTGCACCTGTTGAGCAAAAATAGAAAGGTTCATTTTGATTTCTCCGCCTAAAGAAGAGTGGGACCACAACTAGATATCGGCATTTCAGCAGCCTCTCGCCAGTCTTGGACATCGATATGATCGCTCACCAGATACTCGAGGCAGGAATGACACGACCAGCCCCCTTTTTAGACCACACATCATTTCTGTATTATTGGTGATGCTGTGACCATTGAATAGATCTTCAGTTCGTCGACATTGACACCACATGTGGCTTTGAACGAACTACCGCGTCAAACCACAAGCAGGCTGAGGGGCTGATATTACATCCGGCTGGGGTGAGGGTGAATCCAATATAAAGCAAGATAATGAGCAGTTTTGAAAACCACTTTCGGCCAGGTTTGGGATACCACAACCGTACACGATGTACTTTCACTCCAGCCTGTGCATCGTTCAGCATGGTGTTAAACGAAGCATCTAATGGTTGAGCTTCTTGTGGGTCCTCACTCATGCCTGCAGACTACTCAATCTGCACTGCGGATCGACAGTTGCGCCTCTTTACAAAACAGGAACTGCATTTGCACATTTCCACTCGCTCTTCATATGCATCCGTGATCACTCAGAAAAGCGCTCTTCATTCTACTGCTTGATTTGCACGAACTTCGACCCGCCACCTTCGCTTCGCACTTCTCTGCAGAAGCGCCTACAAACAGAACCCAGACTATCTATGGTCCAGATAAATGTCTTTCCACAACCCGCCGTCACAAGAAGACGCTTCACAATGATTCTTCGTCTCTTGCACAATCAATACTTGTTTTGATAGGCAGACCATCCATCTCTGCTTTGAGATCTTCGAAAACTTCAGCAGCGTCTTGGCCAGGAGCATGAGTCTTCTCACATCCAAGAATGGCTTCGCAGGTAATCATGATGAAAAGGCTCAAATCCATATTTACTGTGCGTTTAAAAAACCCGTCAGCAGGAGAACCATGAAAACCTGCTGACGGGTCCACACAAGAGATCTTTCTAGTTGCCATGAATGACATCACTTGGGTTTTTGTGTTGCACAATACCCCGCCACGGATGCGAAAGGCAGAGCAGCACGTGGCGGGATATTTGTTGCGGAAGTTACAAACGATACGCCATACAAAATGTCCTTGTTCACCACGGGTAATCACTATCCGAAATACGAAACACTTACATGTCGCTGCTATAGAGGGGCCTACGGCACTGATTAGCCAAGAAGCGCACACAAAAAAACGCCGCCCAGGTCTGACCAAACCAGGGCGACGTTCTTTCATCAAAAGCAGAAAGGTAAAGACTTTTGATGTTTCCGAATTGTTTAGCGTCCCATGAGGGCGAACGCTCGATGGCGTGGTGCCTGCATGTGATCGTACATTGAAACATTCAGTGGTTTTGGCATGAAGATGTCGTCACCACCAGGACTAGCTGAGCCACCAAGACGCTGCGTGAGTTGAAACTCGCCTTTGATGTCACCCAACTTAATAAAGCCTTCGGCACTAGCACCCGCGTGCCCCATGCCCTGCCGAGCACGAATACTTGTTGCATTTCCATTTGTCCAGACACCAACGCGGCCTGAGCCGGCAGGCGATCCACTCACGCAATGAACCGAATCATGCAAACTGAGACCACGGCTATCTGGCTTTGGCATGAAGATGTCATCGCCGCCAGGACTAGCTGAACCAGTGAGTCGCTGCGTGAGCTGAAACTCACCTTTGATGTCCCCAAGCTTGATGAAACCATCTGAACTTCCATTCCGGTTTTCTGAAGCGTGGAGAACAACGTCGTGTAGGTCATGATCGTTATTCGTGCCAGCCTCCAAAGACGTTCCTACATCACCGGGCCGATCACTATCGCCAATTAAGGTTGGTATATTATTGGCTTGTGCAAGGACGCCAGGAGCCTGATTGGCCTGTGCAAGTGAGTTACCGACAGAATGAAACTCAGGGTGCACAATAAACTCAGGGTGCACAATAAACTCAGGGTGCACAATAAACTCAGGGTGCACAATAAACTCAGGGTGCACAATAAACTCAGGGTGCACAATAAACTCAGGGTGCACAATTATGCGGCCATCCGTACGAGTACCAGTACAGAATGTTTTTACAAGAACTTCGGCAGGCTGATTCACAGGGCCAACGTCCAGATCAGGAGATGCGACGTTTTCAACAGCAGGCATACCCGTGGCAGAAAACATTGCCTTTGGCTCAAGCCTTTCGGTGCTCAATGTCTGGCATGTTGTATTACGTCGAATCTTTTTCTTCTTGAAGAACATGGTTTTGCCTCTGGTAGCGGGAAACGTTGTCTGATGCCTTTACCTTCATACAAATGGTGTGCCAAAAGTCCTGCGAACCAGAAAGGCTCTTCTTTCGTAGTATGAATGCGACCACGGCGAAATTCATTGCAAAGGAGTACACCGACGCAAAATGCGTCAGTGTGTAGCGGAATGCGCAGAGACGTGCATCCGTTTAAACCTTCCTTTACGAATAATCCTCCTGTTTTGACTGCTGGCACTGGTAGGGCCGGCAGTAGAGCAATCGTTGGCGAAGTCATCGATGCACACAACATCTACTTGGTGACGCGTTGCGTAAAAGAAGAGCTATTGAAGGTTCGGCTGTCGTGACCATTGATACGCCGAAACTGGCACAGCCTTTTGGTGTAAGAGCTAAGCAAGTCTTCTCGGCCGGCATATCAAAAAGTCAGTCCCACTATGCCGTGAGGCATAGACGTAAGAAGGCGGACTGATTCAACAGGATGCACACGAGCAGGAAAGAGTTATCGCGGCAGACGCAGGAGTAGGCAGAAGCGAACCAAGGGGTGCTCGCCACTACCTACCACCTACGTTCTGCACGTAGTATAAGGCATAAACAAGGTCTGGAAATATGACTCTACGATCTATCCTGCGTACACACGATGGAGCTTTGATCCTTCTATATAGAACGTCAATAAGAGGATGCTGACCTATGAAAAAAAGCCATCCCAGGGGCAAGCTGGGATGGCTCTCGCTTTCTGAGTCATTCAACAACTGCTACGTGTTGCGAACTCTCTAATAGACAAACTACTCCCACTCGGGAAACAAAAGCAAGCATTCGGTAAGAATTTGTTTTCCAACTAGATTAGACGCACCAATACGATGTTTCTGCTTCCATTACCAGGTGTGAATGATGCAGCACAATTTATTTCTCAACGATAGTGTTGATGCCTGCAGGCTTCATGAGAAATGCCTGTCGCCCACTTGGAAGGCAACAGTCGCCACCAAGAGACAGCTGATCAGCTTTTGCCGTGATCTCTGGTTTATGCCAGTCTTCGATCTCCTTCTTCAGCCGTGCAACGATATCGGGGTGTTCCGCAGAACATTCGTTTTGCTCATGAGGGTCCTCTGCCACGTTGTAAAGTCGTACTGAGGCAGTATCCCACACATGAAGATTGTGATACTTCGTTGTATCCGCTCCGTGATACCGCACAAGGAGTTTCCAGTCTCCCTCGACACACCAGAGATATTGGAGCGTTTCATCTGAATGACCGAGCGACATGTTATGTGTTGCATTACAAACACCAAAAACACACGTCCTGGCGTCCCGCTTCTCTGCGTCAAGAAGATTGACACCAGGAAGATCGGCGGGAGCTTCCACATCTGCTGCCGCTGCAATAGTGGGAAAGAGATCGATTGCATGGGCGAAACGCTTTGATCGTTCCGGCTTTACTACCCCTGGCCATGAGATCATGATCGGCGTCCGTATCCCATTCTCATATGGTGAACTTTTTGATCGCTGCGCATAGCCTTTCCACAGTTTCTGATTTGGGTCGTCGGCATTCGTACTCGGCGCTGCCCATCCATTATCACAGATATAAACCACCATTGTGTTATCTGTCAGATTCTTTTCATCAATGTAATCGAGTAACTCTCCACATGTTTCATCAAACCATTCACACATTGCATAGTATTTTCCGAGGTCCGCAGCCCGGCCTTCTTTTTGATACTTTTTGAGTAAACGTTGTGGTGGATTATGTGGTGTGTGTGGCAAAAAGGGCGCATACCACAACAGAAACGGCTTCTCTTCAGCGACAGCCATGTCGATGAATTGCGTGACCGGCTTCATTCCCTCACGCCCAATTTTTAGCCCCGCATCACCATGCCGACCTCTACGTTGTGGATCACCGTGGGTCATTCCATCAGTAAACCCACCATCCTTCCAAGAACCTTCCCACCATTTCCCAGATTGATGCGCAAGGTAGCCATGGGCAACAAGCGTTTTGACAAATGTTGGAAGTTTGTGAAATGCTTCTCGTAACGGCACATCAAGCGATGCACGATTGTTAGGTCCGTCAACATCGTTTCCAGTTATACCATGCTGAAATGGATATCGACCGGTAAGCATTGAAGCGAGTGATGGTCGACACAGCGGTGCCGCAACATACCCTCGATCCATAACAAGGCTATGCTCAGCTAGTCTGTCGAGATGCGGTGTCTGAATTACAGGGTGGCCCATAAACCCGTAATCAGTCCATGCCTGATCATCACTAATAATGACCACAACGTTGGGCTGATCTGCACCGTGTTGGTCTGCGCCATAAAGATGGCCTGCTGCACAGATTATCAGTGCAATTACACTGACAACTCGACTCGCTCTTTTCCTAACCATATCCACTGCTCCCCGTTTCGAAAAAAATAGGTACTCTCACCTACTTGGTTAACTCAAAATATCATTGACAACGTGTGCTTCTTCAACTCCCGTGAGTCGCTGCGACAAACCGCGAAACTTGAACGTGAACCGTTCGTGATCAATACCGAGTTGATGTAGAATTGTGGCATTGAGATCACGAATATGAACTGGGTTTTCAACGACGTTGTACGCGAACTCGTCCGTTTGACCGTAATCGTACCCCGCTTTGATTCCGCCACCCGCCATCCAGCTTGAAAAGCATCGGCCGTGGTGATCCCGGCCCGCCGATGGACTCCCTAAGGCACCCTGGCTGTACACCGTTCGGCCAAACTCTCCGCCCCATACCACTAGCGTATCATCCAGCATGCCCTGTCGTTTCAGGTCTTGTACCAAAGCAGCTGAAGCCTGATCGACATCTCGGCACTGTTTTGGCAATTGATCCTTGATCGAAATGTGTTGATCCCAACCACGATGAAACAACTGAATAAATCGTACACCACGTTGAGCCATGCGTCGGGCAAGCAGACAGTTTGCAGCAAAACTCCCTGGGCGTCGGGCGTCATCACCGTAGAGTTCAAATGTTGATTCTGGCTCATCAGAAACATTTGTCAGATCAGGAACCGACGTCTGCATGCGATAGGCCATCTCATAGGCCTCGATCCGAGCCAGCGTTTCAGGATCACCTGCCGCAGTAGCGTGCTTTTGATTCAGGTCGCCGAGTGTATCGAGTAATTGGCGTCGGGAATCGCGTGAAACTCCGGATGGGTTCTTAAGATACAGCACAGGATTCACACCGGGCCGTAACATGACCCCTTGATGGCTTGAGGGCAGATACCCACTACCCCACAGCCGTGAAAAAAGTGGCTGTCCAGGATTTTTGCCGCTGCCTTGGCTCAGCAGAACCATATAGGCAGGAAAGTCATCGCTCTCACGTCCGAGCCCGTAACTAAGCCAGGCACCCAGAGAAGCATGCCCCATCTGCTGTGAGCCGGTGTTGATGAACGTTACAGCTGGATCGTGATTGATCGCCTCAGTCCATAAAGAACGAACGATTGTAATATCGTCAGCAATCGACTGCGTATGCGGCACAATGTCACTGATCCAGGTGCCGTGCTCACCACAACGTCGACCACCCCACAGCGGCTTGACGACAGGAAAACTTTTCTGACGTGATGTCATGCCAGTTAATCGCTGCCCACCACGAACAGAGTCAGGAAGATTTGTCCCGTGTAACGAGTCCATGGCTTCGTGATAATCAAACAGGTCAACGTGGCTTGGGCCACCAGACTGAAACAGATAGATCACACGTTTGGCTTTTGGAGCAAAGTGTGGCAGTTCAGGAAGTCCTTCAGAATTGGTCTCTCCAACGGCAGCAGCAACCTTCTCTCTCGTGAGAAGATTTCCCAGTGCAAATGCACCGAGGCTTACTGTCGAACTACCCAGCAGTGACCGACGCGTCAGCAACTGAGCTCGTCGCAGTTCAATGTCAAAAGGAAGTGAATGCATAATGAGTAATGAAGACTATTGTCTGGTTAGAACTTCGCTTAGATTGAGTAACAGCGTTGCTATCTGTGTCCACGCAGCCTGTTCCACCGGATCGATATCGTATGCCACAGGATACTCACCAACAGCAACAACACGCTCTGCATCGATTGGTGACTTTCCAAAGCGTGCTCTCTCGGCATCTAAGAGTTGTGCAATCATTTCAATCTCAGAGCTTTCCGGCTGACGTGAGCTTATGCGTTCGAAGGCTCGCTCGATACGCGAACGATCGTCATTGGCTGTTTGGTCACGCAAGATTAAACTGGCAAACACACGCGCTGCTTCAGCAAATTGAGGATCGTTCAACGTTACGAGTGCCTGAAGGGGCGTATTTGTTTTACTCCGATCAACCACACACATTTCACGATTCGGTGCATCAAAGGCTGCCATGGCAGGGTGTGGACTGGTTCGCTTCACGATCGTGTACAAACTTCGGCGATAGAGTTTTTCACCATGGTCCTGAACAAAGACTTGTTTTGTCGCCGGGGTACTTCCAAAGTGACTAATCTCTTTCCAAAGTCCATGTGGCTGGTACGGATGAACACTCGGCCCACCGACACGTGGTACTAAAAGCCCACTCACAGCCAATGCCTGGTCACGAATAAATTCTGCAGGAAGTCGAAATCGAGGACCTCGACTAAGCAATCTGTTACCCGGATCAACTGTTAGTTGTTCAGCGGTTGTTACCGACTGCTGTCTATAAGTTGCGCTTGAGACGATCATCTGAATCAGTTCTTTCTGATTCCATCCATGACTGACAAAACGTGTTGCCAGATAGTCAAGTAAGTCAGGGTGACTCGGATATTCCCCCTGCGACCCAAAATCGGCTGACGTAGAAACGATTCCTGTTTCAAAAAACAGTCCCCAGATTCGATTTACCGCAACGCGTGCCGTCAACGGATGATTCGGGGCTGTCAACCAGTCTGCAAGATCGAGGCGAGTTGGCTGAGTCTCTTTTTGATCTTTATCGCCATCAGCTGTTCTGGCTCCATTACGTCTAACACGAAGCGGTGGCAGTACTTGTGGGGTTCGCGGCGTTACGCGTATTGTTGGTGCATCATATTGCCCTCGGTTTAAGACAAATGTCTCACGTGGCTTAGAGGATACATTCATCACCATCGTCGAGTGTTTTTTTGTGAGAATGTTTTGTCGCTCTTCCAGGTTGCTGATCTGTGTTCGTAGTGCACTCAGAGAAGGTGCTGTCTGTCGAAAAACTGAAAGCACCTTCTCTCGGGAATCCTCCGTCCACTGCGTCTGATCTTTTAAAAGAGCCGCAGCAATGGCATCACCCCACTTGCTCTGGGGATCATGCCCCGTAAAGGGGCGTACCCTCCAGCGAAAAGGCAGCGATTGATTTTTCCCAAAAAAAACAAGCACGCTCAGGAATGGTTTTTTCGTTTGATCAACCGGCTGATCAAATGTCAGCGTAAGACACTGTTTCTTATCCTTCTCTGATGGCTGCCACCAGTGAACGTTTCGTTCATCCAATACCGAAGATGCCGCATGGCCATCAGCCGACGTACTTGCTGTGGCGGAAACAAACTTGCATTGGCCATGATAGTCCACCTGATCAGCAGGCTGGTTATTTGCAGAAACCAACACAGCTGTAATCTTTGGAACACCGTCAGAAAACGGGGTCAGCGAAAGCACCGGCTCTTTGCTTTCTTGAGTACCCTTCCCTGCTGCACCAGGAACCGGATGGGGATCAAATTCGATCGAAACACCTGATATCGTTTCACTTGCTTGCTGGTCTCCTTGCTGCAATTGAATCGAGTGACTGAATCCAGCCAGACCCTTACTCGGAGCCGATAAAGAGACGGTTCCATCAGAATCAAATTCGTAGGGACCAGGACGATTTGGTGCCGAAGCGTCGAGCAGTTCAGCATCAACGTAACCGAATTGCTTTCCGCGAAGTCGCTCCTGACTCCGTTCATCTGCCACCCACTCGTCAAACCCACGTGTTGTATTTGATAAGTCAATGCGAGCTGCAGCGAGTTCAGCATTCACACTTTGGAGTTCATCCCGAGCCATAACCGTAGAGGCAGACATCTGCGGCATAGCATTTCTGCCAGCATTTCCATCAAGGCCACGGTCATCAAGCTCATTAAAGAAGGCAAAAAACTCGTAGTATTCTTTCTGCGAAATTGGATCGTACTTATGGTCATGACATTGAGCACACCCAAAAGTTAAACCAAGAAAAACTTCACTCGTTGTTTTCACACGATCGGCAACATAGTTTGTGAGATTTTCTTCCGGAATCGTGCCGCCTTCATGCGTGATCATGTGATTACGATTAAATCCAGTAGCAATTAGTTGTGCGTCAGTGGCATCAGGAATAAGGTCACCAGCCAACTGTTCTCGTAGAAACTGATCAAATGGCATGTTGTCGTTATAGGCCTGAATGACCCAGTCTCGCCACAGCCACATATCACGACCACCGTCGATTGAGTATCCATTGGTATCAGCGTATCGGGCCTGATCCAACCAAGGCACCGTCATTCGCTCACCAAAATGTGGTGAGTGAATCAGCCGCTGAACTACTTTTTGATACGCACGCTCACCGTGAGTTTCATAGTTGTCAATGAAGCGACGTGTTTCCTCAAGGGTTGGGGGAAGCCCTGTCAGGTCGAAAGTGAGTCGGCGAATAAGTGTTCGTGGATCGGCCTCTGGCGAAGGAGATGCACCAGCTTTCAGAAGCCCCGCAAGCACGAACGAGTCAATCTCGTTTCGGCCCCATGATGCGTAACCAGAATTCATACCCTGCACACTAGGAACATCTGGTGATTGTGGTGGAGCAAATGCCCAATGACCTTCGTACTGAGCCCCCTCAATGATCCATTGTTTCAGAACAGCTTTTTGCTTTTTATTCAGGGAAAGATGTGATTCCGGCGGGGGCATCAGCATGTCATCGTCATCACTGACAATACGATTCCATGCTTCACTTGCCTCCAGATCGCCAGGACTGATCGCCTGGTAGCCACCACGATCCTCACTCGCACTACTTTCTTCATCCAGTCGCAGGTCTGCCTCCCGGCCTTCTTCATCTGGACCGTGACAATGAAAACAGGTCTCAGCCAAAATTGGACGAACATCACGGTTGAAGCTAATGGACCCATCATCACACACGGCATGCGAAGCCCATGCTCCAGAGAAAACCAGCAACATCTGGAGAGCGGACAGCCTTATTGAATTCATTTCTGTTACCGGACACCGTGACCGAAAGAACGAGTCGAACAAAGTGCGAACAAATTTCATGAGTTCTTTCAATTGAATTCTTCCTCGCCCTTCAATGACGCACACTCACGGCAACATATGTGCTTCAACCTCTTTACCTTACCCCACGATAGATCTTTACGTACCGGCCGAACAGCAAAAAATACGTTTATTTCTGCCGATTCTTTCGAGAAAAAACCGCGATGCTGCATGCGTACAAAAACAATGCTGAAAAATGCCAGACCCTAAATGAAACAACAAGACGCTTCATTCTTTTTTCGTAAAAAAGCGTAGCATTGTTACGCATTACTACATTGACAAACAAACCCTCATCGCTGTTTCATTTCATGAATCATGATTAACACGGAATGCGGCCACCCCCCTCTATCGACATTCGTAAACACGGAATAAAAAATACAAGTAAGCCGAACAAGTGTGTCATGCTATTCTTATAAAGACATGAGACCTACAACCTTTCAGATATTTTAGCAGTGCGAACGCTTCCCTCGCAGTTGCGGTTGTGTCCCCCTTGGAGTGACTCGGTATGAAGAAGCTTTGGCAGTCGAGAATCCGCGTTTCAGTACTTTTCGTGTCGGCTGTATGTCTTGTACAACCAACTACGTGGAGTGCGGAATCATTCGAATTGCAGAATGGTGACAGGGTTGCTTTTCTTGGCGATGCCCTGATCGAGCAGGAGCAATATGCTGGCTGGATTGAGCTTATGATGACGGCGGCGTTTCCTAGACGGGATGTAACGTTTCGCAACCTCGGATGGAGTGCCGATACGCCGAGTGGCACATCACGATTCGGCTTGAGTCTCTTGCCAGCCGGACGTGAGCCTGCTGATGAGGGATGGAAGCAACTTCTAAAACAGCTCGAGTTCACACGACCCACTGTTATTGTCTTTGGGTACGGAATGGCAAGTTCTCTTGAGGATGGCATTGAAGGAGTTGCTGCATTTACTCAAGACTATCAACGACTCATCGATGCAACCCAACGAATACACCCAGGTCTTCGTTGTGTATTCCTCTCTCCACTTGGACATCTTTCTGAATCACACGAAAAAAAACATGTCTATGCGTCATCGTTAGTCGCATATACGAAAGCTGTCCGTCACCTTGCTGATTCGAACAATGGCGTATTTGTAGATTTGTCACATATTGCACGTGACGATGAACTTCGTAAAGACCCAATCCATCTCAATGACGCTGGGTATCGCGAAGCTGCGATTGAGATAGGGAAGACACTTGGCTTCGATGATCGATGGATTCTTAACACTCATGTTGAATCATTGAGAAGCAGAATTTTAAAAAAGAACGTCTGGTGGTTTCATCGCTCTCGTCCCGCGAACATGGCCTATGTTTTTGGATTCCGAAAACGAGAGCAAGGGCAGAATGCAGTTGAGATTCCACAATACGATCAACTCATTGTCGAAGAAGAGCAGGCCATTGCATTGCTTCGGAAGTTAGACGGTACTTCTGTGCAATCAAAGCCGGCCAGGACTGATTCTCAATATGCCACATTCACAAAACAGCCGACTCCACAGTTTACTGTTGCCGAAAATCTAGAAGTGAGTCTCTGGGCCGAAAACCCTCAGCTCAACAAACCTATTCAGATGAATTTTGATCCGGCAGGGAGGCTCTGGGTAGCGAGTAGCGAAGCCTATCCCATGATTGAAGTTGGACAATCAGCTCCAGACAAAATCCTGATCCTGGAAGACACCAATGCTGATGGGAAAGCAGATACGTCAACTGTTTTTGCTGACGGCTTACTGATTCCGACAGGAGTTGAGCCTGGAGATGGCGGGTGCTATGTCGCGCAAAGTACAGACCTCTTGTTTTTGAAGGATACAGATGGCGACGGAAAAGCAGATTTGAAACAGCGAGTGCTCAGTGGTTTTGGAACTGAAGATACCCATCATAATCTTCACACGCTTCGCTGGGGGCCTGACGGTCGGCTGTACATGAATCAATCAATCTATACACGAAGTGATACAGAGACACCACGAGGCATTGTTCGTTTAAAGGCGGGTGGCGGCTTTCGTTACAACACCAACACAATGCGGATGGAAGTGATATTCCGAGGTCTTGTGAATTCATGGGGGCATCAGTTTGATGACTTTGGACAATCGTTCCTGACAGACGGGGCTGGCTTTAGTGGAATCGCCTATTCGTTTCCAGGCGCGGCATTTAATCCGACACCGGGAGCGAAGCGGGTTTTAGAACTGATCAGTCCGGGAAGTTACCCCAAATTTGCCTCTGCTGAGATTATTTCTGGGAATTCTTTTCCGCCGGAGTGGCAGGGCTCTGTGATTACCTGCGACTTCCGGGCAAACCGAGTGACCAGGTTTAGTCTTGCAGACCAAGGCGCCGGGTTTGTCACAACCCAAGAAGATGATTTGCTACGAACCGCAAGCAGTACGTTTCGGCCGATTGATGTGAAGCAGGGACCCGATGGTGCGCTTTATATTGCTGACTGGTCCAACCCGATCATTAATCATGGAGAGGTCGACTTTCGTGATGAACGTCGAGATCGATGGCATGGTCGTATCTGGCGAGTCGCCTGGAGGGGTGGTGCACCGAAGGAAAAAGAAGACCTTACAAAAACTGCTTCAAAGGCCCTATTGGATCGGCTCATTTCTGACGATCGCTACACACGTGATCAGTCACGGCGTGTTCTCTTGGAGCGAGGTGATCTCTCAGGAAAGCAGGTGCACGAGTGGACCAAAGCATCTTCTAACGAATACCGGAAACTGCAGGGTGTCTGGCTTCAGCAGGGATTCGATACTGTTAATTTTGAAGATGTTAGAGCGCTGGTCCTCGCTGACGATTCAAAAATCAGATCGGCAGCAATCCGCATTGTAAGTGATCTGGCTGACCCAGCGACGGATAGTTCACAGCCACTCGATGCCACCACAGCACTCGAGATCTATCGGCACGCAGTTGTAGATGAGCATCCACGTGTACGACTCGAGGCCATTCGTGGTTTGGGAAAACTGAAAACGGCCGAAGCCGCATCGGTTGCATTGATATCACTCAACTTGCCACGAGACAGATTTCTTGACTTTGCACTTGCTACGACGATGGATGAACTGGCTGATGTGTTCATGATTGCACTCGACCAAGGGCAGTGGAAGCCAGACTCACCAGCGCGTGAGAAACAATTAGAGTTCGTACTCACAAACATCGATTCAGAACGTGCTGCCTCTTATCTCTCAAAGCGTCTTGTGAAAGAAGCTATACCAGCAGATGGTACCGGTCCGTGGATAGAGTTGATCGCTCAAGCCGGTGGAAAGACAGAACTGACAAAGTTATTTGAGCAGGTTATGAAGAACGACTTTGAAGAACCTGCCATGGTCCGGGCGATTGATGCGCTTGCAACTGCCCAGCGTGTGCGAAAGCAGAAACCAACAGGTGATCTCAATCGTGCAGGTACTCTCCTTACCAAGTCCAATCCAGCCGTGCAGGCCGCCGCGGTCAGGCTTGTTGGAGCCTGGAGGCTCAATGCGTGTATCACTCAACTCACAGACCTCGTAAACAAGGGAGCAGATAGTCCCATCCAGACCACAGCACTGCAGTCACTGCAGGAAATTGGGCAGCCGAGCGTCGCAGCACTGACACGACTCACGCGTTCTAAGAATAAACGCATCCAAAGGCAAGCGGTCGTCCACTTGGCAGCATTGAATCCACAAGGTGCTGCAAAGCCATTTTATCAGTCGCTTGCTGGCCTTCAGGACGAGCAGCAGTTGCTCAACTTCTGGCGACAGGTTCTCGTGAAGAAAAATACTGGCACTGTTTTGGCAAAACACATACCCGACACCGGGATCACCGAAGTAGCCGCACTCGCAGGTCTTACGGCGGCTCGTGATGCCGGTCGCAACGAACCGAACTTAATTGCTGCGATTTCACCGTATGCCAATGTTGTCAGTCAGGCTCCGAAATGGACACCCGCACGTGTTGCCGAGCTTATTGATCTAGTTGAGCACGAGGGGCATCCCGGACGCGGTGAAGCTGTGTACAGCAGGGAGGATATGCAGTGCATTACCTGTCATGCAATTGGTGGCGTTGGTGGGAAAGTCGGTCCAGATATGACAAGCCTGGGCGCCAGTGCACCGATCGACTACCTGATCGAATCGATTTACAAGCCAAATGCGAAAATTAAAGAGAACTATCACTCTGTAAACATCCTGACAACTGATGGGCTGATTCTCACCGGCATTGTTGTCGGAAGTGATAATAAAGAATTAATTCTCCGGGATGCACGAAACAAACTTGTTCGAATCCCAAAAGATGAAATTGAGTTCCAGAAGCCTGGGAAGTCATTGATGCCAGAAGGCCTTGTCGATCGATTAAGTCAACAAGAGCAGGTCGATTTGATTAAGTTCCTGACACAACTCGGCAGGCCTGGAAACTACGATGCCAGTAAAGGTGGTGTCGCTCGAGTCTATGAACTCTTCACGGGCACGCATCGTGTCGATGAAGACAATGTTCAGGAATTTATGTCTGGCCAAAAAGCCGATCAGTGGGTACCACTCCTCTCAAGAGTGAATGGTACGATTTCTGGTGTTCAGCTCGCCAAGAAAGCAAAAGTAGCTGGGAAGAAAGGTCCTGCCGATGTGTACCTGAAGACAAATGTAGAAGTAGCGACAGATGGTGCTGTCACGTTAAGTGCAAACGGTGCGGATACAGCAGACCTCTGGATTGATGCGAGGCCCGTTGAAGGGGACACGAACTTTACAACGGAACTCACCGCTGGAAAACATACTGTTGTCATTCGGCTTGACGGAAAAAAACTCCCTGCAAGCTTTCGGTTTGTGTCACGAGATGTCACGTTCCTTACAGAGACAAAGGGCAGCATGCCCAGCGCGTTGTAGTCAGCGTTTCTGGTGAGTGCGCCCTTTCACTTCGGCTGAAACGTCACCGAATGGCACTGACTCAACTCGGATGCAACACTCATCTACGACTGGAAATAGGTTGGGAACAGACCCCGTGAGAACAATCTGCCCTGCACGAAGCCGGTCACCACGCCGGAACAATTCCTCCCACAACCATTTCAGTGATGAGCGAATCGTCTCCAGCAACAGCCGGCCCTCGCATTGATCAAGCAGTTGATTGTCTCGAAAGATCACAAGCCGGGCTCCATCAAACATCGTTTCCGAAAAATGATTCGATGTCAGGCCACCCTTTCCAGAAATAAAACCAGCGTGAATAGCATTGTTCGCAATCAGTTCACCTGCCGATGCCTGCTGCCCCCGCATTACATGGTTATGTAACTCGATGACCGGAAATACTCGAGAGATGCAGGCTGGCAACGAATGACCCGTAAAATCTTCTTCTCTCGGCTCACGCGACAGTTCTATTGCAAGCTCACCCTCAATTGCCAGATTGTCAAAACTCTGTCGTGATAAGGCCACCCCCGACTCATGCTGCTCCGTATCAAAAAGAAACCCTCGCACACGATGAGTAATCTTAAGCTGCTCCTGAATTGCTGACGAGGTACAGCCAACTTTATATCCGATCAATCGCTCGCCTCGTTGGTACCGCAAATCTGCAACAGCGTTTTGCAGTTCGTACCCCTGCGACACATCCAGCACGCATCCTTCTGCAAAAAGCATGCCCGGTTGATGGGCGTCATAGTCCTCAAGTTGACGGGCCGCCAACGCGCCTACCTCAACCATGTGTGAACCTGCAGTTCCATTCATGCATTGATTGATTTCACCAAAGCTACCTCAGTCAAACGTTCTTTGCGTCAGGAACTTCAAACCCTTTGTTATTCGGATCCTTCAGCAAGGCGTTGGCAGCGTCAGCCTTCTCACCGGTGAATCGTTCAGTTTGAGGGTCAAAGGTAAGCCACGGCCCAACGGTGTAGCTGGCTTTGTCCTCAGGCACACCAGCACCACCGGAGGTAATCTCATGCAGTTCGAGGAAGTGTTTCGAAGCATCTTTATTATCACCAAACCTTCCGGCTTTTGCGTTGAAAGGCAATTGTGAGCCAAGGCGATATGAGTTGTTCATTAAGTGGCCGACTACACAACCGCGGTGCGCTTCTATTGCCGTTCCATTCGCCATGTTCGGATCGTCAGCACGAACAGCCGCAATAAATGCACCCCAGTTTCCGCCCGGTGTGACCGACCCTGCATCTAACTCCAACTTTTCCGGTGCCTTGCCGGGGCGGTGAATGGTGTAGGTGCCTTCGCCAGTAATCTTGCTGCCGTCTTCCAGGTAATACTCGTTGTACACCTGACGTTCGTAACCCTTGTGGTTGACGTTGCGAACATTGAACATCACTGACTGGCCATTCGGATACTCTGCAACCGCAAACATCGTGTTTGGCGTTTGGCCTTGATCATCCCAATTGAATCGCCCACCGATAGCCATCGCACGAGTCGGATGGATCTGGTCGTCGTCGATTGCCCAGGCGGCAACATCCAACTGGTGCGTTCCCTGATTGTTCAAGTCACCGTTCCCGCTTCCCCAAAACCAGTGCCAGTTATAATGAACAAGATTGTCATGATATTGGTCGATTACAGCTGGGCCCTTCCAAAGATTCCAGTCAAGATTCGATGGCGGATCACCGGGTGTCTTGAATCCAATGCCGTCGCGTGGCTTGCAGCAGTAACCATACGCAATTTTGAGTCGAGGAAGCTTACCGCTTTTAAGGGCTTCATGGAGCGCTGCAATTCCGGCATCGCTACGACGCTGGGTGCCATGTTGCACAACCACGCCATACTTCTTCTGCGCCTCAACGGCCACGCGACCTTCAGTGATGTCGTGACTCATTGGTTTTTCGACATATACATGCTTGCCGGCCTGAGCCCCCCAGATGGTCATCAACGAATGCCAATGGTTGGGAGTAGCAATCGAGATGGCGTCAATGTTCTTATCTTCCAGAACAGTTCGAATGTCTTTGTGCCCTTGGCAGTTCTTTCCATTTTCTTTGCTCTGCGCTTTACTTAAACATCGATTCAATACGTTTTCATCCGGGTCAACTACTGAGGCAATTTCAACATTCTTTAGTTTTCCAAATCCTGCCAAATGTGCCTTGCCCCGGCCGTTGAGGCCAATGACCGCAATGCGGACACGTTCATTGGCACCGATCACATCACCAGAGGATTTTGTCCCTCCAATATAAAATGCTCCACTTACAAGTGCGCTTGTCTGGAAAAACTGTCGTCGTGTTGTTCGTGCCATGTCTGCAAACCCCGTGATAAAAATGAATCGCAATCAGTCCACTATACTCTTACTTCGCATACGCCTTCCATGCCTCAGCAATCTTTGCTGTCTTTTCGTCACCAGCGTGAAAGATAATTCGGTGTCGAAGCGTGATTGACTGCCCCTTGGCAAGATCCACGTCTCCAGAATCTTTCTCACCTGCGACTTTTTCCAACGCAAAGGGGTTCGCCGTGAACAAGCCATAGTTCCGTACATGCCAGGGAGTTGGATAACGGAAGCTATCAGGGTGATTCAACATGGCTACACCCATTGTTTTGCCTTCAACGGGGCCATTGAAATCGACCCAAGACACCCGCTTGCCCCAAGCATCTCCGTTGGCATCTCCATTGCTATTGATAATGCGACCACCTTCACCCGCGTCGACACACATACTGTGAGCGACACGAACGGTGAGACCTGAATCTTTCATGTCGTGAATCGTGATCTTGTCTTGAATACCTTTCAATACAATTTCTATATCCATCACCCGCGACCCGTTATCAGCAACATGGAAATCCACCGTGCGTGTCTGCAGCATATAGACCTCACCGTTCGGCGTGACGTTTTCACTTTCAACAACAAGTGTTGCTGCGTTTCCCGACGCCTCTGCTTTGCTGACCTTGGTGTGAACCTGATGCCCCAGATGCGCCGCCTTGTGAGGGTCGACCTTCCCTTTTTTTGTAAATGTTAAGACTTCGTGCCATGTATTAAACCCATTGGCACTGTGAAGCCCAAAACAGACTGACCGATGATGCGGATGATCTTGCTTCTCTCCCTCGACGTTCTGCATGGGATAGGCACGTGTCATCTTGATGCCTCCCGGACCAACGATTGGCCAGAAGTAGCACTTGTTAGTAACTGCGTCCGAGGTGACGTATCGCGTGAACAGGTGGTCATCGATGTAAATGGAAATATCGCCATCCGGCTCCTGCTTGATTGAAAACTCAGCTGCCACGGCAGTAACCTGCACACTGTTGATGACAGTAAAGCTGACGGCCAGAACGAGGCTGACGGATAACCTACTTGTAATTTTCATGCTTTTTATCCCCAATCCTCGAAATAGACTACTCGTCTTTTAAGGACGTCCTACACACTTTTCGTTTCACAGTAGTAAATGTCTTTACTCCGTGGTCCTTATTTTGGCTTGGTAATATGTTCCGAGCCAATACGACAGCCAACAATGGGCTTTACGCCATGCACCGTTGTATCATCCTTGGTAGAGCAACTAATTTCATTGTTCCAATCACCTATCGACCGGTCAATCTGCCTTCGCCAATACTGCAAGCCAGTAAAAACGACGTCGAGTGCGTGATATCATAAGTTGCCAATTGTTTGAAAGTAAGATAACGGCTTATGCAATGATCTTGTCGATGACCTTGCCGCCAAATTGGCTGAGCTGTTTGAAGCGTCCGGCGTGGTAGTAAGTTAACTTGTTGTCATCGAGTCCGAGGAGTCGTAGCAGCGTGACGTGGAAATCTCGAACGTGATGAACGTCTTCCACTGCTGTCATACCGGTTTCATCTGTTGCACCAATCGTGTGCCCCGCGTTACTACCGCCACCCGCCAACCAGATAGTCATGGCATCAGGATTATGATCCCGTCCGTATGCCACACCACCACGAACGCCATTGTCCGGCGACCGGCCGAACTCTCCGCACCAGACAACAAGGGTGCTTTCAAGAAGATTTCGTGCCTTCAAATCTTCGATAAGAGCTGCAATTGGCTGATCAACACTTTTCACACGATTGCCATGTGCTCGCTCGATATAGTCATGACTATCCCAGCCACCGTTATAGAGCTGAACAAAACGAACCCCTTTTTCAACAAGTTTTCGAGCGAGAAGACACTTTCTACCGAATGCATCTGTTTCTTCTTGACCAACACCGTACGCATCGAGTGTCTTCTGCGATTCTTCCGACATGTCAATCGCGTTTGGTATCTCCGTCTGCATACGGAAGGCGAGTTCATAACTCTCAAGCCGTGCAGCGAGTTCAGCGTGCTGAGGATGCAACGCAGCATGGCGTTCGTTCATTGCCTTAAGAAGGTCAAGGTTATTGCGTTGCCGACTCGCGGTCACACCAGGCGGTGGTGACAAATTCAAAATCGGTGAGCCAGTCGGACGCAAAGGCGTTCCCTGATAGAACGCCGGAAGGTACCCATTCCCCCAATTTGGTGCGCCTCCTTGTGGATCAGACACTTCAGGGAGAACGACATATCCGGGCAGGTTTGAATTCTCACTGCCAAGTCCATACGTCACCCATGCACCAATTGCAGGATCTCCACCAAAACGATTCCCACAATTCATCTGATACATGGCTGTTGGATGATTCACGCTATCAACCTGGCACCCACGAAAGAAACACAGGTCGTCTGCCACCCGAGCGAGATGCTGCCAATTGTCAGCCATTGGTGCGCCACTGTCACCGTGCTGATGAAACGAAAAGGGGCTCTGGACGTAGTATCGCTTCCCACTTTCCATCGCAGACTTTGTTTCACCACTCCGTGTGAATTCCTGTAGATGTAACTTTTTGAGCGTGGGCTTTGGATCAAACGTGTCGATATGCGAAGGCCCACCTGTCATCGTCAGAAAAATACAATTCTTTGCTTTTGCTGGAATGTGCACTGGTTTGGGAGCAAGTGGCCCAGCGGATTCAGTCGACCTTGCATCACCAGCAAGGAGCGACGCAAACGCCACACTGCCAAGTGAGGTACCAATGCGAAACATGCTTTCTCGACGATTCATATGTGGCATCAGTAAAAACCTTAATAGACGTATACGAATTCATTCGTGTTTAGAAACACGAGACATATGTCACCAAGTGCCCGCACATGACGATCAACGTCATTTGGTTGCAAATCAGATTCGAACTCCTGATTCGCGTACAGAACTTCGTCGTACATGAAGCGTTCACCTGAAAGTTCTTCAACTGCTTCACGTGACGCTGTAAGCGGCACCTTTGAATCTGGCCGAGGCTCAGCAGGCAGACTCCCCTCCACAGAACGCCAACTTTCCAATGCCCGATCAAGCTCTTCTTGCTGGGGCTGACGACATAACACCAATTCATAAACGCGTCGCAACGCCTGCAGATCACGATTTCCAATTTCATCAGAACTCTCATCCCAGGCACGTTGCGCCAGCGCAAGGCTTCGATCGTAGGAATTCTTACTGTTGAAAAGATTTAACGCCTGTGGCGTGACTGTTGATGACTCACGTCGTTCACACGAGAAGTCCGGCGCAGGCGTATTAAAAACCTCAAGCATGGGATGCTTCACACCTCGCAATTTCAAGATGTAAAGACTTCGTCGATGACGCTGCTCGGACTTTGGGTTTGGAACCCATGCAGCTGCGAACGCCCCCATCACCTGACGTGGCTGAAGCGCAACCTCCTCATTGATTTCCGGCCGACAGGGCACTCCACCGACATCACAATTTAACTCTCCTGTAATAGCCAGCATTGAGTCACGCATTTCCTCCGCTGAGAGTCGTCGTGGCTCAAACACGGCGAACGAGCGACCTTCCGGGTCTTGCTCAGCGAACATACCTGGATCTGGATGCGTGGATGATCTGCGATATGCCTCCGAAAGCATAATCGTGCGATGCATGTCTTTTACTGACCAGCTGTTTTCCATGAACGTTGTCGCGAGGTAATCGAGCAGCTTAGGGTGTGTTGGCAAGCCGCCTGTTGAACCAAAGTTATTTGGGTTCCCGGCGATTGGCTTTCCAAAATGCCATTGCCAGATACGGTTGACCATGACTCGCGACACGAGCGGATTATTCGGATCAGTCACCCATTCAGCAAAGGCTTTCCTGCGGCCTTCTGGTGTTTCAGGGATGGCAACTGGGACCTGGTCTTCGAGCACGCTGAGGACTCCCGGCTTCACACGATCACCCTCTGCAAAAGGGTCACCACCGGTTCGAATATACATCTCTTCAAATGTGGCTTTTGCTGTATCTTCCGGGATACGAAGTGGTGCCAACACTTTTATGTATGTTGGCGTTGGACCGCTGTAGACCGAAAGAGCGAAGGGTTTGTATCGATCCAACTCCCATTTCAATCGCTGAAGACCCTTCGTGGCAACACGCTGCATGCCATTTTGTCGAGGTGTAAAGCCAACACGAACAGGAGGAAGATCACTTTGCGCAATCCCCTGCTGCATCAACCCGCTTCGTATTTTTTGAAATGCAATATTCTTCTTATTCTTTTTTGCTTTTGAGACCGCCTTCATCCACTTTAATTTAGAATCACGAATCACCTGTTCTCGATCAGGGTCGGCCTTTTCCAATTCAGTATCGAACCACTCAATCGCATTGTGCTGGAGTACAGCCTCCAATTCTGCCAGCGACTCACGGTACCCTTGCTCCATTTTTTCCAGAAACCGTTCCTCTTCAAAACCATCTCGATTTTCAAGAGACAGAAAATCTGCCTGTCGTTCAGCAAGTTGTGTTGTATTGAATATTGCCTGAATGCTGTAGTAATCACGTGTGGGAACTGGATCAAATTTATGATCATGACACTTCGCGCACTGCAGAGAATGCGCAAGAAATGTCTCACCAACACTATTGGTGACATCATCGAGAAATCGCTGACGGGCAACCTTTGGAACTTCCATACTCGTCAGTTCCCACGGCCCCTGCCGAAGAAAACCAACAGCAACAAGATGCTCTGGGTCGTCTGGCGAAATCTCATCACCGGCTATCTGCTCTCTCACGAATTGGTCATACGGCTTGTCATCTTGAAAGGCTCGAATGACATAATCACGATATCGCCATGCATTCCCGCGTTCAAAATCATTTGCAAACCCAGAGGAATCGGCATAGCGAACGACATCTAGCCAGTGCTGCGCCATACGCTCACCGTAATGTGGCGAAGTAAGCAACCGCTCCACAACATCTTGAAATGCCTCTTTGTCCTCACGCGTATCATTGAGGAAGCCGTTCACTTCATCTGGTGTCGGCGGCAAACCGGTGAGATCAAAGGTTGCTCGACGGATCAGATCACGACGAGAAGCAGGCGGCGCAACTTGAAGACCCTTCGGAAGTGCCGCCTGAAGAAAACCATCAATCGGACTCTCATGGGTATCAGGAACAGTAACTTCCTGAAGTGGCTGATACGCCCAAAGGCCTTCAGGATCATAGTTCCGATTCGTCCAACTATCCGAGAGTCCTCCCGACGTTCGGACACGAACTCCATCTTCTTGTGCCCATTCAGCTTCGTGTTTGGCACGAATTTCAGTCTGATCTTTTTCCGATGGCCATCCAGCACCGCTGACAATCCAATCGTGTAACGAGCCAATCTCTTCACTCGTGAGACTCTCTGATTCTTTCGGTGGCATCGCCGAAAACGCATCGTCGTTACGAGTAACTGCCAGATAGACCGAACTGCGTTCAGGATGCATTGGAACAACGCCTGGTTCTTCGCTATCACCACCCCCAAGAACCGTCTGCAACGAACGAAGATCAAGACCACCTTCTCTAGCCTCCACATCATCACCGTGACAGGCAAGACATTTCTCACGCAGAAGCGGTACGATGCGTCGCACGAATAACTGCTCAGACGCCCCGTTCCTTTCGGTGAGAGCCATGGCTGGCTGTGCGAACAGACTTTTCATGCCGAAGACAAGGGCAAGCGTGAAAGCCAGTAAGGTGGACGGAGTGATGCCCCACGTGTCATCGTTCCGGACGAAATATGAAGTCGTATTCATGGTTGGGTCTCACATCAACAACATACTATCACTCACTAGTGGGCATCCACTGCGAGGGATGATGAAGGTCGGTCACGGGCAGTCGTCGGGCAATTCTTGCTCCCTCTTGGTCATAGTAGTGGATGTCCTTATCTCCACGTTCCTTATTTTGGCTTAGCAACACGCGATCCCGGTGCAGGCTTTGAAGTTGCGGTTTTAGGATAAGGCATCTTTGCGTCGACCTGATCTCGCCAGTCGTGAAGCATCTTTTTCAGCTTTTTAGTGACAGCGAGGTGTGAGTCTGAAAGATCATTCTGCTCACCGATATCATTTTCGAGATCGAAGAGTTGAACAGTCCCATTCTCGTAATACTCAATCAACTTATACCGACCAAAACGAATAGCACCATTAGGACTTTGAAAACCATGATTGCTGTAATGGGGAAAGTGCCAGTAGACGGCCCCTCGATCGTAGTCTTCAGCTTTCAACGCAGGCACAAAACTTTTCCCATCCCGATGTTGATCAGGTAACGCCGGGAGGTTCAACATGTCGAGTAGAGTTGGGTAGTAATCCGTTCCCGTAACGATCGCATGTGACGTTGAATCAGGCTGAGTCTTCCCAGGCCAATACACAATTAACGGCACGCGAATTCCACCTTCGTAGTTCCAACCTTTCGCACCGCGAAGTGGCAGATTAGAGCTTGCGAAGTATTTATCCAAACCCTCGCGAGGCTGACTGATCCCGCGATACTGGTTTGAGGCTGCCATACCACCGTTGTCGGCTGTGAAGATAATGATAGTGTTCTTTTCCAGCCCGAGTTCTTTGAGCTTTGCCCGTATTCGACCAAGGCTCTGGTCTGTTGCCTCGACCATTCCAGCAAACTCGATGTTGTCCTGCTTCTGCTTCACCCACCAGACTCGATCACCCTGGTGTGTTTCACTGGTGTCATCTTCTTCAAGATCACGTAACTCATCTTCTGTAATCGCAGGTCCATCCGGATTCGGTTCGAGGATGAAGTCCGGGCCTTCTTGACGGGGCATAGCGGCGAGTTTCTTTTCATACTTTCGAACCAAGTCCTTGCGACCTTGAATCGGATCATGAACAGAAAAATGCTCAAGGTGCACGAAAAACGGCTGGTCTTTGTTTCGCTCGATGAAATCGATAGCGGCATCTGTCAGCTTATCGGTGTAGTAATCGCCCTCGTTCGCCGGCAGTGATTTGTTGTACTCACGACCGAAGGGATGGTAATAGGATTTCACCCATCCAGTGATGGCTTCATCGAACCCATAGGTCTTCGGATCTTTACGTAGGTGTGCTTTTCCGTAGTTGGCGGTGGCGTATCCGTGCTGCTTCAGTGTTTCTGCCAAAGTGATCTCTTCGTCCGGCAGTGACGTCAGTTTTTCAGCATGATGCAGTTGTTCGTAATCTTTCTCCGGACGTCCAGCCAACCACTCGGTCAGATTGGTACGCGCTGGATACTTCCCGGTCAGGATGCTTGCACGACTCGGTGAGCAGACGTGGCATGTTGCGTAGGCGTTGTCAAAGAGCATGCCTTCTTTCGCCAACTGGTCTATTGCTGGCGTTTCATAGAACTGGCTGCCGTAGCACCCCAGGTCTCGCTGCCCAAGATCATCAACAAGAAAAAAAACTACATTGGGTTTTTGCGCTGCGTGCAATTGGGCGCAGGCTATCAGCGATAGCGTGGTGCAAATCACAAACCTACGGACCGTTCGTTGGATTTTCATCGTTTGTTTCAGACTCCCCGTTCCCTGGCACTCATCGAGATTCTAGCTTTTTTCGCCAGTTAGGGTGCACGTTTTTGAAATCCTGAAAGGCTTGATACTCAGCCCGGTCAAGTTGTT
>WLWG01000293.1_pt1 | contig 54077 bp, 73 predicted proteins | sample 6712871 | NCBI WGS metagenome assembly WLWG01 (sample SAMN12718693, study PRJNA515312) | sponge metagenome | isolation source: marine sponge | host: Mycale hentscheli | place: New Zealand: South Island, Marlborough, Capsize Point | collected 2003-05-01 | reverse complement strand
AAGACGTTGCAGAACCAATACCAAGAGATATTCAAAAAGCCTGTAAACTAATGACCTGTCTTGATATATTGTCAACTGATTTCCAAATGTCACAAATTGCTTACGGTGGGGAAGGTAACATTGATAAAAATAAAGTAATGGACAGATGGCAAAAAGAAATTGACCAAATAATATGGAGTAGAAGCGAAATAATTTCTACATGGTAATATGGTTCTTCCAATAATAGCAGCTGTTGTAGCTAGAGGCGGCATGATGGCAGTAAGAATGGCTTCAATGGCAGCTCGAGCTGCAAGTCAAGCAGCTAAATCAGGTAAACAAGCAGGTAAAAAAGCAAATCAAAAAGCTAAACAAGCAGGTAGAGCATACCAACAATCAGGAAATCAACAACAAGAATTTAGAGATGAAACTAATTTTAAAGAACAAACTATTTTTCAAACAAAAAAAGATAAAGAAGAAGCACATCAATCTAATTTAAAAGAACTTAACAGAATGACAGATGATATACAAAAAGAACTAATACAAAAAATACAAAAACAAATTGGAATGGATGACATAACATTTACTGGAAATCTTAGAAAAAATATAAAAGGTGGGTTTTGGGGTTCTTTTAAAACTGTTGAGGCAGATACTCCTTATGCCTATTTTGTAGAATTTGGTCTTCCACCGGGAAAATGGGTTAATTTTGATGCACTCAGGTTATGGGTAGAAGGAAAATTAGGAATAAGTGAAGAAGAAGAATTAAACGCTGTAACATGGAAAATACTAAGAAAAATCAATAGTAATGGTATTAAGCCAAAAAGATTTATGAAAAAAGGAATAAAAGCCCTTATTTCTAAACGAGGTGTTATATCAACAAGAGGTAATTCAAGTGCAAAAAGTCAAAAAAGTGCTATTGGAAAGTTCTTTACTAAAGTTGCTAAATTAGGTAAAACAATTAATAAATACATAAAGAAAGCAGATAAGTTCATGGGAAAGGTAGGTAATATTAAATGACAGATGGATTTATAGGCTTAAATTTTGCTAATGATATAATCACATTACTTAATGGTAAGTGGAACTCTAGTGGTGGAGCAAAACCCCTATTTCAAACACAATGGAATATGAAAAATGTGGGGTTAGGAAGTAGAAATTATAATCAAGTAATTATAAGCATAGATGCTGAAAATCCACAAATATATAGTATGATGCAAGGTGATGCCACAGATGCTACCAAATTTACTTATGATTGGCTTCACGATGTTTCCATATCTATAGACGTTAGAACTAGTGAATCAGAATTAAGGGTAATGCAATTAGTTAATGAAATAATGAGAATATTAAAAACTAACGTTGTTCCTACCATAAATAATCGTACATATATACAAATGTTACCAGAAGGCATAACTTCATTGAATGAAGAATACAGAAACTTATATCGTTACCTCATAAGCGTAAGTGCCATAAAATTGAATCCATAATTCTTAAATACTATCTAATAAGTGTTTATACATGGTTAGTAGTGCTAGTAGTGCATACGTTATTAGATCCTTTGAAAATACGTTTAAAGCAGGTGGCACAGTTGAACATTCTTTAGGTTTTGATGCAAAAATATCAGGACTTGAATGGGCTAATAGTCAAGTTTCACTTCCTCAGTTATATACGCCTGAAGTAGAAGCATTTCTTTATGGTAAAAATGCTGGTTCTTGTACTATTGAATATACTTTAGGAAATGCTTATTTTTTGACAGGTTTATTTAACAACCCTGTAACACAAGATAATACAACTAATAATACACAAGTAAAAAGAATTTGGAAAAGTGATCCAACTCTTAATGCAAATATAAGAACAGCAAAATCACAGCATTTAGAATTTGGAGCTGCTTTAACAGGGGAAAATGTTGTAAGAAATGCTAAAGGATGTATAGTTGAAAGTGTTAATTTAAAAACATCTATTGATAATCCAGTTTCCGTTACAGAAAGTTTTGTATGGGGAAAAGAAGATGCAATTAGTACAAGTTTAGATTCAACAGTACCAAACAATGCTTCTTTTACTGCTATGAATTTTGTTCATTCAACTGTAGAAATGCCTAATGGATCAACTTTATCTAAAGTACAAGATTTAGACTTGACAATAAATAGAAATCAAAAATTATTATATTCACTCGGAAGTGCAGATGCATCAGCTGCATATCCTCAGTTATTAGAAATGACAGGTAAAGTTACTTTGGCATTTGAGAACGCTGATATTTTAGATATTGTAGTTGCTAGAGGGGAAATAGCAAGTTTTGAAATTACAATTACAAATGGTTTAACTAATGCAGCTCAAAGAAGTTTGACCTTATTGTTTTCAGGAGTTGGTCTTTCAAAACATGGAACACCTACAGTTGCTCCCGGTGATTTAATAACTCAAGAATTTGACTTCACCTGTAGAAGTATAGTTGCCACAGCTATTGATGCAACTGCAATATTTAACTGGACATAGATAGACTTATATAATTATTAAAATAATATTATTTAGATGGAATTACATACAATAAAATTGCCAATAAACGGTAAAGAAATTGATGTTCAATTTGCAGATGATATTCCGTGGGGAGAATTTCAAACAATAGTTAAAGAATCAACTAACGCTGGTGCATTAGATTTTAATCAGTTTGCAGATAGATTATTACGAATTGCAGTTAAAAGTGAATCATTTGATTTCTTAAATCAAACAGAGGTAAAGAAGGTCGGAGCAAAGGAGATGACCGCCATTATTGGAAAGATGCTAGAGATACTCCCTTTAGAGATTTATATGAACAATCTCGGGATGGGAAGTGGGGGAAGCTTGGACAAGATTCTAGACCAGAAGCCATAATAGATTATGTTTACGCTGTATGTGCATTGTTATTTAAATGGGATAAAGAGCAGGTTGACAGGCAACCTACTCAATATTTAATGAATACAATACTTATAAACATCGAATTAATAAGTAACTTATTCGATAATCTTGGAGTACAGGAAACATGGCTGAGCAATACACCCTTAAAGTCGTAATAGACGACTCAAAGATACGGGAATTAGAAAGTCGCCTAAATAAACTAGGCGGCGGTTCTAGTGGTAGTTCTACTACATCTGGCGGCGGTTCTGGTATTTCTGGAATGTTAGGTAAATTAGGTAGCGGCGGCGGTGCAGGTGGAACATCTGGATTAATGAAAAATTTAGCTAAATTAGGTGCTATAGCTGTAGGTATAATAGGAATACAAAAAATGGTTAGTAAAATATCTGGTTTAGTAGTTCAAGCATCACCAATGTTACAAGGAATGATGAAATTATTTAACACATCTGTATTAATGATATTTAGACCTTTAGGAGATTTTATAGGGTTTTTCTTAAGACCAATAATGATATTTTTATTAAGAAATGTAGCATTACCGTTATATCAATTATTAGCTCCACCTTTAAGACAATGGGGATCTAGTTTAGGAAATACTTTGGTAGGATTTTTAAGTGATCCATTTGGTACACTTACACAATGGTGGCTAACTTGGAATTGGTTTGATGGAATAGGTCTTAATAAAATTCAAGCTGGTTTAACTCTTATTGAAGATGTTCTTAAAATATTTAATATTGATCTTAGTGGTGTAAGTTTAGCATTATCAGAATCATTTACAACTGCTTTAGATAATATAACCACAGGATTGACAGAAGCATTTGATGGAATAACAGGTTTCTTTACAGATTCATGGGCTTTTGTAACATCAACATTACAACCTGCATGGGATGGGTTAACAGGTTTCTTCCAATCTATTATAGATACTTTTTCTGGTTTTATAGATTGGTTACATGATACTTTTGGATGGTTACTTGGTGGTGGTGATGATAGTGGAAGCACAACTGAAATACAAAATGCTCCGGGAAGTGATAGAGGAAATAGATCATCTAGTTCTAACACTAATAATATGTCATCATCAGGTTATGCTAATTCAGGTACTAATTTTTGGATATTAAATTCTGATGGTTCACAAAATCCGGGAAGTATTAATGATATATCACCAGAAGTACAAGACACAATACAAAGATCAGGCAGAAATACGAGGTTTTCATAATGGCAGGATATAGAATAGAAGTTAGAAAATTAAATACTGCTGGAACGGTTATTATAACTTATCAAATACCTGTATTTGATAATTTTAATTTTAGTATTAATTCCCCTGTATCACCAACACCGTTACCAGAAGAAGATTCATCAGAACAAATATTGGTAAAAGTAGAAGGTAACTCTACTACGGTAAATTTGACATGGAAAATGATAAATTATACAACTGATCAAATAACAGGTTCAGGAATTAGCGGTAATACAAGAACAATTTGGGAACAAATGTTAGCATTAAAAAATACATTTAGACCACAAAGTATAGATGATGCTTTTATACTTGCAGTAGTAGATACAGGTACAAGTGCAGATGTTATTACATGGAGTGGAACTATAAACTCAATGGTATGCTCACTTACTTCAACTACCCCCGTATCTGCTACTGGAACAATCAAGTTTATTGAAGGTAGTGTGGTTTCATTATATAATACTGATGGTTCAAAGAAACCTACAAACTTTCAAGCTGATACAGGTAGTAGTTCAGGTCAAATTGATTTAACATGGTCATTACCAACAGATACAGGAACAGGATCTCCGTCAATTACAGGTTACAGAATACAGTATAGATTAAATAACGGATTAGATTGGACATCAGTTGATTATACAGGTAGTGCAACAAGTAAAACTATAAGCGGTCTATCATCTGGTACTTCATATCTTGTAAGAGTTGCTATGGTCACAGGCACTAATACAATAGGTGATTATTCTAGGGTATTAGTAGAAACAAGTGGTGCATAATAATGCCTATAGCAAAAGCAGTAATTGAAAAAATTGCTACCAATGGAACCGTATCTGCAAGAAGGGATCAAAAAATAACTTCTTCAACTGTTTCACGTTTTGGAACAAGAACTGTAGATCAAGGTTATTTTAGTTTTCCTAGAGGAACAGATATTGACTTAAATTATAATCTAAAATATATACAAGATATTATAGACGTTAGTGACCTATCAGCAATATATAATTTTCAATTAACTGTCAATGATGAAAGCGGTTATGAAATGAATCCAAGTGCAGATTTATCAATTAGTAGGTTTGTTAATCCAAACGATTCATTAAACAATAAAAAATTTCAATCTCAATATTGTTTAAAATTTACAAAGTCAAGTTCAACTGATTTTTATGAAATACCAGATAATGCAAGGCTAGACATGACAAAACAATTTGACTTATACCTATACTGTGATTGGGATAATAGTTTGGGAAGCTATACAACAACTAATGAAAAGGCTATAATATTTAGCAAGTATGATACAACTCATGGTGGAATAGAGGTAGGATTTATCTACAAAGGTGGTGGAAATAATAGATTATTTGTCAGATCTTTAGCATCTATAGGCTCACCTGTTGAACGTGAAGGAACTTCTCAATTATTTCTTAATTCTACACCTGTATTAATTAGAATTAAACGTAATGAAAATAATGTGGTTTCATGTTATTTAAACGGTGTTTTAGAAATTCAATTTACTGATACAACTGCATACGGTCAAACTGAAAATATAAGAATTGGAGCTCATAAACATCCTAGTTCTGTAACTGAAAAATGGGGTGGCTGTATATATCAAATGAGATTATATACGGGTACATATCTTTCAGATGAAGAATCAGAAATTATACAGTTAAGTTCACCACAACCAATGACAATGAAACTTGCGGGTAAAGTTTGGAAAATTAATGACAATACAAACCCAAAGAAAGTCCATGTAAGAGGTGATGGAAGAATGTTGCTTGATACATTTTTAAATGCTGATGTTTTATCTGGTACTTCCACTTCCCCCGTAAACAGAACTAAAAACGTATATGATGCAAACCAAGATAATGACTTGATAATTCAAGATATAATTTCAAATGTAGACAGCGGTTTTCAATTTAAAGAACCAACATCAGTTGCAAATTCTACCCATATTGGAAAGTTTATTGCAACAGGTTCTTTTGTTCAATGTACTGAATTATTATTATTAAAGTCAAATTCTCTTTTATTTACAAATAACAAAATAGTAACTGTAGAAAGTACAAATGGTGTTTCTACACCATATAAATTTGAACAAGGTAATGTATCATCAACTCCGGGATATGTAATTACAAAATCAGGTAAAGACGATTCACTTTTAGTAAACGCAGTTGAACTTGTAGGTAGATTAAATAATAAATATATTGAAGATCCATTTACTTCAGGAACTAATACGGTTGAAACTTTGCTTGGAACACCTGTAGATGTAAAAGTTGAATCACCAATAGGAACAACCCTTGTAGAAAATGTTGGATTTACAGTTGATTATGTTGCTAATACTGTTACTATAACAGGTAGTCATTCAGCAGGTAAAATATCTTATAATTATGAAGATTTAGATTCTAATAAATCATTATATTTTAAAAATAATACAACAGGTGCATCTAGTCAAACAAAGTATGGATTAAGAAATAAGAGAATATTTACTCCACAATATACAGTTAAGGAAGATATGGATCAAGCATCACAAAAAATAATAAGTAACAATAGTGAGGTTCTTGAAAGATATGAAGTTAAAGCTCCTACCCATGTAAATAACATAAGAGAAAATCATAGGGTAATTGTTAAAAATTCTAAAAAGGGAATAGACACAACTAGTGATACTACAGAATCCATAGTAAAATCAATTTCTTGGACATTTCCAAATGTAAGCACAGTAATTCAACTCGGTGAACATAGGTTTAACGCATTTGATTTAGAAAAAGATAATATGTCAGGACTTTCACAGGCTTCTGGTAATACATACAAAACACACAATGGTTAAAAATTTTTTCTTTTAACTTTTAATTTGTTAGCCCAATCTATAAGATCAGGTGGCATAGTTAAATCTTTTAAATGTGCTTCAATTTTTTCTAATAATTCGTTTGTTCTATCTAATTGTTCTGGTATTTTATCAATGTTTTGAAACATATAAATACTTGATCCACTTCTAATAAATAAATGTTTAGTCATGTAAAACATAAGATTGATAGACCATTTGTAGAAACAGCACATACGAAAGAAGGTCATTTTTATAAAACAGAATCAGGTAAAACTTATCCAAGCATAACAACAGTATTAAAAGTATTAGACACTAAAGAATGGTATCCGTTTTGGGTGGCTAAAGTTGCAAGAGATGAGGAAATAACAGAGGCACAAGCAGAAATCAGGTGCAAGGAAATTGGGGGAAACAGTATGGAAATGGGAAACATAGTTCACAAACTTGCAGAAGAATATCTAAGTAATGAAACTGTAAATGAGCCAAGTTCTAAGATAGAAGAAATAGATCCAATGGATTTGTTTGTACCATTATCGTTACATTTGATGGAACACGTTGACAAAGTTCATGGATTAGAAGTTCCAATATATAGTGATGATCTACAACTTGCAGGAACAGCAGATTGTGTAGGAGAATATGATGGAGTATTAAGCATAGTTGATTTTAAGAACAGTAGGAAACCAAAGACAAAATCACAATGCAAAAGCAAGGATTATTTTATACAACTATGTGCATACGGTAAGATGTGGGAGTTCTGCACAGGTCAAAAGATAGAACAGGGCGTTATATTGGTTATATCATGGGATGGAAAAGTCAAGCCATTTAAAGTAAACCTATCTGAATATGAAGCAGATCTTTACAAAAAACTTGTGCTAGTAGAGCAGAAACAAGCCTTAAATAGTATTTAAAAAAGTATATATATGGTCAAACTAATCGAGAAAAAAGATGAAATAACGGGGGAAAAAGAGTTAGTTATTGATAAAAGGACACTACCAAAAAAAGTACCTGCCAATGTTAAGAGCCTAAACTATGCTAGAAACCTGCCACCAGAGTGTAACGGGTGTCAGTTTAGACCACAAGAGTTAGGTGGCAACGGTATATGTCCAAAATTTGAAGCAGATTCATTGTGTGTAATTAGAAAAGATATTGCTAAACTGATTGACAGTACAGGGGGTAGAACTCTTGACTTAATGGAAGCAGAATTTCATAACAACTTTGAAAAACTAGCGTTCTTTGAAAGCATGGAAGATCAAAATAGTGAACTTAATCCTGAAGTTACCAAGCGTATAAACTCACTTACAAATTTGGGTAAGGTAATTAATGAAATTAAAACAAAAAGAGAAACTGTAGAAATCACACAAACAGAGTCATTAAGTGACAACCAAAAACATGAGATAGCAAAGACAGTCAAACTAAGTAGGGAACTACTAGATGAGTCTTAGACAGTTACCACCCGTAGAGTATGTAAAAGATCCCGTAGAGTATGCAAAGATCCTAGTTAATTCATTTAAACATTGTTCCTACTTTGTGGATAAATTTTTAGGATTTGATGTGTTTGAATATAACAAGGCTTTCCTTGATTGCTATGACAGGTTCGTTGTATATAGAACAGGAAGACAGGTCGGCAAGTCTACTAATGCCGCTTTAAAGGCAATACACTTTGCGTTCTTTGCACCATTGTTTGCAAGTAACATAGACACGGGGGTGGCAAACGTTGTAATTGCTTCACTATCTAAAGATCAAGCACACTTGATTTTATCCAAGATTAGTGAGTTTATACACATGAGTCCTACACTTAGTAAAAAAGTAACAAGGGAAATCAAGACAGAAATTACTATTGAATGGTATGACGGAACGGGGAAAACTAATTTTATTGTAAGACCAATAGGAGATACAGGAGATTCACTTAGAGGATTTACCGTACACTATGCAATACTGGATGAGGCAGCTTATATTCCTCAAGTTGTCTTTGATGCCTTTTTGCCAAGTACGGTTACAACCAAACCACACATACTATTAACAAGTACACCAAAGGGAAAGTCAGGGCAGTTTTTTAAATCATGTATGGACTCTCACACATTATATGAGCATGGTAAGCCCAAACCAATAGAAGGACATCAAGACAAACAAAAGTATCCGTGGACTCAATTTCATGTAACTACATTTGACAACCCACTTGCGGCTAGTGATCCACAGGTTCTTAAACTTATCAGGGGAACTACAAAAGCTGCTGAACGACAGGAAATATATGGGGAATTTCTTGACGGTGGTAACAGTCTTATACCTTACAATTTGTTACAAGAGGCACTTACCCCTGTTGAAAGACCAAAGTTTGAGTATTATGATGCAGGTGTGGATACGAGTGGCAAAGGTGCAGATGAAACTGTAATCACTATTGCGGGAGTTAGAGATGGTGTAATATATCCTGTAGAAATATATACTGAACTAACCACGGAGCAACCAAAACTTGCCAAAAAGATTTCAGAATATAATCGTATATATGGACTAAGAAGAATATATATTGACGAAACAGGAATGGGTGACACATTGATGGACTTGTGCAGAGAGGTAGATCCTGACATGAACTTGTATGGAATCAATTTTAAATCTGATAAAACCAACTTATATATCAATTTGGAACGTTTGTTTGAAGAAATAAATCCAAAAGGCTCGGGAAGACTAATTAATCTTTCATTACTAGAAGACTATGGAAGGGATAAACTAGTAGAACAGTTGTCATATATGTATTGGGATCATGGTAAATTCAAGGATCAACAGCCAAAAGTCCGTAGTGAACACGCTGACGACTATAGTGACAGTCTTGCTTTAGTCGTATTTGGACAACAAAAAGTTGATTTTATAAGAGATATACCTGATCTTTGGAGTCCTGAAAGCACAGGCGAGTATATAGGGTGGTAGAATCTAAAACTTTAAATACCTACTATATATAATTTAAATATGCCATCTAATCCTGATAAAGCTGATTCTGATAAAGATGCTGAGGAATGGATTACGGTAGGTGGCAAGAAAATGCGTATAGATGCAGGAGAAGATAAAGAAGATCTAACTAGAGAACCTATGCCTAGTGCAAGAGGTGCTAAAGAAGCTAATACAAAAGAAGCACAAAAAGTATATAAAAAGAGATTTGAATTAATAAAGTCAATATTTAAACCAAGAGATGAGGTAGTTTTTGCAGAATATAACAAGTCAGGAATTATAGCAGGATTGAATGGGGATAAACTGAATATAATGTCAGAAGGCAGAATGTATCCAGTTCACAAAAATAATGTTTTTAAAAAATCAGAACTTTTAGGCGATAGACATTGGGATACAATGACCAATGTAGACAGAGTACAAATTTTAAAATCTTTTAACTTACCAACATTTTACAACAAACAAAATTGGGGAAACCTTTCTATGGAAATACGAGAAGCATTATTAAAAAATGCAAGTCCAGCTGGAACAACCACAAGTGATGCTGGTATTCATAATCCAATATATAATCCTGTCAATGAAGAAAAATCAGTTTCTAACACAATAGATGATGAGATTAAAAGACAAGAAAACTCTCCTAACCATGAAGAATATGAAGATGGTAAATCTAAGAAAAAAGAATCTGTAGATTAGAATGAAAAAGCGTGACAAAGTTTTACGTTGTAAATGCCCATGCAATAGAGAACTCCCATCACGATACAAAGGAAGACAAAAAATATTTTATGATTCCCCCGTATGCAGAAAAATTTGGCACAGTTTTACAGAGGAAGAACAACAAGCACGTTTAAAAGAAATGGAAGAAGCAACTTCATAAAAAAAAGGAGTTATCCTTTAGTTGCGTATGTACTTTTTGGTTCACAATTAATTGCATGATTGGTTTCGTATTCTCTTAATATTCTTTCAAGAACTACTTGATCACTTTCATATCCTTTTCGTTTCTGATCAGGCTGTGCATATTTACGCAATCTCATTTTTTGTGATTTTAATATACTAATAGGTGTTGTAATTCTATTAGGATTTGCTGGTCTTGCCATAGTAAAATAATTAAATTCAATGACATATATAAGTCTTTGTTTAGAGTAAACGTTTATATTATAGAATAATAATTATATCGTTATGTCGGATTTCAACAAATTTGGACAAAAATCAGGAGATTCCATAAATCTATCTGAAATCGGTGATAAAGTATTCACCATAACCGCAGTTGAGGATTCACCATATACAAAAGATGGCGAAGAAACTCCGGGAGTAAAGATTTCAACATCTGAAAAATGGGAAAAGGAAGATGGTACAAAAGTATCTAAAATCCATACAACCAGAAGGGCAATAGTCAGTAAGCTCGTAGATGAAGATTTAAGGAAAGCACTTGCAAACGGTGAAACGTTTAAAGTGAAATGTCCTGCGGAAAAGGTCAAATCCAAAAAAGGTGGTATGCCCTATTTCGATCTCGTAGCTGCTGAATAAGCACTACACCCTTCTTTTTTTATTACCATACATTTATATTATCGATTGGTAAATCTATTACATGACCAATGAAGCTATGGTTGACATAATGAGAAATCTGAAAACAGAATGGATAATTCTTAAAGATGAGAGCAAAGCCAAAATTGATAGAAGACAATCATGCAAACAGATTATAAAACTATCAGAAAAGGCAAAAGAACTAGATCCTAAGTTTGAGATGATTGACATGAACAATACTCAGTATGCAGAATTTGTGCCTACCACATATAAAGTCGCAAGTAATGTAAATTGGGGAGATGAAGTTGAGCCTAATGAAGCAGAACAAGCTGCATTAGATAAATTAGAAAGACTAGAATCATTAGCAGTTCAAAGAATCAGAAAGAAATTACCCAAAGAATCAGATGACTCACAAAAATTTGGAATGATTGTATCTGCTTATACAGATAAACTTATAAGAATATACACGTTCCAAAATTCCTAATTTTTCCTAAAGTTTATATTTAACTAAATATTTTAATAACAGTACATGATAAGTAAAAAAGTTACAATTAACTTAGAAAAAAAAGATGATATATTTCACTTAGAACCATTGTCGGATATTCATGTCGGACACATGGGATTTGACAAAGAACTTTATAAAAAAAGAGTAAGAGCAATTACCAATAGTGACAACAGATATACTTTATTTTTAGGGGATCAGTTTGATGCAATCACTACCTATGATAAACGATTTAATCCTGACATGAGTTTAATTCACGATGTAGACAACCAAAGGGAAATGTGGCAAAAACTTTCAAATCCATTACTAAAAGAACATTTATCAAGATTGACACCTTATGAAGGTCAAGAAGAAGTTTGGGATGAACAGGCAAGAAAGGCAATATATGAGCCAAAGAAAATGTGGAAAATTAAAAAAGGAATGAATGAAAAAGTTTGGGGGTTGCTTCATGGCAACCACGAATACAATATAAAAGAAGCAACAAGGGCATATTTGGAAAATACAATGTGTACTCCTAACGGACTTACATTTTTGGGAAGCAGAGCAGTTATAGGATTGGAAGTAAGACATAATGGTAAGATATTAAACCAATGGTTAATTTCAGCAATTCATGGAAGTGGCGGCGGTAAACCAGAACCACAAATGGAAAAACAGCGTAGAAATCATTACATGGATGTATTTATTTCCGGTCACTTGCATCAGAAAAGATATACGCCAACAGGTGCAGTAGGATTTGATTTCAAGAAAGGACTTGCAACAAAGATAGGAGTACATTCCATAAATGCGGGAACTTTTTGTGATGCACTAATAGAAGGAAAAGACGGATATATGGACAGAAAAGCAGAAGCAGAACACACAATGCTAGGAACTGCAACGTTAACTTTCAACGCAGAACAGGACAAAATAACAGGTCACGTTTAGTTTGGCTGATATAATTAAAAATGATCCAAGAGTAATAAATGACTTTTCTGTAAGAGGTAAGGAAACCCCGTTACAAAACAAAATAAGACAGTTTGTTATAGAAAATCCCAACTGCACAGTAGCCGATATATGCAAGGGTATGAACTGGAAAGATGATTCCGGTGTCAGGAGAGCAATAAGAAGAATGGTTGAAGGTCATAAAATAATACAAAGATTTAATATAGTATAGTAACATAGCATATATGTTGAAATTTCCTCAAAATATATCCCAAGAGGCACGGATATGGTTTAACAGGGCTTTCATATATTTTCATTTATGCGATAATGCGGGTAAGTTTTGTGGGGAATTTAACTGGATAAGAAAGGAAATAGGACTAATAAAAAGACCTAAACCAAAGCCAAAGCAGGATAATATTTAAATACTAATAAATAGTTAGACTTATCATGGCAATAGCAGCTTCTGATATTAAACTTAGAATTTCTGGTGCAAACGCTTCAGCAACAGATCCAAATGGCTCTTATGGCGGTGCTATGAGTACAGTATCAGGCGGTATTATCGTTACTAATGTTCTTAATAACGACATGGATGATATTACTTCAGCAGAAGCCTCATCTGGTATTACTATATATCACAACTATTATTACAAAAATGAACACGGTTCACTTACATATATTTCTCCTAAATTTTACATTGATACACAAACCAACTCTGGTGATACCAGCGTTGCTATGGCTCTAGTTGCAGAAGCCAAAAACGTTGCAACAACAAGACTTGCAAATGAAACAACTGCACCTTCAGGAATTACATTTTCAACCCCTGCAAATTATGCAGGTGGAATTGCAATCGGTAGTCTAGATTCAGGAGATTACAGAGGAATTTGGGTAAAATATATTGTAGGTTCAAGTGCTTCAGCAGTATTGGACTCTTATACATTAGGAATACAAGGAGATAGTAACCCATAGTCATGCCTTCATTTACTAAAGATACTTCAAAAGATGTACTTAAAAAACAAGCAGAAGAAGATGTTGCTAGAATTAAAAAGACAACACAATATGATGGCGATGGCAGAGAATATACTTGGAATGAAGATATTGGATTCTTTGAAAGTGAAGCAGATGATGCAGGTAAAAAATGGGTAAAAGGAATTGACTCAAGTGTTCCGGGATTTTGGTTTAATTGTCCTCTAATAGTAGGATCAAATAGTAAGGGATACGATATTGTGTGTTCATGTCCACATTTCGTTTTCATATATCAAGATGGTGAGAAACTGACTTGCAGAAAATGTAATAAGGAAAGCACCATAAAACTCGTAATTCCTGAAGGGGAATAACGAGGTAAAAATACATGACTGATCTAACAGCACTAACAGAAATTACAGCACCAACAACAGATGACTTAGTATATGTTGTAGATGCACCAACAGGAGCAAAGAATCCTAGAAAGTGTAGTATTGCAAATTTTCACGCAGTTAATGATGCAAGAACAAAGACTTTAACAAATACAACCATAGATGCTGAAGGTACAGGTAACTCTATTACTAACATTGATAACGCAAATATTAAGGCAAGTGCAGGTATAGTATTATCTAAATTAGCAGTAGATCCATTGGCAAGAGCAAACCATACAGGAACTCAAGTACATACAACAATTTCAGATTTTGATACAGGTGTTCAAGCAAACAGATTAGATCAAATGGCAGCTCCAACAGGTGCAGTTGCATTAAATTCACAAAAAATTACAGGCTTGGCAAACGGTGTAGCCGCTACAGATGCCGCAACAAAAGGTCAGTTAGATACAGCAGTAGCCTCAGATATTACACTTAAAGGTGCTTATAATGCAAATACAAACAGTCCAAACTTGGACAGTAGTCCATCAGCAGGTACTATACTTAAAGGAGATCACTATGTTGTATCTGTAGCAGGAACATTTTATTCAGAAGCCTTACAAGAAGGCGATAGCCTTATTTCAGAAGTAGACAATCCTTCAGCAGTAACAGATTGGATTATAACTAACAGTCAAATAGTAACTCCAATAGTAACTGCAAACATAGCAGATGAAGCAGTTACAGAAGGTAAATTATATATTTCAAATGCTGGAAATAACGGGGAATTTCTTTCCAAACAATCTGGTAACAACGGTGGCTTAACTTGGGCAACAGTACCAGCAGGATATAACGCACCAACAATCGGTAGTACCGCTATTGCTTCAGGTGCAACAGTTGCTTCACTTGCAGGATTAACTAGTCTAACAGCAACAGGTGCATTAACGGGTGGCTCTGTAGTTGCAGATAATTTAACCATTGATGCAAATAAAATAGAAGCTACAAACACAAACGGAAATATACAATTAGACTCAAACGGTACAGGTGTCATTGAGGTCTTAGGAAATACAAATGACGGTGCAATTACGTTAAACTGTACTGCAAACTCACACGGACAAACCATAAAATCACAACCACATTCTGCATCAGCAACCAACACAATGTTATTGCCATTAGGTGCAAATTCCACTTTAGTATCAGAAGTATCTACACAAACATTAACAAACAAAACATTAGGAACAGGCACAGCTGTTACACTTGGAAGTGATGCAACACTCGATATATATTATCGTTCAAGTACCGGAGCATTGGCACGTTTGGCAAAAGGTTCTGCTGGTGAAGCATTAAAAATAAACGCAGCTAACAACGCATTAGAATGGGGAACAGCAGGTGGCGGAGATGAAGCAACCCCAATATTACAAGCAGTTGGTTATTCAGCAGCTAACCAAAGCCCAGCAACAGAAGGCAGTTCAGCAGTATCAATTTTTGCTAAAACAATAGATTCCAACAATCAGGGATTATATGTAAGACTAAAGAAAAACGGTGGCTATCAGGATGTCCAAATTGCATAGGTGGAATGATTGAATGGCAATTACTTATCACTCAGGTAGAAGAATACAGGCAACACAAGCAGATTTTGATGGTACACCTGCTGTATCAGGTGGTTGGAAAGAAGTTGGTAGAACTACGTTAGGTAGTGAAGGAGATGCTATTACTGTTTCAAGTTTACCTGATAAGAGATATTATCAAGTTTTGGTAAGTCCATTAGACGGAACAGGTAATTCTTCTGCAACATTAAGATTAGGTTACAGTTCAGTAGATTCAGGAAACAATTATTCTTACAGATTTTGTAGAGATGGTGGTAGTGATTCAACAGCAACTTCACAACCATTGATCGCAGGACAAGTTGCTCCAAATGCAGGAAATAGTTTTGATAATTATATTATTGCAAACAAATCAAATAAAGAGAAATTAGTAATAGGTCATGGTACGAATAATGAAGGTAGTGGAGCAGGAACAGCACCTAGACGTACTGAAATTGTTGGTAAATGGGCTAATACAAGTAATCTTTTAGACACAATAAGTATTCATAATGATGATTCAGGTAATTTTGGTTCAGGCTCAGAAGTAGTCGTACTTGGCTACGATCCAGATGATACACATACTGATAACTTTTGGGAGCAATTAGCAGATGTTTCATGGTCAAGTGGATCAAGTATAGATACAGGTGTGTTCACTTCGAAGAAGTATTTGTGGATACAAGGGTATCATATAACAGGTACTATGTCAGGAGCATATAGTGGATTACAAGTAGGAAATTCAACCATTGACACAGGATCAAATTATGCAGAAAGATATTCGTTTAATGATGGAACAGATGGAACACAAACAAGTGCTTCTAATGTATTTGGAGCAGTAGGTATCGGAAGTGATGCTAACAATCGATTATCTTACTACAATATGTTTATTATTAATAATGCAAGTACTGAAAAATTAGGTATTGCTCACGCCGTTAATCAAGATACAGCAGGAGCTGGAACTGCTCCAAATAGACAAGAGGATGTTTTCAAGTGGACAAACACGAGTAACCAAATAGACAGAATACAAGTATCAAGATTAGCAGGAACAGGAGATTATACAGGTGGACAACTCAAAGTATGGGGTAGTAACTAATGGTTTGGGGAAAAACAGGTTCTAATACTTTGACAGTAGCAGGAGATACATTAACTGTTTCAGGTACATCTAGTGAATTTAATCAGATTATGTCACATATACCATTCACAACATACGGTGGTGGAAGAATAATTTTTGATAATGATTCAGGAAATAATTATGGCGACAGATATAGTCTTAATGGTGCTAGTGATAGTGTATCAACTAATCAACCTGATATATTTTTAGTAGCAGATAATACAAAATACGACCAATTTAGTATTGCATATATTTGTAATATTGATGGAAAAGAATCATTATTAATTGGATTTGGAATGAACCAAGGAGCTGTGGGAGCAGGATCAGCTCCACCAAGACGAGAAATAGTTGGTAAGTGGTATTCAACTACACAGTTTACTAGAATAGATATTACCAATGAGAATCCAACATTAGGAGATTTCTTAGTAGATTCAAACCTTACAGCATTAGGCTCTGACCTAACACCAGCAGCAGCCATACCTGGAATAGATAACGTACAGGATAATTCCTTGTTTGTAGATAAAGTAAATGCAAAAAGATATTGGTTTACACCTAACACAGTAACATTACAATCTGACTTTTCAAGCAGTACAGGTTGGACAACTAGCAGTTCATCACTTCTAAATGTAGATACATCTGCACAAGAAATTGACTTTACATTTAATGTTGATAATGGAGATATAGGAACAATGTATTATGACCTAACATCAACATCTGATACAAAGTGGTTATTACGTTCACAGATAGATATTGATACAATAGCACAAGGAAGTGATACAAGTGACAAATGGTTATTCTATGGATTAAGCAGTACAAACAATGGAGCTAATGAAACACAAGACTTTCTTGGAATGGCAATAAGAGTAGATAATACCAAGACAGAATTATTTGCAATAGAAACTGATGGTTCTGCACCAAACAATGAAAGTACAACTGTATTCACAAGAAATGCACAAGCAGAAACACTTTATGTTGAAATGAAAAGGGAATCTGCAACATCATTTACAGTTAGTTTGTATTCTGATTCAGCTTACTCAACACTATTAGAATCAAAAACAATTACTGCATCATCTGGAACAGCAACATTAAGATACCTTAAACTATCAGGATTACAAGGATTTTCAGATTCACAAATAGTTGGTTCTATACCAAACATGACATTCTATAATAGTGCAACAACACTTGCCACTTGGACATGGGATAAACTAACATATCAAACTGATTTCTCAAGTGATACAGATTGGGTTATGACCAATAAAATGTCAGTAACAGGTGGCAATATGTATGCTAATGGTGTAAATGCAAATGAACAATATTATGCATATTATGATTTAGGTCTATTGAGTGATACCAAATGGTATGTGGAAATTGATTTTAAATATACAAATTCAGGTGGTGGCGAAGCGATGATAGTCGGTTTATCATCTGGAACTTCATTAATTTGGCAAAATGGTGGAGCTGATGCAGTTGCGATAAATTGTTCTGGAACAGGTAGTATTGGTGGTCGTGTAAGATATAATACTACTGATGATCATTTTTCAAGTGGTGGAACTATACCAACTGACGGTACATGGAAATATTTGGTATTTGAAAGATATGATGTTAATACTATGAAACTTCATGTTTATTCAAGTGCTTCTGATAGAACAAATAAAACTAATGGTACTACATATACAGGAAGTATAGATCAATCAAATGGAGATGGTACTGACATAACAAGTCTTAGATATTTACAGATAGGTGGGTGGTATGTTGCAAATCATTCAGGTAGAGTAATTTATGCATATTGGGATAATATCAAAGTATATGATGGGGTTAATTGGTAATGAGCCAAGAATACTATGACCATTTGAACGCAGGGGAAAAATATACCTGTGACAAATGTCAAACAGCAACACTAGGAGCTCACGAATATGACCAATATATCAAATTCCAATATCATTACTGTGAACCATGCTGGAATTATATGCATTTAAAAAAGGGTACTTGTGGCCAATGTGGCAGCACTATGACTAACAGAAGCGAACAACCTAGTATATTTATATCCTGTGGATGTGGAAATAAGGTAGAGTTAAAATGGTAGAATGGTTAGCAGGAAATAGACTTAGAGGTACAAGTACGGAACGTACAGCAGGTACTCCAGCAGTTCCACAAGGAGAACCAGAGGTATCTGGTGTTGGTGGATGGAAGGAACTAGGTAGAAGTACAGCAAGTGGTGGAGAAACTAGTTTATCAGTTTCAAGTTTATCTGATAAACAATACTATCAAGTAATAACTACTGATCATGGTATATCTGGAGCTCCTGCAAGACTTTGGAGATTTAATAATGATTCAGGTTCTAATTATTCTAGGAGAGTTTCATACGATGGTTCAGATGGCACATCTGTAAGTCAAACTTCACATAATGAACTTTCAATTAACAATACTAGTCAAAACCTATCAATACATCATATTGCTAATTTATCAAATAAAGAAAAATTACAGATTACACATGGTGTTGGTGGTAATTCTTCTGCCGCATCAGTTGCTCCAGATAGAGTTGATTTTGTAGGAAAATGGGCAAACACATCTGATGCAATAAATAGAATTGATTATATCGCAAACTCTGGATCTTTCTCAAGTGGAGATGAATTGATAGTTTTAGGTTGGGATCCTGCTGACACTCATACTACAAATTTTTGGGAAGAATTGGCTAGTGTTACAGCAAGTGGTTCATCAGCTAATTTATCAAGTGGCACAATAACTGCAAAAAAATACTTGTGGATTCAAGCTGAATATAGTAAAAGTTCAAACGGAACACTATCTACTACATTCAATAATGACACAGGTTCTAATTACTCATTTAGAAAATCTACAAATGGTGGTGCAGATGGAACATTTACAGGTCAGGCAAGTATAGCAGAAGGGTACTCTCAAAGTCAAATTGCATTTCTAAATATATTCATAATTAATAATGCATCTAATGAAAAATTAGTAATTGCTAATACAGTTCTTGCAGATGGAACAGGTGCAGGAACAGCACCCACTAGAATTGAATATGTTGGAAAATGGGCAAATACTTCAAATCAGATAACAGAAATTGATTTGGATTCATCAGGTGGTAATTTTGATAGTCATTCTATGATTAAGGTATGGGGTTCTGACTAATGGCTTGGGGTAAGTCAGCTTCAACTACATTGGGAAGTGCAGGAGATAATATTGATAGTGGAACAATAACTGCAAATAAATTTAATCAAATTTTATCCCATGAGATAGCTTCTGGAAATACTACTGCTCAATTTACTTTCAATGGTTCAACAGGAAATGAATATGCTAATAGATGGTCTAACAACGGTGGATCTGAAAATGTATATGGTACACAATCATCATTTGATGGTTATTTATCATCAAGTACAGCTTTTGATATATTTAATTTGATTTTTAATTCTTCGATTGTAGGAGAAGAAAAATTATCTATGATGTTCACAATAGATTCAGGTGGATCAGGAGCAGGTAATGCTCCACAAAGAGCAGAATTAGTATCAAAATATGTTCCATCATCATTAAGTACAACTATTACTAAAATTGAATGTGATAATACAGGTTCAGGTTCATTTGATACAAATTCAAACCTTACTGTATTAGGTTCTGATTATACAACATCTAGAACACCAGCAGTTCCAGCCATACCTTCATTATTGCCAAATTTACCAAGTGGTAGTGTTGGTGGTTGGGTAGAACTTGGAAGAACATCTAATGCCTCATTACCTGATGTTACAGGTTTAGCAGATAAACAATATCTTATGTTTTTGAATTTTCAGGAGTCTAATAATTCAAGACCTGCACCTGCAATAAGAGTTAATGGCGATTCAGGTAGTAATTATGCTAGGAGAGGTAGTGCAAACGGACTATCAGATTATACTAATGTCAATCAATCACAAATAATGTTTGGTGGTCAACCTGAAGGAGATACAACTACAGTTCCTTATTTTACAGTTGGATATATTGCAAATAAATCTGATAAAGAAAAATTGGCTATATGTAATAATGTATTGTCTTATCAATTAGGAGCAGGTGGTTCTGATCCTCTTGAACGCAGAGAAACTGTATTTAAATGGGCTAACACATCAGATCCAATAGATCAATTAACTATAACAAATTTTCTAAGTGGCAGTTTTAACACTAATGGGGAATTAATTGTACTTGGGTGGGATCCAACAGATACACATACTACTAATTTCTGGGAAGAATTGGCAGATACAACTTTCTCAAGTTCAGGTGTATCAGCTCAAACATTCACAGCGAAAAAATATCTTTGGTTGCAATTTTGGTTTACTAGTGATGCTTCTGGAAATGGACAGTATTTTCAATTAGGCGATACAGGTGGAATAGATACAGGCTCTACATACGCTAGAAGATTTAGTATAAACGGTGGATCAGATTCAACATCAGCAAGTCAGAGTAAAATATACTTTGCTCCACAAACAGGAGCAGTAACACATTTTGTAAATATGTTTATGGTTAACAATGCATCAAATGAAAAATTAGTAATAATTAACGCTACAACTAATAATGGTTCAGGAGCAGGTAATGCTCCACAAAGAAGGGAAACTGTAGGTAAATGGGTAGAAACAACAAACCAATGTGACAGAATAACAATAGCTACAGATGCAGGAACTTTTACAGGTGGTCAACTAAAGGTATGGGGTTCTGACTAATGGCTTGGATTAAAGCAGGTAGTACAACATTGGGAAGTGCAGGAGATAGTATTTCATTATCAGGATTATCAGGTAAATTTTTACAAATTCCTTTACACATTATTGATTCAAGTAATATTCAACCTGCCTTAAGAGTTAATTCTGATACTGGATCTAATTATGCCGACAGGGTTTCTGTTAATGGTGGAGCAGATATTACACATAATTTATCATACATGGTTATAGATGGTGGAGATGATAATGATTGTTTCGGCATAAATTATTTAATAAATATTGCAACAGAAGAAAAATTACAAATCGGATTTTCAGTTGACCAAAGTACAACAGGATCTGGAACTGCACCTGTTAGGAGAGAGATTGTTGGTAAATGGGTTAATACATCAAATGCAATAACCTCTGCTGAAGTATATAACGCCAACATAGGAGATTTCGATACAGGTTCAAATACCACAGTATTAAGTAGTGACGGTGTAGAATCATTAGGTGTTCAAGACGGTGCAATATATTACGAAACTGATACTAACAAAGAATACGTCTTATACAATAATACTTGGACAGAGTTGTGACCCTAAATGAGTGTAACTCAGACTAGGTTATTTGACCCAGTAGTCTTTGACGATAACGTATTTGATACAGCAACAAACTATGTAGTAACATTAGAAGAAACCAGACAGTTATTTGATGAAGCAGTATTTGACAGTGCAGTATTTGACACAGGCAGGGGTGGAGTAGTAGATGTTACGGATTCAGTAATAAACCAATTTTCAGGATTAGCATACTTGACTGAAAATGTACCTGTAGGTCAAACAATAACCAGAGTATTGGCCAGTCTTAGAAGCATGACAGAATCCTCTACAATTAACCTTACAGACAGTGTATTAGGGGTATTCGGAGCAATAAGAAACGCAACAGAGTCAATATCAATATCTGCATCAGTAAATTACATTACACCTACTGTGGTCAGAAGACTATTTGACAAGGGCCGATTATTTGACTTTAACATATTTGACAATGCTGTATTTGATACAAATGTCAAATCCAATGAGATTACAGACAGTGTGGCTAGAAGTGATATTAACAAAGAAACCATTACAGAGCCATCAATTACCCTATCTGATAACGTATCACGAATAATGGGAGCAGTTAGGAGTGCAACTGAAAGTATAAGCTTGTCTGATTCTGTAAGCAGATTTACTCAAGTATTTAGAAACATATCTCAAAATGTGGCCATTACAGCCAATGTATCTGTATTAACACAGGCATTTAGAAGTGTATCTGAAAGTATTAGCCTTACAGACTTGGTAACAGGTGGAAGAGCATCATTTAAGAGCATATCTGAATCTACAATCATCAGTGACGTTGTAGTAGGTGGTAAATTAGTATTAATCCCATTCAGAGGTACTGTTTATATACTCAAAGAATTAAGAAATACGCCTGCAATATTGGATATAACTAGAGGAACTAGACAAATACTCAAACAATTACGCGATACTGTGTCAATATAATATTTATATGATATAAAGAGAAATAGATTATATGGTAGCAGGAAAAGTCCATCTTGGAGATACTCACACAGATTTCCAATTATTAGTACAGAAAACACAAGTAGATGGCACGAATGTAGCTGTAGATTTGGCAGCAACATCAGCAAGACAAATGATATTTACAGACCCAGACGGTAACGAAACAACGGTCACAGCAACTATACTAAATGCTCCAGGTACGGATGGATTAGTACGCTATATTAACAATGCAGGTGCATTAGTCATAAACTCTATTGGATTATGGTCATACAGGGCCAAAGTAACAATGTCAGTAGGTGGAGTGTTTCAAAGCAACGAAAGTACGTTTGAGGTAATAGGATAATGGCTACAGGTAAAAAAAGATGGAATAAATTAACAGATGAACAAAAGAAAAACACATATTCATCATATACAGGTGTAGCACCAGAACACGTTGATTTAACTGGTATGGATTACAATGACTTACCTAAAGATGTTAAGAAAGGTGTAAAACAATCACAACTAAAGGCCAAATTACTTAAAATGAAGTTGGCAGCAGCAAAGAAAAACAATCACCCATATTTTGATGGGCCAGTAACTAAACGTAAAGCAGATAAAGCAGTTAAAGACGTTTATAATAAAACTTCCACTAAAAATGAAATTCCACAAAAAATTAGAGAATTAGAAGGTACAAATGAGGTAGGGGATAAAAGAATACCACGACAAAAAGTAGATCAAGCAACACATACACCAAATTCATTAAGGTCATTTACGAAAGAGAACGCTAAAAAATATGCCATATCTATTGCCAAAAGCAAAGTAAACAAACTAAAAAAGAAATATGTAGATCCTAACCCACAGGCAGAAACACCTGAAGAGATTATGCAAAGTGCAGAGTCAGCAGGCAGAGAGCCATCATACATCGCACAGGAGCATGGCCACAGAATATCATTCAGAGCTCATTCAGCAGGCAACTATAAAACTGCAAGCCTAAACGAACAGTCTGGAAAGTATGCAAAGTATTGGCTACTTAACGCCAAGGATACCAACGGTAACGGATGGGGTATTGCAGCACATACAGCCAAAGACAACATGAAGAAATTTATCGGCAGGCCATTGGTAGTTACAGCAAGTTCCTGGCATGGAGCTAGCGAATACGGAGACCAGTACGAACACCCATACTTGCCAACTAACGATATAACAGCTATTCTAGACCATCAGGAAAAATTCAGAGTAGGAAGCATTGTAGATGTAGTTGAGGACAGTCATGGAGACTGGTACGCAAATGTAGAGATGCTTCCAAAGTTTGCAAACAGCAGACTACCACCTTTCTGTTCTCCAGCAATTTATCAGTTGGATGCATCTGAAGCAGAGGGTCAGATAAGCAAGTGGGAAGCATTACACCTTGCAGCACTTACGGAAAACCCAGCATACGGTGCAAGAATTGCATTACTCAAGGGTACTTGCGTGGGCACAGGAAGCGAATGTAAGGTACAGTTCAAGTCAGCCAAACAGTTAGTTGCAGAATCACCTTGCCATGATAACTATGAAATGATAGGAACTAAATCAAAAGATGGAAGAAAAGTACCTAACTGTGTACCATCAAAACAAGCCAAAACAGTATGCCCAAAAAAAAAGCAAAAAATCTCTAGATTAAAACAAAGACTAGCTTATGAAGGTGGTAGTAATTATGATAGGCAAATAACTGATCTAAGTAAGAACTTTGAGTCTCAAAGAAATGAGATAACAAAAAGAAGACCTGATAATTTAGTTCCAAGACAACCAAAAAATGCTTTTGGTCATGTTTGTACCAATGAAGCTACTTGTGGTGCAACATCAGGGTTTTTAGGTGTTAAATTAATGAGTGAACATGGATTAAATCATAAACAAGTAAAAGTAGAAGGTGGTATGTATACTGGCCCAGGTGGAGAATTTGCTTCTGGTGTGTTTAGGGATAATGATGAAACCCCAACAGTAGGTCATGAATGGATTAGATTAGATGACGGTACTATAATTGATGGATCAGTAGGACAATTTATGGATCAAAAAAATAAAATAAATCAGAAACAAAGACTTAGAGTTATTCCACCAAACGCACCATTACAAAAATATTACAAAGGACATTATTCTAGAAACCCAATGATGCTAAAAAGAGAGTGGTATGATAAGAATGACCCACTTAAAAAAGGTATTGAGAAATACGAAAGAATGATGAGAAAAGGAAAAGAAGACCCAACTGAAAAAGTAATAAGAGAAGTAAAAGACCCTGAAAAGAAAAAAGACTTGCTAAACAGACTTGATAAAAAGCCTAACGAGTATGGCCCAAAGAACTATGGTGCAACCAAGCCAAAAAACTTTGGTAAAAAAATAGGCAAGCTAAAACAAAGACTAGCTGGAGATAATTGGAGTGCAGTTGAAGATGATGATTTCTTTACCAAGCCATACAAAGCTCCACCAATAGAATATAGTAAAGAGTATGGATTTAGTGCTATGGATCATATATCTAATCTGCATGACGAAGCATCATACAACGCAGGTCAAAATGCCATGAAAAAATTTGAAGGGTTATCACATCCTCTTTCCAAAAAATTTGCATTTGAAGCTATGGATAATCATCTATATAATTCTAGTTTAATGATACAAAATAATTATCCTGACATAGAAGATATTGTAGGAAACAATGACAAAGATTCATTATATAATATATTAGAAGGTCACAGTGCTGATACATTAGAACACGCTAATTATAGAATAGAAGATAAGTTTGGATTTGGTGAAGAATCACCTCAACCACAAAATGAAGGAGAAGAATTAGGAAGAGCATTATTTGAACCATTTGAAAGAATGAAAGATGAAGAGTATGCTCAAATACCAGATAGAAAAGGAGATATGTTAAAGACAAAAGACATCATAAATGAATACACAAATGATGTATCAGGTGGAATAATGAAATCTTTTGGTAAATATACCAAACATCCTTTACAGGCCAAACTAAAAGCAAGACTTGCAGTAACAGCATCTAAAAAAATACCAACATCAAAAGTAGAGGGATTTGCACCATTACCAAACAAACGTGGTGATGTAAGTGAATTTGCCAAATCATTAAGAACAAAAAAAAGAGATATTTATGAAGAACTTGGACATGAAAAAGGTAAAACAGTTCCATATAATATAGTTAAACGACCAAACAGATATACACATAAAGAAGAATATGAAAAAGGTAAAAAACAATTCGTAGATCATATTCATGCAAGAAATAATAGACCTCAAGAAACAATGAATTATATGAAAAAACATGGAATCCATGAAGAGTTTGAAGAAAATAGAAAACAATTATCTGTGGCTGAAAGAAGAGAAAAAGGTATTGGTACTGGGTTTGATCATCCAAACATAGCAGGGTATACAGCAGAGAACGCAGTAAGATGGTCAAAGTTAAAAACAAGACTTGCAAATCTTGGAGAACAGAACATGACCTATCAGGACTCTAAAAAGGTAAAGATACACAAGAAAAAGAATATGGAGAAACATGACAAATCCTGACCATGACTGTCCTCAGTGCAGAAAAAGAAAGAAAGAACAAGAACAGTTAGAAAACGATTAAATTAACAGTAATACTCAAGTATTATTTATATTTTTTTACTTTATATACAAGTAATACTATATAAAGTCAATGACAAGTTCAACGAAATGGAATGTCACGAACGCAAAGACAATTTTTGCCAAACTAACAAAAATCGCTAACGAGCAACTAGATGTTGCAGCCGAGCCAGCAGACGACTCTATGTCAGCAGGCCCTCAAGAGGTAGTAGATGCTTTGGAAGTAATTGTTCAACAACTAGAAGAAGTACAGGAAGCAATTCCTGCTGAATCTTCTATGGAAGAAGAACAAGTAGAACCAGAGCAAATCGAAGCACCTGTTGAAGTACCTGAAGAACCAGAGGTAGTCGGTAAGCTCAAATCTCAAGTTGCAGCCCTAACTTCACAGTTAGACAGCATCAACAAAGAGAAAATCGCTAGTGAATACGCAGAATTGTTTGATGAACCAAGAGTTCAACAAGCAAAATATGATGAAGTAATTTCATCTAAAAAAGATTCTGCCTATTGGTCAGCACAAATTGAAGCAATCGGACAATTCAAACAAGAAACAGGAGTATCATCTTACAAACCAGCACAAAGCACAAGTTCATGGGTTCAACCAAGAACAAAAGTAGCCAAAGCTGTTAGTGAGATGAGGAGTTTGTAATAATGGCTTTTGGAACAACATCCGCAGGCACTATCACAAAAGAACAAACACTCTTAAGTATCAGACGACTCCCAGTCGCAGCAGCAACAACAGTAACCAAAGGTAACGTTCTAGAAATAGATGCTAATGGTAATGCTATTGTTGCATTAGTTGCACAAACAGCAAAAGTCAATCATTTTGTAGCCCTTGAGACAGTAGCAAACGCAGGTGGTGCAGGTGCTTTAACAGTACCAGTAGCAGTTGCAGGTCACTTTGTAACAGTAGTTGCAGGTGGAGCTATTAAACCAGGTGCAAATGTGGTTGCAGGTACAGCAGGACTAGCAGGTAAAGTAATTACTATGGCTGGTGGAAATGCTGCCGACCAAATTGTTGGAATTTACTGGGGAAAAGAAGGTGGAACTATCGCAAAAGCAGCAGGAGCTCCTTATTTGGAATCCTTTACTGATGAAGCAGATTTCCCACCAGTCGCATGCGCAGCAAACGATGTTATTGAGGTACAGTTGGTAGATTAATATGACTAAAATATTTAATACCAAAAAAGCAGATTATAATGGGATGCAACTATGGTTGAATCCTGTTGATAAAACTGTCTATGCCACTGAAGGAGCACCAACACATTCATTTGCAGAAGCAGGTGGATATGCTATCTATGACTTCAACAAACACTTCACAAACCAAAAACTTGCCAAAGATGACTTTGGTAATGGTGCATACTCACATGATGCATTTGTAGACTCTGAATTTAAGAGTCTTGCAGAAGATTATGTAAGCGATGTAAAAGCAGGTGGAAGACAAAGACAAGCAGCCCTCAGAAGTAACACAAATGCAGCAGTAGATATTGTCAATGTATGGGAAACCGTATTAGGTAAGCAAGACAGAACTTATGCAGGTAAAAACCTCGCAAAAGAAATTGCTGTACCAAATCTGTTAATCTCTATTGACACAGCAACCAAATTCTCTGGAATGACACAACTCGATGAAGGCCAATTAGGTCAACTCAAAGAATTGACATACACCAGAAGTAATTTCGAAGCAAACAAGTATGGTCTTAAATTCGTGATTCACGAAGAAGCAAGACTAAAGAACGTACATAACGTTCTTCAAGACTCAATCCAAGTTGCAAGCAACAAGGTAGAGCAAAGACAAAGCTTTGACGTTATCAGTTTGGCCGATGCAAGTCTAACTGCAAAAGCAGCAGCAGGAGCATGGGATACTTTCGTAGCAGCAACCGATCGTTCAACTGCAAACCCACTATTAGACCTCGGAGTAGCACAACTACTTATCGAAGGATCTGGAGTAGGTGGCAGAATGAGTCGTGTCGGCATGCACCCAATCGACTTTGCAAAATACATGGGTAACACCTTCATAAGAGGAGTTGCATCAACTAAACCTTCCGAGGTTTCATTTGAACCAGGTACTAGAGAATTACCAGGCTTCCCAGGAGCAGGATTAGTTCTTGACAATGCAATTAGACAAGGTGATGTTTATTGTGTAGATACTGAGAAAGAACCAACAATAGCAAACTTCCAAGGCCCACAAAGAATAGGTTCAGCACATGACGAAGAGACAGGAGACGATAAATACTTTATCATCGACTATCACCTCGCAGCAATCATTCAAAGTGAGACAGGAAGACAGCTAACAGGTTGTTCAACCCCAACAAACTGGACTTAGGATAGTCCATAACTCAAATTAAAAATCCTTTTTTTCTTTATTTTAAACAATAGGCTTATATCTTACCACATTTATGATTAGGTTACAATGAAAAATCAACTATTAGCATTGATGTCCTTGTTACTTATAGGAACATTCAGTGTGACATACGCAGAAACAGCAACAGTTGAAGTACCGTTCGACAGTCACGGACAAAGTTGTTCATTTGACGAACTTGCAGTAGAATATCACTGTGTTTGGCAGGGAATGATACCAGAGCCTACATTTGAAAGTATGCAAGAGATTAGAGATTTAATCTCAGCAGAACGTTATCAACAAGAAATTGATAGACTCAATGAGGAAGCTTTGGCAGCCATAGCAGAGGAAAAAGCAAAACTTACACCTAACGAGTTAGTAATCCTAGAAATAGAAAACAAACTTGCAAGAGGTATTGCAACTGCAACAGATTCAGTTTACATGAATTTGCTCAAAGAACTTGACACTTGCCAACAAGGAATGGATCGCCAAACAGCACCATTCCAAAATGCAAGAGAGTTTGAAATATCAGAGTTCAACTTGTGGTCAGTCAACAATGTAAAGTATGACGGAAAACTTGGTGAAATTGTAATGGCAATAGAGGAATGTCGAGCTCAACACAAACTATTACAAGTAGTTGGAGAAGGATATTCCAATATGCCTACAGGTGAAGCTGACTATCAGTTCAGTCTACTTGTAGAATACGAGGGTATTCAAGCAGTTCCATTTGAGGAATATACTGCAACATCAAAAGCAGTAGATATGTCAGCAATCTGTGACTCAAACGCTTTCCCTGATACACACAAGGCACAGCATGGTTGCCTAGTGTTGTATGACGGAAAAACGCTAGAACAAATCCAAGCAGAAAATGATGCTAGATTTGGAGCAGATGGCAAGATACATTATCAAAGTGCATTGTTAGGAAAGTACCACGACTACTTGAACAACAACTTTAGATACGCAACTGTTGAAGACAAAGCATTTGAAGAAGCATTAGCACAGCCAATCGCACAAGAAATGATTGAGGAAAACGCTTTTGTTCAAAATTCAATGCGAAACGAATAGGGAAAATCCCTTTTCTTTTTTTATTTATATACGAGTAATATCATAGTAATACTAATGGCTAAGAAAAAGTTAGCATCAAACGACTATTGGGCTCAACACATAATTCGTGCTCAACAAGGTGGCAAAGACTATATCTTTGCACTTGTCAGAAGAAAATACTCTGATGATGATATAGAACCTGTAGGCCCAGGGGAATACTTAGGATTGGATCAAAAGAAAAGTTATCCTAAGATTACAGACAATGACCCTGACAGTGAAACATTTGGTAAAAGAATAGACAATCCAAATGCAGAACCTACTGGAATAAAAATCATCTATAAAGACGAGTTTACACCAGAAAACATTAAAAAATACAAAACAATGGTAGGGATTAATGATTTTGGTGAAACAGCATATCTTTATAAATTCAAACAGATTACAATACAAGCTGACAAAGTCAACGAGTTTTGGTCTACCACACAGGATGATGCATACAACAAATACATATTAAAAGAGCAGGTGATAACTATTGAAGAGAATAAGTCTGACACTAGACGAAGAGTCTCTAAAAAAGCTGGATAAATGGGTTAAAGACTTTGAACTTGATTTCCGAGGAAATCGTTCAGGGTATATAAACTCATTAATTCAGAAACACACACCTGAAACGCCTGAATAAGGCTAAAACCTTTTTATTTTATATCAACAGTTAATAAGTATGGCAGTAGCTACAGCAGCAACAATTCAGGCTCATCTATTAGGTGCTACATACCCTGAAGGCACATTAGGATCTAACAATATATTTGATTACGAGCAGTACACTACAAGAAGACGATACCCATCTTGTGAGGTCATTACTACTCAGCCTGAAAGTACGGTAGAGACCAAAAGGTCTACAGATACGACTGTTGGATTTGAGATTAACTATTACGATAAAAATTTAGGCCTTAGAACAGATGACGTAAGCACGCAAAGAGAAGTAGAGAATGTCATCAGGGCTAGAATGGAAACGATGGTGTTACAAGACTATAAGGTAGTATTTGAGTCAAAGTCATGGAGCAGACAGTCAGTACAGAGAGACGGAAGCCATCCAGCATACTTGGTATCCACATTAAAGATTACAGTAAAACAGGTAAACGTAACAGAAATGCCAGTAGACGGTGTTTTAAAATTTAAGCATAGTGGAAGTTCAGTAGACAATAATCCTAACGCAGACTATACATACACCAACGTATTTGACGTTGACTTGCAATCTGGATACAGGGATATTGAGGAAGGATATACAGGAAGCAACATACCAAAGCACTTTGCAGGCCACATACAAGGCAGGTTTATCTGCAATATCATGGTCAAGAACGCAGACCTTGGTGCAACAGGAGACAAGCTAAACAAGATGCCATTGTTAAGAACTAATGGAGAAAAACCTGAGATTAAATTTGTTTATACCAATAAAACAGCAGACGAGGTAGCAATTACAAACACATTCACAGCAGAGCCAGAATCAGTACAGATGCTATATAAAACGACTGATGGTGTGGTATTCAGGCTTATCGCTAAGTTAATATCTGATAATATTATAACATAATCGTAGAAAGGCTAGATCCTAATTGAGAGATTAGGCGAGGTGTGTTACTTTGTATAACCTTCATTGATGCCTTTCTGTAATCTTTTTATATCAATAACGCACTTTATATATCATGGGTAATTTTGATACTGGCAAGGAAGTCAACTCCAAGAAATTTCAAGTGTTTATTGGCAGTACGTCTAATGAATGGAAATTAATACAAAATGCAAGAGTTACAGTATCACATCCTATTTTTAGAGAGCCAACTACCAGTGGTGGAGTGGTTACTTTTACAGGTGCTCCAGATAACAGCATATCAGGCACATTACTATTTACTTATGACGAATGGACAACTGCTAATACATCAGGTGTTACAAACGTAGCAGGATTAAAAGCATTACTTACTCCAGATGCATCAGGAGAAGTTTTACCTAAAACATGGTTGATTAAATTCACATCTATGGATGCATCAGCAAGCAATACAACATTAACTTTTGCTAATTGTAAATTAACAGTGGCAGACATTTCCAAGTCAGTTGAGGGAGCTGTCAAGGTTGACATATCCGTAGTTTGCCCAAGTGACCCAAGTTAGTGGTGAAATTGAATGAGTTTAGACTTAACCAAGCAAAGGTTACAATCTGCTAAATATAGGATTGATACCCACATAGACCAAAACATAGTGTTATGGGCCACAGAAACAGTATTATTGCCAGGTCAAACTGACATAGCAAATAACATATCACAGAGAGCAGCCGATGCATTGTCATTGGAAAAATCAGGATATATGAAAGTAGACTTGGTATGGGATTTCAGAAACGAAGAGGGTGCACCTATACACTTCTTCTTGGAGTATGGTACAAGGCCACACGAAATAAGAGCAAAGGGTAGAGAGCATGGTGGAGCTGATGCTTTGCATTGGACAGACACAACAAGTGGAGAAAGCAGATATGCCAAAGTAGTACAGCACCCTGGAACACAGTCCAGAGAACTTATAGCTCAGATCAAGGAAGAAAGAACACCTGATCTAAGACAAAGAATAATAGATGAGACACAAAAATTTATGGAGATTAATTCAATATGAGTTCAGACAGTGGTGAAGCACTTCACATTCCAATAGAAATTAAGACAGAGGATTTAGAAGAGATACGAGAACTGTTAAATCAGTTAGATAACGCACAGGGAGACATTAGGTCAATCACTCCAAGAAGAGGTAGGGGTACAGGAGACATGTCTAGCAGAAGTGCATTTGCAAGTCCAGACGAAATAGGAAGTGGAATATTTGGTGGAATGACAGGAGAAGCATTACCGTCAAAAGGCAGAGACAGAACATCCAAATCTCCATTCCAAAGAGAGAACGAGTTTTCCAAATTAAGAGACAGAGTTGATCAACAGGAGCAAAGAATTACTGCTGGTCAACAAGTACAGCAAGGTTTAGGTACTTTAACTCAAGGACTTGATTATGCAAGAACAATTAGTGATCTTTCAGCAACAGATACTGCAGTAAATTTGGGTAGAATGGCTAGTAGAGCAGTTTTACCATTAGCCATTTTAACAACAATAACTGGAATAGTACAACAATTTCTTGATTTCGCTTTTTCCCCTGGTGGGCCATTTGATGTTAGATTCAAACGTGTATTAAAAACAGAAATAGCCAGTACAATGAGTAGGGAAGAAAAAGCACAAATAGCACAAGGTATAAAGATAGTTAGGATGACAAGTTATGCTGGCTACAGAGGTGTAGCATCTTCAGTAAATGGAGAAGGTGCAAAAAGTGGTATTCCAGTATATGACATAAACTTAGAGTTAGGAGCTAAAGGACAATGAGCAGTAAGATATGGCGTGATTCTAATTCCGTACCATCTAGCGATATAATTCACTTTAACGGTGGAACTTTGCCTGATGCCACAGGAAACATAGCACAATCTGACATAACACTTACTTCAGCAGTATCTATCAATACCAAACCAAAAGGCAAATTAGACGAATTACAAGATACAGGATTTTCATCATTGACATTTGCCATAACAGGATTCATAACAAACGCTTCAACTTCAGCAATTCCAGCATTAATTAAAACATGGTTATTGGAAGACAAGACTACTGCTTCATATCCTTTTGGAAGATTTGGTATAGTATTAGAGGACTTTCCATCATACAACATACATCCAAATGCAAACAGAGGATGTATGGTTACGGATTGGACTTGGGTAAGAGAGGGTCAAACCAAAAACAAGGCTGGATTTGTCGCAACAGTAAAATTCAATTCCAATATAACAGGACTTAACTCAAGTGGATCTTTTGTATGGACAGGAGCATAGTAAATGGGATCTAGATGGAGTTATGTTGTTGACCATTATGATAAATCAAATTCATGGGCTCAACAAAATTTAGGAAGCAATAACGGTGGAGCAGTTGAATCATTACCATTGTTTACAGATGTAAGTGGTGGAGAAATAAATACTGCAATAATTGAAATAACTGCAAACAAAGGACATTACATAAGACCTGCAAGATCTGGAGAATCTGGGTTTCCTACAAAAATAGACCATAATGACAGAATAAGAATTACAATGGCAGACGGTGTAACAGTAGGGGGATATAACCAGGTATTTGAGGTTGTAAAAAAAATACCAATTAAAACTAAAGACGGTGGAACTAAACTAAGAATAGAATGTCAGGGAATAGAAAGACATTTACAAAAAGTACAGTATATCAAACGATTTATTTTCTCAACGCCTAAACAAGCATTAATTGACTTGGTTGCATATTATCAAGATAACAGAACAACATCCATGCCATCGCTAACAATAGGAACTAATGAGTTGCCAGATTCAGGTGTTTATAATTTTGACTGGGGTGTAAACGAGGATACAATATACAACAGAATTATGGAATTAGTAGACTTGATGGGAGATGCCAGTGGAACAGGTGGTGTTTTGGATTTCTTTGATTTCAGATTTACATACTCAGGTGCAAATGTAACAAACTTGGTTATCAATGTATTTTCATCAGGCTCTCCTAGTTCTGGGTCAGAAAAAACTATAGATGCTGATACTGTAAATACAGGAGACGAAGCAGGGGGGATAGATGAAGCCGAGGGCACATTAATTGCAGCATGGGGTTCTAACGATGCAGGAAGCTTGCCTATAGATTATTCCAGATTTAAAGCTAGACAAATGCTCTTACCCTCAAACGGAACATCATTTTATCCACAACATCAATCAGGAACATATCCAGCCAATTCCATAGTGCAAAAAACAGGTGTAACATACACAACAGCTTCAAGTACAAATGCTGTGCCACCAGCTAGTCCTTGGACTGTCTTGACTACAGTTTTAAGTTATGGTGGAAGTGCAACATCAGGTTCAGGAATACAATATTCTCCTTGGACTTCAGGTAAAGCAACACTATGGAAAAACAGTAATGCCAATCCTAGAAGTACAGGTTCGGCATTTGGGCCAGCTATGTTTGACGGTAATTTAGTAATAAACGATGACCAAACGTTTAGAACATGGGTAGATATAGAAACAACAGGTGGAGCTCCAAGTACGGATTGGACTTATGGTAATTCATCAAGTGGATATTATGACGGATTTAGAGTATTAGTTAACGGTACAGGAAGTGGCCCATTTGCAGGAACAGATTCGAATGATATTGCGTATTCTTTTAACATAGCAGAATGGAGTAGTGTAGATAATGCATTTAGAGTAAAATATGCTCCATACGGTAATGTCAGTCTAGACAGCATGCAAGTGGCAATTTTTGATTCAGGTAAGATTAAGGTATGGGATAATCCAACAACAGGTCAATGGACTGATATAACAGCATTAGACAATGGCTCAGACTGTTTCCATCCATACGATTCTATAGGCCAGACTACAAGTGTTCATATTGACCAAGACACAGGTAATGAATATGTAGGTGCAAACAACGGTTCGGGTATCAAGGCTGTATACAGTTGGACACCAGCAATAACATGGCTTGAAAATACATTTAATGGTAGAACCTCAGCAGGATATTACAAGTCAGGAGCATGGCTAGGAGTTAGATGGCCTTTCCCAAGATATGATTATGGTATAAGTGGTATGAACGTAGGTGACATATATGGTGGTGGTATTCAAGGTACAGCAGTAAAAGAGCCAAGTGCTATAGATGCACAAAATATGCATTTGACACACAATGGTTATAGAGGATTTAATACGGATAGTTCAGATTCATTGGAATCAGAAGATTACGGTCAGTTGTCAAGCATTGACTTTTTTATGAAATTAATTTTTAGTGAAACAACAGGTGCTCAAGCACAATTACCAAAAGGTAACTTTAGAATGAGGGCTTGGTTGTTTGACAAATCTGACCATGTTGTTTTCCAAGACTTTGTAATTCAATTCAATAATAACTATGAATCTATTTCATTACCTTTAGACGGATTTCAAATTTACAGAGGTAGAAGACCTAGATATGACTTGTCTATCGTACCACTAAATGACATAATTCCACCAAACGGACTTGCTGCTGCTGAGACATTTGAATGGCAACACGTTGTTGCATTTTGTGTTGGCACGTTGGAATCGTATGACGAATTTGGTAGATACCAAGCTGGCTTAGGTTCTTTTGGTGCTGGAGAGGGTGCAATATTTGGCAGAAAGATAGAATTATGGATGGATGGATTAAGATTTACCAAACCGTTATTATCAGTAAGCGATGCTATTACTGATGCTAGTGGAGATTTAGTAAAAACACCAGAATTTTTACAATTACCTGAAATATTTAATTATGACCAATTAGAAAATATATTGAAGTCTGAATTGCAAAAATTAAAATTTAAAAAAACAGAATATGATTTACAAACAGAAATTAGAACAGACATACCATTTGGGTCATTCTTCTTTTTTACTGATGATGAAATTGTAGATGAAGTAGACACATTAGACAATCAAGTAAAATTGGTAAACAAGGGAACAGAGTATTCCATAACAAAGCCTATAGACGGTAAAGGTGGAGCATTAAGAAGAATAAGAGGAGCAAGAAGATTTGTCTAACGGTAAAGCAGTAACTAAAAAATCACTTGTAGATGAGGTTATAAAACTCAAACGTGAGAATGTAAAATCTTACGGTCAACAGAGACAAAGAGTAAGTTCAGGTGCTTACATAGGAACATCTGGACAAAAAGGTGGAAGTGATAGTAATGACATTAGTACAGCTTATTTGAAAACTGCTGGTGACACCATGATAGGCCCATTGGCATTTTATCCAAAAACACAAACTATAGCATCAGGAGTAATAGATGTTGCAGAATCAACAGGAGCTTATTCTAGTAGAGTGTATATTATAGGTCAAAGTAGTGCAGCAGATAATTTAGAGGTAATATTAGGATCATCACACGCAGGACAAATTTTATTTTTTCAACCTATAGTCGCTGCTATCACATTACAAAGTTATTTAAAAACAGCAACAGCCTGGTCTTCTGGTACATCATATAATGTAGGAGATGTTGTATTATACTTAAGCCAAAGATATACCTGTTATGTTGCACACACATCCAGTGGAAGCATTACACCAGCAGATGCAACAAAATGGCATAGAAACAATATTCGTATTACAGGTTCTACAGAACAGGTCGTGGCAGTAGACGAGATAATCTTGCTTCAATACGATTCAACTGATGGAGTATGGACAGTTGTTTCAGGTGGTGGGTCTGGTGGAGCAGGACTGGCAGATGCTAACGTATGGACAAACGTAAACACATTCCAAAATGTAGTTAATATGTATGGAACAGTAAACTTAGGTGATGCAACTTCTGACAGAGTTAATTTTATTGCAAAATTAGGAACAGATATTGATCTAAACACTTATGATGTTAAAAACATGGACAGATTAAAGTTTTCTACTACAGCAGGTTCAGGTTCAGCATTAGGTACAAGTGACACAGGTATAGAAGCACAGTATTCAGGTGGTTCATCAGCAGGAATAAAATTCCAAGTACCAACAAGTAACATATATCAGTTTTTTAGTGGGTCTACTGAAAAAGTAAATATCGGTGCTTCAACAATTCTATTAAATTCACCTGTAAGTGTTACAGGTGCTTTGGCTATGGGTACTAATAAAATAACTGGATTAGGTACACCAACAGCAACCACAGATGCAGCAACTAAAGCTTATGTAGATTCAGCAGGTGGTGGATGGACAGGAACAGCAACATCAGATTTGAATATGAGTGGTAATGATATTTATGATAGTACAGGAGATGTAAAATTTAATGATGATTTAGATATGCAAGGTAATGATATACAAGATGTTGACCAGTTTGATTTTCAAGTTACAGGTCAAAGATTTAACAGTACATCATCAGCAATTCAATATGAAGTTCCAAGTGGGGATAGTCATAAATTCATAGTCAGTTCCAACATAAAAGCAACATTGGATTCAAGTAGTTTAACATTAGCAAGCACTTGTGATTTAGTATTAACTTATGGTTCTGTAATTGATTTTAGTGCAGCATCCACAACAAGTAAAACAGGTGGAAGTGCAGCATCATTACCATCAAATCCAGTAGGGTATATTTTAGTAAAATTTAGTGGTAATAACAGATACATACCATATTATAGTTAGATTTTTAACCAAGTATATACAAATAGATATGTGACTTTAATAGGCAAAATAGACGAATATATTATACAATTAGAAAACGCTGTAAATCAACTTCGTCAAGAGAACGAACAACTAAAACAGGCTCTTCAAAAAAAATCTGAACCAGCACAAGATGAATTTGAAGAGTAACCTTTTTATCCTAATCAATTTCTAGTAATACTATGAATGTTACAAACGTTTACACAAAAAAAGAGTACACTTGTAAAAAGTGCAACAACCAGATTTATTACGGTCAAGTAACTGATGAGTCAGGAAGAATCATCACAAAAGACGGTAATATACCAAACAAAAAATATGGAAAGGAATCCAACATATTGTCAGGAGCAGTAGAAAAAGATAACAAGTCAAAATTTCACGAATGTTATCTATCCAACTTGCAAGAGCAATACAGAGAAGCAACAAGTCAGCCACAACAAGAAAGACCTATCATCAACAATATGCCTGATGTATCAACTGATAGATTAAGGGCAAAAGATATAGAATCTTTCCTATCAGAATGGGATGACGTCTATGTAAGATCACAGCCATTGATAGCAAAACACTGTGGCTCTGATGCAACTGCAAAAGACAAGCATATTTCAACCCAAGGTCTTGTACACGACTACTTTCAAAACAAATCTAATTAGGTATCTTTTAATACCTAATTAACTATCTATTTTACATGAAAGATTTCAAACTGACCGACTTGGAAAAAGTTGGCCCAACAACAGAAACCAAACTAAACAAAGCAGGTATTTTTTCCCCACTTGATGTTGTCATTAGAGGTGCAAAAGAGTTTTCCAGAATCAGTGGGCTGTCAACAGACATGGCACACAAGCATTTGACTACAATGAAAAAGATGCTTGCAGAGGATGGCAACGACATTGAGGTAAAGGATATTGCATCATTAAAGGCATTAAGACACAGACAGATTAGAACTAAATTACAAGTAGAGGAACTAGACGAGATGACAAAGGGTGGATTTGAGACACAGTCACTATACGAAATATACGGAGACGAGGGTAGTGGCAAAACACAGCTATCCATGACACTTGCAGCAGAAGCATTGGGTGCAGGACATGGTGTAATGTTCATAGACTGTGAGGGTGCATTTGACCTAGAAAGACTTGAACAGATATGTGAAGCTAGAGGTATTACATACGATGAGGACAAACTAGGATACCATCTGTACGGTGACGAAGCAGAGTTGGAAAAAGGTATTCAGAACATGACAGACGAACTGCTAGAAAGAGACATCAAGTATCTAGTAATAGACGGTCTTGTAGGACTTATGAGATTGGCCTTTGAGGGCAGGGGTGAACTAGCAGACAGACAGATAGAACTAAAAGGTATTTTGAAATATCTAAGAAACCTGTCAATCCTGCTAAACTTGGGTGTGATACTAACAAACCAGGTTACAGCAAACCCAGATCCGTTTGGTGCAAAGATGAAACCGATTGGTGGTCATGTGCTAGGACATTATGTCAAGTATATCTACAGCATAAGCAAGGGCATGAAAAACAACAGAACTGTAAGAATGATAAAATCACCAAACAGTCCACAGGGAGACTATGTATGCTATCTTAACGAAGAGGGAGTAAGTGGTTATGAGTCGCTAAAGGCTAGGTTAAAAGCCAAAAAAATGGATGAAGTGGGTAGGGAAAATACACAGGCATTAGTTGTAAAGGACTTGCTTTTAGATTGACAAAATCCTCTTCATGGGCCAAGCATAACATGAGGGAAAACAGAAACAACCAATACAGACCCGAACAACTGGAACTATACAAGCAACTAAGGGCAGTTAATGCAAACAGTACGATACTCATGGAATACTCTGTGACATATACAAACGAGCAAGACGAACAAAGGACAGCAATAGGGGATATTGTGGATATTACAAAAAAAGTATTCTACAGACTAAATGGTGCAATACACAACAGTAACAGAACTGAACAAAAAGACTGGGAACAAAAAGTATACCTGGAACAGCTTGGATGGAAAGTTGTAGATGTAGAAACATAAGCTGAATTAAAATTTAATAAATAAATAAATAATTTAATAAAAAATACAGATAGATTTAAATCATAACTATCCCTAAATACTCTATGTCAAAAATTAGAACTTTTTCCTCTCCTAACGAATGGAATTGTCTTGATAAACTTTTAGAAAAATTACCAAGAACCATTGATGCATCAGGTGCAGTAAGATTAGCTGTAGAGGACTACACAAAAAAACTAGAACAGACTCCCTATGTATCATTAGACGAGTTTTCTGAACATAAAGTAATACCAAGGCTAGACCTGTCAAACAATGACTGGGTTAATCTTTTCAAGGGAATGAATACAACAGAACTTACAACATTAGAAAGCATGATACAAACAAAACTAAATTTGGTCAAGACGGAGAAATTCGAGAGAACCTTATGACAGCAACAGAGTCAGCTTATGCAGAACAGATAGCAGAGAAACTAATAGACACAATGCCTGACAGGGTTTCCAAACTAAGACCGTCTCACACTTTTAATTACAAAATGGACAAGGATGACTTGGAGATATTTGCAGAACATCCAAAGATAGTAGAGAAGATATACAAAAGAGCAGTATCTATGGCCTGTGAAAGATACTGGACAAGATACAAAGTAAGACATATTGAGGGAGAACAGGAAAAACTGCAAGAAATATTCAGACACAACAGTCAGAATTTTAACATAGGGTTGAGGGCATTTGACAGAATCAAAATACAACTAGAATTTTTTCCAACAACAACAATGAGAAAGATAGGCCCCAAAGTAGAGGGTCAGCCAATAGTCTTTGACGGTAGAATAATGGCTGTAGGTGCAAAGAACGGATACATCAAGGAAGCATGGGTATACTGTCCAAACAGATGTGATGTTGACATACAGGTACACGCAAATCCAACACTCAGAACATACATACCAAAATGCCATTCCTGCAACACCCCCATGAAGATAAGAACAGACTCAGCAATAACTGACTTTGTGCAAGTAGTAAAAATCCAGGAAATAGACAATACGTTACAGCAGCAACCGATAACACTTGACGTTAAGGTAGTTGGGGATGACGTATTCAACACATGGATAGGCAAGAGGGTAAGAATATCAGGACATTTCCTAACGGATATAGAGTCAGCAGGCAAGAAGCATGAGCACAAGCAGTATGTGTTTGTAAAATATTTGCATGAAATAGAAGAGGTAGAGAATGTATGCATATCCAAAGAAAGAGCATTGGAAATCAAAGAACTTCTAAAAGACCCAGAAAATCAGACAAGGTTGTTCAAGTCATTTGCACCTGAGATAGAGGGCAGGCTAGAAATCAAGGAGTCACTGTGCTACGCATTTGTAGGTGGATCAGAGTCAGAGGTAAGAAGAACAGACATCAACATACTTGAGATAGGCAACGCAGGTCATGGAAAGTCTGAAACTATCAAGCAAATACCTAGGGTAATTGCCAAAAGTATGTACTTCCTTGGAAACAATGCAACAAGTGCAGGCATAGGAATTGGAATGGTAAAGCTTGACAACAACACATCAGTACCCCAAGGTGGCCCATTAGTAATCTGCTCACCTCACGGTTGCGTTGGCATAGACGAGCTAGACAAGATGCACGCAGAGGACAGAAGAAGTCTGTTGTCATCAATGGAGCAACAGGTTGTAACCAAGGTAGTAGCTGGAGCAACATTAAGTCTTCCAAGCCAAGTATCCATTATTGCAGCAGCAAACCCAAAGTACGGAGAATGGGATGAGTCTCATGGCATAGTGGAGAACATCAACTTTGAAGCATACCTGCTAACAAGATTTGACATAGTATGGTGTTCAGTAAAAAACAACTCAATAAAGAAACAGGCTATTGCAGCAAAGATACTAGGTCTTGCACCAATAACAAAAGACCAACAGTTGACATCATTACTAAGCGAAGCAGAACTGTTGCAGTACATCAACTATTGCAAAAAGGGAATACCAAAACTTAGCATGGACTCAAAAAAGATGCTAAATGATTTCTACCAACAGATGTCAGAATTGACAGAGGGAGAGGAGAACGTCATACCAATGACACCAAGGGAACTAGAGGGTCTGATCAGACTTTCAACAGCTAGAGCAAAATTACTACAAAAAGATGTGGTAGACGTTGAGGATGTTGATGCAGTTATACAGCTAAAGAAAAAGGCTATGGAATCATTCCCTGGAGTGACACTGAAAGGAGACGGTAGACAATTACAACTCTTGTCAGAAATGGACTCCAAACAAAAATCAAAGATGGATGTGCTGTTGGAATGTGCAGACGAGGAAAACAAGGTATCATCATCTGAAGTATGTGACAAGTGGGTAGAAGAGGGTGTATACAAAACATTACAAAAAGCAGAAAGAGAGTTCCAAGCATTAGTGGGAGAGAAACTGTTCCTTAGAGGAGACAGGTATGTCTACAGACATTAACCCTTTTACCCCCATTATTTGTTGGTATATTTTTATATATAAACGCCACATTAGTATAGTATGAAAACAATGGAATGCAAAATAGTAAAACAAGACAAATCTTTTTTCGATGAAGATGAAAAAGGATTTAGAAGTATGCCTTTGTTTGGAAGAGGTCACCAAACATGGTACAGATTAATTGATCATATCGATGATGAAGATTATTGTTTTGGTAGATACTCTATTACAAAATCATTCATTGATGATGAAGACGATAGATGTTATACTGATGTACCAATTCAAGACAAAGAAGCTAATCATATTTTATCAGGTGGAGTATTAACCATTGATGAAGACCACATTGTAGCAGACAGACGTTCTAAATTATATAGAAACCTAAAGTCACCAAGCTATGATTGGAGTGGAAAAATATGACCGAAACATTTCAATGTTCTAACTGTAAAGATATATTTCATTTAGACACACAATTCTATAGTGAAACTCTTGATGATGCATACTGTGATGACTGTGGCCAACAAGCAGAAGATGACGAAAGAGTTAATAGGATGGAGTCTTTACAAGATATAGATTGACGTACAACCGTTCTTTCCCTAGAATAGAAAAAGCATTGGAACTTGTAGAAAATAACAATGTTATTGAACTGGAATACGGAAGAGCAATAGTACATGATCTTGGCATACCATATTATGTAAATTTTACAAGTGAGACTTGTGTATGCTATGACAATGTAACTAACAAATTCAAGTGCAAGCATATTTGGGCTGCACAATTTCAACATCAAAAAACAATGGAGTTAAAATTACATGACAGATAAAATTCACACAGGATGCGAACATCCACCAGTTTATCACGAAGAAGGTCTATGCTGGAAAGTAACAAGTCCTGAACTAGAAAACGAAGACACAAATGACAAATACTGTCCTTGTTCAATTAACAAGGGAACGATAAGAAGATATGACCGAGTAGGTTACATGGAAATACAGCCACATGACAAAATGATTACAAAGAAATGTTCGCTGTGTAGTGCAGAGGGATTGTTTACCTTAACAAACTCAATATGTTCAGCTTGCAAGGTACTGTCACATTATAATCCTGATTAGGTAAGTATATAAAGTAAAAACACACTTTACCTTATATATGGTAGAGCTGGAGTTTCTAAACGAATTTAGAGACTATAAATTGCATATAAAATATAAAAATAATTGTACTTGTGGCAGCACATTAAATTTGCACATGACAGGTGGGTCAGTCAATCAACAATGCAGCAATAATTTTTGCAGGAAAGAATACAACATAATTAGACTGTGTTCAAAGTGTCAGTCCGTATATGACTTTGAGGACATAGTATGCGACAAATGCGAGACTGAAGTAATAAGAATCGCAGAACTTAACCTAAACATAATCAACTCAGACAAGGCATTAAAAAAGATAAACAGGGCCTACAAGGCAGGAAAGATAAACGAAGAGGATTGGAAAGCAGGGGTATTACTATACAAGGAGACCAAAGAAAGATGCGAAAGACAGCTCTAAAACCTGTATATGAGATAATCTTTGAGTTAGGAAAACTTTTTGATTCAGAGTGTGCAGTATGTCTAAAGAAGATGAAAAAGCCCAAAAGTGGTTTTACCATACACCACTTGGTTTACAGGGCCAATGAAAAGAATCACAAGCATTTTACAAGCAGGCTAGAATATTATACATATCTAAAACCGATAATACTAAAGTACAAAGAGAGAGGTAATCTGTACTCAAAATTCATGTTTCTATGCAACGCCTGCCATCACTCAATAGATGGGCCAAGAGGACTAAACAGAAGAAAGAAAGAGAATGTGCTCAGACTGTTCCTAGCATACTACTCTACAAATACTTAAATTCAATAAGAGGTAATTACATATATGGTATTATTTGAATTTACCAAGGTAAAGTCAGTCCTAGGCGAACTGGGTACGACCAACGATGCAAAAATAAAACATTACGGTGAAATGGCTGACAATGCACTAATGGGTGACTTGATCAACGTAAAAGACCTGCCAAACCCACCAGTAGTAACTGTTGATGTGTTAACACAAACAGAATTAGATGACATTAAATCATTTGCAACACAATACTGTGTAGGATATTTCTATAAATTTGAATCAGGAGACGAGATGACAATAGCAGAAGCCAAGGAAAATTGGAAGAATTGGTTTAACTCTAAATTTAGAAGGCCACAGTTTAAAGCTCGTGGTGGCGAACTGTGAACTACGAACTCTGGATGGCTGGAGACGGTGGAAGCATACCAGATACGGTAATAGGTGTAATATTCAGAGAACCTTGGCAAAGACCAGCACCAGGTCAAGAGATACAAATCAAAGGAAAAATATTTACAATATTGAGATGTGACCCACCAAGCAACCCAGATAATGAATCAGTAAAATATTTTGTAAATAAACCAAATGATAACTGGCCATACAAAAGAAACTCCTAATAAATAGATTTATTAGTTTAGATAACTTATAATATAACGTATGTTTTCTAAGAAGATTAAGATAGAATTAGAAAAAAAAGACGATATTTTTCACTTAGAGCCACTCGGAGACATTCACGTTGGTCATGCAGGATTTGACGAGGAATTATACAAGTCAAGAATCAAGGCAATATCCAAACAAAAAAACAGATACACATTGTTCATGGGAGACCAACTAGATGCAATTACAGTTTACGATAAACGATTTAATCCAGATATGTCAATAGAGCATGATGTAGACAACCAAAGAAAACAGTTTCAACAACTAACACAGCCATTGTTTGATGCACATGGCAAATCAGAAAATGAAAAAATATGGGGATTGATGCATGGCAACCACGAATACAAGATACACCAGATCAGCAGGGCATATCTAGAGAACTTGTTTTGCAGACCCTATAACATAGACTTTCTTGGAGCAAAATGCTACATAGCATTAGAGGTAAGATACAAGAAAAAGATACTGGCCCAGTGGGAAATAATGGCGATGCATGGAAGTGGTGGTGGGCAGCCAGAGAGGATGTTCAAGCAAATGAAGACAGACAACTACATGGATGTGTTCATGTGTGGACACTTGCACCAAAAGAGATACATTCCAGGCGAATCATATCAGATGGACTTTAGAAGTGGAAAGGTATGGAGAAGACCTACCCATAGCATCAATACTGGCACGTTCTGTGAGTTCCTTGTAGAGGGAACAAGTGGGTATGGAGACCAAAAGAACGAGGTAGCAGGCACACCGATAGGCACAGCAACACTGTCATTTAACGCAGAAGAGGAGAAGATAGTTGGTCATATCTAAGGTACAAAGACGTAACAAGACAGAGGTAAAACATACAGAATATACCTACGAGACAAGCACAAGGGAAAAAATTATAAACCACATAAAAGAATCAGAAGATGGAATGACGTTTGGAGAGATTTATGCAAAAATGCCTAAAATGTCGCCTAGGAACATAAGGGAACATATACAGAAATTAAAAAACAACAATCAATTAACAATGGAGACTTGTAGATGCAACTCAGCTACAATTTACTACTTACGATGAAAGGATTATGCCATGAATGTTGGGAGTCCAACTGCACTATCACGCTAGACGAGAATGATTTACCAAAGTGTGCAAAATGCTATGAGCATGGTCTTAGTCACAAACATCAGTAATACTTTATATAGTATTACGAGTATTACTAGGTAGCCAAAAGGTCGCTTCCACAGGTCGTGGAGAAGCCAATGCGTAAAGGTGGCTTAATGGAGTAAGTTAACTACTCCATTTTATATATCAGAAAAACCAATATACCGTATGGATACTGACCGAAGAGCAGTAAAACTGGCCATAGAGAAAACCGTAAAGGATGCAATATTAGGAATATTTGGAGACGAGCCAGAGGAAATGTGCATACCCAAACTACACACAATGATAGAATTTGCAGACTCTATGAGAATACACAATATTGACATTAAACTATCACTCAAAGAACTTCGAGATGCTAAGAAGAAATACATCAAAGAGGTTGTATCAGATGACTAAGCCCTTTCCCCTTGACCCCTATCCTGGTGGACATCCAAACCCCCCTTTGCCAGAAGAATATGAGGAATGGGAAGAAGAAGAGTAAACAATATATCTATGTATAAATATGATGTAATATGGAAAAAGATTACAAGTATGCATATTTAAGAGGAGACCCAGACGATCCCTTAAAAAAATTCGACAAGAAAGCAAGAGAGGAATTTAACAAACAGTCATTAGAAAAAAAAGCAAAGTCACTTGCATCAAAGACATTCATATTATATCCATTTGAACTATATTACAATCAAGACAAATCTTTCGAAGAAAAAGAACAAGACTCATTGGAATTGATAGAGAATCATTTAAAGATATACAAGAAACCATACATAGCAACATCTTTTGGTTCAGACAGTATGGTCTTGATGCATCTAGTAATGAGAGCAGCAAAAAATGTGGGTGTTGAATATCCTGATATGTTTCTCAATGACACGTTAAACACATTCAAGGAAGAAAAACAATACTGGGCCGACATGATTAAACTATGGGGTATAGCAGACAAGGTAAAGATACTAAAGCCACCAACAGACGAACGTGGTAACATGATGACAGTATGGAGCATAGCCAAAAAGGTAGGCCATTTGCCTAGTTTTAGGTCAACAAGAAAAAGCAGCAAAGACCATACAAGTGGAAGCAAAGGCAATACACCTGAGTGCTGTGACATACTAAAAAAAGCAACCATGAAAAGTTATCTAAAGTCATTACCAAAGGAAGAAAGATACGACTTACAGTTTGTAGGAACAAGGGCACAGGAATCACACATGAGAGCAATATCAGTAATGCAAAGATGTAGAACATCGATACTAAAAACATTTGTAAACTACCCAATGAGAGCAGTTACACCATTGTCATTTTGGACTATGGAAGATACACAGGAATACTACAAGATATATGACATACCAAAAAACCCTGCATACAAGGCACATGAAATGGAGAGGATGGGATGTGCTTCTTGTCCTGCTCACAAGAACTGGGAGATCAGACTTGCAAAAGACCCGACAAACGAGGGGTTTGGTATGCTTAAACAGAACTTTAAGATACTCAAGCAGACAATAGCAGACGGTACAGAAAACCCAGAAAGGATAAAAGAATCAATAAAGACATTAAAAAGATACCTAAAGAAAAAAGAGTCAAAGACCTTGACAGGGCCACAAAGAGAACGAATAGAGAAACTAATCCAGGAATATGACGTAGTAGATCCTGACATATTTTGCAACCCAGTTGAAATGTTAGACGAGGCAGAGAAAGGTTTAAAACAATGGGTAGATGAAGAGAAACGTGAGCAATAACTGTAAACATTTTTGTGACAGACTTCCAGACATAAAACACCTATACCTGTCCTATGACAGTGGCCTTATCGCATTTTGTTCCGTATGTAACAAAACTTTATGGAGAGAAAACCTTGTAAAGCACAGGTGTCCATGCTGCAATACGGTAGCAAGAACAAATCCAAGAACAAGAAGCAAAAGGGTGGTAGTAACAGTTGATTAAATATTACTGTGGAACTTGCACAGACTTGAAAAATATTAAAGATCTTAAAGCATTAGAGAAACACTTATCAGATGGAGAACCTCATAGGATTAGTATTGACTAAATTCGTTACAAAGATAATTAGAAGAGGTTGCAATATATGCGACAGCCCTAACATATTTTGGACTGACAAGAAAGACGAGTTTCACTTGTGTGAAGAACATAGAAAGGAGTTTGATAAATAATGGACACATTTGATGGAAAGCCTGAAAACTTTGGAGTAAAATCCTATGACAGTCCAGCACAGCTAGGCAGGTCATACTGCAACGGTATATGTCACAAGTTCAAGTCGCCAATGCCAAGAAGAGGTAAGAACCCATACGAGACCCATGTAACCTGCAAGAAATGTGACGGTATATGGATGAAGAAAGAGTCTTGCATACAGGGCACAAGAATAAGATGTCCATGCTGCAACATACAGGTAAGAACAACAGCCAGAAGAAAATACGGTGGAGAAACAAAAAAACTTTATGAGTCAGCAAAACAATAACGTACTTGTGGAAGAAGAATATCATGAAAGAGCCGAGTGGGCATGGCTAACTGAGAAATAGTTATTTTTATACTTAAATATAATAATACGCAAGTAATACTATATTGGCGAAAAAAGTGACAAAACAGGCACAAGTGTTGGCGAACATTTCACCACTTTTAAAGATAATTAACATACAAAGACTGAGTGAGAAAGAAGCACTCATGTTTCTGGCAAGAGAAGGTCATACTATGAGTGCAAGAAGCTATGAAAGATACAAGAAAGAATACGAGACAGGTACGACAAAACGATTCCTAGAACTGGCAAGAAACGAGTGGGCCAATGAACACCTGCTTGTACTGGACAAACTAAAGCACATAGAAAAGAAATACTGGGAACTGTTTGAAGAAGCAGACAGTCCAACAGAGGGGAAAAACATACTAGACTCGCTAAGGGCAACACAAGAACAGATCTTGATAGTCTATAACGAAACACCTATGATTTCCAAGATAAAAGAGTCATTGGATGCAAAACTGGCAAGCATAGGGGTCATAAAAGTTGGGTAAGCTTAGACCTGGATTCCTTGATCTAGCATTAGAGACACTGGGCCAAGAGACAAGTGACAATCCAAACGTGCCAACAAAGAACTTTAAAGACTTTAACCATACAGTTGGCCCACCTATGCTACCTGCAACAGGAGAGCCAAGTGACGTATTTGACTATCAGGAAGAGTACGAACAGGCATGGAACAAGCATCACAAGCTGATACTAAACAAGTCCAGGAAGATAGGTGCAACAGAGACAGCTTTACGCATAATAGCCTTTAACTGCTTCAATGGCAAGTATGATGGCCACAGGGTAATGATAGTGGCAGGCAACAACACCAGCGTGGCTAACAGATTCATTGAACGTTTTATCTCTATATTTGGTCAGGGCTTTACAGACTTGGATGGCAGATGGTGGAGTATAGATGACATAATAGTAGAAAGAAAGGCCAGCAAGGTAAAGTTGTGGAACGGTATTATTATACAGGCATACCCTGCAAACGAAGCAACCAGAGGAGAGGAGAATGTTATCTGTGTGTTCATGTCAGAATGTGCATTTATAAACCTGTTAGACGATTCCAAGGTGTATAATGCACTACATCCAAACGTGGCCAATATTGGTCATGCAGATTTTATTATGGAAAGCACACCGAATGGAAAAAGAGGGTTCTTTTGGGAATTATTTACTGATAAGGATAATGAATATCATAAGCTAGAGCAGCCATATACCAGGTCTATGGGCAAACTATTGGATGAAAAGACCGTACTTGCAGAGAAGGCAAACCCAAAGATTGACTTTCAACAGGAGTACAACTGTGCATTTACCACTAGCCTTAGTGCAGCATTTAGTGAGGATGAGGTCATCTACACCCAAAAAGAGATAAATACTTACGATGACATATAAATACTATGGCTGGCATTGACGACAAGCGAGAGCAAGAACATAAACAACGTGTTAAAAAATTAAAGGCCAAAACAAGTAAAATGAGACTAGCAGTAATTAAGAAAAAGAAAAAAGATGACGAAGGAGATATAGATTCAGATAGAGAAATGCAAAGAGAGAGAGATATGGAAAGATTACAAGCATCAGCCGAAACAGGTGGAGATTACTAATGCCTGAACAAAGTCCTTACCCTAACGAATCAAAAGAAGATTATAAAGAACGTATTAAGAAATTAAAAGCCAAGACCAGCAAGATGAGATTAAAAATAGCAGCAGATGATAATATTGTTAACTTACCACCTTTAAATAAAATGAGAAAAACTGATTCTCAAGGAAGAATAATATTTGATGATGATGAATCTAAAACCATGAAACAAATATCTAATACACATAAACAAGTAGATCAATCTAATATGAAAGGGTTACAATCAGATTTTAATAAAGGTAAATATAAAAAACTAGCAAAGAAAGATGAGCATAATAACTAATTTTATCAATGGCCTAAGAAAGTCATTTAGTGGCAAGGACTATCTCAGAGACATACACCAATGCAAGTCATGTGGCAAGCCAAGCTTCTTTGACTCATGTCTAAAGTGTGAGACAGACGAAGCATACAGGGGATGGAACAAAAAGAATGTACGATAAGTTCCAACACTTTATCCTGGGCTTTTGTCTTAGCATAACAGGTGTGCTATTCTTTCCATTAGTCATAACAGGATTTGTATTTGGCATAGTCAAAGAGGTCTATGACAGTATCAGTGGCAGAGGTGTGGCAGACTGGCTAGACATGGTAGCCACTTTCTGTGGAGCAATATTTGCATCCATGATAGTAATCATACTGTATATCTGATGAACTGTGCAAGATGTGACGAGGTAATGAACAAGATGACCGTATGTCATCAGATATGCCCTAACTGTGGTAGCGTAGTAGATTGCAGCGATGGTGTGTTTGAATAGATACGCTTTTATGTCTAAATGACTATATTATATCACATGACTCAAGTCACAATAGAAACAGCAAAAAATATGAGGTCAGGTATAGATGTTAACGGACAGATAACCAAGTTAGGCCAAGGCAGAAATGTCAACCTAAAAGCAGGGGGAACTGTCATGGTAACTGATGCAACACTTACAGACGACTCTGGAGACATACAATTAGCACTCTGGGGAGAAGATGTTAACGGTATCAAAGTCGGCAGCAAGGTAAGCATCATCAACGGATATACCAACACATTCAAAGACCAAGTATCACTAACCAAAGGCAAGTTTGGTCAATTAGTAGTAGTGGAGTAATCCACCTTTTTTTATTAACACTAATAAGGTATAAAATAATATTATACGCATGGATGACGAGGAATACGAAACCTGGTTAAAAATCAAATTAACTGAATACGATGAGGAGATCACGAAAGCCCTGATAAAAGAAGTAGCATCACTACCAAAGAAATACTGTAATGTATGCAAAAGGCCCATGACATTAAATGACTGTGAGTGCAACGGAAGAGAGACTGAATGTTATTACTGTCATCTAAAGACCCATCAATAGATTTAATAATACTGTAGTAATAATATTATCGTGGAAATAGTATTGAATGAGCCATCCAGATTGCGTAAATGTTCCTGCTGCTACGAAAGAGAGTGGCCAGAGTTTATCAAGGAAGACAAGTGTAGGAAATGCCAGTAAAGCATTATTCCCATTCATATACCCTCAAGGATGGACACTGGCTATGCAAGTGTGGCAAGGAAGTATTCCCTATGAAATATCAAAAAACTTGGCCATAATAAAAAGTTAAATGTTATTTATACATATAGATTATGTGAAACCAATTAATTTTAACAAACAGGAATTTTATGATTTTCTATTTGATTCACTCCCAACTGACCATTACGAGTATGTAATAGAGTTGTTTGAGAAAGGCAATAAATCCAGGACAGAATATGAAAAACACAGAGACTTGATTGAAGGAATTGGTCATGGATGAACGTTAAGGACATACCATTCCACCATGACAAGAAAGGCCTAATCAAACTGGGTGATTTATCTAAAAACGAGTTATGCAGGTTTATCGCAAAGATGGCCCAACAGAACCAATTACTGTCACAGAAGCTTGATGTATGTCAACTAGCATACGGTAACCATCTAGCTAGCAAAGATGCAGAGGACACTAAAACATGATACTTGAAGCTAAACTGGCCATAGGGTTCTGGGGAACTGTTGGAGCTGTAGCATTAATATTATTTTTATCTGTATACAGGGAGCATATCTAATGTATACATGGTCATGCAGCAAGGAAGACTTGATCAAGCATAAACAAGAGTATGAGTATTTCCTACAACGAACTGACAAACCATACATAAAGTCTGTACTACAGTTTATGATTAAAGACCTAGACATACTAATAGCAGAATCAAATGAATAGAGTTATATCATTAACATTACATAATTGTTTATGAACGATTTAATCTGTGGAGATAATATAGAAATACTAAAGGGATTGGATGACAACTGCATAGACCTTACGGTAACAAGTCCACCTTATGATGGGTTGAGGGATTACAATGGATACTCTTTTGACTTTGAAGGTGTAGCACAACAACTGCTTAGAGTTACCAAAGAAGGTGGTGTAATAGTATGGGTAGTCGGGGATGCAGTAGTCAAAGGTAGTGAGACAGGTACATCATTCAGACAGGCCTTGCACTTTATGAAAATAGGTTTAAGATTACATGATACTATGCTTTACTCCAAGAAAGGATCATCATTACCTGATCCTACAAGATATTTTCAAAAGTTTGAATATATGTTTGTTTTAAGTAAAGGAAAACCTAATACTATAAATCTAATTAAAGACAGAAAAAACAAATCTGTAGGGTCACCAAAAAGAACTCATTTTAGAAATTCATCAACAGGAAAAGTCGAATATAGAGACAATGTTAGTTGTATAGAAGAATATGGATTAAGATATAATATTTGGGAATATAGTAACACTTCTCAATCTTGCAAGGATAAAATAACATTAAAACATCCTGCTACTTTTCCAGAAAAACTAGCATACGACCATATAAAATCATGGAGTAATGTAAATGAAGTAGTTTTAGACCCATTCGTAGGTAGTGGAACAACTTGTAAAATGGCCAAGCAATTAAACAGAAACTATATAGGAATAGATATATCACAGAAATATATCGATATTGCAAAGGAAAGACTTAATGACAGTTTGCAGTAAATGTGATCATGGCATGATCTTGCATGGATGCGTAGACGGTGTGGGATATTGCAGCGAGGGTAACGGAGACTGGTGTGAGTGTACGGTCAAAGGCAAAACTTATGAAGAGGAAATAGAATCAATAAAACATGATAGCTAGAGCCTGTCACAGATGCAAGCAGATTTTTGAGTATGAGGGAACAATAGGAGTAGGCCGAGGTAAGATGACCAGACGATATTGTAACGAGTGCAAGGTATTGCAGCACAGAGACGAGTCTAGGGAATATCAAAGAAAAAAGAGACTTCGACTAATATAAATAACATGAGCTTATATAAAGAACATGGAAGAAGAGCACAGATTACTTACGCTTACCAAATCAATTCTAGACTCATTCGTGGCTGAGAAGCTTAGCAGGTTTGAGTCATTATTCATACTTGAAGCTGTCAAGGCATCCCTGCAAGAAGAAGTCATAAAGGAAACAGTAGAGGAAGTGCTTAATGACAAAAAGACACAGGATATTCCAGGTATAGGATGACAGTCAAATTCGGTGGTCTGGACATGGCCATGAGGGTAGACAACTCTGCATTAATTGTACTAAAACTGGAAGACGGTGTATTGGAACAGGTGGGCCAAAAGGTATGGCCACACATATCATTAGACAAGGTTGCAGCAGACATGCTAAAGATACAGCACATAGAAAAGATGAAGGCAGTAGGATACGATAGGCTTGGCAT
>WLWG01000288.1_pt1 | contig 54324 bp, 74 predicted proteins | sample 6712871 | NCBI WGS metagenome assembly WLWG01 (sample SAMN12718693, study PRJNA515312) | sponge metagenome | isolation source: marine sponge | host: Mycale hentscheli | place: New Zealand: South Island, Marlborough, Capsize Point | collected 2003-05-01 | reverse complement strand
AGGGGTGCAGATTTGTTTATTATTGACGATCCACATTCCGAACAAGATGCTATGTCGGATAAAGCCATGGAAGAAGCTTACGAATGGTTTATGGCAGGTCCTCGACAAAGGTTACAACCTGGAGGTGCAATCGTTATAGTTATGACCCGTTGGAACAAAAAAGACCTAACAGGACGGTTAGTTAAGAAAATGGCACAAGATGAAGGTTCTGATCAGTGGGAAATCATAGAGTTTCCTGCAATATTACCCAGTGGCAAACCTTTATGGGATAATTTTTGGAAACTAGAAGAACTAGAAAGTATAAAAGCATCGGTTAGTCCAGGAAAATGGGCGGCTCAATATATGCAACGACCTACAGGGGAAGGTATTTCGATTATACCTAAAGATTGGTTTATGATCTGGGACGAAGAAAAGCCACCTAAATGCGATTATTTGATACAAAGTTTTGATACTGCGTTTTTAAAATCAGAAAGAGCTGACTATACGGCTATAACTACATGGGGTGTGTTTTATCCTGAAGGTAAAATAGGTGAAGAACATTATCATGGTGACGAAGCTCATTTAATTTTGATTGATTGTATAAAAGAACGTTACGATTTTCCTGAATTAAAAGCTGAAGCGTTACGTTTGTATGAATATTGGCAACCTGATACAATTATTATTGAAGCAAAAGCTAGTGGTTTACCATTAGTACAAGAATTACGTAGAATCGGTATTCCTGTAAATACTTTTTCTCCTGGAAAAGGGCAAGATAAAATAGCTAGGCTAAATTCTGTGTCTCCTATTTTTCAAGATGGACGTGTTTGGATTCCAGATAACCGTTGGGGCGAAGAACTTATGGATGAAGTTTCTGATTTCCCGAACGGTGAGAACGATGACTTAGTAGATGCGACGACTTTAGCGTTAGCTAGGTTTAGGGAAGGCGGGTTTTTAACACTTTCGAGTGATTATTTTGAAGAGGAAGAACCTTATCAAGGCGAAAGGGTTTATTATTGAGGAAAATCATACTATGATGTATTACCATGGCTATTGAAAAACAACCAATTCCTATGCGTTCTGGTTCCGAAGACCCAATCGAACTAGAATTAGTACAGCAACCCGACGAAGAAACTGAGCTTTTTGTTCAGCCTGACGGTTCTATTGTACGTGGCAGTGATATGGAAGAAGAAACACCATCTAAGTTTGGCGAAAACTTAGCAGAAATTTTAGACGACCGTGAATTAAACACGATAGCCGCAGAATTAGTTTCATCTTACGAAGAAGATTTAGAATCTAGAGACGACTGGTTTCAAACTTATAGTGAAGGTTTAGAATTATTAGGTATAAATTCAGATTCTAGATCACAACCTTTTGCTGGAGCTTCAGGAGTACACCATCCGATCCTTGCTGAAGCAGTAACACAGTTCCAAGCCCAAGCTTATAAAGAAATGTTACCCGCAGGTGGACCTGTAGATACAGAAGTTTTAGGAATTACCGATAATGCTAAGATGGAAAAAGCAAATCGTGTAAAAAACTTCATGAATTACCAAATTACGTACAAAATGGAAGAATATGACCCAGAAATGGATCAACTACTCTTTTATTTGCCGCTTTCAGGCTCATCTTTCAAAAAAGTTTACTACGATCCTGCGTTAGGACGTGCTGTTGCACGTTTTGTTAAGTCAGAACACCTTGTTGTGCCTTATTACGCAGTAGATTTACTTACCGCACCAAGAATTACCCACGTAATTCATATGAACGAGAACGAATTACGTAAATTACAAATTTCTGGGTTTTATAAAGACACCGATATGATGTCTCCGACCAGTAATCCTGATTTAACCGAAGTAGATGATAAAATTGACGAACTTCAAGGCTTAACTAGAACCGTTAGCGACGAAGAATTTACGTTATTAGAAATGCACGTGAATTTAGACCTTGAAGGCTTCGAAGACGTAGACGCTAACGGTGAAGAAACTGGATTAGCGTTACCTTATATCGTTACTATTTGTAAAGATAATAATAAAGTACTAGCGATTAGACCTAACTACGATCAAAACGATCCGATGCGTAAAAAGATTGAATATTTTACTCATTATAAATTTCTTCCAGGATTAGGTTTTTATGGTTTTGGTTTAATTCATATGATGGGTGGATTAACTAAATCAGTTACTTCAATTTTACGACAGTTGATTGATGCAGGTACGCTTTCTAATTTACCCGCAGGATTTAAATCACGAGGATTAAATATTCAGCGTCATGACGATCCGTTACAACCTGGAGAGTGGCGTGATGTCGATGCTCCTGGAGGTCGACTACAAGACGCGTTTTTACCACTACCTTATAAGGAACCAAGTGGTACATTAACCACCTTACTAGGTGCTTTAGTTGATTCAGGTAAAAGATTTGCAGCAACAGTAGAAGATCCAACAGGCGACGGTAATTCCGAAGCTCCTGTAGGTACAACCGTAGCATTAATGGAAAAAGGACAACGAGTTATGTCCGCAATCCATAAAAGATTACATTACGCACAAAGATGCGAGTTTAAAATACTAAAAAGGGTATTCGGTGAGTTTTTACCGCCTGAATACCCTTATCAAGTACAAGGTGCTTCCGAAAACGTATTTAAACAGGATTTTGACGGTTCCGTAGACGTTATACCTGTTTCTGACCCTAATATCTTTAGTATGACGCAAAGAATTACGTTAGCTCAGACACAATTACAAATGGCACAAGCCGCACCTGAATTACATGATTTACGTGAGTCATATAAGAAAATGTATATCGCATTAAACATAAAAGATATCGATGCACTACTTCCACCTGAACAAGAAGTACCTGCACGTGACCCTATTAGTGAACAACAAGCAGTTTTAACAGGAACACCTATTAGAGCTTACGAGTTTCAAAACCACGAAGCTTATATAGCAGCCCACAGTGCGTTTATGCAAAATCCGATGGTGCAACAAAATCCAGTAGCTTCACAAGCAATCGGTGCAAATATACAAGAACACCAAGCGATGTTATATAAATTACAAATAGAACAAGCGATGGGTCAACCGTTACCAGAAATACAAGCAGGACAAATGCCGCCTGAAATGATGAATGAGATTGCATTAATGGCACAAGCAGCAACACAACAAGTTACAGGTCAAGCACAAGCGATGGCAGCAGCAATGCAAACACCAGATCCACAAAGACAGATGTTCGAACAACAACTACAACTTGAAAGAGAACAGTTGATGCAAAAAGAAGGCGACGATCAAAGAGACGCACAACTAGCCGCAATGAAAGCTGAACTAGATGCACAAATTAAACGTGAGAAGATCGAAGCTGATTTACGTGTACAAGATACTAAAGCCGCAATAGAATTGCAAGAACTAGAGCAAAGAGCTAAAGTTGATGCAGAAAAGAACTATACGGAATTAGTTAAAACAGTTCGAGAAACTCGAAAACAAAACGGAGAATAAAATGAAAAATGTGTATTTAATATTAATAGGCTTATTTGCAACTTCATGTGCAACAGTAGGTTCTGTTATTGAAGGTGGTAAAGAAATTGCTATGACGACAATAGATTCAACAGTAAAAACTGCTGGCTCTATTTCAGGATCAGCATTAAAAGATGTCAGTGGCGTTGTTAATACAGTAGCTGAAACTTACGAAGGCGTAATTGATACAGTTGTTGAAAATATTGATGAGCAAACTGATGAACTTCAAGATCAACCCGAGGAATCAAAATAATGAGAGATTATTACGATAACGATAAATATCCTTCACCATCACCTAAGAAAACGAAGGCGTCTCCTAGTTTTCCTAGTGTAGAAGACACAACAAAAACACAAGCTGTTCAAGCAGGTGAATGCTTAGACAAACCTGAAGAAGCTAAAGTAAAAGCGGCTTATGGACAGACAAAAGGACTTCTTTGGTATCGTTCTATTAAATAATTAATGGACTATATCTTAGCGACGGAGCATTTGCTTCGTAAATATCGTGAGAGGAAAGAAGCTCTCACGCAAACGTTGGCTTCTGGAAGTGTTGAAGATTTTGAGCAATACCAAAGGATAGTCGGTGAAATAGCAGGTTTGAGTTTCTGTGAACAGGAAATTCAAACTTTACATTCTAATATGGAGGATGCAAATGACTAGTAAAGTCGAAACAACAACTGTTCCAGATAGGGTTGATAATTTCGGTAGTAATGGTATGGCTAAAGCAGAATTAGCTTCAGAGCCAACAATTACTCCTGATAATGTAGACTCTCATGCAAGTTCGTTACCCCGTCCAACTGGGTATCGAATTTTAATATTACCTTTTAGCCCCAAAGCGGTAACTAAAGGTGGAATACATATAGCAAAACAAACGGTCGATAAGGAAAGGTTAGCGACTGTTGTAGGGTACGTAGTTTCTCTAGGACCTGACGCTTATAGTGATCCACATAAGTTTCCAGAAGGAGCTTGGTGTAAAGAAGGTGATTGGGTTATCTTCGGTCGATATGCGGGAGCTCGTTTTCAAATAGAAGGTGGCGATATGCGTCTTTTAAACGATGATGAAATCTTAGCTTGTATTGATGACCCAGAAGCAATTTTATCATAACAAACTTGAGGAGGACTCATGCAAAATAACGAAGCCGAAAAAATAGAATTAGAACTTCCCGAAGGGGAAGTTGATATACGGGAAGCGGATGTAGACGATTCGATTAAAGACGAAGTAGTCGAAGAAGAAGCTCCTGTAGAAGAAGTAAAAGATGAATTAGATGCGATTTCTGATTCAGTGCAAAAGCGTATCGATAAGTTGACTTATAAGATGCGAGAAGCTGAAAGACAGCGAGATGAAGCTGTTAATTACGCTCAAAGTGTTAATCAAACAGCGACTAGTTTAAAAGAAAAATTAAAAAATTCTGATACTTCGCTTTTCAAAGAGTACGATAACAGGGTACAATCTGAAATTGAAGGAGCAAAAAGACTTTTAAAAGATGCACAAGAAGCAGGGGATAGTGAAGCAGTGGTTGAAGCAACTACGGTTCTTTCTCGTGCTACCGCTGAAGCAGAAAATCTTAAAAGACTACAAGCTCAACAACAAGTTAGGGAAAAAGCAAAACCAGAGGAAGTTCCTGTGGAGGCGTATCAACCCACCCTACAGCCAGAACAAGCTCCTGGACCAGATCCTAAAGCTGAAGCATGGGCTGAAAAGAACGTATGGTTTGGAGATGACCAAGCAATGACATTTGCAGCCTTTGGAATACACAAAGAATTAGTAGAAGAAGGTGTTGATCCGACTTCTGATAATTATTATTCTGAAGTTGATAAACGTATGGCTGAAAATTTTCCACACAAGTTTTCTAACGAGCAATCTGCCCCCGTGCAACAGGTTGCTGCTTCTAGCCGAGGGGCTAGTGGTAAAAAATCATCACGCAAAATTAAGTTGACACCTAGTCAAGTAGCAATAGCTAAAAGACTAAATGTGCCGCTAGAAGAATATGCTAGACATATTGAAGGAGTATAAAATGACCGAAGAAAATAAAACAGAAGTCAATACTGATCGTAACTCACGATCTGCAGAGACACGAGCCTCTCAAACTCGCAGAAAGCCTTGGGCTCCCCCGTCTATGTTAGACGCACCCGAAGCTCCTCCTGGATATCAATTTAGGTGGATTCGTGAAGCTACTCGAGGAATCGATGATAAATCTAATATGTCTAAACGTATTAGAGAGGGATATGAACCTGTGAGAGCAGAAGACTATCCTGATTTCGAAGCTCCTACTATTGAAAACGGTAGCAACACTGGAGTAATTGGAGTCGGAGGATTAATACTTGCTAAAGTTCCAGTCGAAACCGCATCAGAACGTAATGCTTATTTTAAAGATCAAGCAGATACAGCGATGCAAGGTGTAGATCAAAACTTTATGCGAGAAAGTGATGCTAGAATGCCTATTAAGGATAGCGATATCCAAAGGACTTCTAAAGTCGCCTTCGGTAGTAAGCCTACCGATGCAAAGTAATTAATAATAACAATGTATATAGACAAAGGAGAAAACAATGGCTAATACAAATAAACCAGATGGTTTTACTCCCGCATATCATATGTACGGAGGTGTTATTCGTCCTGCCAAAATGAGAATCGCAAGTGCAACTAACGCATCAATCTTTTCAGGTGATGTTGTTAATTTATCTAGTGGTTATGTCATCCAAGGCACAGCGACAGGCACACCCGTAGGTGTATTTTACGGAGTATACTATACAGCTACTGACGGCACCCCGACTTTCTCGAAAGTTTGGACTGCTGACACAGCTACCCAAGGCGGAGCAGATGCAGAAGCTCTCGTTTATAACGATCCTGGGATTGTTTACGAGGCTCAATTTACAGCTGGAACACCAGCAGTAAGTTTTATCGGCTCTAAATATACTCTTTCTACGACTGCAGGTTCAACATTGAACGGTAGATCAAAGGAAGGGGCAACCGCAACAACCTCAAGTGGTGTAGCGTTATGTGTAGGATTCGCCTCGCAACCAAGCAACGAAATCGGTGCTTATGCGAGAGGGTTATTCACATTCCCTACTAACACTTTTGCTGTTTAATTCTAAGGAGATAAATAATGGCGATTAACAGAGCACAACTAGTCAAAGAACTAGTTCCTGGACTCCATGCTCTCTTTGGATTAGAGTATGAGAGATATAATAACGAACACGAAGACATCTTCGATACTGAGAACTCCGAAAGGGCTTTTGAGGAAGAAGTAATGTTAAGTGGATTTGGTGAAGCACCGACTAAAGGAGAAGGAGCCGCAGTCATTTATGACACAGCTCAAGAATCCTGGACATCTCGTTTCACGCATGAAACTATCGCACTAGCGTTTGCGTTAACAGAAGAAGCAATCGAAGATAACCTCTACGACACACTTTCTTCACGTTACACAAGAGCACTAGCACGTTCGATGCAACAAACTAAGCAAGTTAAAGCAGCTAATGTTTTAAACAATGCTTTTAGTTCATCTTACGTTGGCGGTGATGGAAAAGAGCTTTGTGCTACAGACCATCCAACTGTTGCGAACGTTGATTTAAGTAATGAGCTGTCTACAGCTGCTGACCTTAATGAAACTTCTCTAGAGCAATCATTGATTGATATCGCTGGATTTAAGGATGAAAGAAACCTTAAAGTGAATGCACAAGCAAGGAAATTAATTATTCCACCTGCTTTGCAATTCGTAGCGGATAGATTGATGGAAACTCCAGGAAGAGTTGGTACTTCAGATAACGATATTAATGCAATTAGAAATATGGGAATGGTCTCAGAAGGCTACGTTGTAAATCATTATCTAACAGATACTGACGCTTTCTTCATCAAAACTGATGTTCCTAACGGGTTAAAACACTTTGTTAGAACTCCTGTATCTACTAGTATGGAAGGCGACTTCGAAACTGGTAACGTAAGATACAAGGCGAGAGAACGTTACAGCTTTGGTTGGAGTGACTGGAGAGGTATCTTCGGTTCACCAGGAGCCTAATTCATTAACGTGAATTCATTAAAGGGGAACTTCGGTTCCCCTTTTCTTTTTGTAGGCATTCATATACAATCAAAAGACTAGGATTTATTAACTTGTTCTACAGACTGACCTAGCAGACAAGCCGAGACAGTAGAACTTATTTCCACGGAGGAAATTATGGCAAAATCAACCTTTTCGGGTCCTGTACAATCATTGGCAGGATTTATATCAGCAGGTAACGCTAACGTTGTTAGTTTAACTGCAGACACATCCCTGACAGTGGCTTCCCACGCAGGAAAAATAATAACCTGTAACGACGCAGACGGTAAGTTTACTTTACCTACTATCGTAGCTACTGCTCCAGGAAGAGACGATGATCCTAATCAAACAAATAATTTAGGTGCATCATTCTTTTTCGTAGTAGAGACTGCTGCAACTGATATGGACATCCTAACAGATGGTACAGATAAGTTTGTAGGTGGACTTTATACTGGTGTAACAAACGCAACAGGTAAAACTTTTATTTCTGGTGCATCTAACGATGTTATCACTATGAATGGTTCTACTAAAGGTGGACTTGCAGGTAGTATCGTTAAAGTTACTGCTATGGCAAGTGCTAAATATGCAGTAGAGGGAATTATTTTAGGGTCAGGAACTTTAGTTACACCATTTGCTGACGCTTAATCTTAATATAGGAGATTAATATGAGTTCATCAGATGTAAAAGCGACCGTAGCTTTAGCTGCAACAGGACAATTACAAGGTTTTATTGGTTCTGGTGCGGGTACCGCTACTAATTTAGGTCCAATAAGAATTCAGTCTGTTCAAGCACAAGCAAGTGCCGCAGACGGTTCTATAAAAATCTATGACGGAACGAGTGCAAGTGGAACTAAGTTACTTATTGAATTTAAGTTCGGTTCAGCAGCAAATGAGTCTTTTGACCATTATTTGCCTAATGACGGAGTAAAATTTAATACGGGGGCTTATGTTGTGTTGGCTAACTGCGACTTTTTTGTAGCATACTACAACTAACATGGCAACCTCGGGAACTCGTGCATTTAGTTTAGATGTAGCGACCGCAATCGAAGAGGCGTACGAACTTGCAGGATTAGAAGCTCGTACGTCTTATGATGCTGTTACAGCACGTCGTTCTATGAATATAATGTTTGCCGATTGGTCAAACAGAGGTATTCAAATGTGGGAAGTAACTAAAGTAGAGTTAACTCTTACAGAAGGCACGAACGAGTATACTTTAAATTCTTACGATATTGATGTTTTAGACGCTTACGTAGAAAGAACAGTAAGCGGTATAGTAACAGATTACCCCTTAGATAGAATAGATCGAAATGAGTACGTAGGTATACCAAATAAAGCGACTAAAGCACGTTCTACAGAATTTTGGTTAGAACGTAAAAAGTCTCCTGTTATTCATCTTTATCCAACGCCCGAGAACTCAACGGACAAACTCATTTACTATGTCTGGCGTACGATAGAGGATGCTGCGGCTTCTACTAATGATGTGGATATACCTACACGGTTTATGCCTTGTTTAGTATCGGGATTAGCTTATTATCTATGTATAAAGAAAAATGTTCAAAAACTTCCTGTTATACAAGACTTGTATGAAAGAGATTTAGCTAATGCTTTACGTTATGACGAAGACCGCTCCAATATTAGATTAGTTCCTAAACAAGAGTATATCTAATGGCTTACGCTTCAGGAAAATATGCTTACTTTATCTGCGATACTTGCGGGTTTAGATACCCATATAAAGAAGCACGAGGCACTTGGGAAAACAATAGAGTTTGTCATGAGTGTTACGAACCGAAACATCCACAACTAGACCCACCAAGTATAGGAGCAGACGCAGAACTGCTTTGGAGACCCAGACCTGATGTTCCTTTACCTCAAGCAGGGTTAGGTGTTGTTACTACAATAGATCCTTCAACAGCAGTTATAAATAGTACAACAAGTCCTAGTGGAACTAGAACAATGACTGTTACAGATGATCCTATTGGTAGTGTGTTTGAAGGTGAGTTCGGAACAGGTGAAATAGGTACTTTAGAAGCAGGTGGAGACTAATGGCAGGATTTACATACGCAACATTAAAAACAGCAATACAAGATTATTTAGATAATACAGAAACTACTTTTGTTAATAATTTAGATACTTTTATACAAACAACCGAAGAAAGAATTTTAAAAGGAGTACAACTTCCTGTTTTTCGTAAAAACGTTACGGGAGCAGCATCACAAGGAAATACTTATTTAGCAACTCCTACAGATTTTTTATCTCCTTTTAGTTTAGCTTTAATTGATAGTTCAAGTAATTATAGTTATTTATTATTTAAACACGTTTCTTGGATTAGAGATTATACACCTTCAGCAGCTACCCAAGGAGATCCTTTGTTTTATGCTCTGTTTGATGAAAATACATTTATTTTAGCTCCCGCTCCTTCGACTAATTTTACTTTTGAATTACACTACAACTATAGACCCGCATCATTAACCACTGTTGGAAACGATAATCAAAGTTGGCTTTCTGATAACGCCCCTAATGCTATGTTGTATGGTGCTTTAGTAGAAGGTGCAGTATTTATGAAAGAAGCTCCTGAAACTATCCTGTTATACGAACAAAAATTTCAAGAAGCTTTAGCCTTACTTAAAGTTCTTGGAGAGTATAAAGACGTTAGAGATGAAGCTCGAAACGATCAGCTTAAAATACAACCACAAGCATGAAAGAACTAGAGGGTAAAAATGTTGCAATAGTTGCCATGGGGCAAAGCCAAATAGATTTTCATCTTTCGCAAACCCATAGTGTAGAGTTTGATGAGGTCTGGGCAATTAATGCAATGATTGGAGTTTTACCGAATATTGATAAAGCTTTTATTTTAGATCCTATGAGTCGATTTCTGGATACAGAAGATGCGGGGACTATGACTCAAATGATGAGAAAAAAGTTACCTAAATGTAATTTTCCTATCTACACCTGTGAACTAGATGATAGAGTTCCTGCTGCTGTTGAGTACCCTATAGAATTAGTTGTACATGATTTAGGATGTTCTTATTTTAATAATACCATTCCTTACGCCATAGCTTTTGCTTTATGGAGCAAGGTCGGTAAAATTTCTTTATTTGGAATCGATTTTACATATAGAAATAATATGCATTTTGCAGAAGCAGGTAGATCATGTACGGAGTTTTGGTTATCTAAATGTATTGACGCAGGAATACAGATAGAAGTGGCTCCTAGATCAACTTTGTTAGATATGGATATTCCTTTACACGAGAAACTATACGGTTATCATAGACTTGACGATCCTAAAATTGTTTATCAAGACGGTAAAGATATGAGTGTTTGTAAATTATCTGAAGTAGAAATGGAACCGAAAAATAAACCTGTAGGGATTATTAATAGACATGATTTAAAAGAATTAAATCCTGTAGAACCGAAAGAGTATTAATATGTTTTCTTTAAAATCAGATTTAGAAGTAGGTAATTTAGGCGTAACCACCACAGACAACAGAGGACTTAGTGTTGATGAAGTTTCTGAAATGGCGGTTAATAAAATAATTTCTGTGAGCGATACAGCTCCTGCACCCATAAGGGCACAAGCTCATGCATTTAGAGATGCATGTAAAAACATAGTTATGTATTATATGCAAGAGGCGATTAAAAACCATATGTGTACAATAGGTAATCAATTAGAACAGCAAGGTCATAAAGACTTAGCTAATATTATCAGGAGACTATAATGGCAATAACACAAGCAATGTGTACAAGCTTTAAAAAAGAGCTTCTTGAAGCAAAACATAATTTTTTAGCTTCAGGTGGGAATTCTTTTAAATTAGCTTTATACACAAGTTCAGCAACAATGACTGCGGCTACTACCGCTTACAGCACAAACCAAGAAGCATCGGGAACGAATTACACTGCAGGTGGAGCAGCATTAACCAATATTAATCCAACATCATCAGGAACAACAGCTTTTACTGATTTTGCAGATTTAACTTTTGGTACTGCTACTATTACCGCTAGGGGATGTATGATTTATAATGATACAGCTTCAGGCGATCCAGCAGTTGCTGTGTTTGATTTCGGTGGAGATAAAACATCTACAGCAGGTAGTTTTACTATAACATTTCCAACAGCCGACGCATCGAACGCGATTATTAGAATAGCGTAATAACGAATGGCTGGTTGGGGTCGTTCTACTTGGGGATCTGGTCCTTGGGGTGAACCTGCAGTAGTTAATGTATCTGTAGCTCTTACGGGCGTTGCGGGTACTTCAGCATTAGGAACAGAAACAGTTTCTTGTGCGGCTAATGTTGCTGAAACAGGTCTTGCCGCTACAGGTTCTATAAATTCTGTTGTTGCAACAGGTTCTGCAATCGTAGCAGAAACAGGTGTTGCAGGCACAACAGCTTTAGGTTCAGAAACTGCTACAGGTTCAGCAAATATTGCAGTTACTGGATTAACAGCAACTTCTGCACTAGGTTCCGAAACAGTTACAGGAGAAGCTAATCTCTCCATTACTGGATTAACAGCAACTTCTGCACTAGGTTCCGAAACAGTTACTTGTGATGCAAACGTAGCGGAAACGGGAGTAACTGCGACAAGCGGATTAGGGAATGTAATAGCTGCTGGTTTTGCAATAACAGGAGTTTCTGGAACTGCTTCTACAATAGGTCTCGGTGATGAGACCGTTACTTGTGATGCAAATGTTTATCCTACAACTGTAGTAGGAACTACAGCTTTAGGAACTGTAGGATTAGTAACAAATAATATTATTTCATTATCAGGTCTTGGTGCAACGTCGGCACTAGGTACTTTAGAAATAAAAGCTGACGCAATAGTTTATGTAACATCGGTCGTTGGAACAGGTGAAATTTCTACCATCACAGTTTGGGGGGATGTAGTTCCTGGAGTCACGACTGATTGGGAAAACATTACAACAGTCACGACTGATTGGGAAAACATTACAACAGTCACGACCAACTGGCAAGAAGTTGCTTAACATTTTGATAAAAACCATATACAATCAAGAAAGTACGGAGATATAAACCATGGCAAGTACATACGTAAACAACCTAAGACTTAATGAGATGGCTACTGGAGACGGTAGTGGAACTTGGGGAACAACAACGAACACTAACCTCGAGCTTATCGGGGAGGCTTTAGGCTACGGTACTGAAGCTATTACCACCAACGCAGATACCCACACAACGACAGTAGCAGACGGAAGTTCGGATGCGGGTCGAGCAATGTATTTAAAATACACAGGCACATTAGATTCAGCTTGTACAATCACTATTGGTCCAAACACTATGAAACGAGTTCAGTTTATTGAAAACGGAACTAGTGGTTCGCAAAATATTATTATTTCTCAAGGCTCTGGAGCTAATATAACTATTGAACCTGGAGATACCAAAGTAGTTTACCTAGACGGAGCAGGAAGTGGAGCGGCAGTTGTTGACGCTTTTGCTAGTTTAAGTGTCGGTGCTTTAACAGGTGCATCACTAGACATCTCAGGCGATATAGACGTAGACGGAACTACTAACCTAGATGTAGTAGACGTAGACGGAGCTGTAAACTTTGCAGCAGACGTAACCTTTGCAACTGGTGCAGATATTATTACTGCTTCAGCAGGAACAGACAATGTTCGCATAGGTTTAGATGCAGGTGACTCAATAGCATCAGGTGGAATTCGCAATATTGTAATAGGAAGAAATGCAGGTACTGCGATTACGACTGCTGATTCTAATGTTGCTATAGGTTGGGAAGCTCTTAAAACTGAAGATGCACATGGAAATAACACAGCCATTGGAGCATCCGCTTTAGCTGCTCAAAACGCAGGAGTAGATGGATACAATGTTGCTATTGGTTATAACGCAGGTGCAGGAGTAACCACAGGGATTAAAAATGCCATAGTCGGTGGTCTTGCAGGTGTTAATTTTACAGATGCTCATAAAAACGCAGTACTGGGTTATCAAGCTCTTACAACTGATACAAAAGGCAATAGAAGTGTTGCTATTGGTTTTGAAGCTTTAAAAACTCAAAATTTTACAAGTAACACAGATAGTCATAACACTGCTGTAGGAAACAGAACAGGTGCTTTACTTACCACAGGTATTCAAAACACCCTTATCGGTAGTCAAGCAGGTGATGCAATTACTACAGGAATAAGAAACACTGCTGTTGGTTATAATGCAGGAAGTGCTATCACCACAGGTGATTTTAACACTGCGGTAGGAAGAACTGCATTAGAAAACACCACAACAGCAGATGCAAATACTGCGGTAGGTGTTGCTGCACTTGCACAAAATACAACAGGAACTAACAATTCTGCTTTAGGTTATTTAGCTTTAAATCTAAACACTACTGGCGGTCAAAACGTGGCAGTTGGGGATAATGCTTTAGGCGCTAATACGACAGCTTCATACAACACTGCTCTTGGTACGGACACTTTAAAAGCCAATACAACAGGCGGTAACAATGTTGCTACAGGTGGTTTTGCACTAACAGCTAATACCACAGGTGCTTCCAATGTTGCTATGGGATATCAAGCATTAAAATCCAATACTACTGCTTCTAATAATACTGCTATTGGTGACCAAGCGTTAGAACTAAACACCACAGGAGCTAATAACGTAGCCGTAGGAACTTTAGCACTAGATGCTAACACCACTGCATCTTCTAACACAGCCGTTGGTTATGCTTCTTTAGGAGTCAACACCACAGGAACTAGAAATACTGCGGTAGGTGCTGCTACATTAGATGCTAACACTACAGCTGACGATAACACAGCTTTCGGTTTCAATGCTATTTCCGCTAACACCACAGGTACAAGAAATACAGCAGTAGGAGCTTACTCACTAGATGCAAATACCACTGGTGATTTTAATACTAGCGTTGGGTATAAATCTTTAACCGCCGCAACAACTGCAACACATAACACAGCAGTCGGAGATTTTGCTTTAGCAGATAATACTACAGGCACAGACAACACAGCAGTAGGTCAAGGAGCATTAGAAAACAATACAACAGCATCTAACAACACTGCAGTTGGTAAAGGTGTTCTGACTGCTAACACCACAGGCGCACAAAATAATGCTTTTGGCAAAAACGCCATGAGAGACAATACAACAGGTGCAGATAATGTCGCTATGGGTGAAAATGCTTTATTATCTAATACCACAGCAAGTAACAACACAGCATTAGGCTCAAATGCTTTACAACAAAACACCACAGGAACTGAAAATACAGCAGTAGGCATGAGTTCTACGGCAGCCAATACAACAGGAAATTATAATACTGCATTAGGTAAAGGTACTCTGGAATCAACAACAACAGGTTCTAGTAATACTTCTGTTGGAACTAATGCTTTGCAGAACAATACAACCGCAAATAACAATACCGCAGTAGGCTCTTCTTCTCTTATAGCAAACACAACTGGAGCAGATAATGTAGCAGTTGGTCAAGGCTCTATGCAGTCTAATACCACAGCAAGTAATAATACTGCTATTGGTAGAGATTCTATGGCAGACAACACCACAGGCACAAGAAATACAGCAGTTGGTTATGCTGCTTTAGATGCTGTTACTACAACAAATGACCATACAGCAGTTGGATATAATGCACTTACAGCCTGTACTTCTGGCGATGCTAATACAGCAGTTGGTACTTCATCGGCAGATGCGGTAACCTCTGGAGCTAACAACACCGCAATGGGTAATCTTGCACTATCAGCAGCCACCACCGTAGACGACAACACTGCTATTGGTTCGGGTGCTATGCGATACTCTACAGGAGCAAGCAACACAGCAGTTGGAAAAAGTGCTTTAGGTGCATCAAGCAATTCTGGTGATAATAATACTATAGTAGGTGCTGGTGCAGGAATAAGTCTTACCTCAGCAAGTAATAATACTTGTATAGGAAAAGGAGCAGGTAACAACCAAATAACAGGCGGTCAAAATGTATTTGTAGGTGAAAACGCTAGAGGTAGTGCTGTAGATACAAATGCCTCTATTGCAATTGGCTATAATGTTGTTGGAGTCGGTAACTTCTATGTAACTTTAGGATCTGGAGCAGGTTCAGACAGAATCTATAATCAATTTGATACTAACGCATCTTGGACTAGAGTATCTGATTTAAGATATAAAGAAGAAATATCTAACAACACTGATTGTGGTTTATCTTTTATAAATGATTTAAGACCAGTTACTTATAAATTTAAACCAAAAGCAAATATTGATAATACATTACCCGATTACGATGCTTCTAAAACATCAAGAAACACAGAGAAAAAAATGTATGGTCTTATTGCTCAAGAAGTTAAACAGGCAATGGATGATAATAATATTACAGACTTTGCAGGTTGGGATGAAACAGCAGAGGGTATACAAGGTATTTCACAAGAAATGTTTATTCATCCTTTAATTAAAGCAGTTCAAGAGCTAACGGCATTAAACGCTGCTTTAACAACAAGAATAGAAGCCTTAGAAGGCTAACAACAATAGGAGAAAAAAAAATGGCAACAGTAACAGAAGTATTAACGGCAGGAACTGATAGCGTAAACTTAATTGACGGTGTAAAAGCTGGAAGTTGGAGCGCAGAAGGAATGACACAATCTGAAATAAATGAAATGGTCCAAAGGAACGTAGACCATTTAGAACTTATTTTAGAATATGCACCTGTTGATAGTGATGATGATACACCTGATGTAAAAGGAGCAGCAGATAGTAAAAAGACTACTCACGTTGCAGCTATTGCTACTGGTAAAAAATACATAACTGATAACAGTTAAAGGTACTAAATAATGTCAGAAAATAAAGAAGTAAAGACAAAAGAAGTCGAATTAACAGAACGACAAGAATACTTAAAAACTCAACTAAATGATCTTCAAAATAAAGAAAATAGTTTAATGTTTCAATTAGATCAAATAAAAGCTTGTCAACAAGTTTTTAATCAAGCATTTATAGAAGAGTCAAAAGAAGTTTCTGAAAAACTTTCAGAAGAGTGATTTATACTATTTTGCAACTAAGTATTGCAATATTTTGTGTTGTAAGTATCGCTGTTTTATTAATGGATGATAACCATCCACTTTAAAGGGAGAAAAATATGTTAGATATTATATTAAACATAATTCAATTAGCACCTTGGATTATTTCAGGAGCATCATTAATTTGTGCGTTAACCCCCACACCGAAAGACGATCAAATGATTGGTAAAGTCTATAAATTAATCGATTGGTGTGCTATTAATGTAGGAAAAGCAAAAGAAAAATAACCCATGACCACTACAAAAGAAGCATTAATTAAATTAGAGGCACATGAAAGAGAATGTGCTATTCGTTACGAATACATAGAAAAACGTCTTGACGAAGGCTCTGCTAAGTTTAAAAGACTAGAGCTTATTCTATGGGGGTTGTATGGTTTGATTGCTGCTTCTTTAGGTGTAGATAAACTATTGTAGGAAAGTCAGATGCCTTTACAAAAGTTCCTTTTTAAACCTGGAATCAACAAAGAAGGAACAGCTTATTCAAATGAAGGCGGTTGGTTTGATTCTAATTTAGTTCGTTTTAGAAAAGGGTTTCCTGAAAAAATCGGTGGATGGTCTAAAACAACTGCTAATTATTTTCAGTCTACAGGTAGAGCACTCCATGCTTGGGTAGCTTTAGACGGAACGAAACTTTTAGGCTTAGGAACAACGTGGAAATATTATATTTTAGATGGAGATAGTTTTTCAGACATCACTCCAATCCGCTCAACTGATTTAAACGTTACAACTTTTTCCGCTACTGATGGTAGTGCGGTTATTACAGCGACAGACACAGCCCACGGTGCGGTAGTTAATGATTTTGTAACTATTAGTAGTGCTGTATCTTTAGGTGGTAATATTACCGCTACTGTTTTAAATCAAGAACATCAAATAACTTCTGTTCCATCGGCTAACACCTATACGTTTACCGCCTCGGCTACAGCAAATTCTAGTGATACTGGAAATGGTGGAAGTTCTACCGATGCTGCTTATCAAATAAACACTGGTTTGGATGTTTATGTTCAATCAACAGGTTGGGGGGCAGGACTTTGGGGAGCTGGAACTTTTGGGTCAACTACAACACTTAGTTTTACTAATCAATTAAGATTATGGTCACATGATAATTTTGGTGAAGATTTAATAATAAACCCGAGAGCAGGTTCTGTTTATTACTGGGATAAAACAAACGGAACAGAAACTCGAGCAGTGGCTCTTTCAGATTTAGCAGGTGCAAATGTTCCTCCTACTTTAGCTTTACAAGTAATGGTTTCTGATATTGACCGACACGTGATTTGTTTTGGTGCTGATCCTTTAAATACTGGAGGAACAGCTAGAACAGGAGCTATCGATCCTATGTTTGTTGCTTGGAGTGACCAAGAAAACGCTGCTCAATGGGAGCCTTTAGCTACAAACACAGCAGGATCTTTTAGGTTATCAGCAGGATCGTCTATCGTAGGAGCTATACGTGCTAAACAAGAAATTCTAATTTGGACGGACACTTCCTTATACTCCATGACTTTTATAGGTCAGCCTTTTACTTTTAGTTTAAATTTAGTTAATGAGGGAGTGGGATTAGTTAGCCCTAACGCTATGGTTAATACTCCTAAAGGAATTTTTTGGATGGATAAAAAAGGTTTTTATACTTATACAGGAGCCACCCAAGATATTCCTTGTAGTGTACAAGCTTATGTTTTTAGTGATTTAAATGAAAGTCAAAGTTATCAGATTTTTGGTTTTGTAAATAAAGCTTTCGATGAGGTTGGGTGGTTTTATTGTAGTAGTGATTCTACTGTTCTTAATAAATATGTAGTCTTTAATTATGGCGAACAAGTCTGGACAATAGGAACTTTAACTAGAACGTGTTGGATAGACGAAGGGATTTTTAATACTCCTAAAGCAACGAGTTCTTCTTCAGATGTAGGTTATCTTTACGACCACGAAACTGGTAATGATAATGATGGCTCTCCTATGACGAATGTATTTATCGAATCCAGTGATTTTGATATTGATCCAGGAGGAGAAGATTTTCAATTCATTAGTAGAATTATTCCTGATATACAGTTTACGGGAAGTGGTTCAACTGGAAGTGGAGGACAAAGCGTTAATGTTGTTTTAAAACGTAGAAATTTTCCAGGAGAAAGTTTAACAACAGCAGTAACTAGTGTTTGTGATTCAGCAACAACTAAAATCGATACGAGAGTTAGAGGCAGACAAGCTGTTTTACGTATAGAATCAGATGATGATGGAGTACCAGGAAGTACAGAAGGCGTAGGTTTTAGAGTAGGAGCTATGCGATTAAACTTTAGACCCGACGGTAGACGGTAATGGGTAAATTATTAGAAACTAAATTACCTATTTCTATTGGTGAAGTTTCTTCCGATACTTTCAATCGTTTAGTAAGGGTTTTAGAATTAAGTTTAAACAGGGTTGACGTAAATTCCACACTAGCAGTAAACGAAACTCAACGTAATGAAAATAAGTTTAACAATGGTGATATTATATGGAATCTTTCTACTAACCAATTACAGTTGTGGACTGGTGAACAATGGGTAGATTTATATTCTGGCAACGAAAAAGGAATTCAAGCAGTAGGACAGATAGGCAATATAACTGTAGCTACTGGTGGAGCTACTTTAATAGAACTAGGAATAAATTAAATATGGATATTAATAAATTAAGAGAAGAGTTGGAGTTTGATGAAGGGTGTGTATACGAAATTTATAATGATCATTTGGGTTATCCCACTTTTGGTATTGGTCACCTTGTACTTGAAAGCGATCCCGAACACGGAGAACCAGTTGGAACCACAGTTTGTAAGGAAAGAGTTGTTGCTTGTTTCGAAAACGATATAGCAAATGTTTTTCAAGACTTAGATAGGAACTTACCTTGGTGGAGAAAACAATCAGGTGATTTACAAAGAGTATTAGCTAATATGTCTTTTAACTTAGGTATTACAAGATTATTAAAATTTCAAAAATTTTTAGGAGCTTTAGAATCGAAAGATTATCAAACAGCGGCTAAAGAAATGATGAACAGTAGATGGGCTACGCAAGTAGGTCCTCGAGCTGATCGATTAAAACAAAGAGTATTAAAAGGAGACTGATATGAAAAAAGCAAAAGGTTATAAACGCGGAGGAGCTATTAAATCTTCTAAATATAAGAAGAAAGGCGGCTCTAAAAAACGTATGATGAAAAGCTCTAAAAAGAGAAGTAGCAAGAAGAAGTAAGTGCCTTCTCTAATAAGTAACATCCCACATTTTAAATGTTGGGTGCGAAGGGAGTTCACCGCGAATCATACAAAATATCATGGAGAGTTTCTTCATGCAATAGCTTTTGCTGTTAATACAATACCTGATAGGTCTTTATCGTTTCAAGTAGTTTTTACAGGCTGTGAAACTGAATATGAAGATTGGGATGAAGGTAATATTCACGGTGGAGCTATGTGGGCTAGAATGCCTATACAAGGTTTAATTGCCGATATACCTGTTGAAGAATGGGCAGAACCTATGGAAGATCATATTGCTCAACCATGGGATTGTGAAGCAAGAGATCATTCTGTAATAGTTATGGATAGAGTTAGTTCTAGTCCGTGGCTTTGCAAAATCGATGGAAAGTTTTATACTGGTAAATATATGTTCACTGTGGACTATACAGGAAACGCCATTGCGGATTGTCCTGCACAACATAAACAATCTCATGTATTATATATTACAGAAGATTGCAAATGGAAAGGTAACTTAGTTGCTTTACCTAACAACAGGGTAAGAGCTACAAGTCCTGCTTTATGGGTGACAGGTGAAGGAGCCCCCGATTTTATTCCTTCACAACATCTTCATTCAGCGGAAGGACATGAAAGCTATTTAGACCCTGCAATAACTTTTAATAATTTATACGAGGATTAGTAATGGCTAATAGAAAAAAGACCCATAAGACTAAAGACGGTAGAACAGCTAAAAAAGGTTTATATTACAATATAAACAAAAAACGTAAAGAAGGCAGAAAAATGCGAAAGAAAGGTGCTAAAGGTGCTCCGACTGCAGCAGCCTTTAAACGTTCCGCTAAGACCGCTAAGAAGCCTAAAAAGAAAAAGTAATGGCTAAGCCTAAGAAACGCAAAGAAAAGTCTATACGACGTACTACGAAAGGTAAGGGAGCTAACTTTCGATCTACTAAGTCTGGTGCGGGTATGACTAAAAAAGGCGTAGCGGCTTATCGACGTAAAAATCCTGGATCAAAACTTAAAACAGCTGTTACAGGTAAAGTTAAAAAAGGTAGTAAAGCAGCAAAAAGACGTAAATCATTCTGTGCTAGATCAAAAGGTTGGAAAGGTGAACGAGGCAAAGCGGCTAGAAGAAGGTGGAAATGTTAAATGTATGAGTACAACTGCACAGTTACTAGGGTGGTTGATGGCGACACTATTGATGTTATCCTTGATCTTGGGTTTTCTATTCTTCACAAGTGTCGTGTACGCCTTTATGGGATTGATACGCCTGAATCAAGAACCAGAGATAAAGACGAAAAAGCCAGAGGTAAACTTGCGGCTAAATTTTTAGAAGATTCAATTAACAATGGTAAAGTAGTTGTTTTACAATCTAAATTAAAAGATTCTAAAGGTAAATATGGTCGTGTTTTAGGAGCTGTTATTGTAGACGGTGTTGATATTAACGAAAAAATGGTATTAAACTTTCTTGCAGTTAGGTATCATGGTCAAAGCAAAGATGATATTGAAGCAGAGCATATGGAAAACAGACGTAAATTAATAGAGTTAGGAGATTTTGTTCCAGTAAACGTGGAGAAGTAATATGCAAAACGACGGTAGATTTGGTGGAGATATGGATCGTAATGAAGTTGAGATGGATCTCAACAAATTTATGGCGATGATTCAAGAAATATCTGAACTTAAAGATAAAATTAGAGATCTTGAAGCTGATGAAAGAGTAAACCCACATCAAAAGTGGATTCATTTAGCCAAAGCAGTAGACTCTTGGCGTATATTCCCTAGAGCTTTTTTAACTGTTTATATTGTATTGCTGTATAAATGTACTATTTGGTTTATGGATCTTCCAGAACCTTCGTTCGAACAATCAGGTCTTATATCGATTGTTGTAGGTGCAGGTGCAGCATGGTTTGGTTTATATGCAGGAACAACAGGAAGCAGTAAACAGTTTAAAGGCGAAGATTAATGAACAAAGAAAGAACATATTCTTGGATTTTTCTTATGACAGCAATATTTGCTGTTACTTTATTTTCTGTTGTTGTAAACGCTCAGTCTAGCCAACAATCTGGAACAGCTTGTGTTAACGGTTCTCAATACTGTGAAAATAATAGTTTAGATACTACCAACACAACGACAACGACTAACACCAATACTAACACAAACACCAATACCAATACCAACACTAATACCAACACAAATACGAACAATAACACTAACGTCAATACTAATACAACAAATACGACTGCATCAAATACCAACGTAAATACGAACACGAACAACAACACCAACAACAATGTAAACACTTCAACAGCGACTTCGACATCGAATAATACCAATACGAACAATAACGTTAATACTTCGACTTCTAATTCAACTGTTAATTCAACGGTGAATCAAAACGTTAATAATACAAATAATTCAACATCGACATCGAATAATACGAATACTAACACTAACGTAAATCAATCGACTTCAGATTCGAACGTTACAACAGATAACCGAAACGTAAACGAAAACAACTCAAGATCCGATAATACTAATCGAAACATAAACGAATCTAACAGTACGCAAACTATTAACCAAAACGTAAAAAGTGAAGCCCCTCCCGCTTCTGCGATAGCTCCTAGTATTATGTCTTACTCACAAGACCTCTGTACGACAGGGGTCTCAGGAGCTTTTCAAGGACAGGTGTTTGGTTTATCTGGTGGTAAAACTATTGTTGATGAAAACTGTGAGAGGTTAAAATTATCTAAATATCTTTACGATATGGGAATGAAAGTAGCATCGGTTGCATTACTCTGCCAAGACGAAAGAGTATTTAAAGCTATGTCGATGGCAGGTACGCCTTGTCCGTATAACGGTAAAATTGGTAAAGAAGCTACCGTGGCGTGGGAACAAAACCCACAAAAAAGACCTGATAAAGAAGACGCTTTAAAAGAATATATTGCACAATGTACTCACGAATCTAATCCTAAAAGAGAAAAAATAAACAGAGATGTTGTTGGTGCGGTTAAAACAATTTATACAAGAAAAACTAAAACAGCTAAACAATGCAAAAAAGAGTTTTATTCTACGCGTTAGGGTATTTTTTAAGTTTTAATGTATTAGGGCAATATACATACGAAGCTAACCAAGACCTTTACGACCTTAATGCTAATGCTAATAACTTTAATGGTGAGTTAGCTTACGAGGTGTCTGATGATGGAATTAGTCCTGCGATTGATCTTTCTTTTAATTTTACTTTTTATGGCTCTACGTTTAGCCAAGCCAGAATGGCAACGAATGGATGTCTCCATTTTGGTAATAGTGGGAGCTATTGTAATGACTATACTCCTGACCCTATTAACGGACAGCACACCTATACCATATACCCTTTCTGGACTGATCTCATAAGAGACAGTGACTCTCGTATAAAATCTTGGGGAGATTCTAGCAAGATGATCTTCGGGTGGTATAACCTTAGAGAGTACAACAGAGCGTCTGATAATAGTTTTGAGATAATACTTTGGAATAATAACTCTTTCGATTTACGTTATCGTGAGTTAGATATTGTTAACCATGATGTTCTTATAGGCGAAGTAGGTGCAAACAAAGAAAATTCATACACTTATTACTACCATGATGAATGTAATACAGGATCAACCAATAGTTCTAGTTGCGTAAACACTAATTGGAATAATATAACAATGAATACAACATTAGAGAACGGTGGTTCTTTATATGGTTCAGGTAGTGGTAATGGAATTGATTGTAGCGATCCGTTAAACGATAGTAGTTGTTCAGGTTATGCAGATGCTTATCTCACACAACAATGTAATATTACGCAGTTGTATAGTGAATTTTGTCCTAGTTATTGGGATGCTTATGATGATCAACAATGTGCAGACGACCCACAGTATGCACCGTTTTGCCAAGGCTATAGACAAGAAGAATCCGTAGCTTTCTTTGACGATACTAACGTAGACTATGGTTTTGTAGATGAGCAAGAACAGTTTGCTACTGGTGCTTTTACCGATAATCAACATGACGATAACTTAGGTTTTGAAGATCCCGTAGAAGTTATAGAAATATACGAAGAAGAAATGTTTCCGCCTTTTGCGGAGTTCGGGGATAATCCTAATGATTATTTCGAAGATCCTTTTGTAGAAGACTTTGTTATCTTTTATGAACCAGAACCTTTACCTTTTATCGATACTTTTAGTCCTCATCATGACGAACCTTTCCATCAAGACGAAGTTTTATTAGATGAGTTTATATTTCAAGAAACGTTTTTAGTAGACGATTATAGCGAACCTGAAACATTTATTGAATTTAATAACGTAGAAGAACTCGAGGAGTGGTTTGAAGAAGAAACTAATGAACGCTTTGAAGAACGAATTGAAGAAGAACTTGCTGATCTTGATGAACCAGAAGAAGAATTTATTGAGGAAATTTTCGAAGAAGAAGTCGTAGAAGAAGTATTCGAAGCGATTGAAGAACGTATAGCAGAAGCTGAGATAGAAGAAGAAAGGATCGAAAGAGAAGAAGTCGTAGAGGAATTCGAAGAAGTATTTGAAGAAGAGTTTCAAACTGCAGAAAGGGAAGAAGCTACAGGTAAAAGTTCTATTAGCAGAGATATAGCTTTACGAGTTGTTTCTTCTACGATAGCTACAGCTACACAAAGTGTAAGTGGAACAACCGCAGGTAATAGTATTCATGCTACAGGTAATAGTGCGGCTTCTGGTAACGCTGTAAGTAATAGTTCTACAGGAGCTTCGTCAGGTAACGCAGGGATAAGTACGAGTAGTTCTCCGAGTATGTCAGACCAGTTTGCTTCCGCTACGGTACAAACAAATCAAATATTAGACATGAGTTCTATGTCTGTTTCTAGTTCTTCTACTAGTGATTCTATGAATTCAACAGAGGTTAATACTTCAGTTGTTGTAGCTAACGTAAATACTAATACGGTACAAGATCAAATAGATACTTCAATTAGTTCTATGGATACATCTTCTGATACAGATACTACGGTAGAAGATTTAATCGCACAAAACTTACAAACAGCACAAGAAGAAGTAGAAGCTCAACAAGAAGAAACAGGAGAGTATGGTTCAGAAGATACAATTATTGCATATATGGGTTTTGTTCCTGGATTTAATACTTATGAGAAGATTTTAATGGTAGATCAAGATCAATGGTATACGTCTAGAACCATCTATACTGAGACGATGCCTGATAATATAAACGCTTTTTATGGACTAGCGGGTAGTAATATAAGCAAAATGAACGATATAATAAATTCACAACCACCTTTATAGGAGAATTACTATGGATTGGTTTCAAAATAAAACAACGCAAATAATAGCTCTTGTAGGTATTGTTTCAACTCTTGCAGGTTTCGGCTACACAGGTGCTACCTACGTTAATAGAGTAGAAAACCTAGAAGCTAAGATAGGTGGTATCGGAGATACTGAAGACGCTCAAAAAATTATTGAAGAACGTTTTGCTTCAATAGAAACATCTGTACAGTTTTTAGAAAAAAGTATCGATGGTATAGCTGTTCCAGACGTTACTGAAATTAAAACAGATATAGCTACGATTAAAGCTGATCTAGAAAGCTTAGATGATAACTTACGTAAAGTAGAAACTAAATTAGATAAAAAGGACGATAATCCATTAAACGGATAATGAAAGTTTTCATTACAGAATTTAAACACGACGGGCTTTTTTACGAAGGTCCTAATATTGTAGCAGAATCTTTCGAAGATGCAGAAGTAACTGCAGAAACATATGGGGTAAATGTGGTTGGCATGCTTGATGTAATCATCAATGATCACAATGAAGATGACTATAAAAGGGTTTTACATTAACCCTTTCTTTGATATATAATCAAAGTTCAGCCATGTGCTGCAGTTTACGGGGTGAGCTATAACTCGCAAAACGTTTATAAACGCTGAGGAAACCATGGTTGGAGTTGATAAAAAGACATACAAAAAGAATAAAGGTCGTCGTTCTGACTTCGTAATTTATTCGTCTAAAGGCAAGAAAACGAAAGCTAGGAGTAGATTCTAATGGCTATTTCTATGTCTAAAATTCAAAAACAAATCGAAACAACCCCACTAACTAAAGAAGCCGCTAAAGAACAGTTTTTAAATAAAACTAAAGAGTTTAACTTACAACATGCTTTTAGTTTTGAAGAAGCATGGGACTTTGTAGAATATAAGAAAAAACAAAAAGAATTTAGAGAAACGGTTTCTACTTTTGAAGAAGCTTTAAAGAAACACGAAAGTTCTTTAGGTGATTCTACTCATAAACTAAACCCTACAAAACATTCTTTTTCAGACGGACAATATATAAGAGAGATTTATAATCCTGCTGGTTTAGTTTTAGTAACTAAAATACATTCTAAAAACCATCCTTTCTTTTTAATGAAGGGAGAAATGAGTATTTTAACAGAAGAAGGAGTGCAGCGAATAAAAGCTCCGTATCAAGGAATAACAAAAGCAGGAACAAAAAGAATAATATTTACACATAGTGAATGTGTGTTTATTACAGTCCATCGAACTGATAAATTAACAATAGAAGAAGTAGAAGAAGAAGTTATTGCAGAATCTTTTGATCAACTAATCCTTTCTGCTCCTGACACAAAACACATTAAAAGATTAATAAAAGATTTGGAGATTTCTGTATGTCATTTTTAGTAGTTGCTGCGATAACCGTAGGTGGTAATCTTCTCGCAGGTAAAATAGCATCTAATAGAGCTAAAGATCCTAAAGCCGCTATTGGTAGCGGTACTGCTCCTAGTTTACAACCTGGAGGAGATATTGAAGTTTCTTCTGTAGAGGGAAGCCAAGTGCAAGATTTCGGTGATTTTGAAAGTGAAAACATGGCTATGTCTGATGAAATGAGCAAACAAGAACAGTTGTTAGCTTATTTAGCTTCTCAAGGTATATCACCTGAAGAATTTGGTATTATGGGTGCAGCAATGGGAGGACCTTTGTATAAAGCCAATGGTGGAGGTATTGACGCATTACTTAAACAACTGGGTATTGATGTAGAATCTTTAACAGCTCCTAGTTTAGAAGGTGTGGTTGATTTTACTAAAATAGAAATGCCTAAACCTGAAGATCTTATGGAAGATCAAATGTTTAGTGCAGGAGATCTTTCTATTTCTAAAGATGATCTAATTGTTCCTGAAATAGGACAAGAACAAACAATGATGCAAGAAATATCTAACTATGCAGGAGAAAACCCTGAAATGTTTAATGCAGGAATTGGTGCAATTACTAAAGTATTAAGTGCGGCTCTTTCTGACGCTCCTGAACGTAAAGGTAGTATTGTCAGTACGCAAACACTTCCAGGAAATTCAGCACGTAGAAGATCAGCACAAATGAATATACAACCGATTGGTGGTTCTAAAGTTACGTTTGCTAACGAAGGTACAGCATTAAAACGACCTATGTTCATGCCTCACGGAGGACAGATGAGAGGTCCAGGAGGTCCTAAAGATGACCTTATACCTGTAATGGCGAGTAACGGTGAGTATATGCTTTCTAAAGCCGCAGTTGATGCTGCAGGTGGCGGTAGTCATGCTAAAGGTTTAGCTCGTTTAGACGCGTTTAATAAAATGGGAAATAAAAGATACGGATAATTTATGGCAACTAGAGAAGAACAAGAATATTCGTCACAAGCCCCCGCGGGTTATATAGGTGATTTTTTACAAACAGGTATTTTCCCTTACGCAAAACAGTTTTTAACTGACCAGTTTGGTAATATGGGTAGACCTGATAGTAGTCCGTTTACTTATACAGGTCCACGAGTAGCTCAATTTGATCCTAGAGAAAGATATGCAATGGATTTACAAGACTCTGCTATTGGTAGTTATAGACCTTATTTAGGCGAACAAGCAGGATTATTAAGCGAAGCCGCAGATGTTTCTAGAGCAGGAACAGTACGTGGTGCTGATGAAATATCTCAAGGTTTAAGAAGCGGTAGAGATTTAACTGCTCAAGCGAATATTACAGGTATGGGTTCTGCACAAGCTTTTGACCCACGTGGTATAGGTAGTTTTTATAATCCTTTTGAAGATGCAGTTGTTCAACAAACACTTACAGATTTAGACCGACAAGGAGCACAACAAGATATGGCTCTTAGAGATAGAGCTGTATCTTCTGGAGCTTTCGGTGGGTCACGTGGTAGGTTAGCTCAAGGTGAGTTAGCTAGACAACAAGAACGTGGAGTAGCAGAAGCTATCGCAGGTATACGTTCAGGCGGTTTCCAAGATTCAGCTAATAGAGCACAACAAGCATTTGAATCACAACAAGGTAGACAAGCACAATTAGCAGGTCTTCAATCACAACTAGGTCAAGGAATGTTCGGTATGGGATTACAAGGTGGTCAAGGCTTAGCAGGGTTAGGTTCTCAGTTCTCACAAGGCTTTGGTCAACTCGGGCAACAATACGGTAGTATGGCTCCCGCATTACAAGGCTTACAACAAAACGATATTAACCAACAATTAGCATTAGGTGGGTTAGGTAGAGGTAGACAACAATCTATCATGGATCTCGGTTATCAAAACTTTACAGGTCAGTACAACTTACCGATGCAAACATTACAAAACGTTGGTTCGATTACTGCGGCTCTTGGACCGTTGGCAGGTGGTTACGGTTATGCAGGTGCTGATCCAACTACTAACGCAATGTATGCTCCGTCTGGGGGATCAACTTATAACCAAACTAATCCATTTTTTGGTGGGTTAGGCGGCTTTAGCTTTTACGGATAATGGCAAACGGAATACCTAGTTTAAATCCTTTTCCTCAATTTGGTGGACAGCAAAGTCCTGGAGTTACGCCTGTAAAACTAGCTCCTGCGGCTGTTAGATTTCCTACAGCACGTAGACAAGCTCCACGAAGATCAGTAGAGCCAACGACTAAAGAAAAACTAGCACCACTCGCACCTTTTTTAGTCGGTGGTATTATGGATATGTTTCAAGGAAAACCTGAAACATTAACAGACGAACAATATTTACAAAATTTAGGAGCTGATCCTGAAAACATAACTGATGTAGAACAGGCTTCGTTAGACGCATATAAATTATTTGGACCACGAGCAGAAGCCAATACTTTTGGTTTAGATGAAATAGCTAATATTGTAGCTAGTACTCAAATGGGTAGAGGAGCAAAAGATTACGCAAGTACTTATATGGCTATGCGTAAAGCCGACGCTACTAAATCTGCTCAAACAGAAACAACACGAGCAGCTTTTATTAAAAATCAATTAGATCAAGGTACAGCTTCATTCTTAAACTTACAAGATTCAGAAGCAGCAAGAGCAGGAGTAGTTGATATCCGTCCAGGATTTGTACAAAGCAAAGGACCTAATGCGGGGGTTGCTTTTATTAATGATCCTGAACATCCTGATGCAGATGATAATGGTTTTAGACCTGCAGGACCTAATTGGGTTGATCCTTCTAAATTAGATTCAGGCAAAGGTGGTGCTATAAATATATTTAAAGATCCACAATATACCGAGCTAATGAAAACAAACTCAGCACTGACTGCTAGAGACCAAGCAGTTATAGGCACATTAAACGTGGCTAATTCAACAATCGAAATGTTAAAAGAAGGTATTGATGATCCTTCAAAAGCAGCTACTACTATGACATCAGCTTTAATGAACATGGGTAATAGTGCTTTAGTTAACTTTGATCAAATAGCAGCTTCTGTTGGTGGAGATGCAGGTATTGAAGGATATTTTAGTACAAGTAATACAGGCGGTACTTTAAGAGGAACGGGTAATAATGCTAAAGAACTTTATACAGCTATTAAGTCAGGCGACGAAGATTTAATTAACCAAGCGACTGCTAATTTCGAAAATGCTACAGGCATTAATATGCGAGAAATTTTAGGAGAAGCCGCTTATAACAATACAGCAACTCGTGCTAACTTTTTACAATTAGCTTATATGGCTGCTGCGGCAAACGGACAGACAGGTAGAACGTTATCAGATAAAGATTTAGCTTACCATTTACAAATCGTTGGTTTTGGCAGTACACAAGATCCACAAGTTTTAACAGATAATTTATTACGTTTTGTTGACCAATTAGTTGTTGGTGTTGACGCTGAAACACAAGTTTCTATACCTACTAACGGTTTATCTAGGTATAACATGAATGATGAAACGTTCCAATCTATTGTTACTATGTATTATAATCCTTTAGTCAAACCAGACCTACAAGGTGTAGATACTCCGCAATGGCTTGATTATAACAGCTACACCTACAAACCATTTTACCAACGTTATGGTAGTATTCCTGTTGTAAAAGATTGGCAACAACACCAAGGTAAGTTTTATGATAGGAAAAATTCAAAATCAGCTAGAACTACTCCTGGAACTGTGATCGATCCTAATAAAGAATATAGTTTCGAAATACAAAAAATAAGAGACTTGACTCAGTAAGGTATGGATGTTACACAAGCACAATACGACTCTTTTATTGAGCAAAGGAACGAAGCGGCAAAAGCGTTAGGTACACAAGCTCTTACTAATAACCCAAACGTTACCTATGGACAGGTGCTTTCTCCCCAAGAATTACAATCAGCGGCTATTATCTTTAGTCCTGAACTTAATGCTCGTGCTAATGAAATATTTGATCAAGATATATTAAATCAAATAGAAGCTTCTGTTGATTTCGAAAATCGAGTAAAACCTTATAACAGAGCTCCAATCGAATACGATATGTATGAGCGTCATCCTGAATATATGAAACAAGTTGATTATTTTAATTCACCTGAAGGTCAATCAAGAAGTTTAGATGTTAAAGTTAGGGGTAACTATCCTGATGACTATAGACCTTTCGAGCCTCAAGCTCCTTTTGGTATTGAAAAAGCTAAAGAGATTGCTGCATTTGGTTTTGATCCTGCTAAAGAAATAACTTTTGATAACTTTGGCGATCAAGCAGGGTTTAGAACTAAAATAGGTTTAGCTCCACGTAATTTAACAAAAGAAGATATTGAATTTATCGGTAATCAATATGGTTTAGACGGAACTTATCGATATATAAATCCAAGTAAGCCTTCATTAGGATTAGTTTATAAAGCAAAAGGTTCTGATGAAGAACAGTTAGTAAACACGCCTTATATTACAGCTGAAGATACATACAAATTTTTAATAAATGAAGTTCCTGCGATTGCAGGGGATATTGCTCTTACAGTTTATGGAGCTAAAAAGTTTGAACCTTTATTAAGAGGAGCAGCTACCAAAGATCCAGGACTTATCCGACGAGCAGGTCAAGTTTTAGGTATTTCAGGTCTGTCAGCAGTTGGTGCGGCAGGTGGAGACTTTTTAAGACTTACCGCAGGACAAGTAGCAGGAGCTCATGATAGAGATTTTATGGATATTTTAAAAGAATCAGGAATGATTGGTTCTTTAGCTTTTGCAGGTACTGCTGCGATTAGTACAGCAGTTAATATTGTTCCTAAAATATGGAGAAATATAACAGGAAAAGATGTTCCGCCTGAGTTTTTCGAAAAAATAGATGATTTGATGAAACAAGCAAGAGCTTCTGAAGGTGGTGTTGTTTCTACGGATGGTGTTTTATATGGTAATGCTGGATCTGTTCAAGAAATACAAGAAGCAATAATAGAACTAGCTAATCGTACAGGTGCAGAACTTAAAGCATATAACCCTACATTAGCTTCAGCAACAGGAAGTATAGAAGCCGCTGATTTAGAAACTATTTTCTTAAAGAATGCTGACTCACCTGAACTTGCTGCTTTATATCAACAAATTAAAAACGGAAATCAAGAAATAATTGATCGTTTTATTGTAGCTTTGAATGAAGAAGTAGGACCTGATTTAGCAACGTCTGCTGTTACAGGTGCAACAACAAGTCAAAGTATACGTGATTTAGTAGAACAAGATGTTTTAGCTTTTGAAGAAAACTCAAGAGCCGCTGTTACTAATATGCGTAATAATTTAATCGGTGCTGAAGATCCCGCAGTTGCAGGTCAAACCTTACTTAGACAGGTTGATGACGCAAAAGCAGGGGAAGGAATGTTTCCTCGTACACGTACACGTTTAAATGAAATAAGAGAAAATTATATAAAACCTTTCAATCAAGCTTGGTCGGATTCTTTAAACAACCCACTATATGCTGATTTAACAACAGGTGCAGGGTATACAAGAGCTCCTGCTACCGCTTGGTCTAAATCTACTAAAAGACAATCAGATCAATTATTACGTAGTTTAGATTCGAAAGAATCAAAAGATGTTTTGATGCAAATGTTAGGCACAGAAGGTGGTGCAGTTCTAAAAAGACTACAAGGATTAGGTAAAGAAGGTTTTGAAAGTCCTAATTTTACATTACAAGAATTAAACAATGCTCGTGTAGTTTTAAATGATTTCGCTAGTAACAATCCTAACTTAAAAGGAGCTGTTGGGTTTGCTAGAAACTTAGAACGTGGTATAGAAAAACAAATAAATGCTTTAATAGATGAGGGAGCAAAAGCTCAGATGGAAGCTCAAGGCATAAACGTAACTAAAAAATCTTTACGTGAGTATAAACAAAACACAGGTTACGGAGAAGATTTAAAAGGTGCTTGGTCTAATCAAAAAGAAGCAATTCAATTAAGTAATTCAGAAATATTTAGAAGTTTAAACCAACAACAGCCTGAAAAAGTTGTAGATTTTTTATTAGGTTCGAGCACGTCAGGCAGTAACGTTAATACTCGAGTTGGTCAATTAATGAAAGTTTTACGTGAAGAAGGTTCTGATGAAGTATTAGATATACAAAAAGGTATCGCTACCTATGTTCAACGTAATATTTTAGACCAAGCAGATAAAACACCTTTACAAATTACTAAAGATTATCGTGAATTTATGAAATTACATAAAGGCACGTTAAAAGAAATATTTGGTGATAATTATAAAATGTTCGACTTTAGTCCTAAACAGTTCGAGAAAAACGTTATTCAACAATTACAAAAGAATGAAGATACGATTCAGTTTTTACGTGCAAGGTTTGGTAGTGCGAACAACCCTAACCCCAGTGCCGCAAACGTTGTGGAGTTGTTATTAGAAACAGGTAAAACACAAAAACTTTCAGGACAAGTATTAGAAGATCAAAAATATTTGATGAATTTAATAAAAAATAATCCTGAACTAAAAGAACAAGTTGCGGCAGTTACGAAACGTTATATAAATCAATCAATATTAAAACCTAAACAAGGTGTTGCGGGTGGAGTAGAAGTTGATCCTGTTGCTTTAAATAGATTAATTACAGAAGGGTTTGGACCACAAGATGTTACTGGACCTGTATTAACGTTTGATAATTTTATTACACCGTTATTAGGTAAAGAAGGTAAAGAATATATCAAATTATTTAAAACTTTTAATAATTTAGTACAACGAGAAATAGGACCTGCTACTTCATCAGCAGCAGAACAATCTATATTACGAGAAGCTCCTGCTACTAAAATTGAATATATTAAGAAATTTATTATCCCACCACTTACACAGTTTGGTAGACGAGTTAACGCGGCAGAAAAACGAACTAATGAAGCTAGTCGAAGGTTTATTGGCGAAATGTTATTAGATCCTTCATTATTTAGAATGACTATGAATTACGCAGAAGGTCGAGTAAGAGCACAAAACTTTATAAGATTTTTAACTTCATACGGAACAGTCGCTACACAAGATTTAGCTAATGATTTAGAAGATTATGATACAGAAACAAAAACACAACCGTCCCGTAGGGCAACAACACAAACTGTAGATGATGTTGTAGATAGAGCAGTAGGAGCATTTCAATAATGGCAATACAAAAATTCAATAACAATATGTTCCAATTCGAAGATTTCGATATGACAGGAATAATGAATCCTGAACTTGTTGATATTATGGAAATGCGTAAAGAAGCGAACCTTGCTAGAGGTAACGCAACAGATCAATATGAAGCAGACGTTGCTGATTTTAAAAATATACAAGCAACTGAAGCAGAACAGGGGATAGCATCGTTACCTAATGCACCACAGATGCCAGAATCATTAAAAGACAGGATAGTGGATGCTGACTTTTTTCCATCTTTACAAGACTTACCAACAGTACCTAATATCGATTATACAAATTTTAATCCTACTTTATTTGGACAACCTTTTATTACTCCTGATATTACTTTTGAAGATATAGATTATACAAATATTCCAGAAGTACCTGTAATACCCAATATACCAACATTCGTTGATAATCCATATACAGAAGTATTTGATACGCCTACACCTGAACCAGACCCTTTTGCAAACCTTCCAGATTTAGGTGTTGTTGATTTTCCTGATTTTAATTTTGATATTCCTGAATTAGGTATTGTTAATGTAGATGATACTATTTCTACTATGCCTGTTACTGATGATATCATCGATGTCAATATTCCTGTATCAGATACTCCTGTATCAGATAAACCCTTACCTGATTATCCTTTTGTTGATCCTGAAACGGGCGGAGATTATGTTTTTATAGTAGGAGATCCTATTAATCCTGGACCAGGAGTCGTAGTTAGAAATCCTGAAACAGGTGAATTACCTCCAGGAGTTACAAGCGGGGGAGTCTTTGGACCTGCAGGAACAATACCACCAACAGAAGTTTATATGCCTAGACCACCTACACCCCCAGCACGTATAGATAATGTTATGGCGGGATATACAAGACCAATGGATCCAAGTGTTTTTGGTAGTACTCCAGGATTCGAAGATAGTCCGCTTAGACCTAAACCAACAGGAATGAAAGGCGGAGGTCGAGTACCTATGGGGAATAATAATATGTTAAATACTGGGCTATCAAGGTTGCCCTTAAATCAACAAAACGATACACTTACTCAAGTGTTCCAATCAGGTTTTAGACCACGGAGATAAAATGGCAAACGGAATAGAAGACTTAATGAATATACGAACAACAGGTGGTACACAAAACGTTCCTCCTAGACCTCCTATGCAAGGTGGGTTAGCTTCTATGAGAGCAGGACAACCAACAATGCCTCCTGTGGTAGAAGACCAAACAGCTATGCCTCCGATGGGCGGACAAGAAATGCCTTCTGAACGACCACAAGAACCTGTATCTACAGAACAAGACGGAGCAGCATTAGCTCAAGCGGTTGTTGGTAGAGCACAAGGAGATATTGGTGCGGCAGTCGCTATTTTAGATACAGCTAAAGCCATGTTGATGGAAAGTGGTCAAGAAGAACCTATGATGATGGCAGGTGGTGGTGCATTAAAACCAGTTCCTGAAGGTAATAAAGGTTTAGGTAAACTTCCTGAAGATGTTCGAAACAAAATGGGCTATATGAATATGGGTGGACCGTTGTATGCTCAAGATGGTATGCCTTTAACAGATGCTGAAACTATGAAACAAATGATAATGAATAGTTTGAGAGAAAATCCTGTACTAAATAGTGAAGGAGCTTATAATGTTACAAGTCCTATGGGAACAAATGTAAGAACAGCTGTATCTCAGTTAAGTAATGATGTTTTAGGTAGGGATGTTTCTGATAACCGTACTCAAGAAGCTGCAAATGCTGCTATTGCGTATCAGATGTCTTTACGTTAATCAATCCAGTCTTTCCACTTTTCATCACCTAGTACTTCTTGTGCTAGGTCGAGTTTGTTTCTAAGAGCTTTTACGATCTTTTCATCAACCGTACCTTTAGCAACTAAATCGATATAAGTAACTTTATTTGTTTGACCTATACGATGAGCCCTATCTTCTGATTGTAAACGTTTTTCTAAATCGTAATTATTAGAATAATAAATCACGGTACTTGCTTCGGTCAGCGTAATACCATAACCACCTGTTTGTACATTACTAATTAAATAAGTAAGTGGTGAGTCAGGATCTTGAAATGATTTAATTATTTGTTGTCTATCTTCATCTAACGTTTCACCGTAGTAAGTTGCTACTGCTTCTGTACCCACGGTATCTTGTAATGTTTTTAAGATACGTTTGATATCGTATTGATAATTAGCCCATATAATAACTTTACCTTGAGTTTCTGCTAATACATCTAATAAACTATCTAAACGATTGCTTTTAATCTCTACTTCATCACCTTGATCGTGTTTAACAAAACCACAAACAACTTGGTGTAGCCTAAGAATCTGTGTTAGAACAGAAGTAACACTTACTAATTCACTAGATTCTAATTGTGCGATAGCATAGTCTTTTAATTGTTTATAAACTTTCTTTTGTTCAGGCGTTAGTTCAACTTCTCTGCGTTGATATACTTTATCAGGTAAGTCTAAACATTCTTTCTTTAGCACTCTGTAAGAAAACTCATTTACATTTTCTGTAAGTTCTTCTAAGTTTTGATAACCGACCACCTGTCTAAAAGTTCGTTGTCCCATACTTCTATTAATAACTTTTGCATATCTGTTTTGAAATGAATAAAACGATGAGTAACCTAATAACTGTGTAGATAAAAATGCACTTTGGCTATATAAATCTAACGGTGATTGCGTTACGGGAAAGCCTGTAAGGATTCTACGATACTTTGTATTAAGAGCTAATTTTAATAAGTTCTTAGTTCGTTGTGCTTTAGGATTCTTAATAGTCGTAGATTCATCGACCGCGATCAGTGCGTTGTGAGCTAGTATAAACTTCTCAACAAAAGCTACGCCTTTTTTCGTACTAAAAGCTTCTACATTAATAATTAATATTTTAAGTTCAGGTGAAACTTCGAACAACTTCATTAGTTCGGCTTTTTGTTTTACCGTAGGTGCGGGATTCCATACACCAACTTCTCGTTCTACGTGGTCAGGCATATGAGCAGGTATTTCTTTTCCAGACCAGTTACGATAGACCCCTTTGGGTGCTACGATGATAGCCGCGTTTATCCCACCTTTATCATATAGAAGTGCGATATTATCTATAAGTACTTTAGACTTACCTGTACCCATTTCCATAAAATAAGCATATTCACGCTTATTCCATGATCTTTTTAATGCCTCAAGCTGGTGCTCATAAGGCTTGGTTTTAAACTTATACTGCATATTCTTTCTAATTTCTAGTTCCCATTATATATTACAATTTACTTATAAAAAGCCCCAAACTAAATACTTTTCTCATGCCCTCTAATAGAATTAGTAGTTTCTAATAGATTGAATCATACAATCTAATAGACTGTAACACTCTTAAACATTGGCTTTGTTAGAAAATCTATTAGATTATTACCGATATTAGTAGTTTTCGAAAAGTTTTTCCTATAAACTTTTTTATTCTTAAAACTACTATATAACTAATAGCTTTACTTTGTCGGTATTGCTAGATATTATTTAAGTTCTAGAAATAAGAAAGGAGAAAAAAGTGACAGTATATGTCGTACAGGAGATTCCAGGACGTAACATTGCCTCGGCTAGAAGCTATGGTGATTTTCAAGTTCTGTTACCTTCTAATACACAAATTATGTTAAGTGCTGCTCCCTCTGTTCGTAGGATGAAAAAACTCTTACAGGACTTCAAAGAAGGAGATTACTTATTATTAATAGGCGATCCTGCCGCCATTGGCGTAGCGTGTTCTATCGCTGCATTTTATAACCGAGGTAGATATAGTATATTAAAGTGGGATCGACAGGAAAGTTTATACTATCCTGTTGATATCGATCTACATCAGAAAGGAGAAATAGATGAATAAACCAACTTTTGAGGACTTAGTCGGTACGGAATCCGTTGAAGAATGGACGAATGACGTATCTGATGGAGAACTTAATATTGTTTCTAACTTAGCCAAGAAACAACTTCAACTAGCTAGGCAAGTAGCCACGTTAGAAGAAGATCTCAAAGCTAAGAAAGAAGAACTTCGTTTAACTTCGGAGCAAGAACTACCTGACGCGATGCAAGCAGCAGGTCTTAATCAAATAGTACTTAGTACTGGAGAAAAAATCTCTATAGGCGAGTTCTATAACGCTCACATATCGAAGGCAAACCAAGAAGTAGCATATCAGTGGTTAGTAGAAAACGGTCACGAAGGACTTATAAAGAACGAGGTTCTTTTAAAGTTCGGACGTGAGGAAAGCACAGTCGTAGACGAAACTGTTTCGGCTCTGCAATCTAGAGGTCTATCACCAGAAGTGCGACAGAGTGTTCATCCGAGTACATTGAAAGCTTTTGTAAAAGAGCAGTTTACTTCGGGTAACGATATACCAACCGAACCATTTGGTATCTATATAGGTACTAAAGCAACCATTAAAAAGGATTAATTATGACAGATAAAAAAGATATAGCTGAAACATCTAATACCGCTATCAGCACTTTTGACGATACTTTATTGTCAGGCGGTACAGGACTAGAAGAAACAACTACAGAGGATTTTGCAATCCCCTTTATAAGAGTTCTTCAACCCATGTCACCACAACTACAAAAACAACACGGTAGTTATGTACAAGGTGCGAGTGCAGGTGATCTGTACAACACCGTTACAGGTGAAGCCCACGACGGAGAAAAAGGAATATTGATTGTTCCGTGTGCTTATAATAAAAAGTACATCGAATGGATTCCTAGAGAGAAAGGTGGTGGTTTAGTAAACGCTAACCACGACATTTCTATCTTATCTAAATGTACTAAAGATCCTGAAACTAGACGGTCATACACACCAGACGGTAACGAGATTGTAGAAACTGCACAGTTTTTCGTTTTAGTATTAGAAGGTGGCTCTCCACAACAAGCGGTAGTAACGTTTACTTCAACACAATTAGGTGTAGCTAGAAAATGGTTAACCATGTTAAGAATGGCTAGAGTAGAAAACAGTAAAGGTGAGTCTGTAGAAGCACCTATGTTTGCTTATACTTATAGACTTACCACAACTACACAGTCTAACGATAAAGGTAGTTGGAACGGATATTCTGTTAACCAAGAAGGTGCTACAGAGATGCCTATTGCAATGATGGCTAAAGACTTTATGTCTGCGGCAAGAGCAGGAGACGTTCAAGTTAAAGAGGAACATCAAAGAGATGACGTAAAAGATACTACGTTTGACGACGCAATCTAACAAGGAGGGGTTTTATGTCGTTAGCAGAGAAATTTGCTACACGCTATGCTGGATTGCGGAAAGCTTACGGTACGTTTACCGCAAGTGATGAAACTCGAGAGGATGGCAAGGCAAGTGGTAAAAACATCACCATATCTAAGGAGTTATCTGATAAAGATCTTCTGAAGCTGTGGGATGACCACTTGTCAGGTCGTCAAAGCGTAGGGATTGTAGCGATAGATGAAAACAATAGCTGTGTATGGGGAGCGATCGATGTTGATGAGTATCAACTAGATTTAAAAGACCTCTCTAAGAAACTAGCTAAACAAGAATTACCTCTAATACTTTGTCGAAGTAAAAGCGGAGGAGCACATATTTATATCTTCCTACAAGAACCTGTTGCGGCTTCGATGCTACAACGAAAGCTTAGACAATTAGCCGCGGCAATCGGCTACGGTCAAGCAGAGATATTTCCTAAACAAACACAACTGTTATTAGAACGTGGCGATAGAGGTAGCACGTTAAATATGCCTTACTTCGGAGGAGAGAACTCAACACGTTATGCTTACGGTAGAGACGGTGGAGCGTTAACTCCAGAAGAGTTCCTTAACTTCGCATCTGAATTATCCTTAACTGCAAACCAGTTAGAAAAATTAGAAGCTAGTCCATTAAACGAAGCTATTGATTGGTTAGATCAATCACCCCCGTGTATACAACATTTAATCGTACAGGGGTTTCCTAAAGGTACACGTAATTCAGGATTGTTTAACGTAGGAGTATTCCTTAGAAAGAAATTTCCTGACGATTGGGAAAAACGATTAGAGGATGTAAATATAAAATATATGCAACCACCGTTAGGAGCACAAGAAGTGTTGACCGTGGGTAAGCAGGTACAACGTAAAGATTACTTTTATAAATGTAATGATCAGCCAATAGCTAGTCATTGTAATAGTCCTTTATGTCGAACACGTAAATATGGGATTGGTGCTAATGGCGGTACACCGTTATTTAGTAATTTAACTAAACAAGATAGTGAACCACCGATTTGGTTCCTGGATGTAGAAGGCGGCAGGTTAGAATTAGAGACAGATGACTTACTAAATCAAAACAGATTTCAAAGAAAGTGTATGGATGCTCTAAATAAGATACCTCAGAAGGTTAAGGAAAACGTCTGGAGACAGATCATCCAGCAGCTCCTAGATGCTTTAACCGTGGTCGAAGTTCCTAAAGAAAGTTCCACAGAAGGGCACTTTTTAGAACTATTAGAGAATTTTTGTACAGAACGACCTGCGAGAGAACGTGATGAGCTTTTATTACATAAACCATGGACAGATAATGGTAAAACCTATTTCCGACTTGGTGATTTAATGGAATATTTACATCGACATAACTTTAAAGACTATCAAAGAAACAATTTAACATCTAAACTAAAACAACTACATGGAGAACCACACTTCTTTAATATAAAAGGACGAGGAGTAAACGTTTGGTATATAGAAGAATTTAAAGCTCAAGACGAACCACATGATTTACCAGAATTTAACGATAACTTATTATGATTAAACACATCAAACATATATTTGCAGAGTTTGAGCACGGGATAGATAAGTGGGACGATCCTCGTGAACGTATGTTCGAAGGTACGATGGTCAAAGGTCGACCGACTCGTGGGTTTGGTGATTCAACTTTTAATTATGCAGGTAAGTTATATGAGCCTGAACCATGGACTCATAAAATGCAATTAATTAAGTTTGCGGCAGAGGATGTAGCTTCCAGAGTTTTCGATAAAGAAATCAAATTTACTTTTTGTTTATGTGGTTTTTATCCTGATGATAAAGGTATACCACATCACAGTGATACTGTACCAACTCTTGATGACGTGGTTGTTTCTTTAAGTTTTGGTGCTCCTAGAGTTTTTGCTTGGAGAACTTATCAAAATAATGTAAAACGACATACTAATACCAGTGATGTAGATTTTAAAGAAAACTTTATAAAAGATGAGAAGTTATATCTTCTTGATCACGGTGATGTAATTATGTTCGATGGGCACTCGCAGATGAAAGCTACTCATGCTGTTCCTGATTTAGTAGGAGCAGAAGAAAGAGTTAATTTAACATTTAGAAGTGGTTTATGACCTTACCTAGCCATACGCAAGTGATCCTTGGACCTCCAGGAACAGGGAAAACTAGCACACTCCTTGGCTTAATCGAAGACGAACTAGAAAACGGTACTGAACCTGAACGTATTGGGTTCTTCACGTTTACTAAAAAAGCAGTAAACGAAGGTAAAGAAAGAGCGATGAATCGTTTTAGTATTACTAATAAACAACTGCCATTTTTTCGTACTCTACATTCATTAGCTTTTAGACAACTAGGACTCACTAGAGAAAGCGTAGTAAGTAATTCAGACATATCTGACCTAAATGAAAAACTTAATTTAAAACTTACAGGTAGGACAACTTCCGATGATGGTCATTTATTCGGTATGACACATGATGATCGTTTAGCGTTTATAGAAAACTTAGCTAGGATGAGAGACGTACCACTAAAAGAACAATGGCACGAGGTTGAAGATGCGGTCGGTTGGTTCGAGCTAGAACGTTTTGCTCGAGGATTGAAGTTATTTAAAGAAGATCGGTTGCTTGTTGATTATACAGATATGTTACAAAACTTTTTAGTTGATGGTGATGTACCTGTATTAGATGTTATGTTCGTAGACGAAGCACAAGACCTTTCTCCTTTGCAGTGGGCGGTGGTGCGTAAGTTAGCAGAAAAAGCCAAAAAGATTTATGTAGCGGGTGATGATGACCAAGCGATCTATCGTTGGGCGGGAGCAGATGTTGAATATTTGATAAAAAATTCTACAGACGCTATGGTACTAAAACAATCGTATCGAGTACCTTCTTCTGTACATAAAGTTGCTAGTCGCTGTATAGGTCAAGTAGGTTCGCGTATATATAAAGAATGGAAGCCTCGAACAGATGAAGGTTTAGTTCGTTGGGAAGCTACGATAGAACAAGTAAATATGGATCAAGGTGAGTGGTTAGTGTTAGCTAGAACAAATTATTTATTAGAAGGAGTTGATGAGTACTGTAGAAACGAAGGCTGGTTTTTCGAGGTTAAAGGTCGACCATCTATTTCAGAAGCAAAGGTTAGAGCAGTTATTTATTGGGAACGGTTACGTAAAGGTCAAACAGTAACCTTGGCTGAATGTGCAAACATTCTAAAATATATCAAAGTTAAAACACCTAAGAAACTTGATTTATTAGATACTGACTTAGTTTTACAGTACGAAGATCTTAAAAGTCATCTTCCAGACTTGCCTGATGGTCATTGGTACGATGTCTTTACACTGTTAAGTCCTAAAGATATTAGTTACATACGAGCAATGTTACGTAGAGGAGAAAAGATTACTAAACAACCACGTATTAGATTATCTACGATTCATGCGGCTAAGGGTGGAGAAGCCACTAACGTTGTGTTACTTACTGATATAACGACAAGAGTTTATAAAAACTATCAACAAAATCCTGATGAAGAAAATAGAGTATTCTATGTAGGTATTACAAGAACAAAAGAAAACTTGTATTTAATAGAGCCTAAAACAACAAAATGCTATCAAATGTAAAAGTGCTTTACTTTGCATATAAAAGTAAAGTATAAAGGTACTTAGATTTATGTTTAAAGAAAGGAGAATATTATGAACATATTTTATTTTAACGAAGATCCTGTGATTGCGGCTAAGTCGCAACCAGATAAAATGCTAGTGAAGATGCCATTAGAAACCGCACAGATGCTCTGTACAGCTCACCGTTTATTAGACGGAGACGAATACGCAGATAGCGTAGGTTTATATAAGAAAGCTTATATGAACCACCCCTGTACGATTTGGGCTAGAGAATGCAGTGGTAACTATTATTGGCTTTATAAACATTTTATAGCGTTAGGTAACGAATATACATATCGTTATCAACGGACTCATGCAAGTCTTGCTAAATTGTCAGACGCCTTATATTTAATGCCTAAAAACATTACTCGAGGTCTTATGACACCAGTTGCTCAAGCTATGCCTGACGAATATAAAAACGAGGACTCTGTTCTAGCTTATCGTAATTACGTTATTAACGAGAAACATTACGCTAAGTGGGAAAAGGGTAGAATTAAACCCAGTTGGTGGAGGTAAATTAAATGTCATCAATAAGAAAGAAACTTACTGTTAATGAAAACGACAGTAAAAATACTAGAATGGATCTTGCTTCGGCAGGAGTGTTAGGAAACTGGAGACCTGATGAACTTGCTCACATGAGTCGGTTCGATAAAATCTCCTCTATGTGTATCGCTGAAGCTAAACGATTAGGTCGACCACTTGATACGTTTGAAGTAGGTTGTGGTGAGTGTTGGGCTTTACGTAATTTATACAAAGCTTATGTTGTAAAGAAATCAGATATTATCAGCTCTTATTATGGTTACGATATCGATCCTGCTTGTGAATTAGAAAATCCTTTTTGGTCTAACGCAGGTGGTGAGTTATCTAAGTCTACGTGGTTTCAAAACTTTAACGGTGAAATACGCATACAAGATTTAACTGTTGACCCTGTTTTTAAACTAGAAGACGAAAGTATCGATTTTTTCTGGACGACCGAAGTTATTGAACATATGGGTAGAGAGTTTATTAGTGCATGGTTAGATGATGCCGCTAGAGCTATAAGACCGAATGGTTTAGCTTTTGTATCTACCCCTAACCACGATGGTTCTAACGACAAACTTCCTGAAGATCATGTATACGAGTGGGGGTTTCAAGAACTAAAAGAAGAATTAGAAAGAAACTTCGAGATAGTAGACGTTACAGGAACGTTTATACAATTACCTAATTTAAAGAAAGCGATGAAAGAAGATTCTGAAACAGGATGGACTCCTGAACAGTTTAAAAAACTACAAAACAGATACGGTAGACAGTTTTTACGAGTTGTTGCCGCTACGTTTTATCCTGAAGTCGCTAATAACTGTTCTTGGGTGTTACGTAAAAAGTAATGACCGAGTTTATTCCCGCAGAGTTGGATCGTTATTGCTATTGGCAAACTGAACGTGAGTCGATACGCATTAAAAAAGAATCTGCAGTTCTTTCCCCTCCCTGGACTGACGATCCAATTTTGCAGGAGTTTAAGTTCTGCCAAGTGTTTAGAGAAGATGATCGTACAACACGTTGGTTTAGAACACATATAAGAGAACCTATGCGGAACGAAGAAGACGTTCTTATGGCTACGATTATATTCCGTTGGTTTAATTTAATAGAAACAGGTAGAACACTAGTTGAGAATAATTTGTTAAGTAAATGGAGAAAAGCTAACGCAATACGAGAAATAACTAAACAACCTAAATGGATAACAGGTTCATACATTATTAAAACACCTGATGGTATGGATAAAGTAACAGGTGTTGCTGAGTGTATAGATACTATGTGGAAAGATAAAGAAAATATCCTTTCGCAATTACATAAAGATTTAGCAAAAGGTAAGTCTTCGTTAGAAACAACATGGAAAGTATTAAGGAAATATCCTTATATGGGTCCATTTATGGCTTATGAAGTTGTTACTGATTTAAGACATACTTATTTATTAGAAAATGCTAACGATATTATGACTTGGGCTAATGCAGGTCCAGGAGCTATGCGAGGACTTAATCGTCTTACAGGTAGACCTCTAGATTATAGTCGTAAAAGTCATCCATGGTGTGAAGAAATGCGAGACTTGTTTGAACAAGTAAAGAAAATATTAGCTCCTTCAATTATTTTTAGAAACGGTGCTAATTATGAACTTAGAGAGATCGAAGGCGGTCTGTGTGAGTTTGATAAATACTCTAGAATCTATAAAAACGAGGGGAGAACACGATCAGTGTATAAACATAATAATCTTCCGATGGTGGAAGACTTAATAGAAGGAGAAAGTAAGTATGGGTAGAATGAGTGATAGAGCAATAGAGCTGTTAGAAGAATATGGTGATGTGATTGATATACATTACACACAGTTTTTAGAGGTAGCCTTCTTTCTAAAAGTAGCCGCAGATGAGCGACTTGCAATAGCTTTTATAAAAAGAAAAGTACCAATGTTAAACGATGAAGAAATACGTTTCGTGATACACGAAATAGTCGGAGGCTATCAAGACGGGCTATGAAAGTAATTAATGCAAGAAACGTAAATGACGCGTTAGAAAAAGGTATTGATTTATTTCAAGACCCTACCGAATACAGAGTACAGGAAAGTCGTAATGGTTTAACGTATGAAGCCAATACACCTGTAGTTACAGTTTATAAAAAACCTTGGGAAAGAGTTTGTTTAATAAAACAAAGAGACGCTAATCCATTTTTTCATTTTATAGAAGGGTTATGGATGCTTGATGGTCGTAACGACTTAGAACCACTAACTTACTTTGTTAAATCGATGTTTGATTTTTCAGACGACGGTGAAACTTTATGGGGAGCTTACGGTTGGCGATGGAGAAGCTATTGGAACAAAGACCAAATAGACGCAATCATTGGACTGTTAAAAGATAATCCTAACGAAAGACGAGCAGTTTTACAAATGTGGGACACTCATGAAGATTTAGCGAGAGCTTGTAATAAGAAAAAAGAACGTAAAGATGTTCCTTGTAATACGAATATTTATTTTAAGGTACGTGATGGTAAGTTATGTATGACTGTTTGTAATCGTTCTAACGATATGCTTTGGGGAGCTTATGGTGCTAACGCAGTTCATATGTCTATGCTGCAAGAGTTCGTAGCTCTTAATCTAAATTTACCGATGGGAGACTATATTCAAATTAGTGATAGTTTTCACATTTATCCAAGCACTTCTGTATGGGAAAAAGTTAAAGATATTGAATTAGATGTATATACTTATAAACATCTAAAAAATCATTATGACCTTATCGATGATTATGAACCTGTACCTATTGTTAATGACCTTATTTCTTTTAATAGAGAAGTACGATTCTTTTTCGATTATTTTGAAACTTTTAGATATAGTCCAAAAGAAATGTTAAAAAGAACAGATGATATCGAATGGGATAATAAGATTTTCCCAGACGTAGCAGTGCCGATGTTAAAAGCATTTCATTACCATAAACAAAGAGATTATTTGAATTCGTATCGAGAAGTACAGTCTATTAAGGCTCTCGATTGGATGGAGGCATGTTTCGAGTGGATCCGCAAAAGAGACACTGCCTATACTTTAAACAATGCGGAAAAAGGAGAAAGCAAATGAGCAAATGGGAAAATATGAAAGAAGTTGCCCAAAACGATCTTGAAGCTCTTAAACGAGCAGAGACTTCGTACGGTGATTCTTGGAGACGTCGTGGAGGTGTAGGTGCTTTTATGATGTTAGCACGTAAGTTCGATCGTATAGAACACCAGTCTGAAAAGCATGGGTGGGATATCTTCGAAGCAGGTGAAGTCTACAAAGGCGAAGCAGGTTTACTCGATGATATTCGAGACTTACGTAGATATTTATTATTAGTTGAAGAATACATTTTAGCTAATACTGATGAAGTTAGCGTTGAAGCTGACGATGTTAATTATGCCGCAGAAGATGGCAAGGAGGATTACTAATGAGTAATACAGATAGTTGGTGGAAAAAGTTTGTTAAATTTTTTACACCATTACCAAAAGAAGAACTACAACCTAAGAAAGTTGTAAAGGAAGAAGTTCTTGAAAAAGCGATCAAGGATGCCGAAGTTGTTTTAAAGAAATTCGATGACGAACTTAAAGCAGGGAAGATCTATGAAGTAGTGAAAAACGATCCTAAACGAGCTAGAACGAAAAAGGGAACATATAAAGCAGACGATAAGTCTACTCCTGATGTTAACGAAGCTTGGGAAGGTGGTAAATCTCCTACAAAAAAGCCAAAAGCTAAGAAAACTAAAGTCACGAGGATCAAAAAGAAGAAGTGATTTTACAAACCCCTATGTTCGCTCCAACAAGTGACTGGTCTATTCCAGAAGTTTTTCCTCAGTTTTCTGAGACAGAAACAATAGCAGTAGATTTAGAAACTTACGATCCACACCTCATGACTTGTGGTCCAGGATGGGCTACAGGTCGTGGGCATATCGTGGGTGTTGGTATTGCGACAGAGGGTTGGAAGGGTTACTTCCCGATCCGTCATCAAGGCGGAGGTAATCTTGACGAAGATATTGTATTACGTTGGTTACGCAACACTCTAGCATCAGAAAAGCGAGACGTTATATTTCATAACGCCTTATACGACGTAGGGTGGCTCCGTAGAGAAGGCGTACACGTAGGCGGTAAAATATTAGATACGATCGTAGCGGCTCCCTTAGTAAACGAGAATAGGTATTCTTATTCTTTAGATAACCTCGGTGAGTTTTACTGTAACGAAAAGAAAGATGAATCGTTATTACAAAATGCTGCTTTATCGTTTGGGGTAAATCCTAAATCAGAAATGTATAAATTACCGTCTAAGTTCGTTGGACCTTATGGTGAGCAAGATGCAGCACTAACTCTAAAACTTTGGCAAAAATTAAAGATCGAAGTTCAAGAGCAAGGGCTAGAAAAGATACTCGACATGGAATGCCGACTGATTCCTCTACTATTAGAAATGCGATGGCGAGGGGTTAGAATCGATGAACAAAAAGCTGACGATGTTAGTAAAAAGTTATCGATAGAAGAACAAAAGCTACAGGTTGAGATTAAACGTAAGTATGGTGCAGAAGTTAATTTATGGGCTAATGCATCGTTAGAAGCTATCTTTGAACAAAACAAGATATGGTTTCCGAGAACAGCAAAAGGTATGGCTAGTTTTCAAAAAGACTGGTTAGAAGGACACGAACACGAGTTACCACAACTTATTGTTCGAGCAAGGAAACTTAATAAAGCTAGAACTACTTTCATCGATAAGATGATTAAAGATCACTGCTTCGATGGTCGTATACACGCAGAAGCTCATGCTATGCGTAACGATCGTGGCGGTACTGTTAGTGGTAGATTTAGCTATAGTAATCCTAATTTACAACAAGTTCCTGCAAGAGATCCAGAGATCGGTAATTTAATACGATCTTTGTTTATTCCAGAGGACGGTTGTCAGTGGGGTGTATTCGATTATTCACAACAAGAGCCAAGGCTTACCGTTCATTACGCTGATCGAATGAACTTAGCAGGGGCAAAAGATGCGGTAGTTGAGTATACAGAAAAGAACGCGGATTTCCACCAGATCGTTGCAGATATGGCTAATATACCGCGTAAACAGGCTAAGACGATTAATTTAGGACTTAGCTACGGGATGGGTAAAGAAAAGCTTATTAAGGAGCTAGGGATAGATGATACGGAAGCTGAGGGGTTATTTCAGCAGTATCATAATAAAGTTCCCTTTATACGAGGGTTACAAGATCAGTGTGCAAGGGTAGCCATGGAACGTGGCTATATACGAACGTTTGCAGGTAGACGTTGTAGGTTTAATTTATGGGAAGATAGATATGAACGCACTCTACCATTACCGTACGAAGAAGCACAGGAAAAATACGGTGATAATTTAAAAAGATCATATACATATAAGGCTCTGAATCGGTTGATTCAAGGATCGGCTGCTGACATGACGAAGTTAGCAATGCTCGGTCTGTGGGAGGAAGGAATTGTTCCTCACCTACAAGTCCACGATGAGGTTGATATCTCAGTAGAGAACACTGAACAAGCTGACAAGATTGCAGAAATAATGGAAACTTGTGTAGAACTTGCAGTACCCCTACTAGTGGATAAGGAACTCGGAAGTTCATGGGGCGAAACAAAGGAAATAAAATGAAAGGTATCTCACAAGAAAAAGCTAAAGAATACTCTATTAAGTACAGACGAATGTACGAACAATGGGTAGACAGCTCTACAACTCTAGAACAAATGGGTAAAGAGCATAATTTAACCAAACAACGTATGTGGCAGATTATTACACGTTGTAAACTCGGGGACGGTGATTACTATTATGGTACACAGATTGCTCGGAACAAATGGTCTGAGTTTAAAACGATGTACGATGACCTCGATCAGACTAAACGTGCTTTCGATGACTGGTTAAAAGAACGAGATATCAAACTTATTGCTAATAACCAAAAAGCCGCTCCACATACTGGTTGGGACTGGTCAGGCTAGGACAGTGCTTTACTTTCTAAACTTTGCCTTTTATATTTAAGGTATATGTTTTTAGCAAGTAACACACAAATAGAAATACCGAGCAACGGAGAGTGCAAGGTATGTTCTAAACCACTATATGGACAAAGAAGAAAGTTTTGTAGTGTGGACTGTGGTAATACGTTTCATAATACTGAAAACAAAAAACCAGTTGTAGACATTCCTCGATCGTGTGTGTATTGTTCTGTAGAGTTTGATAAGAAAGAATCAGGTTTATTAAATTATTGTTCTAAACATTGTCAAAAACAACATCAGTATTCTAAAAATAAAGACCCTATGTCAACGTATGGCTCGGGTAAAAGAAAACAAGTTGTATCAAATAAATATCAAAATTGGTCTTGTTGTGCCTACGATGAAGCGGTTATAGATAACGATATTTTAGACCATATAGAATATCTATCGACCGATGAACCTTACGTACAAGAAGATATGGAGTGGCTTGAACGTGTATTACATGAAGAACATACAACACCTAGATACTCAGATGGCACTGTATACAAACCTGATCCTTTATCGTTTAAATTGAAAAAATGGAGAAATTATTGGTGGCGAGAACCTAATATATCTAAACATCGAAAACGAGCAAAATATTCAAACAGTCGTTCTTTTAATGAACGTTGGTCTATTTTAACAAAACGATCGATTATGAAACGTTACCGTAAAATGAAATATGGCGAAAGAAAAAAATTTATGGCTCTTGTTAAGATCAAATCTGCCTGAAATACATTTACAACGAATTGAAACAGGTATGACAGGAGCAGGTGTTCCTGACGTTAACGGTTGTGCCAAAGGTAAAGAGTTCTGGATCGAGCTCAAAGAAATACATTCAGGTAATGCTCTTACTCTACGACCTATGCAAATATCGTGGTTAGCGAAACGTGCATCGTTTGGTGGTCAGGTTTTCGTTATGGCTCGTAAAAACGATGAGATCAAGCTCTACCACATCGACAGTCTTACAGGTATTCAAGACCTTGTTAAGACTGGTTATAAATCAAAATCTCTTGTGACTCTTACGATTCCTTACGATTGGGATGCTCTTGTTACTGCTTTACTTTCCTAACTTTCGTACCTATAATGATAAAGGTAGCTAATAGGCTACGTGATTAACCAGTGCAGCCATGCACATTAGAAAGGAGAAAATTATGGCACACCAAGTAGAAACGATGGCTTGGACAGGAGAAGTACCTTGGCACGGATTAGGTGTCGAGGTTGATTCTAACCTTACCCCATCGGATATGCAAAAAGCGGCTCAGTTAGACTGGACAGTTAGCAAACGTCCTAGTTATACTATAGACGCACCAGAGTGGAGCGACGATGTTGGTCTTATCCAAGCGGAAAATACCTTCCACGTTGTTCGAGATAGCGATAACCGAATACTATCGCATTGTGGTAGAGACTATGTCCCTATACAGAATGAAGACGTATTTAAGTTCTTTAAACGCTTTACGGATGCTGGTCATATGACCATGGAAACCGCAGGTAGTTTAAAAGACGGTGGAGAAATTTGGGGTTTAGCTAAAATCTCAGAAGACTTCGAACTAGCGGGTGACGACCTTATTAAAGGTTATTTGCTTATCAACCAACCACATATCGTTGGTCGAGCAATGACTATTAAGTTGACACCTATTAGAGTTGTTTGCAACAACACTTTAACGATGGCTTTACAACACGGTGGCACAGCGTCCTTCCGTATGCCACATGTTAAAGCATTCGATGACGATGTTATACAGATCGCAGAAGAAGCTCTAGGGCTATCTGCTGAACGTATGACAGAGTTTAGAGAAGCCGCAAACTTACTCTCTAAGAAGAAAGCTAAGCATTCTCAGTTCCTTGAGTATGTAGGTGAGATTTATCAACCTGATATGATTGCTGCTTATAGACACGACCAACAGCTTAAAGCTGAAGGTAAGTTGATAGGTATGCAAGAACCGCTTGTTGAGAAATTTAACAAGTTTCCACTTCTTGCTGTCGATGCTCTAGAACAGTCTCCAGGTGCAAGTCTGAAGTCTGCTAAAGGTACGTGGTGGGGTGCACTAAATGCGATCACCTATGTTGAAGATCATTTACGCGAATCAGTAACCGAAGGCAATGCCTTGCATAGTTCATGGTTTGGTGCTGCGGCTAATCGTAAAGCCAAAGCTCTAGATTTAGCTGTGAAATTTGCAGAGGCTGCATAATGGCGAAAGACCCTAAATCATATTTAGTTGATGGTGAGGTTTTAGCTATGGTCTGGTCAGCCTTGTATGAGGGAGCTAACGATGAGTTAGCTTCCGTCATACGTGATACGATGATCGCTCAAGGCTGTCAAGAACTACACGGTATTACCGATGCATCCCTGATCTTAATGTTCTGGAAACAACATCTAGAAGATAATGATCTTGTTAAGTTTACGGATCCTGATGAACCGATCCATTAATCTACAAGTCTTGCCTCTGCGGTGGTCTTAGTACTGCTTTACTTTCTAAGTAATCATAGGCATACTTGTAATAGTTGTTCTAACGCAAGTTAGAATTTGTTAACCAAAGAAAGGAGAAAGATATGCAAACAGCAACATCTACACCAACCTCTGCAAAGAGAGTACCTGCGAAAGCAGTAACAAAACCTTTGAGCAAAGCTAAAGTAACAGCAGTTCCTAAGCCTAGTTCAACAGGCAAAGGAGCTTCTAGAACTTTATATAAGTTCATAGGCAAAGTTCCTGAGTCTAAAGGTTTTACTCCGCAGATGAGAGCCTTGATCTTGACCGTTAGTGAAGCTAAAAAGAGTGAATTAGACTCTGCTAGTTTTACAGCACAAGATCTAGTATCTCTTGCAGTAAAGCAAGGCAATCTGACTACAGGTCAAGACCCGCTTAGAATCTTCAGATTTTATGCGAAAAGACTTGTAGCGGAAGGCTACTTTGCAAAGGTATAATCTATTAAGTGCACAGCGGTGATCGTTGTGCACTTATTTTTTAGGGGAAAACGATGAATATAGAAATAACTAAACAAAGCGGATTGACATTTAAAACCAACGTAGCAGTTTTAGCACGACACGTTATACATGCAATGTTAAAAGATCCGTTTATTGAAATTAAAAACGAAGACGCTGAGCTTTTTGAAAAAGCAGTACATAACGTTATGTACGAAGCAATCGATAATCTTATAGAGGAAAAAGATGGCACAAGTTAAATACGCAACGGTTGAGATATTAGAAACTCTTACACAAAAAGCCGAAGACTCTGGCAAAAACAGATATCCTGACGTAGGGCTCGTTAACGGAGTTTTACTAGATTTAGGCTATGACTTAGAAGAAGTCAAACTTCCGATTACTTACACTTTAGATCATAACGATATAGAAGTTAGGGCGATGTTTGTAATCCCTGGACCAGATCCAGAAGATAACGAACGTTTCATGTTAGATATGGAATACGAAGATTATAACAATCTACCGCACGTAGATTTACCCGACAATATAATGTCAGACGAATTATGATTTATCGATTATTAACAGTATTTATAATTACAGGCTGTGCGTCACATGTTCCGCAAACTAAGGAGTGGAACGATCGATATGATCCTGCGGCTTGGCGTAAACAATTTGAAGAATGCAGAGATACGTTGTACACAGCTTATCCTGAAGAAGTGCAACGAGATGAATGGTCAAAATGTATGGAGCAAGATTATGAACTTAAAGAAAGCTAAATTATTACGTAAGGTGTTGGAAAGAGGCGATGTCGATTGGCAAGACGCTAAACACGTACAAAGGAAGGATAGACAGGGAAATTGGGAAACTACGATCTTTTTAGATCCAAAGTGCGGTCGTGCAATATACCGAAGAACAAAAGCAATGGCACGAATCAGAGATAATTAATACTGCTTTACTTTGCTAACTTTCGTGCCTTATAATATAAGTATGTTTACTAGAACAAGTTTGATAAGTCCAGAGAGAATTCATATGATAACTCCATTAAATAGTGATACTGAGCGGGGTTTTTTAGTTAGACCGCTCACCTCTCTGGCTCAAAACCGTGGTGATGTCCCGATCCTTGTAAAAGCCTGTACTTTCGAGTCGGTTAGGATGAACGGAGGTATATGCGGAAACCGAGTTCCTCTCATCACCACACTTTTACGACATGGGTTTTGATTGGTAGTATACGACAAGCAGTCACTGAGTAGCCAACTGCACAAAACCCACCTTAACAGTTTATTAATAAGAAAGGAGAAATAGATGGATAAAGAAATAATGCAAATGATCGATACGCTTACACGTACTCTCGATTTATTAGTTGATACGCAACGTAAAACACAGGAGTTTATGCAAGAACAGCTTAATGTGAATACTGTGTTGATACAACGTATTAAAAAACTCGAGGTCGAAGCTAACGTAGTCAAAACAGAAGAACCTGTTGCGATTAACGATATCTTCGATACGATGATCAACCGTTTCAAAAAAGAAGGCGAAGATGCCGCGAAAAGCTAAACCCAAGTTTGATTTAAATCCTGTAGAACGAGCTGTTGCGACGATCGCTATAGCTTTAGAGCCTTATATTGCCGATCAAACGTCTGAAGAATATTTAGCACGTATTGATCGTAATAGAGTCGAACGGGGTATAGCATTATTATTTGATACATTAGAAGCCGATAACGTTATCGATTATGAAAAAATAACCGATGCTATGTTAGAAGGTTTCGATTATAAGGAGGACTTATGACACAACATAAGGCAGTCGTTGAGCAACAACGCGAAAAACTTGCACAAGAAGAAGATAATAACAAAGTAGTTTCTTGGTATTATCAAAAAGGTGAATCATCACATTACCGAGAAGTTAAATATAAAAGCGGCAGAGTCGTTACAACAGACTTGAGTGGTAAAGATGAGTAACCCCTACGATAATATAGGTGTATGGACAATAGAACTTTACAGATTAGATGATGATGGAAATCCATTAACAAATAAAAAAGGTAATGTTATTAGATACGAATCTTCAAACTTAGAAACCATGATTGATACAGACTATATAAATGCTGATGATCTAGAGGAGGTCAACAATGATACTTAGCGACAAAGAAAAAAGTTTGCTTTTGGATCTATTGGCCGTACATCCCGGCAATCCTTTAGCCAATAAGCTACGCAGAAAAATAGATGAAGAACGCACTACTGATAACCTGGAGCAAGAAATACTTTCAGCTCTTAAAATCAATAGAGATGTTAATTGGATTGAACACGATCCCAATGATGAGTTTGATAATCTAATTACGTTTGTTAAAACTTTATTCAGCAGATACAGGGGGAATAACTAATGCCAGATGATGAAACTAAAATAACTGAGTTGCTGCAAATCTTTCATTCACTTAACCAAGAAGATCAGGAATGGGTAGTTAAGATACTGCCCAGGATCTTAGAGATAAAAGAAGATGACAGACAAAATTAACCCGGATCATTACAAAGATAGTGAGATCGAAT
>WLWG01000284.1_pt1 | contig 54994 bp, 69 predicted proteins | sample 6712871 | NCBI WGS metagenome assembly WLWG01 (sample SAMN12718693, study PRJNA515312) | sponge metagenome | isolation source: marine sponge | host: Mycale hentscheli | place: New Zealand: South Island, Marlborough, Capsize Point | collected 2003-05-01 | reverse complement strand
CACCGAGATCCTTGGTGGTGCAGTCGAAGTAACACGCGACATGCTTGGGTAGCTCTGTTGATAACATATTAAGTAACGACGACTTACCCGTACCCATGTGACCTTGCACAAGTATGGTACGTTGATTGCCACCGGCAATGATTGCTTGGGCGATCTCGTCTAGGTTTACCGCATACAGATTGGCTGATGTTGCCATGTTATGTCCTCCTTCATTGGACTGGTTGTTGTAGTATGGAATTCCATACTGGATTGGTAACACGTTACTACTAAAAAATAACTACGGGGCGGAATCCGGTTAATGCCCTTGGCGATTAGCACACCGTACATAAACACATTACTAATCCACACACCGTTATTGGGCACGAAACGTACCGGTGCTTTCGTAAAAGCTGATGTCACTACCGCTTATTCCTATGCACTCGGTTGTACTTGGCGTACTCCCGCGTATCAATGTGCTTGAAAAAGTGCATCGTCTCGCTCGAATACATATACATATAGTGCCACTTGTCCTCGTCATCCATCCCGTTACGGATGGCATCATCGAACGCATCTTTGGGGTGCAACACCGTGCGCCCATGCCTGAACCACAGTCGGTCTTCTGCTTCGCTGTATCTCATCTCAGTTCTCCTCCCCGAATGGTTTTGAGGTATACGCGGCATTCTTCACTGCCCACTTAGCGAACAACTCGGACTTGAGCATCGTACTCTGCGTTTCCTTCGGTAGTGCACGGAACGCCTTGCCGAACTCGTCGAGGCTATGGATAAACTCGTAACGCTCATCTAATAACGCCCCAACGGGTGGATGTGCACGGACATACTCGCCAACTACCAATTCTTCAAAAGTCATATCTCTCTCCCTACAGGTGTGTTTTACAAGTCAATGGTCGGTAGCGTGTTGATAACATCTTCTAGCACCGTCTGAGTTTCGGCACGTAGATGTATATCCTCACGTAGTGCTTCCTTGGATATCGGCAAGCGACCCACACCACGGAACTGTTCTTCGAGCTTGACCCGTGCCGCTTCGATCTGGGGGTCATTGGTCAGGTTGCACGTACGCAGGGTAGTCAGCAACTCATACACTCGGTCAACTGTACCCGAGTAAATGACACCATCATCCAACTGGTTGAGTAACTGCCGGAGTAAACCGAACGTACCTGTTTTGCCATCAGTGCCCCACATCAATGCACGCATCGCACCACCCACGCTGTCGTTGTAGTGCTTGTCGTACTCATCTTTGAGGATCTGTACTGCTTCCGCTGGTAGGTCAACGCGAAAATCACCTGCATCGGGCAACGGCATTGCGGTCACCTTGAACTTGAACTTGGCCTTGAACGAATCCAACGACGGGTACAACGACTCGTCGAACATATCTCCCAAACGTGTTTCAGCTTGGATGATCTCCCACTCGTACACATCCCACACTGATTGGGCACGCTCCCAAAACTCTTGCTCGCATAACGACATGGCGTGCCAGTAGTCGGGGAAGTTAGCGCAGGTTACAATACGCGAACCCATATCCGACCACGGCAACGTACTCGCATAATGTGTTCTTGTACGTACCTCGCGCAGTGCCCAATTCTGCAACTCGGATAACTGCACGCAACCACCTAGAATATCTTTGGTGGTGTTCAAGTCTCGCGCCTCAGCATTGTTCTGCTCGGCAACACTCTTGGTCACTTTCCGGTCACGCTTCCGCATGGTCGGGATTGATATGCTCAAATCAACGAGCATTGCACTACTACTCAACGATGGTATTGATACCTCGGCCATTCCGTTCATCTTATGTCCTCCTTTGGACTGATTGTTGTTTCAGTATGGAATTCCATACTGGCCTAGTGAGTAACTTGTTAGAAACTCCAACCTAGAAACATATTATCTCACACATAGAGGCGTATGTCAAGTTTACATCAGTTAAGCTCTGTGTACGTTAGTTGGTATCAGTATAACCAATGTTCGCTAATGTTCGCTAATGTTCTTTCGTGAATCGTTACAAGTTATTGAAATGCAAGATAAGTTCGAATTCTGGAAAAATGGGGAAAATGGATGGCTATCTTTTCTTCCCCCTCTTGAAGGGAAGCAGAAAAGAACATCTGGATCTGTAACGCGTTACAGAGTCTGTCAGCCATAAAAAAAGATATGGAAGTAAAAGTATAAATAAATAGAACATTATAAGAATATATATATATATAGGGGATTTTGGGGGTAGTACACTGAGGTTTGCTGAGGTTAAGTGGTGTAAACAGTTCTCTCACAATGTAGTAGAATTGCGCTTAAAAAAAAGAACATTACGGAACATTAGGCCGTTTTTCGATACATTCGTTTTATATCAACGACTTACGAGCGAACATTCCCAGTATGGAATTCCATACTGCGCCATGCGCCGTGCTACTACGGGAACTGGTATCTATAACGTGTTATGGATGACGCGGCGCGCTACTACGGGAACTGGTATCAAATTTATTTGAGACAAAAAAAAGCCCCTCCGGAGAGGGGCCAGTTGGTTAGTGCTTGGGTTCGATGTTGCCAAGGTTGGCTAAGATCTTATTGAGTCGATCAGTATGAGCCTGTCGATTGAATCCAGATGGAAACTTATTATCTGGACTATCAATCAACTTTTTGGCAGAGTCTAGCATTGCCGCCAAACGTTCAGCCGGTGACTTCTTACTGTTCGCTTTATCTTCCTTAGCCTTACGTAGGGCTTCATTCGGGTCTTCACCGTTAGCCTCAGCCTCAGCCCGAATAAATCTAGCTGATAACAGCCTTCGATAGTCTCGAATAGCAGTGCTCACTTTACCCTGTTCCTCGTCCCGTAAAGCCCATTGTTCGGCTGTCATATCAGCCTTTTTGGTCAAGTATCGATTCAGTCCAGCTTGATTGAATTTATGCAGTGTGATTCTCTGCTTTAGCCATTGGTGCGTTTCAGTGCCCGCCGCTAGATCATCTAAGATCCAGCCATTCGCTTGTAGGGCGTCGGTCATTGAATCCTGCGCAACCAATGCGGCGGTTTCTTTCCGCTCCTTAGTCTTAATCAATCCATCGACTACAATGTTCATCTTGCCGTTGAATCCCATTACTGCTGTTCCCGCTGATTTTGAATTAACCATAGTTTTATATCTCACATTTAAGTTTAAGTATCAGTATGGAATTCCATACTGGGGCCGAGGGTTAATCCCTCGACTTGCTTACAAGGTATCACGGAATAGCTAGAAGTCTAGTAATATGTTACAGATCGCACCTCGGCCTATTTTATGGCATGGCGACCCCTACCTACCCCCGATGCCCCCTTACCTCTATCGGGACTCCAGCATTACTCTAGCATTACTAATTTACTCAAATAATCAGCTATTTTTTACGTTTGGCACCCCCTAACTTGTTTGCTAGTTACCCCCACCCCCTCTACACAGGGAACACCCCCCGGTAGGAGTCTCAACCTCCTTGCATAAAAAATTATTTTTCGGTATAAACCGTTTAAAACGGTTCGGTATCTAGTCATGGCAAAGCGAAAACCAGAGTGGGAAGCGTTGGGGTTTAGTAGCCCTGAAGCCTACGAAGATGCTAAAGCTGCGTCTGAACAGATGCTCCAGATCGAATACCTCATGGGGGTTGATGACAAACTACCCGAAGGGTACAAGATGAACGAAGGGCCGGGTAAGGTACTCACCGCACTCGGACTGTATGGCGATCAAACAGATAACCCAGTATCTAGCCAACCTGCAAATATAAGAAGCTACACCAGACCTATAGGTGGAGATGGCTATAGAAAGTTAGGGCAATACGTAATCCCGTATAAAGCCTATAACACATACACGCCAGATTTAGAGGAAGAGTTTGGTAGACAACTTAGCAAGAGATTTAAGGGTCTTCAGCCCGCTATGCTTGGTGGCCCTCCCCGAGAGGATGATGTTTTTGCAGACTTAACGACGCAATACAATAAAGTTGAAGGGAATCCGTACGAAGATACGTTAAAGCATGAGTTACGGCATAGAGGGCTACGTTCTGAAAGAGCGCGAGATTACTTAAAACAAAGAGGGACAGAAGAAAAAGACCCTACTGCTGGTAAGGGGGAACATAAACTATACGAACTTATACGGCAGTTACAGGTAGGAGAAAGATCTCCAGACGACTTGTTTACGTGGGAGTATCGTAGGTTAAAACAATTAGAAGATCTAGAAGCAGAGCTTTTAGAAGGTATGTCCGAAGAAGAGCGTATGCGGTTAGGTTTTGTACCTGAAAAGAAAGAACCGGGATTCCTAGATAAGCTACTGCGTATAATGGATTAATGTTGCAAAAAATTATTTTTAATGTACATTAACAACAACGGTTAACAACCTGCGTACATTTATGTCAATAGTGCTTACTCCAGAGGTGGGAATACCTCTATCGGTAGACATGCCTTATAGCGATCTTCGGGTCCGTGCCGAGGCTGCGTGTAATACCGCCCTACTTTTAGCTGAACATGGGCTAGACGTAAGTCCAAACAAAGAAGATAAAGACGATGCTGCTGCATTGGCTATCGAGTACGCTGAAAACCCCGAGAAAACATCTAAACGTATTAGCACAAGTAAAGTTGCTAAGATGACTCCCGCTTCGTTAGTGCTTACTAACGGTATACTGCAAGAGTTCGGCCAGTCTGTGGCCGAGAGTGCCACTCAGATACGACACCTAGTCACCAATAAGCTACTGCTTGAGTCAGAGAACCCAGACCCACGGGTAAGAATCCGTGCATTGGAGCTGTTAGGTAAGATATCCGACGTGGGATTGTTTGCGGAGAAGTCCGAAGTGACAATTACCCACCAGTCTACCGATGATCTACGGGCAAAACTACGACAGAAGCTAGAGAAGTTGGTCAATCCCCCGCAAGAGATAGGTAATGCTGTCGTGATTGACGGCGATGTGATTGATGTGGATGCAGAATTAGGGTTAAAACCCGAGAAATCTGAAGAGACGGACAAAAAACCACTACACGCAGGGTGGGTAGGCGCAGAAGAACCAGAGTATGACGATGAGTGAGGTCGCGTTAGACTTTACTGAAGCGGAACTCCAAGTCATGTTGGACAATCTGGACGAATATACGCCAGATGAAGTCGTCGAAATCGATAAATTAGTAAGTGAGCTGGATAACCGCAAGCAAAACAAGTTAGCGTACGACGATTTAATAGAATTTTGTAAGGCGATGCAGTCTGACTACATTGTAGGTAAGCATCACCGTATATTAGCAGATATGCTCATGGCTATTGAGCAAGGTAACAAGGATCGTATCTGCGTCAATATCCCGCCCCGCCACGGAAAATCACAATTAGTGTCCATATTCTTCCCGGCGTGGTTCTTGGGGCGGAACCCCAATAAAAAGGTCATGATGGTGTCGCATACCACCGATCTGGCCGTCGATTTTGGTCGAAAAGTCCGTAATTTGATTGCGGTAGACGCGTATAAGGCCATCTTCCCTACCGTCGCTTTGGCTGCAGATTCTAAGTCTGCGGGACGTTGGAATACCAACGTAGGGGGAGAGTACTACGCCTGTGGTGTTGGTTCAGCCCTTGCTGGACGGGGTGCTGACCTGCTTTTAGTGGATGACCCACACTCTGAGCAGGACGTGATTAACGGAAACTTCTCTGTGTTTGAGAAAGCCTACGAGTGGTATACGTTCGGTGCACGAACACGTTTGATGCCGGGAGGACGGGTAGCAATCATCCAGACTCGATGGCACATGGATGACCTGACAGGGCGTGTGGTACGGGATATGGGGCAGAACGAACGGGCTGATGAGTTTGAGGTCATTGAGTTTCCTGCCATTTTAGACACTATGGATAAGGATACTGGGGAGGCGGTACAGAAACCGCTGTGGCCCGAGTTCTTTGACTTAGAGGCTTTGCTACGGACTAAGGCGTCGATGCCGGTGTTTCAGTGGAACGCCCAGTATCAGCAGGAACCGACAGCAGAAGAAGCTGCACTCATCAAACGTGAGTGGTGGTCGCATTGGGACAAGGAAGATCCACCCGATTGCGAATACATTATCATGGCGCTCGACTCTGCGGCAGAGAAACATAACCGTGCGGACTATACGGCCTTGACGACGTGGGGTGTGTTCTTTCATGACGAGGCTGACGCGTACAATATCATCTTGCTCAATAGTATTAAGAAGCGGTTGGAGTTCCCTGAGTTAAAAGAGTTGGCGATGGAAGAGTATGCCGACTGGGAACCTGATGCGTTTATTGTGGAGAAGAAAAGTTCAGGTACGGCGTTGTACCAAGAGATGCGGCGTATGGGACTACCAGTGCAGGAGTTCACGCCGCATAGAGGGTCGGGTGATAAACTAGCCCGTTTAAATTCTGTTGCTGATATTGTAGCATCTGGGATTGTATGGATACCCGAAACGCGTTGGGCGGAAGAAGTGGTCGAAGAGATTGCTGGATTCCCGTTTATGAGCCATGATGACTTGGTGGATTCCACCGTAATGGCACTCATGCGTTTTAGACAAGGTGGGTTCATACGCTTACCAACTGACGAACCAGATGAGATTCGTTACTTCAAACAACGACGTGGCGGGTACTACTAAGAGTAAAAACTATGGCTATTGAAAAAGGGTTGTATGCAGCTCCAGAAGGTATGGACGATCTGCTTGAAGGCGAGATGATGGATGACGAGCTTGCTGGTGGCGAGGCGTTAGAGATTGAGATTGTTGATCCTGAAAGTATTACGTTATCAGACGGTAGTATGGAGATCACGCTGATCCCTGATGCTGATGAAGCGGACCTCATGGGGTTTGACGCTAACCTTGCAGAAGCGTTGGACGACAGTGAGTTGCAAGAACTCTCACAAGATTTGATTGGGCTGATCGATGCTGATGTCGAGAGCCGTAAAGATTGGGCTGATACGTTTGTCAAAGGACTAGACGTATTAGGGTTCAAGTACGAAGAGCGTACAGATCCGTGGGACGGTGCCTGCGGAGTCTACTCTACTGTACTGGCCGAAGCCGCGATACGTTTCCAAGCAGAGACGATGAGCGAGACTTTCCCAGCCGCTGGTCCCGTACGCGTTAAAGTTCTGGGTGAAGAGACTGCAGATAAAGCTGAAGCAGCAGAACGTGTAAAAGCAGATATGAACTATGAGCTGACAGAGCGCATGGTCGAGTATCGCCCCGAGCACGAACGACTCTTATACAGCCTAGGACTAGCGGGATCTGCGTTTAAAAAGGTGTATTTTGACCCTAGTATGGGCCGTCAGGTAGCCATATACATCCCTGCAGAAGACGTTATTGTACCCTACGGTGCGTCCCATATTGAGACTGCTGAACGTGTTACACACGTCATGCGGAAGACTAAGAACGAGTTGAAGAAGCTCCAAGCGATGGGGTTCTACCGAGAGATTGATCTAGGTGATCCGCAACCGTTCCATACCGACATCGAGAAGAGAAAGGCCGAAGAAGGTGGCTACTCTATTACTGACGATGATCGATATGCGATATACGAGGTCCACGCTGATCTTATTATTGACGGCGTTGACGAAGACGAAGAAGAAATCGCCAAGCCTTACGTTGTTACGATTGAACGAGGTACGGGTAACGTCTTAGCAATCCGTCGTAACTGGAGTGAAGAAGATCCGTTGATGCTGAAGCGTCAGCACTTCGTGCACTATGTCTATGTGCCGGGGTTTGGGTTTTACGGTCTAGGGTTGATCCACATTATCGGTGGGTACGCTCGTGCGGGTACTTCACTCATCCGTCAGTTGGTTGATGCCGGTACGTTGTCTAACTTACCCGGAGGGTTAAAGTCTCGCGGTCTGCGGATCAAAGGGGACGATACACCGATTGAGCCGGGGGAGTGGAAGGACGTGGATGTACCGTCTGGAAGCATCCGTGACAATATCATGCCGCTCCCATATAAGGAGCCAAGCCAGACCCTATTAGCCCTGTTGAACCAGATTACCACTGAAGGTCGTCGGTTAGGGGCGATCAGTGATATGAACATCTCTGACATGTCGGCTAATGCGCCAGTAGGAACGACGCTGGCGTTGTTAGAGCGTACGCTCAAGCCTATGGCTGCGGTACAGGCCCGTGTCCACTACGCCATGAAGCAAGAGTTTAAGATGCTCAAGGCGTTGATGGCGGAGTATGCGCCCACTGAGTACGACTATATCCCCATGCGGGGCGAAGTCAGTGCGAGAGTAGCGGACTATATGATGGTGGACGTGATCCCCGTCAGTGATCCTAACTCGTCAACGATGGCCCAGCGGGTTGTGCAGTACCAAGCGGTATTGCAGATGGCGCAGAGCGCCCCACAGATCTACGACCTGCCACAGCTACACAGGCAGATGATCGAGGTGCTAGGCGTTAAGAATGCGGACAAGTTAGTACCCACTCAGGACGACCTCAAGCCTACCGATCCGGTCAGCGAGAACATGGATGCGCTTAATGGGAAACCGCTCAAAGCGTTTATTTACCAAGATCATCAGGCGCACATTGCTACGCACCAAGCGTTTATGCAAGACCCAATGGTGGCTCAGATGATCGGGCAGAATCCGCAGGGACAAGCGATTATGGCGGCTCTGCAAGCGCACTTAGCGCAGCATTTAGGGTTCCAATATCGGTCGCAGATGGAAGAGAAGCTCGGGGCACCACTACCTGCACCCAATGAAGAATTGCCAGAAGCGATTGAAGTAACCCTAGCTCAGTTGATGGCGAAAGCTGGAGCGCAATTAACGCAAACACATCAGCAGCAACAAGCTCAAACCCAAGCGCAGCAACAAGCTCAAGACCCCATATTCCAGCTACAACAGAAGGAAGTGGCGATCAAAGAGCAAGAAGTGCAGCGTAAAATGCAGAAAGATCAAGCGGAAATTCAACTTCGCATGGCAGATCAGAAACGCTTGGTCGATAAAGACAAGATTGAAGCCACCATCGACGTTCAGAAGGTACAACTCGATAAACAGGAGATGGCAATCGAAGCTCAGAAAGACGGCATAAAGATTGCGCTTGATAAACAAAGTGCTAAAGACAAGCTAGATATAGAGCTTATGCGACTTATAGAACAACAGAATAAGGGTCAGTAATGGCTAAAACCGTCTTAGACGTGCTCAAAGATAAGTTCGAGGAAGATAAAGCCTCTGCACTACAGTTTCTTGGTAAGGGTGGAGTTAAAGACTTTGCTCAGTACAAGGAAGTTACAGGTATGGTTCGGGGTCTCGAAGCCTGTATTAATTATGTAGAAGACCTCTCGCGCAATATGGAAGAATACGATGAGTGAAGCAATAGAAACGTTAGCGCCTGAAGAGATGTTGACGCAAGAAGAAATCGAGGAGCAGTTACCTAAGCCCGTGGGCTACAGGGTGCTTGTCGCGTTACCACAAGTCGAAGAGACGTTCGGGGATACCGGACTGGTTAAGTCATCAACGACAATAAACCAAGAACACATTATGTCGATCATTGGTCTGGTGTTGGATATGGGTGAGCAAGCCTATTCTGACGAAGAGCGATTCCCGACAGGTCCGTGGTGCAAACCCGGAGATTATGTGATGTTCCGTATGAATACGGGCACTCGGTTTAAAGTGGGTGGGGTTGAGTACCGTTTAATGAACGACGACTCAATTGAAGCTACCGTAGCAGACCCCCGTGGTGTAACGCGAGCATAAGGAGAACATTATGCCTTTTCAAAAAGTAGAATATGTATTTCCTGACGACGAGGAAACCAGCACAGATATTGAGATCGAAGACTCTAGTGCCATAGAGATTGATCTTTCAGGTAAGCCACAAACTGCGCCTGAACCAGAACCGGAACCCACAGCAGAAGTTGAGGATGACAAAGATGATTACGAAGTTGAGGTGGTTGACGACACACCAAAGGCTGACCGAAACCGTAAGCCTTCGGAACCACCAGCGGAAGTTACTGATGAGGAGCTTGAAGAGTACTCTGACAAAGTTCGTAATAGAATCAAACACTTCAGTAAGGGGTATCATGATGAACGTCGCGCTAAAGAAACGGCTCTCCGAGAGCGTCAAGAGCTTGAAAGGCTGGCTCAACAGCTTGTGGAAGAAAATAAAAACCTTAAAGGAACGGTTAGTAAAAACCAAGAAGCCCTCTTAGAACAGGCTAAACGTACCGCTGCTGGCGAAGCAATACTCGCTAAACGTGCCTATAAAATGGCATACGAAGCAGGTGATTCTGATAAACTATTAGAAGCACAAGAAAAACTTACTAACGCCAAGATAAAGTCTGATCGGTTAGATAACCTTAAACCAGAGACTTTACAACAGGAAGAAACTCCTGTAGAAACAGAAATTGAGCAAGATAATTCTGCTCCAGCACCCGTTGATTATCGAGCTAACGATTGGGCAGCGTCCAATACATGGTTCGGACAAGACGATGAAATGACAAGTTTGGCGCTGGGGCTACATACCAAACTTGTAAAAATGGGGGTAAGTCCTCAGAGTGATGAATACTACGAGACAATTGACTCTCGTATGCGAGAAATATTCCCCGATAGTTTCGAGGATGTTGGTGAAATAGAGGCCGCACAACCGAAGCGAAAAGCAAATGTGGTTGCACCCGCAACGCGGAGCACAGCGCCTAAGAAGATTAGGTTAACGCAAACACAGGTCGCAGTCGCTAAACGGCTAGGTCTTACACCAGAACAATACGCCAAGCAGGTTGCTATAGACATGAGGAAACAATAATGGCTCAAAATAGAATTGACCGTGAACAAACGACCCGTGAAAAGACGACTCGTAAAAGAGCATGGCAGAGGCCAGAGGTTTTGCCTTCTCCCACTGCCGAAGCTGGGTACGCCTTTAAATGGATACGCGTAAGCACACAAGGACAGGTAGACGCCACAAACGTTTCTTCTAAACTCCGTGAAGGCTGGGAGCCTGTCAGAGCAGAGGATCACCCGGAAATTACAATGGTCACCGTTGAAAACGAGCGATTTAAAGATAACGTTGTGATTGGTGGTTTAATGCTATGTAAAGCCCCTTCAGAATTGTCTGAAGAACGGAATGATTATTACGAGCAACAAAACGAAGCTCAGATTCATTCTGTAGACAATAGCCTCATGAGAGAGAACGATCCGCGTATGCCGCTATTCAATGAGCGGAAGACAAAGGTCACTTTTGGTAAAGGAACTTAACTTTAATTTGAGGAGTCTCTAATGGCTTATCCAACTGTATCAGCCCCTTACGGGCTGAAGCCGGTCAACTTGGTCGGTGGAAGGGTATTTGCTGGCGCTACTCGACAGTTCCCCATTGCTTCTGGCTATGCAGCAAACATCTTCAATGGTGATGTTGTAAAGCTAATCAATGATGGCACAATCGAGAAAGACACCGGTACTGCTACTGCCACCCCAGTTGGCGTTTTCGTTGGCTGTTCTTACACTAGCCCTGCTTTGGGTTACACGTTATTCAGTCAATACTACCCCACTGGCACCGTTGCTAGTGACATCGTTGCCTACGTTATAGACGACCCAGATGCGTTGTTCAAGGTCGCAGTTACCGCTGCTGGCACTGCAAACATCGCTTCAGTGGCTCGTACTGCTGTAGGTAATAACTCTGTGCTCATCCAGACTGCTGGAAGTACTGCTACTGGGGATTCTAAAATCTCTATCAGCTCTACTACCGCTACTACGAACACACAGCCTATCCGAATTATTGACGTAGTGCCCGAAACGGCTACTGGCGCTGATGCTTTCGTAGAGGTTATCGTGAAGTGGAATTTCGGGATGCACCAGTATCAAAACGCAACTGGCGTATAAGGAGAGTAGATCATGGCTATTTCAAGAGCCCAATTACTGAAAGAACTCCTTCCCGGTCTGAACGCTCTATTTGGTTTAGAGTATGCAAAGTACGGTGAAGAGACGAAGGAGATTTTCGAAACAGAATCTTCTGATCGATCTTTCGAAGAAGAAACTAAACTGTCCGGCTTCTCTGCCGCACCTGTTAAAAACGAAGGCTCTGCCATCGAATATGACAATGCACAGGAAGCATGGAGTGCACGCTATACGCACGAAACCGTGGCGATGGGCTTCAGTATTACTGAAGAAGCTATCGAAGATAACTTGTATGACTCATTGTCTGCTCGTTACACCAAGGCTCTCGCTCGCGCTATGGCTTACACCAAGCAAGTTAAAGGTGCTACCATCTTGAACAACGGTTTTGCTGCTGGCACCACTTATGGTGACGGGCAGACGTTGCTCTCAACGGCTCACCCACTTGTCTCTGGCGGCACTAACTCAAACCGTCCTGCTGTAGCAGCTGATCTTAACGAAACTTCTTTGGAAGCGGCTGTTATCCAGATTGCTGGTTGGACTGATGAGCGAAGCCTGTTGATCGCTGCGAAACCTCGCAAGCTGATTATCCCACCCAACCTCCAGTTTGTAGCAACTCGTTTGTTAGAGACCGAAGGACGTGTTGGAACTGCGGATAACGATATCAACGCACTCCGTAACAACGGTTCTGTCCCTGAAGGCTACTCAGTTAACCACTATCTGACTGATCCAGATGCGTGGTTCTTAATGACTGACGTGCCCAACGGCTTGAAGCACTTTGTCCGTACCCCGATGTCAACGTCTATGGATGCTGATTTCGATACTGGCAACTCGCGCTACAAGGCTAGAGAGCGATATTCCTTTGGGGTTTCTGACCCACTTGGGATTTATGGTTCTCCCGGCGCATAAACGCGGGTATAGAAGAGGGGGCACATGTTGCCCCTTTCTTTTTTCTGTAGTATAAAGTAACTCCTGACTGTGAAAGCAGACTTAACCCAAGACAGGAGAACACAATGGGTACCACAACTTTCTCTGGCCCAATCCGGGCTGGTAACATTCGTAACACCGTTGGAACTACGGTTGGCACAGACGTTGCTAACGTAGGTTATGTTGTCATGATGCAAACGCACACAATGGACCTCTCTGGAGGCGCTATTGCTGCAGGTGCAACCGACATGGTAATTCCAGCAAACTCTAAGATTATTGACGTAGTTGTAGATTTATCTACCGCAGCTAACGCTACTACCAACCTTAGCGTTGGTGATACTGTTGGTGGAGCTACGACTATCCTCAACACGCTTGCAACTGGCACAAGTGCTGGTCTTAAGACTATTACCACTCAAGGTGGTGGTACGGGCGAGTGGGCAAACACTGGTACAGCTGACCTTAAATTGACCGTCACTAACAGTGCAGCAACCAACGCTGGCGTAGCCGTTATCACGATTATGTACGCACAGGCTTACAACACTGCGGTACAGCCATAGGGAGTAGGGAATGTCTAGTTCTGATATCCAATCAAAACGGATTACAGGAACCGGATCATTAGGTGTTGGCCCTGCACGTATTACGCAGATTCAAGTCCTGACCACTACTGGTTCTCCTCGCGTTACTGTTACTAATGGTAATGGCGGGGATACCGTACTGGATCTAGACTTTAATGCAAGTTCTACGCACTCGGTCAATATACCTAACGACGGTATACGCTGTAACTCGGATGTCTATATCTCTGCCTTTACTGCTTGTACAGCAGCGACTGTTTTCTATAGGTAACGCAGATGCGTGCTTATTACAAAGCAGGTGGGGGAGTATCTAAATCCCCTGCGTGGACGCGCAAAGAAGGTAAGAGCGAGTCTGGCGGCTTGAACAAAAAAGGCGTTGCTAGTTATCGTAAGGCTAACCCCGGCAGCAAGCTAAAAACTGCTGTTACTACGAAGCCAAGCAAGCTGAAAAAAGGTTCTAAAGCCGCCAAACGCCGTAAGTCCTTCTGTGCTCGCATGAAAGGTATGAAGAAGCGTAATACTAGTGCTAAAACAGCGAATGATCCGAATAGCAGGATCAACAAAAGTTTACGGAAGTGGAACTGCTGATGCCCGCTAAATCTAAAAAACAACAGCGGTTTATGGCGGCAGTAGCCAATAATCCTAAATTCGCTGAACAAGTTGGTGTCCCAAAAAATGTTGGAGAGAAATTCATGAAGATGAAGAAGTATAAATCTGGTGGTTTTCCTGACCTAACTGGTGACGGTAAGGTTACAAAAGCCGATATTTTGGAAGGTCGCGGAGTAAAAAAACTAAATAAAGGTGGTGTAACGAGTATGAAAGGAATGAAGAAATATCAAGCTGGTGGAATGGAAGGTCAAGGTTTTAACGACCGTTTAGACGAGTCTATGGGCGCTAGAAACGGTAAAAAAATGCAAGGTATGAAGGCTCGTCGTGACGAGAGCGAAGGTATGGAAAAAGCTATGGGTAGACGTAAGTTTGCCGGTAACAAGTCGATGGACAAAGCTATGCCCCGCATGAAGAAAGGCGGCAAAGTCCGTGGAGCGGGTTGTGCTACCAAAGGCGTACGTGCCGCTAAAATGGTAACGATGAAGGGTAGCTAATGCGTTGCTATTATAAAAAGGGCGGTTCGGTTAAAGACGCGTGTTATAGCAAGGTTAAGTCTCGCTATAAGGTCTTTCCGTCCGCCTATGCTTCAGGTGCTATTGCGAAGTGTCGTAAGAAAGGCGCTAAGAACTGGGGTAATAAGAGTGGCAGTTAGAAAGACCGCAAAGGGTGCAGCCCTAAAACGTTGGTTTAAGGAAGACTGGAAAGACGTTAAGACAGGTAAAGCCTGTGGCAGAAAGAAGGGTGATAAGCGTGGTACACCGTATTGTAGACCTACAAAGCGGGTATCTGCCAAAACACCTAAAACGTCTTCTGAAATGACCAAAGCGGAGAAGACTAAACGGATAGCCCAGAAGAAAAAACTGGGTCAACCAGCGGGTAAACCGAAACGCGTAACACCGTTACGTAGGAAAAAGAAGTAATGGCTAAAGGTGTAAAACATTATTACCAAGACGGTCGTGAGCACAAAGGGGGCATGCACAAGCACCCTGATGGCAAACTTATGACGGGTAAAAAGATGTCAAGCGCCTCTAAGAACTTGTATCACTACGGGCAGCTTTCCGCAAAAGCTAAACAGAAAGCTAAGAGCGGGTGGGGAAGATGACTACATCAGGAAGCACAGCATTCAATATGCCGTTCACAGACATCGCTGAAGAAGCGTGGGAACGCGCTGGGCGTGAGTTACGGTCTGGGTATGATCTCCAGACTGCACGTCGCTCTATGAATTTGATGACGATTGAGTGGCAGAACCGTGGCATTAACATGTGGACTATCGAGCAGGGGTCGTTAGATCTTGTGCAAGGACAGTCTACTTATGCGTTACCGGACGACACGATTGACCTACTAGAACACTCTATTCGGACGGGTGCGAACAACCAAACTACCCAATCTGACCTAACACTGAGTCGGATTAGTATCAGTACGTACTCGTCAATACCAAACAAAATAACACAATCTCGACCTATCCAAGTCGTCGTGCACAGGGACAGTGGGCAAACTTACCCGACAGGTCTTACTTTAGCCGCTACCGCATCCAGCACAGATACGACTATTACCCTCAGTGGGGTGGCTGGTCTACCCCCTGCAGGGTTCATCAAGTTAGAAAACGAGATTATTAACTACAGTTACATTACCGGTAACGTGTTACAGAACTGCTTTAGAGGTCAACAGGGCACCACAGCAGCGTCGCATACTGTGGGTGGTACCGCTATACCAGCGTACTGGGAACAAGTCCCCTCGGTAACTGTATGGCCCGTCCCGGACAATGTTGAAAGTTACCAGATTATTTACTGGCGTATGCGACGTGTGCAAGACGCAGGTAACGGTATTGAGACAGCCGACATGAATTTTAGGTTCTTCCCGTGTTTAGTAGCGGGATTGGCCTACCATATTGCTATGAAAGTCCCTGAGTTTATGGACAGAGTACCTATGCTTAAGGCAGCGTATGAAGAACAATTTGAACTTGCTGCAGGAGAAGATAGGGAAAAAGCCCCGATTAGGTTTGTGCCTCGCGCAGGTAGGATCTAACAATGGGTACTCGGTTTGCTTCTGATAAGAAAGCCATCGCTATGTGCGATGTGTGCGGGTTTCAGTTCAAACTAAAACAGTTGAAGAGCTTGGTTGTTAAGGACAGAGAGACGCAGATAAAAGCGTGCCCAGAGTGTTGGAATCCGGGGCAACCACAGCTTAAACTAGGTGAGTTTCCGGTCAGTGATCCACAGGCAATACGGAACCCTAGACCTGATAGAAGTTTGGGTGTATCAGGAGTTAACAGCAGCAGAGATATTCAGTGGGGTTGGAGTCCGGTAGGTGGCGGTAATGATCCATTTGGGCTAACCCCTAACAATTTAATAGGTACTGGGTCAGTAGGAACAGTTACAGTAACGACTACATAGGAGTAGTACGATGTATAACCCTAAAAATGTTTTCGGGATGAAAGAAGTTACAGTCCATAAAGACAAGGGCGTATACCCTTGCAAAGATGCGCCAAAGCCTGACATGAGTGGCGTCAAGACTTCCGGTATCAAGATGCGTGGTGCTGGCGCTGCGACTAAAGGTTTTATGTGTCGAGGGCCGATGGCTTAAACCATGAATTACACGCAGCTTAAAGCAAACATTCAGGACATTTGTGAAACAAGTTTTACAGATGACCAGCTCGCTTTGTTTACTGAACAGTCAGAACAGAAGATATACAACACTGTACAGATCCCTGCGTTACGTAAAAACGTTACTGGTTCGTTGACCACAGACAATAAATATCTAGACACGCCGTCTGATTTCCTATGGTCGTACTCTCTGGCAGTAGTTGATGGTAGTGGTAATTACTCATACTTGATTAACAAAGACGTTAACTTCATACGTGAGGCATACCCAAACGCTACATCTACAGGCATACCTGTACATTACGCATACTTTAATGATGATGCGTTTATTGTTGGGCCGACACCGGATAGTGGGTACTCAGTGGAGCTACACTATGGGTATTATCCTGAGTCTATCGTGACCGCAGGTACTACGTGGTTAGGTAACGAGTTTGACAGTGCATTATTGAATGGTGCGTTGGTTGAAGCGATACGGTTTATGAAAGGTGAACCTGATCTTGTGGCTCTGTACGAGCGTTTATTTGTGCAGACTCTTGGCCTACTCAAGAATCTTGGGGATGGCAAACTGCGCGAAGACGCATTCCGTTCAGGACAATTACGGGTTCCAGTAACTTAAGGAGTTTAACATGGCAATTACACAGGCAATGTGTACTTCGTTCAAGCAAGCATTACTTGACGGAGAAATGGATTTTAGTAGTAACACAGCGCAGTCTTATAAGATCGCGTTATATACGTCTAGCGCAATTTTAGATGCCTCTACCACTGCATACACTACGAGTGGCGAAGTATCAGGAACTAATTACGTAGCAGGGGGTAACACGTTGTCTATCTCTACCAATCCTACTACTGGGGGGACTACGGCATTTCTTAGTTTTGCTACGACTACGTGGAGCACAGCGACAATTACAGCGCGTGGAGCTTTGATCTACCAATCCGGTGGTTCTAATCCAGCAGTTGCTGTGCTTAATTTTGGTAGTGATAAAGGATCTTCCGCAGGTGATTTTCAGATTACTTTTCCTGCTGCCAACGCGACTGACGCGATTATCAGGATTGCTTAGGCTCTAAAGGATGCCATCTTCTACGACATACGAAGGCTGGGGACGCGCCAGTTGGGGCCAAGGTTCTTGGGGAACCCCCCTTGTCATTGTCAATGTCGATGGTGTCCAAGCAACGGGAGCAGTAGGTAATTTAGGTGTATCTGCTACTGTCGCGGTAACAGGGGTTGGAGCTACAGGCGCTATTGGCGCGGTGTCTATAGGCAGTGCAGTTCAGGCATCAGGCTTAGAAGCGACCGGTAATGTAGGCAACTTAGGTGTATCTGCTGCTGTTGCGTTAACAGGAGTCCAAGCTACAGGCGCTCTTGGTACAGTAGCTATAGGCAGTGCAGTTCAGGCATCAGGATTAGAAGCCACAGGTGCCCTTGGTACTGTATCTACAAGTGGTAGCGTACAACTAACAGGGGTTACAGCTACAGGCGAAATAGGTAGTGTAGGTGTAGCCGCCGCTGTCGCTGTAACAGGTGTCCAAGCCACAGGTGCTATTGGTGATGTAGTCGCAAGTATAGGGGTAGGTGGTGTTCAAGCCACAGGCGCTATTGGTGATGTAATTGTAGGGCTTGGGGTAGACGTATTTGTTACAGGCGTAGCAGCCACAGGCGAAGTAGGTACCGTCCACATATGGAGTCAAATAGTTCCGGGACAAAACCCGAACTGGCAAGATATTAGTGATGCACAAAACCCAAATTGGGTTAATATAAATACAGCTCAGAATCCAAACTGGCAAGACATAGCCGCATGAGGGTAAGAACATGACAACGCAATATACTACGATCCTTAAACTCGCTCTTCCCGTTCAGGGGGAATTGAGTGGTACTTGGGGCGATGTTGTAAACGATAATATTACTGAGATGGTCGAACAGGCTATTGCAGGTAAAGCCACGATTAATTCGTGGACTGGTAACGCACATACATTGACCACAGCGGACGGCACTACTGCCGAGTCGCGTTGCGCTATTTTAGAATTGACTGATACGGGCACTGCATTGACAGGCGCGGGTACAGTAACTTGCCCAACTAACACAAAACTTTACATTGTAGATAACAACACCGCACAGATCATTACTGTTAAAACTTCTGGTGGTACAGGCGTTGCTGTACCTGTTGGTAAAACCATGCTGGTTTACTGTGACGGCACTAATGTTGTTGAAGGTGTTACTCACGCAAATAGCTTAAGTTTGGGTACAAGCACTACCACTGTAAGTAGTGTATTGGATGAAGATAACATGGCGTCAAATAGCGCCACTGCACTTGCAACGCAACAATCAATCAAAGCCTACGTCGATAGCCAAGTCGGAACTGTTGATACCCTATCTGAAATTCTCGCTAATGGTAACACCACAGGTGCTAACGACATCGATGTTGAGAATGCACAGAAGGTTCAGTTCCGTGATGCCGCGATTTACGTCAATTCAAGCGTAGACGGTCAGTTAGACATTGTTGCTGATGGTGAAGTACAGATCGACACGGCTCTAGTAGATATCAACGGTAACCTTGATGTTTCAGGTACAACTAACATTAGCGGGTCTACCACGTTCACAAAAAATGCTATTGCAGGGGTGGCGATAAGTACAGTAGCAAGAGCTTCTAATACCGTTACTGTTACAAATTCTGCTGTACACGGGCTTACTAATGGTGACCTAGTTAACATCAACGGTGTAGCCAATAGATCTTTTAACGGCTACTTCACGGTAGCGGTAAGTTCTACCACAGTATTCACGTACAGTCAGACTGGGGCGGACGAGAGTTCTACCGGAGGTACGTCTACCGAGATTGTATATAACCTTAATGCTAGTGGCACAGCTCTTAACCAGATGAACGGCCCACTTAATATTGCTGCTAACAGCGGTATTGACGGACTTGAAATTACGCAGTCTGGGTCAGGTGAAGCGTTAAGCATAACCGGCGGTAATGCTCTTTTTGGTGACAATGACAAGGCGATATTTGGTATCGGTAATGACCTTGAAATTTTTCACGACGGCAGCCATAGCTACGTTAGAGATTCAGGAACTGGACATTTAAAGCTACAAGGCACTGATGTTCGTATTCAAAGTGCAGATGGCGCTGAGAATTTTCTGGTTGCTGATTTAGACGGCGCAGTTAAACTTTATAACGACGATGCTCAAAAACTTCAGACCACATCCACAGGCATAGACATCACGGGTATCACTGTAAGTGACGGCATGTCTACTAATACCGCAGGAACCTCAAACTTTATTGCAGGTGTCAACGCAGGTAACAGCATTACAAGTGGTGGTAACTACAACGTGCTGGTGGGCGATGAAGCAGGTACGGCTATGACTGTAGGTGATGAAAGCGTAGCCGTAGGCTTTGAAGCTCTTATGACTGTTACATCAGGAGCTGAAAATGTTGGTGTAGGATATAGGGCGCTTAGACTAACTACTGGAAACAGTAATGTAGCGGTGGGCAAAAACGCATTAGCCACAAACTCATCTGCGTCTAACAATACAGCGGTTGGTACAAATGCTTTAGTCACAAACACCACAGGTTCTGAAAACACGGCAGTTGGTCAAATTGCTATGGATTCAAATACAACTGGTAGTTCAAATGTTGCTGTAGGTCAATCTGCTTTAGGAACAAATACAACAGGTGGTTCTAATATTGCTATCGGAGTAGATTCTTTAAATGCAAATACCACAGCCAGTAACAACACCGCAGTTGGTCATGTAGCTTTAAGAGCAAACACCACCGGTACAGGTAATACAGCGGTGGGTGGTTTAGCTTTAGATGCCAATACAGAAGGTGATTACAATGTTGCGATGGGTTACTTCGCTCTTGGTGCAGCCACAACAGCAGATAAAAACGTAGCAGTTGGCTCAGGAGCAGGACAATCAATTACTACAGGAGCTAATAATGTTGCTATTGGTGCTGATGCTCTGGATGCAAACACAACCGCATCTAACAACACAGCAGTTGGTAAAGATGCTTTAGGTGCAAACACCACAGGCGACCAGAATGTGTCCGTGGGTTCTTCTAGTATGGACGCTAATACTACTGGTAGAAACAATGTAGCTTATGGTATGAACTCTTTAAGTGGTAATACAACAGCAGATGAAAACTGCGCTATAGGTACAAATTCGTTGTTTACTAATACCACAGGTACAGCAAACACAGGTTTAGGTACTTACTCTTTACAAAATAACTCTACAGCAAGTAATAATACAGGTTTAGGTTATAAAGCTTTATTCGCAAACACCACAGGTACAGGTAATGTAGCCATAGGTAAAGACGCACTAGATTCAAACACTACAGCTTCAAATAACGTAGCTATAGGGATTGATGCTTTACAAACAAATACTGTAGGTGCTGAAAGTGTAGCGATTGGTGCGTTTGCTTTAAATGCTCAAAATCCCGGTTCAGCTCTAAGTATGTATAACGTAGCTGTAGGGCATAACTCAGGAGCCGCAGTCACCACAGGCGTTAAAAATACCCTCATTGGTGGACTCGCAGGAGATGCGATTACTACTGGCGCTAACAATATTGCGCTTGGTTTTGAAGCGTTATCAACCAATACTCAGGCAAACGCTAACGTAGCTATTGGCTACGAAGCACTGGAAACCTTTAATGTAGCTTCAGATACATCTACATTTAACACTGCTGTGGGAACACAGGCGGGTAAAGCCATGACCACAGGCATTCAAAATACGCTCATTGGTGGTATAGCGGGCGATGGTTTAACTGAAGGCACTAGAAATGTTGCGGTAGGTACAGACGCTTTGGGTTCTGATACAACGGGTAGTAAATCAGTTGCAATAGGTCTTAACGCTTTAGCTCTTCAGAACTTCACTTCAGCTACAGACACTTTCAATACTGCTGTAGGAACTAATGCAGGTCTATCAGTAACCACAGGCACATTTAACACATTCGTGGGTGGTCTTGCGGGTGATGGAAATACTGGAGGAAGCAATAATACGGCGCTTGGTTATAACACCTTATCTGCTAATGCCAATGCCAACTTCAATGTTGCTATTGGTGGTAATGCAATGGTTGCTCAAAATGAAGGTGGTCGTAACACAGCCGTTGGTTATAACGCCTTATCCAATGACACTAAGGGTGCAAGAAATGTTGCTATTGGTTGGGGTTCTTTAAACAATTCAAACCAGACTTCAGTTACCACATCGTACAATGTGGCTGTAGGGTATGATGCAGGTAATGACATAACCACAGGCACAAACAACACCTTCATTGGTGGTCTTGCAGGTGACGCGACTACTACTGCGAGTTCTAATACAGGTGTTGGTAGTGAAGCTCTTACAACTAATACAACTGGGGCCGATAACACTGCTTTAGGTAGAAGGTCTTTAAATTTAAATACTACTGGGAGCAATAATACTGCTTTAGGTTTACAAGCACTTTATTCAAACACCACCGCATCTAACAACACAGCAGTTGGTTTAAGTGCTTTATTCGCAAACACCACAGGTACAGCAGGAACAGCGGTGGGTAAGGGTGCTTTACAAACAAACACCACAGGCACTGACAATACTGGATTGGGCGCACTGGCTTTATCAGCTACTACAACTGGAAGTAATAATGTTGCAGTTGGGCGTTCAGCGTTAGAAGCCAACACCACAGGTGCTAACAATACAGCGGTTGGGTACACTGCTTTAGATGCAAATACAACAGGCGATGGAAACACTGCTCTAGGAGAAAGTGCGCTAACATCTAATACAACTGCGGATAATAATACCGCAGTGGGTAAAAATGCAATGGAAGCAAACACCACAGGCGCTAACAACGCCGCAGTTGGTAAAAATGCTTTAGGTGATAACACTACAGGTTCAAACAACGTAGCACTAGGCAACCTCGCTTTAACAGCTAACACAACTGCGGGTTCTAACGTAGCATTAGGTGACCAGAGTTTAAAAGCAAACACCACAGGGGCTTCAAACACTGCGGTGGGTCAAGGCTCTTTAGAAGCTAATACAACGGGAACTCTTAACACGGCAGTTGGTCATCAAGCAGGTGGCGCACTCACTACGGGAGGCAATAACGTCTTTCTTGGAGCTAGGGCTGGTGATGCTTTTACTAACGCAGACCGAAACACGGCTTTAGGGCGCTCAGCACTAACTACAGACACTCTTGGTTCAAGGTCAACTGCGGTAGGCTATGGTGTTTTACAAAATCAAAACTTCACTTCATCTACAAATGTCTACAATACAGCAGTGGGATACGATGCGGGTGCGTCAGTCACCACAGGCATCCAGAACACCTTATTAGGCGCTCTTGCGGGTGATGCTCTAACTGATGGTAGTTTTAACACTGCTTTAGGTCTTGCCACTTTAGGCGCAGATACAAGAGGAAGCCATAGTGTAGCTGTTGGTGCAGGAGCCTTAAACGAGCAAAACTTTACGTCAGCCACAGATGCTTATAACACAGCGGTTGGTAGACTAGCAGGTCAAAAAGTCACCACAGGCGTTCAGAACACTCTCATAGGCGGTCTATGCTTTGATAACCTTACTACTGGATCAGGTAATACTGCAATTGGTTATGACTTATCAATAGGTAATGTTGCAACAGACCAAACTATTTGTATAGGGTTTGGTATTACAAGCGCGGCGTCTAACAACGTAAAGATAGGTGTAGCCGCAGGTACCGCTACTTTACAGCTTAATGGCTCAGATACATCTTGGGCAGCAGCCTCTGATGAAAGATTAAAAAAGGATGTTGTAGATTCAACTGCGGGACTTTCGTTTATAAATGATTTACGACCTGTTACTTTCAAGTGGAATGCTAAAAATGCTGTTGCGGATACTTTGCCTCAATATGACGCTGATTCTTCTGATCCTGTTTACGGAGAAGGTTTAGCGCATCACGGTTTTATAGCTCAGGAAGTTAAAGCAGTCATTGATTCACACGAAGATATTGTGAATGGTCACGGGCTTTGGACTCAAGACCCAGATGGAACACAACAAGTAGCACCTTCAGCATTAGTACCAATGTTAGTAAAAGCAGTACAAGAACTGTCTGAACAAAACGCAGCATTAACCGCCCGTATTGAGGCACTAGAATCTTAATAGGAGATAAACAATGGAAGACCGAACAGCAGAACAACTAGCACAAGACTACTCAGCAATGGGTGACAGTGTAGCTCTTATCAACGCAATCATCGCGGGTGACTCTATGGCTGATGAATCTGCCGAAGAGCGTCAAGATTGTGTTGATCGTAACACCCAGCACCTTGAGCTTATGGTCGCTAAAGACGACTGGGGTGATGAAGACATGACTGCTGCTAATGCTGCTATCAGCGCAGGTAACGGCTATACCGCATCTTAGAACTCGTGAGAGCTAGACGTTATGGACGCATTAGACGCTATTGGGGCGATCTGGCCCATCGCTCTTGGGTTTGTGACGTTGGTTATCGTTTTAGCCAAAATGCACGCCGATATTGAGCAGATTAAGGAGAAGATCCGTACCCTGTTTGAACTATGGAACGATAGGAACAAATAGTGGCTGCTCAGATATCAGACGAGACCAAGATTGAGATACCGTTACGGAACTTAATCGCTATTATTGCTGGGGTTGCTATCGCGGTCATTGGTTATACGGAAGTTACGAATCGTATCTCGGTGTTGGAGCGACAGCTAACCATCCTTGAGGTTGACATAGCGATGAACAGCGAGTTTCGAACTAAATGGCCGCGTGGAGAGCTGGGTGCTTTGCCCGACGATTTGCTTCAAAACAGCCAAATAGATGCGTTGCAGAAGGTGGTTAATCTTAACACTGATTTCCGTAACAACTGGGCACCGCCGCAAGAAGTTCAGGAAGCGATCCGTACTAACCATGCCCAAGAGATTAGGCTCGGTTATCTTGAAGGAAGAGTGAACGAGCTTGAAAAAAATGGCACAATAAAGTAACGCTTAATCTAAAACTAGGAAGAACTATGACCGAACAACAAGAGCAACAACCAATCATTCTGACCATTGACGATCAGGAGTATGACGTTAACGAGTTAGGGAATGACTCCAAGGTTCATTACGTTGAGGTGGTTAACTTACGTAAACAGATCGCTGAACTGCAAAACCAGATTGCTGCTGCACAACAGCAGGGTGTTAATTTACAGGTTGCTCTTGGTTTTCGTGAAAATGCGTTACGCGAATCAATCGAAGTGGTTGAAGAAGTAGAACCGGAAGCGGAAGCAGGATAATGGCTCAGACTCATGCAAGTAAGGCGTTACAACGGATCGAAACACATGAGAAGGAGTGTGCTTTGCGGTATGAGTCTATTAAAGAACGGTTAGACTCTGGGTCAAAACGCTTTGATAAGTTAGAGCGCATGATCTGGGGTATCTACCCCGTTATGATTACCTCTTTAATAGCTATTGTTGGATTGGTTCTGACACAATGAAATGATGATAAATGTTTGGGTTTGGCGTAGGCGAAATTGCTGCTATTTTGACAGCCCTCAAGGGGTTGAACGAGATGTTGGCTACGGTAAAGGAGACAGGTTCTAACGCCAGTTCGTTTGCTGGATTGATTAGCAAATACTCTGACCTTGATGAAAAGATTAGGGATGTAGACTCAAAAGCGGCAACTAAGCCGCTTACTTTAGACGAGTCAATGAAGCTCCAAGTGGCTAAAAGACAGGCGGCTTCTTTTCATCAGGCTTTAAAAGATTCGCTGCTAATGCAACAAGGTGGGGCGCAACAATACAAAGAGATCATGCAGCGTATCGAAGATTCAAAAATCGCTCATGATAAAAAGATAAATGCACTAAAGAGAAAACAAAAACAGCGCGAGAAGTTATTTAAAGAGATGATGTTCTTTGGGTTTATTGGGGTTTCATGTGTAGGAATAACAATAGGCGCTTTATATTTTTGGGTTAATGTTTTTAAATGAACGAGGGCAGGCTGTGAAATTTGACGCAATCAAAGGGTTAATCGGCGCAGTTGCACCTACCATTGGTCAGGCGCTTGGTGGACCTTTGGGCGGTGCTGCGGCACAAACCATCGCCAGTGTGCTTGGTTGTAAGCCAGATGAAAAAAGTATTGCTAATGCAGTACAAGCGGCTACCCCAGAACAGTTGGCAGAGATTAAAAAAGCTGAACTAGATTTTCAGGTTCAGATGAAGAAGTTAGACGTAGATGTATTCGCACTTGAAGCAGAAGATGTACAGCACGCTAGATCGGCGTTTAAAGGTGATTGGACGCCTAAATTTATCGCGGTTGCTTGTGTTCTTTTCTTCGGAGGTTACATTGCTTTGGTCACGCTACAAGACCCCGCTGCGAATGATGACGGTATTGTTAATCTTGTGCTGGGGTATTTGGGCGGTATCGTCTCTTCTATTATCAGTTTCTACTACGGCGCATCACATAAGCATGACTAATGAATAGACTTGTACAAATGTTAAAAAGGCACGAAGGCGTTAGGGATAAGGTCTACATGTGCTCTGCGGGTTACGAAACCATTGGTGTCGGTAGAAACATATCAGAGTCCGGCCTTGGCCTTGCCGATGACGAAATAGATTATTTGTTAAGTAATGATATTAGACGGTGCAAAGAAGAGCTGATTGGTGAGTACGGCTGGTTTAAAGATCTTGATAGCGTGCGCCAAGAAGCCTTAATAGACCTGTCGTTTAATATTGGTCAAACAAGGCTCAGAGGCTTTGTAAAGGCACTTGGGTACATGGATATTGGCGATTACGATAAGGCTGGGGACGAGTTCTACGATAGCCGTTGGGCTACTCAAGTGGGGGATCGTGCATTAGAAATCTGTCAGATGATTAAGTCTGGCGAATACCAGGTTAGATGATATGCCTTTACAAAAGTTTTTATTTAACCCAGGTATAAACAAACAAGGCACTAGCTATACCGCAGAAGGTGGTTGGTTTGATGGCAATCTTGTACGTTTTAGGAAAGGCTTTGCAGAAAAGATAGGCGGTTGGGAAAAGTATATATCCGTTTCTTATGAAGGAACTGGTAGAAAGCTTCATGCTTGGGTTGACCTAGACGGCACAAAGCTTCTTGGGTTAGGAACTCGATACAAGCTGTACATTCAGGAAGGCTCGTCATACAACGATGTAACGCCTATAAGACGTACCAGTGCAGCCGGTGCCGCTACCTTTGCCGCAACAAATGGATCTTCAACGCTAACTGTTACAGACTCTAGTAATGGTTCTAACGTAGGCGATTTTGTTACATACACTGATGCAGTTTCTTTGGGTGGGAACATTACCGCAACAGTGTTAAATCAAGAGTATCAAATACAATCTGTACCAACGTCCAACACTTACACCATTATTGCAAAAGATACAAATGGTGATGCGGTTACGGCTAACTCTAGCGATACTGGCAACGGAGGTTCTTCAACCGTAGCCGCTTATCAAATAACAACCGGCCTTGATGTTTTTGTAGACGGAACAGGTTGGGGTGTTGGCGGCTGGGGAACTGGCACCTGGGGCTCAACAAGCTCTCTTACTGACGCTAATCAGCTTAGACTTTGGTCGATGGATAACTTCGGTGAAGATTTATTATCAAATCCTCGAGCCGGTAGCGTTTACTATTGGGACAAATCAGACGGTCTTAACACCCGATCGGTAGCTTTAAGTTCTTTAACTGGGTCAAACTTAGCTCCAACCAAAGGGCTCCAAGTAATAGTATCTGACATTGACCGACATGCCATAGTGTTAGGTGCAGATCCTATTGAGAATGGCGTTAGGTCCGGTCAAATAGATCCATTACTTGTTGCCTTTTCCGATCAAGAAAACATATTTGATTGGGAGCCAACATCTACTAATACTGCTGGTTCTCTTCGGTGCTCTGCTGGATCTGAGATTATTGGTGCGGTAAGAGCCCGACAAGAAACTTTAATATGGACTGACGTTGCGCTGTATAGCCTTCAGTTTATAGGACCGCCTTTAACCTTTGGCCTGAACTTAGTTAACGAAGGTGTCAGCTTAATTGGTCCTAACGCTATTGTTAATTCACCATCCGGCATATTCTGGATGGATAGAAAAGGCTTCTACACTTACAACGGATCTGTCGCTCCTGTCCCATGCACAGTTCATGCTTATGTGTTTGATGACTTTGAAGAAGGTCAAGCATTCCAAGTGTTTGGCATACTTAATAAGCAGTTTGACGAGGTTGGTTGGTTCTATTGTAGTTCTGGTCAAACAGTCATTGATCGTTACGTCTTCTTTAACTACGTTGAAAATACATGGTCAATTGGTCAGCTTTCTAGAACAGCTTGGCTTGACGAAGGCATATTCTCTCAGCCCATTGCTGCCGGTAAGTATAGCGATACACCTTATTTGTACAGTCATGAGGTTGGATATAACAACGATGGCCAGCCAATGGACAATGTGTATGTGCAAAGCGCAGACTTTGACATAGGCGATGGAGAAGAATTTCAGTTTATAAAACGATTTATTCCTGACGTTAAGTTTCAGGGATCTGGTTCCGACCAGACAATAAACGTTCAAATTAAAACTAGAAACTATCCAGGAAATAGCTTTACCACAGATCAAACAACATCTTTTACAAGCACAACAAGCAAAATAGATATGCGTGCAAGAGCGCGACAAGCTGTTATTCGCTTCGAATCTGATGATGATGGCACAAGTGTGGAAAGAATAGATGTAGGTTTTAGGATTGGAGGCACACGGCTAGATATACAACCTAATGGAAGTAGATAATGGCCAAGATACTTAACACTTCGCTTCCAATGTCGGGACCTCAAGGGGTTACGCCTGATATATTTAACAAAACAGTTAGGCTTATAGAGCTAAACTTAAATGCTTTTGACCCTAGTTCAACACCACAATTTACCAATGACAGGCTGTCTCAGCTTCAGTTTAAGGCTGGAGACATCATCTGGAATCTGAGTATAGAGGCACTTCAAGTCTATACTGGTAATGAGTTTGTAAATATATCGACACCATCGACCGCTGGGTTGCAGGGATCAACAAGTGTTGGATCGGTACAGGTTATAACCAATGGTTCTATAACCGTGGAGATTAATTAATGAATGGCATAAAGACAAAAAGAACGAAGCCTACAGTGAGATATGTCAAGCCAAGAGGCTTCTCTAGCATGTTGCCTAACAAAAGACCAGTGACTAAGATAAGCTAATGGCAGCTACAGCAACTAAAAGAGACCCTGCAAAGTGGGCAGCAGCTAAGTCTAGAGCCAAGGCTAAGATGGGTGGTAAGCATTCTGCTCGAGCTATGCAACTTGCTGTAAAATATTACAAAGGTTCCGGTGGTACTTACTCTGGGCCAAAGAAAAAGTCCAGTAATAAGCTGTCTCAGTGGAGCAAACAGGACTGGGGAACTAAGTCCGGTAAGCCGTCTACTCAAGGGCCTAAAGCTACGGGTGAGCGGTACTTGCCTAAGAAAGCAAGACAGGCGCTGTCAAGCCAAGAGTATGCAGCAACGACTAAGGCTAAAAGAAAAGATACAAAAGCTGGCAAGCAGTTTTCATCGCAACCTAAAAGTATTGCTGACAAGACCAAGCGGTACAGGACAGCAAAAGATGGTGGGTTTTTTACCAAGAGAAACCATCGAGGTTGTGGCTCTGTTATGGCAGATAGAAGAAAGAAGACAAGGTACTCTTGATGTTTAAACGTCATGTGCAAAACTTTAGGGTAGGCGGTGCTGCTAAGAAGAATCGAGGCAGGCCGATTAGGCGCACTACTTCTGGTAGTAAGCCTAACTATCGTAAGACTAAAGAGGGCGCTGGCATGACAGAAGCTGGGGTTAAGGCGCATAGACGCGCTAATCCTGGTAGTAAATTGCAGACCGCTGTTACTGAGAGTAAGCCCACAGGCAAAAGGGCGGCTAGAAGAAAGTCGTACTGCGCGAGGTCCGCAGGACAGATGAAGCAGTTTCCAAAAGCGGCAAGGAATCCAAACTCTAGATTGCGTCAAGCTCGACGCCGATGGAAGTGTTAGATGATTAGTTCAGGATTAGGAAGTCTTCTTGGAGGAAGTACTAGAGGTCATGGCGGTATTGGAGGCGGTAACAGCATCGGCATAAGTGGTGGAGGATCATTTAGCGATGTTGGAGGCGGATTAGGAGGTTTAGGTATAGGCGGAGGTCTTGGAGGAACTGTTGGATCTGTTTTTGGGTTGCCTGGCCTTGGCGACATTGGCGGAACTTTAGGAGTACCAACAGGCTCTCAGTTTGCAAGCACGGGCCAAGGCGGTCCTAATATCGGTATTGACTTTTCAAATATTGATTTTTCAGAATATCCAAAAATTGAAGACTTTGACGCGGATGGTGATGGCGAGATAAGTGATGAAGAACGTCTTGAGTTTTTAAGGTCATTAGCAATTTTTGCTCAACAAAACAAAGACAGAGAAAGCAATCAACCTCCTGTTAGCTCAACACCTCCTGTATCTACGGATCCAGATCCAGAGTCAGACTCAGAAGCAGAACCTAGACCTGAACAAGAACCAGACGAAGATCAGCAAAGTTTTCTAAAAAGACTAAAAGAATGGTACGAAAGAAACTTTGGTGGTAGAGATATTCAAATAGGTGGGTATCCTGGAGGTCTTGGAGGGATTAATATCCCACTGCCAGGTGGTGGCAGAGACGGAGGATTTCCTTTTCCCATACCGCTTCCTCCTATTTTTGGAGGTGGTGGAAGCGATGGCGGTGGGGGTCGGCAAGAGCCAGAGCCAACTCCGCCTGTAACACCTACGCCTACACCTACGCCTACACCTACGCCCACACCGGATCCTACGCCTACACCAGATCCAGTTGATCCTACGCCGGACCCTACGCCTACGCCTTCTCCAAGTCCAAGCCCAGGCCCAAGTCCAAGTCCATCGCCAGATCCAACAGGTCCTGTAATTGACGATTCAAAAGAAACAGATCCCATATATATACCGACATGGCCAAGCAGACCGCCAGCGCAACCAGATACCGGAGGCAATAACGTGAGCACCCCTACAAACCCTAGCTCGAAAGATCTTCAGCAATCAGCAAGAAGAGCGGCAATCAATGTCTACGATGATCCTTCAAACTTTGATCGATTTGCGCCAAGTCCTTTGCAAACCATGGATACTAGATACAGAAACATATCTAGCTTCTTGCCATCCGGTGAGATTACGCCATATGCAATGAACTATCAGAGGACGCCAGGTGCTCAGTACGCAAACTATCCTGATGCACCACCTATGCAAGGCGGACCTTTAACAACTTATTACAGGCAGCCTGATACCGGCGGAGGACAGCCGCCAGCGGATGATAGAGGACAGCCGCCAGCAGATGACGGCGGTCTTCCTCCAGACAGAACCGACCCAACTGATCCAGATAGGGAGATGCAAAGCGAAAGCTATTACGAAGAGATTTACCCTAAGCCTCAAAGATCCGACTATCCTCCATTTAGTGGAAGAGGACAGATGGCTTCTCTAAAAAGATATGAAGCCGCTTTAGAAGAGTGGGAGAATAATAAAAAAGAGTTTGAAAGATCTATCAGTGAGATCGGAGGACTTGGAAGTTTAGGTATCGGCGGTATAGGAAATTTAAATTTTTCTGGAGAGTCGATTGGATTTAACCAAGGCGGTATTGCAACCTTATCAGAAGGTGGATTCCCTAGAGTAAATGGTAAGATAGAAGGACCAGGTACAGAAACATCGGATGATATTCCTGCCATGCTAAGCGATGGTGAGTTTGTCGTTAACGCTAAAGCAGTGCGCGGTATTGGTGATATGATGGGAGCTGATAACAGCAAACAAGATCAGCGAAGAGAGGGCGCAAGAGCTATGTACGCATTGCAAAAGATGGGTGAAAAAGCTACGGGGATGTCGTAATGAGCAGCACTGAAATAATAGATGAGCAACAAGCTTATGTTCTACCAAGTGCTCAACAAACATATTCTGATCCAGCAGTTGAGCTTACAGCTAGAAATCTTTTAGCGACTTATTTTGGCACACCTGATCAACCTGGCCTAATTGGCCAACAGATACCCATACCAATTCAGCAGATAGCGGGGTTATCTCCGCTTGAGATCCAAGCTCGCAACATGGCTCAAGGGTTAGGCGGATTTGGTGGACAGCTTGCTGAAGCAGAAGGATTGTATCGACAGGCTGCTCAAGGATTTGATCCCGCCAGTGCTGGTGTGTTTGGTGATCCGCAGGCTCGAGCTTTATACATGCAAAGCCTTGGTCAGTATGACCCTAATATGGGGCAGCAATTTCTAGATCAAGAAGGCCGCTCTTTGATGCGCGGCGCGGCTTATGATACCAATCGTGCCGATCAAGATATCAGAAGAGAAATAGCTCAAGCTCAAGGTGGTATTAGGGGCGCAGAGTCAATGATCAGGCAAGGCGCTGGAAGCTCTGCTGATGAGGCTGCAGCCGCGCAAAGAATGGCGCTTGAAGCTCGCGGACAAGTAGGTAGAGAGGCCGATATTGGCCAAGCCGCAATGACAAGGGCTGCGTCTAATATAGGTACAGGTGTTTCTCAAGCAAAAACAGAGTCTAGGTATCAAGAAAGACAAGGTCTTTCTGAAGCCCAGAAATTAGCTCAACAACTTGGCTCAATTGGAGGACAGGCTGGGGCCGGTGCTCGACAAGGTGAGGCTGCAATTGCAAAAGCAGCTTCCGGTATAGGCGGTCAAGTTGGAACGGCACAACAAAGAGCTTTAGAGGCAACTGCAAGAGCCAGGGCGCAGACAGGCCAAGCTGGCAGAGATCTAACAAGTGCAGGGGCAGCGGCTAGAAAGTATGCACAGCAAGGAATAGGAGCCTTAAAAGGAACTGGCTCCCAGTTTGATCCTTCTTCTATTAGCAAATTTATGGACCCGTTCACTCAACAAGTTATTGACGCTGAGCAAGAAGAGATTGCTAGACTTGGCAAGAAGCAGCGACAAGAAGCAAAGGCGAGTGCAATTCAGTCAGGTGCTTTTGGTGGGTCAAGAGAAGGTGTTCAGCAAGCAGAAATTGGAAGAAACATACTTGAGCAACAAGCGAGAACAGGTGCTCAGTTAAGATCACAAGGCTATCAACAGGCAGCACAAGCGGCTCAGCAAGCATTTGAGCAAGCTCAAGGCAGACAGCAAAACCTTGGCCAGCTAACTTCCTCTATGGGTCAAGCAGGCGCTGGGACACAGCTTCAAGCTGCACAAGCAAAAGGAAACCTTGGCCTTAGCGCAGAACAAATGGCTCAGTCTGGCGCATTCCAAGGCGGTCAGCTTGGTATGACGGGACAGATGAATCAGGCTCAGCTTGCAGAGCGAGCAGCTAACCTTGGAATTAGTACTGATCAGTTACGCGCTCAACTAGCACAGCAAGGACAAGCGGCTACACAAGCAGGCCGACAGATGAGCCAAACTGGTGCTTTCCAAAGATCTCAGATAGGAACTCAAGGCCAACAGGCTCAAGCAAACATCGCTAATCAAGCTGCTCAAATGGGTATAAGCACTGAGCAACTTAGAGCGCAGTTGGGTCAACAAGCATTTGACACTGCTCGACAACAAGGTCAGCTAGGCATGCAAGCCGGACAGAACATCGGCGCATTAGCTGGTCAAAGAGGACAGCTTGGACTAAGCGGTGCTCAAGCAAGGCTTGGTTCTGCTGGACAAAGAGCAGACATTGGCCAAGGTATGGCATCTCAGTATGGGCAAGCTCAGCAAATGGGCATGGGTAGCTACCAAGATCAGATGCGTAGAATGCAAGGCGCAGCAGGAGGATTGGGCGGACTTACTCAAGATCAATTCGGTACAGCACTTCAAGCCTATGGAGCGGGTACAGCCGCTCAACGTGCTGGTGCAGCCGGTATTGCAGGACTTGGTCAGCAAGGCTACAACATGCTTACAGGCCAGATCGGAACCATGGCAGGGCTTGGACAGACTGGCAGAGGCATACAGGATCGTGCTTATGGCGCTCAATATACCGCCGCAACTCAAATGGCAGACGAACCATACATGAGACTACAGCGTGGTCAGCAAATGCTGGGTGGGTTGTCAGGCTACTTACCGCAGTATCAAAGTGGTTATGGAACTGCAACGAGAGGCGTATCTGGACAACAAGATCCGGGTGGTGCTGGTAAAGCAGCTCAATTTTTAAGCTTAGCAGGTCAAGGTTACGATCTTTATAGAGATTGGAAAAACAATCAAGGAACATGAATAAGCGCAATAAAAAAATAAGCAAGGTTATGAGAGAGTACAAAGCAGGTACTCTCAAGTCAGGCGGATCTGGAAAGAAAGTAACAAACCCGAAGCAGGCTATGGCTATTGCTTTGTCGGAGGCTAGGAACATGAATCAAGGCGGAATGTTAAACACCATATATCAACGGCCTATGTTTCAAACGCCGCAGACAAGACAAGGTAGCGGCATTATGGCTGGTGTTGCGCCTGTCCGTGGTTTTGAAGATGGCGGGTTAGTTGCCGAAGACTTCTTTTCTATGGAGCAAACTGAACCGGGTTCAGGATTAAACGCAAGAGATATTACAAACATCATATTTGATCCAGAAGATCCATTAGATTATGCAACTATGTCACTGCTTGCTTTTCCTCCTGCCTATGCTATAGCAAAGCTTGCTAATGCTGGAATAAAAGGCTCTAAGCTCGCTAATCAAATGCGTAAATTTGAAACTTATAAAGAAGCAACTGGTCAAGGTGCTAAGGCTGCCGGTGCATTTGAAGGTGTAAGACTCGCCGGAGAGGTGCCAAGAATCTTTGCAGATGAAGAGCCTCAGTATTCAGATGAGGTCATGGAAGTTGCTAGTTCTATTGGAAACCTTAGACAAAAACCAGGTGCTGATGCGATAAGAGCTAGAGTAGCTCAGTCATACGGAGATGAATTCGCAGACCAAGTTATGTCCGCTGGTAACTTTGCGAATGGCGGTATTGCTGCTTTGCCAAGGTTTAGTAGGGGCGGTATTGTCGATGGAATTATTGCGATCAAGAGGGTAGGTGGGGATTATATAGAAAAGGCTCTTGATGCTTTGAGGCGGGGCGAGATTGAAGTTGAAGACGCAAGAGACTTAGATGTTCCAGAAGATGCCATACAGAGCGTTGTTGGATCTAAAATAGACATCGAAGATATGGGAGGCGTTGTATCTCCTAGAAATGTAAGACGCGCTGGTGATGATATTCCAGAGTTTGAAGATGATGTCCTTAGAAGTGCTGAGGAATCTTTTGGCGTTGGAGGAAGAAGTCCTCTTGATGATATTCCTGACGCAGATATTGGAGACGTTGGAAGAAGTGCAGATGATTTAGGACCCCGAGAGATTCCAATGAGAGATCCAGGAATACCACTTGATCCCTCTGGAAATGTAATACCAATGGCTTCCTCTGCGGAGCGAGCTGCTGCAGCGTCAGCAGGTGGTGCACGCGCAGCTAGAGGTGGCATAGAGACATTAGCCGAATCACCAACGACAAATCCGTTATTAACAAGAAATAGAGCTTTAGCAGCAGGCGTGGGGGGAGTAGCCGGATTAGGAGTTCTTCTTCCAAACCTTTTAGAAGATGAAGAAGAAGTGGTCACGGATCCAGCAGTGACATCGGCAAGTGTCGATACAGGCGGTACAGGCGGCGATGGCGATCCTCCTCCTCCTCCTCCAGATCCAAGCGTATTTTCAAGGATTGGGGATTATCTTGCAGATCCAAGAACTCAAGCCAGCCTAATGAAGGTCGCGAAACCAACCGCTGGATTTACCAAACGCAATCCGTTTGTTGATTTCTACGAAGGTGGTAGAGAGTACGATGTAGAGCAAGCTGCTATACGCAAAGGAGAAGAAGCTGGCAAGACTGCAATGATGAAGAACCTTGAACTCATCAAGAAGCTTCAGCCAGAAATGAAAGATGAAGAAGTCTTAAGCTTGTTGTTGGGAGAGAAGAAAAAGACTAAAAAAGATTACTTAACTTTGTTTATTCAAGAAGAAATTCAGGCTGGTGGAGGGGTGCCAAGTCCTGAAAGAATGAAAGAACTAGAGCGTACAGCAGCTTTGTTAGCAGGAGAAGCTGTGGATGGAGAAGCTGCGAAAGACGCAGATGGCAATGAAATAATATTATGATAAAGGTTAGGCTTCCAGACGGTCGTTCAGTAAAAGTTGATACTGAAGATGAAAGTGTTGCTAGACAGAAGGCTCAAGTCTTTTATGACAATAATCCCATGTCTGTTGAGCGTGGCGCACAACTTGGCGAGGAAGATGTCAGTGTCGCAGGGGAGATTGCTCGAGGTGTAGGCTCTGGTTTGGTTGGTGCCGTCGAGGGTTTGTCTAGTCTGCCAGCAGAACTAGTCGATTACTTTTCGGATGATAGTAATCAGGCTGAAAAGGTAAGAGAGTTTTACGCTCAGTTCAAGCCAAGCACTTCAACTACCGCAGGAGAAGCTGCTAAATTCATAACTCAGTTTGCTGTTCCAGGTGGTTTAGCCGCAAAGGCTGCTCGCGCATACAAGTTAGGCAAAGCAGGCGAGCTTGGTGCTTTCGGTGCAGCAGATGTTATTGCTACGACTCCTGATGTTGAAACTCTTGGTGACTTTTTTGATGGTGGCCCAACGAAGCGCATAGACACAGAAGATCTGGAGGGCTCAGAAAGAGCCGGAGCAGAGCTTGGTAACAGAATTAAAGTAGCAGCAGAAGGCGCTGGATTTTTGCTTGGGGCGCCGCTTGTGTTGAAGGGTGTTGCTTCTGGAGTAGGCGCTGGAGCAGACGCCCTTGCCAAGACAGATGTTACTCAAAAAGTAGCAAAGAAAGCTGAAGGCGCTTTAGATGCCATTAAAGATAGAGAGAATTTGTATAGGTTGACTGGAGTCGATGAAACTTTAGAAAACCCTCAGCTTAGAAAAAGAGTTATAGATAAAACATATAACAGTTTAAAAAATAACTTAACCTTCAAAGGCAGAATGCCTAATGAAGTTGCTAAACAACTTGACGCAATCAAGATGCAAGACGTAGCGGCAAGCAATCAGTTAGCAAGAAACAACTTTGAAGAAATAGACGGTGCTTTTAAAGCTTTAAAAAAGTCTGGAAGTTTAAATGAAGTAGATGAAAGAGCAGCGTTAAATGCGCTTAATGATTTTATGTTTGCCGAGCCACAAAAAGGACTTAGCCGTGAGCTGGTCAAGCAAAGAGGCAAAGATGTTCTAGAAAGCTTTGATGAAAAATTAAAATCAAACAAGGTCAAGTCTTTGTTTGGAGAAAGAGACTATAGTTTAGTTAATTCTGCTACTAGATTTAGGGAAAGTATAGATGATCTTTCTAAAAGTTTATCTGTAGAAGACCAGTTTCTTGATCCTGAACTTCAAAAACAATTAATAAAAACCATTGGTTCAGAAAAAGATGGGAACATTGGTTACTACGGAACTAGGCTTTATAGAACCATTAAGTCTAGAGATGGATACATTCCTAACAAAGAGCAAATAGGCGCAGCATTAGAAGAGATTCAAGAGGCAGCTCGACAGTCTGGGAAAGAGATTTCAAACGAAGACGCAATGTCTCAACTGAATGCGATACGAAGCACAGTAAACTTTCAGAACGCTAAGATGAAGCCGAACATGATGTTCGAAGATGATACTTTAAGAGGTGTTACACAGGGTGTATTGAAAGGAAGAAAACTTGATGATCTTCCTGCAATCAGAGATTTCTTAGGTGAATACTCAGGCGGATCTGATGTTATTGGAAGAATCACTCGGCAAGGTGACTCATATGATGACAGAGTTATTAGGCAAAGAGGAATAGAAGAGCAGAGAATCGGGCTTAGAACCAAAGCAATTGAAACTGTCGATGTTATATCTAAGCAACTAGCTTCTGCTAGTTACTTTAAAAACCTTGTTAAATACAACGACTCTTTGCCGCAAGAAAGCAAGTTCATATTAGATGCCCCGCCTCCTACTTTAGAAGGTCTTGATCAGTATGGTCGAATAGGATTTGGCTCTAATCAAACTGGAGAAATAACTGAATCAATGCGAATGAAGTTTGGTCCGCTTGCAGGCAAGTACGTTAAAAAAGACTATCTTCGTGCATTAGAAGACACGCCAACATCAATCGGTGATGGACCCATCAACAAGCTGTACGCTACCTTTCTTGGATTAAAAGGTATGTCTCAAGTTGCAAAGACTGTGTACAGCCCAATCACTCAGATAAGAAACGCTACGACTGCTGGGTTCTTTGCTTTAAAAAATGGCAACGTAGGTAACGGAGAAACATTATTAAAATCCGCTCAGACCGTCATCAGTCAGATAGGTCAGAGAAAAGTTGGAGAAGGTTTTGGAATTGCAGGAGACAACTTTAAACCTAATTCTAAACAAGCAATAGATGCTTTCTATCGTAAGATGATTAACCTTGGCGTTGTTAATTCGAATGCAAAGATAGGTGAGTTTGAAAGCTTGTTTAAAGATGCACTTGAAGCTCAGTCAGGAATACTTGGCGGAAAAATTACCAAGAAAGCTCTTGATATTGCTGAAAATACTCAGAACAGATTTGCCGGTAAGTTGTATCAAGGATCTGATGATGTATGGAAGATATACAGTTATCAAATGGAGCTTGGAAGGCTAAAAGATGCGTTTGGCAAAGGCGCAACAAACATTCCAATAACAGATCCTCGCAATATTATAGATCTACAACAACGCGGATTGACCCCGTCTCAGCTTAAAGGAAAAGAACTTGATACCTTTCTTGAAAGAGAAGCTGCAGAGATTGTAAAAGACACAGTACCAAATTATTCAAGAGTTCCCGAGTTTATAAAAACATTAAGAAGATTACCTTTTGGAAACTTCATTGCGTTTCCTGCTGAGATTGTTCGAACCAGTGGCAATGTTCTTGGAAGAGCGACAAAAGAACTAGCCAGCGAATCTCCAGAAATTAGATCTATTGGTATGAGGCGCTTGATTGGATCCTTAGCTGTAGACGGAGGAATAGCAGGTGGTCTTTCAGCAAGTGCAATGATGCTAACTGGTTCAAATCAAGATCAAGTTGACGCCTATAAAAGATCTTTTGCTATGCCTTGGGAAGAGAATGCAATGCTTATTCCAATCGGCACAGACAAGAACGGCAAGATTACAGAAATGTACAATTTCTCTTACACCAATCCTTATGACTATCTTACTAGGCCAGCTAGAGCAGTATTCAATGCTGTAAACAATGGTATAACAGCGGAGAAAGACTTAACTGACATCGCTCTTAATGCTGCTTCTCAAAGCGGAAAAGAATTTTTCTCGCCTTTTTTAAGCGAATCTATCATGACTGAAAAGATTCTTGACATTGCAAGAAATAAAAACAGTTATGGTGGGCAAATATATAACGAAGCTGATCCTTTAGGTTTAGTTGTTGCTAAACAGTTTGCACATTTTGCAGATGGATTAACTCCAGGAGCTTTGCCATTTAAGGTTAAGGGAGACATTGCTAGTCCGATCAACTTAAACATAGAAGTCAAAGACTTTCCTAGAGCGGTAGGTCAAATACTTGGTGCTAGTGAAGAGTCTGGTGTTAACAGAAAAGGACAAAGACTCGATGCTGCTGGTGAATTTGTAGAAGCATTGAGCGGCGTAAAGACAATTAAGCCAGACTTGGAAAGAACTTTAGAGTACAGAGGTTACGAAGCTGCTCGACAAGTTAGAGAAGCGTCTCGTATCTTTAATCAAATCGCAAAGTCAAGAGGCAGTGCAAGCGCAGAGTCAATAACTAAAGCATATATCGCTGCAAACGAGCAAAGGTTTAAAGCATTGCGTGACTTAAGTGTTGCTATTGATGATGCAAAAGAACTTGGTCTTAATAGGTACGATATATTTAAATCATTAAAGAAAGCTAAGACGCCTCATCTTAAGCAACTTCTCGCTAAGCGTTTTGTGCCATTCTTTCCAAGCTCTCAGGTTATCCGTGAAGCCAGAAGAAGTGCGGATAACAAGCTTTCTAATCCAATCGACATGAGCGATATACAAGAACAGTATAGAGATTTTGCCCAAAGGCGATACACTCCAAACGCTATTGAAGAACAAAGAGCGCAACAAGCGCCACCAACTATGACACCGCCTCCTCAACCAGGTGTATCCGTTGCGCCAGGTCCACCCCAGCCACAGCAGCCACCGTCTTTGTTTGACCGTGGCATAGATGCACTAAGAGATATAGAATTAGATAAACTCTTAGGCTCTTAATATCTTGCTACCACAACGCAAAAAGAAAACTGGAAAGTACTTTGCCCAGAAGGTTGAGTACGATGGCATTAAGTTTGATTCAAAGCTTGAAGCTGCTCGATACAAGATCCTCAAAGCAAGAGAAGAGAATGGCGAGATTGAGAACGTTGAGGTTCAGGTTCCTTACGAGTGCGTGGTAGAAGGCAAGAAGATCTGCAAGTACATCGCAGACTTTAGATACTGGTGCAAAGATCAGTATGTGGTGGAGGACACCAAGGGTGTGCTGACTCAAGTGTTCTCGCTAAAGAAGAAACTTGTCGAAGCATTACACCCTGGCGTCATCGTTCAGATCATCAAAGACCCAAGAGAGTGGCCACCTAGAACGGTATCCGATCCTCATCCATCACATGTACTTTTACGAACTCAGCATCAAATGATTCCCGAATGTTCTGAGCAGAGCCCATCATCAGTTCAGGATCAAAGTTGGTCTTAGATAATTCCCGTAACTCAGGACTACTAAATGACTGTTTGTCAAGTCCTTTAGATACCGCATTAAAGAACCCAACTATTCCAGATCGATAGGCGATCTTATCGTCAGTACTGTCCTCTGGTATATGCTCAGCAGGAACCAGCGCAGGCATCCATAGGTGCTCGCTACAGCCGTTTTTCTGATCGTCAATGGTAAGACTCTTGCTGAATCTATCGCACCACCAGACGGCCCCATTTGATTCTGTGATCGGCTTTGACTTGATGCAATTTCTACAGTTCACAGAAGCTGGCAATCGATGCCCTAAATAAACTTCGCGATATACATGAGATTCATTCTTTAATCGCCAGTCTTTTGCGCTCATACCTTCAGGAACCTTGTCGCTGGTGATTAATCGTTCAGCTTTTTCTTGTGCCTGTTCCCATATCGAAGAGTTGTAATCAATCAGCTCAGAATAGATCTCACTGTTATTCTTATTGACCACAACAACCATGGTTCGCTTGACACCGAAGATCCCCATGTAGGCATGTATCTGCCACTGGTATGTCTTACTCCACCCTTGATAGTCCTGAAGCTTAACGAGTTCTTTGAAACGTTTATCGTTGGCGCTTTTAATTTCAAGCAGCAACGTCTCTTCCAGATCAGGTGGTATCTTTCTAACAAAGCCATCGCATGATCCAGCAAAGTGTCCGCCAAGAGCAGAGGCCCTATATTGTTTACCATCCTTATCGACTGGCGATACACCTATGACCTTGGTTGAGGTGAGGTAATCAACAACCTGATCCTCGATGCGTTGACCTAAATCAAAAAGCCTCAGCATTCTTCCTCCAAAGCTTGGGCTAAGGCACCAATGAAAGTTTAACCAGATCTTACGCTCATCATCGTCACCGATAATACTAAAGCCAAGATGCCCCCGATTACGTTCATTCTGTTCGACGATGACATCGTCTATCTGTTCAAAAATTGACTCCAATGACATTCCAGTACTTACCCTCCTTCTTTAAGTTAACCTGTTTGATCTTGTCAAATACCCCAACCTCATTGATTAGCGTCACCGCTAGGTCAATGGTGTAAGGATACTTGTTTGAACCCGTCATCTTGTTCCACTTGATCCGAGCCATATCTCCGGCCTTACCCTTCATGCCGATCATGAGTGCAGTGCTTTGAGGCCAGTAAACCCCATCGCATTGAAACTCTACGCTGAGATAATCGTTTCCATTCTTCGATGTCTTTCTCTTTGCTCTGACCGCAATCACATCCTCTGACCTATAGATGGGCTCGTTCTTCTCCGGCATCTCATCAGATAGAACGTAACCTTCTGCGGCAATGTCGCTGGCGGATACGGCTATATCTTTATTTTTTTCATCTAACGCAATAGCCTTGACAGGTTTGGGTGCATCACATTCTTCGCAGTTCTTAGCCTCATGGTCATTAACATGCAAGCATTCATCACACACCCATATTAGACTGCCTTCTGGGGGAGGTAATCTTGATGGCCTAGCCTTATCAATACAACCATGGCGCTTCATGTTCTCGCCGTAGTCAAGAAGCAAACAATCTTCTTTTCCAGGCCATGGGCGCATACCTCTACCGCAGATCTGGACGTACAAACCAAGTGATTGCGTGGGCCTAAGTATCGCAATGCAGTCTGTTCTCGGAGCATCCCACCCTTCTGTGAGTACAGCTACGTTACACAAGGCGTTGATCTTGCCCTGTTCAAATTGCTTTAGGATGGCGTTTCTTTCATTCTTAGGAGTTTCAGCCGTGATAAACTCAGCTTTTATTCCTGATCTGCGAAGCAACATGCACATCTTCTCTGCATGAAGCACACTCACACAGAAGAATACAGTGCTGGTCCTACCCTTTGAGTATGCTTTTTCAACCCAATCGTCGATGATACTCATGATCGTTTGCTCATCCATGGCAAGGATCTCAAGGTCTGACTCTCGATAGTCACCACCTTTGAACTTCAGTCTTGCCTTACTGGCGTCGATGACCGCTTCCTTAGCCACCGCGTATGCAGTTAACCTGCATAAGTACCCTTCTTCCATCAGTTCTGGGATGGTCACTGAGTGGGCTACGCCGTCAAAGAAATCACCATCATTACCGTAGATAAACCCTTGGCTCATACGATAGGGCGTAGCTGTCACGCCAAGGACCTTTGGACAACCGATCTCTTCAAAGTGATTGATGATCTTTCTGTACCGGCTTTTCTTTTCTTTGCCTACATGGTGGGCCTCATCAATGACGATGTAGTCTACCGGCAAGGACTTATCTAACCTGGTTTGCGAGGCGAGCGTATCTCTACTCGCGATAATAATCGGCGCGGTGTTATTAAACTTCTTAAGACTAGCAGCGAGTACACCATACGGTGCATTCGGCCAAACGTTTAGCAGTTTCTCTTCTGCCTGAGAGATTAACTCTTGGCGGTGGGCGAGGATAAGAAATCTCCTCGAGGGATCTTGCTTGTAAAGCGTCTGGATTAGTGTCGCGAATACAACTGTCTTACCCGCACCAGTCGGCAGGACGATAAGAGGGTTTGTAATCTTGTTATCTAACCAACAGAGAGCTTTATCTAAAGCTTTTTTCTGGTAGTTTCTTAGTTCCATCAGTGGATTATTCCTTCTCCTTGAAGTTCATTGAGGCTATTGACTGCAACCTTTTCTTTGATTGACTGTATCGATGCATCTACGCTTTCAGGATCAGCAAAGGTATAGGCATGTATAAGAGAGAACGTGCTCATTACTTCAGACACAGCCTCAAGACTGTAGCCAGCATCTCTCATAATCTTTAGCCATTCTTTTAAATGCTCATAAGCATCTGACATTTCTTCATTACAAAACTGAATCTCAATCTGATCTACTTCATCCATATGTCTCTCCTAGTGAAAAGTTTTGTCGGGTCAAGCCTTTTCAAATACTTTTCACCCTTTTCACCCTTTTCAGGGTTAATAAATTAAAGCGCCCACTTTCGGTCGTCTGGTAGGGCGACACCAGATAGCTGAGTTTACGACCTATGCTGACCAGTTACTGGTCTGCACTTGTGGCGCTGGTTCTGGTTGGGCCGCAGGTTGAGCGGCTTGTTGCTGCTGTTGTTGCGCTACGTTCTGCGGTGGCTTGAACGAAGTGATCTTCGCTTTGTCCTTGTACATCCCACCGTTGGGGTTAGGGCTACCCGCTTCGATCTCAGTGACCACATTGACCGGCTTCTGCATAGCAGAGTTGACCAGTGCAGTACCAAGCGGCTGATTTGTATCAACGCCACTGGCGCCAATAAAGCTTTTCAATCGAGCCATACCTACCTTTGAGTTGCCAGTAATGGTGAAGTTTTCCCATACATGCATGTTGGCATGCGTAGGTCCAAGCACCTTGAAATCAAACGCGAGGTAAGTGTTACCAGTTTTTGAAGTCTTTTCCTCAAAGCTAACTGCCTCGACAGTCCACTCACCCGCAGGAAGAGGACCGCTCTCCATGTTGGACCCACCTGCTTCGACTGCGCTCCAGTCGATACCTTGATCTAATATACCCATAATAATTCCTTATTTTTGTGGTGCCAGAGCGGCACCGTAGTGTTGTTCAAAAGACTTCCAATCAAATTCAATCTGATCAGGAAGACCTACCCTTGACTTAGCGTCATGGCTGGCGGCAAATTTAGTAAACAAAGCGCGGTTGCCATAGCTGACAGCGCGAGCCTTACTACCATCCTTCACTACCTCTACCTTGTAGTTCGCAAAGAAGTTGAAATCCACCCAATCTTTGATGAGCGCATTCACATTCTTGTGACACTTCATCTCCCATCGGTCATAGGATTCGTTCTTCGCATCGTTAAATGGCTTGATGCCTACATGGCTGAGCAGAATGATGTTCATTCTTTTCTGCCGGTGCAGGAAGTTCAAACCGTCTAACAGCTTGACCCACAGTTCTCTGACTACGGTGTACCCTTTGCCGAAACCTGGAGAATCAATGCTGTCCCAACCATTGGTTTGACATGCATGAGCCTCAGCCTTAAGCGCGGCGGCATCCGTGGTATCCAGAACCAAGGTCTGGAACTGATGATCCTCATTGGCCAGTGACATCAACTGGTCGAGGATATCTTTCCATTCATTAGCCAAGGGGAATCGAGCAACACCTTCGATGAAGTTCAATCCATCCTCCGCCTGTATGAAGATTGCGTTGGGCGCACCTGCACCGAACGTTGACTTACCAATACCATCGGTGCCTTGGATATTCATCCTGACCGGCGGTAATGATTCGTTGGGAATTACTTCCCGAGCTGTGGTTACTTGAGCTAGTAACGACATACTACACCTCCTTTATTGCTTTGATTTTAGGATCCCCGAGCTTAGTCGAACGCGCACGATTAATGCCTTCGACAAGATCATGATCTGGAAAGTCCAGACAGAAAGTCTTAAAGCCATTAAGGTTTACTTTGATTTCATTCACGGGGGTTACAAAGGAAGGCCAATCTTCAGTTGACGGATACATATTTAATGCATCTAACAGTAGATCTTGATCCCAAACGTGGGTACGTTTGACCTCAAAAGTCACACCGGATTCGGTGCGCTCCCCTCCCTGATTGCGTATAGGCGCGACCGCGTCCATTGCAATTTTTGTTTCAAGCACTTCTCTTTCAAGACGCTTTATCTTACTATCGATCTCCGACTTTAATTTCTTAGCAGCGACCAACTCTTCTACGACACTTTCGTATTCCATCTACATCTCCTTTCTCTACTCTCCACGGACATCGTAATATTATCCTCAGATAATATCAACCCTTTTTATGTGGTAATTTATCATGTATGCTGTGGAGGCAAATACAAAGGAGACCAAAGTGGATATCACAATCGAGAAAGGCGTGAGCGCCGGACCACCTAAGCGTGGCCCAGGTAGGTGGCAACGCATACTACTTAAGTTAGACATCGGAGATTCGTTTGTCATTGACGAGAGTAAAGATCCAAAGCAATCGCAGGTTAGAGCTATCAGGCAATCGGCTAAGTCGCTTGGCTACCAGGTGGTGACTGCATTAGAAGGAACATCGAGGCGCATTGAAAGGATAGGCTGATGCATTTTTTCCAACAGAAGTTCTGTGGAGAAAACATAGAGCCTGATATAAAGGGCGACTGGTTACACGAAATGTGGGAGCTTGGCTTTCATATCATTCCGTGTGGCTCTCCGGCAGAAATGATACCTCAGTACTTTCGCAGCCGTCATCCGTTTGATCCAGACGATGCACTGAAAGCGAAGTGGGCTAAGACCCCGCGTGTGAAATGGACACACTATCAAACCATACAGCCAAGTCAGGCCGAAGTAGACAAGTGGCATGCCGATTACCCACAAGCAAACTGGGCAGTCATTACCGGCATAAACTTCGCAGTGGTCGATGCAGACAGTGACGAGGCAGTGCAATGGATAGAAGAAGGTGGCATAACGCGAACACCATTGAAGCAGATGACGCCTCGAGGTGGTACGCATTACTTCTATGCACTGGGTCCCAATGATGTACGCAATAGCGTAGGCAAGAATAAGATCGACATCCGTGGTGACGGTGGTTACGTCATGATCGCACCATCTGTCGGGTATCGTCTTGAATGTGAGCAGTCGTATGGCGTCACGGCGATGGATGAACTGCCATTGCTGAGCGGTGATGATCTGGGAAAGATCAGCGGGTTCAATTCAATCGATCCCAATACCGGCGAGATCCCATCGATCAGAGAGAAGCTGACAGAAGAACCTCAAGTCGAAGGCAGTCGCAATGACACCCTCGCACGGTTGGTCGGCAAGTGGATCAAAGAAGGTTGGGGTTTGCGTGAGGTGCTGATCAAAGCGCAAGACTGGAATCAAACCTGTCAACCTCCGATGGACCTAGTCGAGACAACGAAGACAGTAATGTCGATCTGTCAAGGTCACATCAAGCGCAACCCAGACCTAGCGCAGAGCGGGATCAACGATTGGAATACCTCAACGTGGCAGACGGGATTGACCGAGGACCTGAAAGAAATACAGGAACAGGAAGACCCAATTGATACCCCCGAAAAACCGGACAAAGGCCCCCTTGGTTTAGTACCTTTTAATGCCGAAGAATGGCAGGAGATAGAGGACGATACCATTGAACAGTACTGGGGTGATCGGTTCATCTTTGAGAACAGTCGGGTGCTGTTACTCGGTAAGCCCAAGATCGGTAAGTCCAACTGGCTTGGCGCGTTCGCTGCGGGAGCAACGACCGGCACAGATTTCATGGGCGTCCCGTTCAACAAACCATTGAAGGTGATGTGGTTCCAGGCTGAGATCATTGCAGAGTTCTTGAAACAACGGGTGGAGATGTACTACCAGCGGTTCTCAACGAACGATGACCTACGGCAGATGGGGTTCAGTAACCTAATCATCAGCGGCAGACTCCGTAAAAACCTGATGAAGGATAGCGATATCCAAGCATTCAGTGACGAGATTGCATTTCATAATCCAGACATCGTGATGATCGATCCGATCATTAACTTTTTTGACGGGGAAGAGAACAGCAATACCGAGATCAGAAAACTTCTTGATCGGGTGGACATGCTGATGGAGCTTAACAATGTCGCGACAATCGTCGCGCATCATACGGGTAAGGAACGGGCGGATGACAAATCATTCCTATCAGCACGGGGTGGGTCCGTGTTCGCGGGATGGTTCGACAGCGGGATCAAACTCATGGGTGAGAAGCCGAACATCAACGTGTTCTATGAAGCGCGTAATGCGGCAGACCCACAGGAGCACATCGCGTTCTTTGATTTCGATGATGGCTTATGGCAGGTGAGCGACTTCACCCGCATGCCGAACGCAAAGAGCGAAGAAGAAATCCATGAGGATGAGGTAGAGATAGCGGGAATCGTCATGAAGGCGATGAAAGAGAATCAATTTTATAAGCGATCGGAGCTGGAGTTTGAAGCTAAGACCGCACTTAAACGTCACAAGAAAGCGAATGGTGTACAGGCATGCAAAAAAGCGGTCGGCTATGTACAGAAACACTTGGGGCATATCGTACATACACACGCGGAACCTGGGCTGGCAATGTGGCACTATCTGGGTAGCAGTACAGCAGCGAAGCCTTGGGAAGTAGAAGCAGGAGAGAAGGATGAAGGTTAACTTAGATCTGAACGAGCGGGAGGTCGAAGAACTTATGGAGAAGTACGATGACCTAGTCGAGAAGGTGGACAAGATGATGGCGCTGCTCGAGCGTATCAGTGATCACATTGAGGGGGAGGTGGCGTGAACCTGGGGGAGCTACACTGAGGGAAAGGTATGACCCCACAGTGTAGCAATACCCAAAGCAATTAAGGTATGTTGGAAGTAAAGGGACATCCAACGGAAACAATCCTATCAGAAGGAGCGTGGAATGGACAACAACTTAATGCTATTTGGGGCAAACTATTACATCTATCAGCACTACGGAATCGAGACAGCAATCGTGGTTTATGTGAGCATCGTGATCGTCATGTGGATAGGTATCAAAAAATACTTAGAGAGGAAAGTTAAAGTAAATTCTAGGCCCAATATCGATAAGTTAGTGGTCACTTAGGTCGGTACAGTGCGATTGTACCTACCCCCTGTGGATAAGTCTGTAAGTGCTTGATATCCCAGGAAAAGATAGGTCGGTATAGTCGGTATGGTCTGTACCTACGCTGTACTGGGTATACCTACTTCGTAAGTCATTGATTTATAAGGGTGGTACATAGGTACAGTAGGTACACTCTCTAAAGAGAGGGAGAGATATATTAAAATATCTCCCTATCGGAACACTCTCTCTTGTATGTTAGAGTCCGCTTTGAAAATAAAAAAAATGCGAAGGGTTTTTTTTAAGGAGTGAAATTTGTGAGTGAGTTGATTGATAAGTTGGGACCAGATCAGGACATGCTGAGGAACCCAGATCAGTACAAGCCAAAGCGTAGGCAGATGAAGTTTACGCCGAAGCAGGAAAAGTTTATTCAGTTGTTTGTCTATCATGATCTGACCAATGTTGAATGCGCTCATCGTGCAGGCTATGCGTTCCCGTCAGTCGCAGCGACTAAGATGCTGAACGATCCAAGGTACACGCACATCCAGACAAAGATCCAGGAACTGAAAGAACTTGAGCAGAAGAAGTATGAGATTACTTTTGAGAAGGTTGCGCGTGATCTTCAGAAGATTCGTGATGCCGCCATGGAGGACGGGACCTATGGTGCGGCAGTACAAGCAGAGCTGGGAAGGGCGAAGCTTGCAGGTTTGATGATCGATAAGAAGGAGATTAAGACAGGAAGGATTGATCAGATGGATCGGTCTGAGGTTGAGGCGCGTCTCATGGCGTTGCTTGAGAAGAATGACCTTGCGCCCAAGGCAGTTGAGGATGAGGCTGAGGAGGACGTTGAGGATCTCGAGGGGGAATTTGAGGATGCAGAGTGGGATGTGATTGAGGATGAGGATGACTGGGAGGATGAGGATCTCCCCAACGATCTCGAACATGAGACCGAAGGGGAGGGTTAGGTTAGATCGAGTTGATGCTGACAGAAATGCGAACATCCATGTTGTGATGCTGGTAAAATTCTGAAAGAGAATCTCGAAGCTTTAATGCTTTCTCGACCATTGCGGTTTGATCTATGTAAAAGTCTTCTTTGTATAGACTGGTTTGGCTCAAGATCAATGATGGGTGATTGACCACATAATCTTCTTCGAAAACGGTAACGACGATGTCAGCCGCTCGCATGTTGTACATTTTTTCGCATTCTTTTTTTAGATCACATTTAACAACATTGATCACTTCTTCTTGGGTGTTTATAAGATTCTTTTCTTTTTCAATTAATTTATATTGAAGAGTCTTATTTTCTTCAAGATCTTTGATCTGCTTTTTTTGTTCATCGATCACGGTTTGCTTCGTTCTGTATTTCTTTGTCATCTTATTTTCCTTTTCTTGCTTTGAGTAGTAAGGCACTTGCGGACCTTGATGGAGGTCGAAAGCATCGGCTCTTGCGAGCTTTGTCTGTCAACCTTTTCTTCGTTCTGAAACAACGGTCGAAGGTGTACGCTTTCCTTCGATGTGGAATAGAACAAAACTTTGCACCAACATGGGTGCTTGCGAACTCCACGCGACACCATGCACATGTGAAGTTGCGGGTTTTCTTTTGACGGTGGATGAAGCTGGAGTTCTTCCTGAAACCTCCTCGCCTTTCAGTTGGATTATTTTCCTCGATTTCCAGGCTCTCAATCTCGGGCGCTGCGGTGATGCTCGGCATAAACTAACTCTCCTATTCTTTGTACCAGTTGGGGGACTACGGCGTTTCCGAGGGATCTAATTCGGTCCACCCGATTGGGAAGCCCATCAACCACTCGGTCCACATCGGGCTCAGCTTCCCAGTAGGTCGATCCGAGTCTTTCGCCTTCGCACAAAGGTACGAGCGCTGGTCCATATGCGTATGGCTTTTGCTCCCGACCGGACCACAGTCTTTGTATTCGCTCGCCCTCGGAGTCGGCCACATCTTCACGGCTGTTTCCAATCCATCGCCCGACTTCTTGCTCAGACCCTTGCGATTGTAGTTTCCGTGAAGGGTGGGTGTCGGCCAGATTCTCACTTCCTTGGCGAGCGTTCTCTGGTTCGCGGTGTCCATGTTCTTCCAGTCGGAGTTCATTGGCGTAGGCCAGACTCTCAGCGGATCCTTCGAGAGACTGTCTTGGACCGCCGCTCCGATGTTCCATCCGTGTGTGCCGTTCCTGTGAGAGGGCGCTACCCCTTCGCCTCCGGTCATTCTCGTCGGAGTAGGCCACAATCCAGCATCGGTCTCTCCGGTGGTGGGCTTCGACGGCACAAGCCGGAATAACAAACGATTGGACTTCGTAACCTTCGGCTTCCAAGTCAAGGCAAACATCGTCGAGTGCCATGCTGACGAACCCAGAAACGTTTTCACCAATGACCCAAGCCGGAGCTGACTCTTTGATGACTCGTAACATTTCAGGCCAGAGGTGACGGTCATCTTCCTTTCCAAGTTGCTTGCCTGCAACGGAGAATGGTTGACAGGGGAATCCTCCGCAAACAACGTCAACTGCGTTTTTATATTCTCGTCCATCTAATTTCCTTATGTCTTCGTGAATGGTGATGTCCGGCCAGTGCTTGGCCAAAACCTGCCTACAGAATTTATCCTTCTCGCACATCGCGATGGTCTCCATCCCAGCCCACTCAAGGCCAAGAGAGAAACCACCGATGCCGGAGAAGAGGTCAAGGACTTTCATTCATCCTCCTCAAAGTGATCGTAGTCGCCTTCTGAAAAGCATGGCATGCAGATCCAGCGTGGCATAGTCTCGCCATGCGCCACCCAATCTGGGTGAGTGACGCACTTTGATTTTTCATCGCTGGTGTCCGTACCGCATATTTCACAATTGATCATAGGTAATCCTCGAAGTCTTCGTCTTCTTCTCTTGGATGAAGGCTAAAGAATCCTTGGTTAGGACAGTGCAAGGGCGCTTCGTTTACCCATTGCCATCTTTTTGATTCAACGATGTTGGGAAAGAAGATTTCCTTCGCACCTTCAGGAGACTCGGACATGTACTCGAAGAAGTCACACTCAAGGTCGATGCCTTCGTTGCGAGTGCTGAGACCGTTCATCTTGGCGAGGAGTTCGTAGTAGTCCACGCCTCCAAACTCACCATAGCCTTCGTAGTCGGGCTCATGCCACACGTTGCCCTCGTTGTCGTGCAGATAGACGGGCAATGCGCCTTCGTCTGTGTATCTGTTGGTCACGGATTCACCCGTGTCGTTTGTTAACCATGAAAACATACCCATCTTACTTCCCCTTACAGTTTGGATTGGTTTGCCAGTAGTCCGGCCAGTGACCCGCGCATACCATCTCGCGGTATTGCTTTTCCATCTCGACTTCATGCTTGTAGTCTTCGTTGGATACCCAGATGAAGATGATCGCTATGATCGCAACCATAGCGAGACCCATCAGTGATTTACGTTCTTGTTCAAACATCATGGTTGCTCCCATCCCATGGTCCCCTCAGCGATGTCAGTCTCGGGGTCAAGGTCATCTTTACGACCGATGCCGATCTTGCGAAGGATGGCCTCGGCCTCTTCGTTGTAATCTTCGTAGTCGCTCTGACTCTCGGGGGTTAGGTGATAGCTTCTGAACTTCGAATCGTATTGATACTTGAGTTCAAGGCCATCACGGTCGATCAAGATCTCAGCAAGATCGTCGATCATTTCGATAAATTCAAATACGGCTACTTCCATTGGTCTGTCACCCTTATCCAGTGGTTGAATTGCACATCTTCAGGAAGATCATTGAGCACAAGATAATCGGGTGCGTTTTGATCCTTGACGTATGCGATGGCCTCATCGGTCGGCTTCTGTTTGATCTCGTAGATCTCATTGGTTTCGATCTTGAGTAGATGGATCTTTCTTCTCATTGAAGCTTTCATTTCTTTGATCATGAGATGACGGTTCAGTGCATCCGTCACAACGATGTCAATGAGCATGTCGCTTTGACCATTGTCATACTTGCTAAGCTGACCGTAGCATTTCGGATCGTTTTCTTTGATGTCGTCTGCGGAGACTTGGCGAAGATCGGACAGCATCTGTCGGAAGCTTTCCTCTGATTGACCACTGTATGGGTAGTAGGTGTTTGAACCACCACGCCCATCGTTCTCGTACTTGCATACCCGCTTGCCATCAATGCACACAGTTGCGTCAACGCAATGCGTCTCATGACTCGCCCATGATGACCACTTGATGTTCTTGAGAGAGACCCTTGAAGGTGCGCTCATGACTCACCTCCCGATACAACTTTGATTCCTTCGTAAACGTAGTCTTGAACCTTGCGAAGCACAAGGGACACCGCCGATTGAGTGTGACCGCCGATGTTCCAATCGTGGATGCGTTCGACTTCGATGCTGTCATCACCCGTGTATGCGGGGCCGTTCTTCCAGTTGTAGATGGTTGCGACCACGCCATCAATTTCGATCGCCCATTGGACATCGGACTTACCCGTTGATGAGACATCCTCGGGCTCGCCGAACATATCAACGAGGTCATAGAATCCAATATGGATCTCGCCTTGAAGGCAGGTTAGGTTAGTGTTGACCATTGTTTTTCCTTAGTTTTGCTTTGGGTTTACGATTTTAAGGTTTGCTTGATGTGATTGTCAAGTGCTTGTTTAATTACAGCTTACGAAAAGGTGCTGATTTCTATGGATATGTTGGGGGGAATAGCGCCTCCCCCGCCCCACAGGGCCCTCTGCCCCCCGTTTGGGGGGTGAGGAAGGGGTAAGGTAAGGGGTCGGCTTGCGGCCTGCGTGCGGCCTGTGCGTGCGTCTGGTTGCGTGCGGCCTTGCGGCCTATATTTGATTGATTCGGACTTCAAAGTGAAGGTCGAGTGATAGCGTGCGGACTTGCGAGTAGCAGTGGTCATGCGTGCCGGTGATCTCTGAATCAAACCAACCGCTTTCGCGGTCGGCTCGGTCTCTCAATTCAACTTGGTACATTGGTCCTCCTAGTGTTGATGGTAGCTAATGTTGGCTACGTCTTTGTCCCAACATGCACGACAGTCTTGGCATTTATTGTCCTGTTTAGGTGCGGGGCATATGTGCGAATTAGTGGGAATGGTTCGAGCGTGAACCGTTGAAGTGTTGCGGAATCGCTTAGGCCTTGGGCCGTCAACCATCGCAGCGGACACTCGCACGATTAGATTGTCAGGCAGGTCACCGTCATATGATGCGATAATTTGCGCTTCGCGTGTTGGCAGCCAGTGCAAACAGTTGGGTGTTGCGCGTGCTACTTCTACAATCTTGGCGAAGTGCTCGAGGTTCTGAATGTCGCCGCTGTCATGCCATCGAAAAAATTTGTCTTTGTTGATCGCTCGCGCCATGCTTGGCGCCCAATCCTCGCGCGTGATCTTTTCCAGGCGCCGCGCTTGCGCTTTTTTGACTACTGGAAAACCATACATCCCTCGATCATACGCGTAGCAATTCTCACACGTTGACCCTTTGACGTTTCGCAATTGTCCGCCAACCTTGCACGCTTGCGCGGGTAGTCCGTAGGATTTGCTTGGTATCTTCGACGGATCGGATAACCCGCCTACATTCTCTCGTGCTTCTGATACTTTCATTTTAGATCCTTATATTTTGCTTTAGGTGTCTCAATTCTAGCATAAAATGCCAGGAAAAAGGTTAGTTTTTTTCAATCGGTTTTGAGCTTGCGAGCTTGCGACCTCGAGATTTTTTTATAGTGTAAGCGTGCGAGCTTGCGAGCTTGCGACCTTATTATTTTATTATTATATGATCGTTTGCAGCGGGAACCTGTTCCAGGAAGGCGCCCATAAAAAAAGGGCCCGAGGGCCCTTGTCTTTCATAGCGTTTCTTTTCTAATCAAAGTTATTTGTATTGAATCATCATATTCGGTGTGTCGTGGATCTGACTCGTCTATCATTCGCTCAGACAAATCTATAAATTTCCATTCGCTCATGCCCCATGACTTAGACCAAGTCATCCAATGGTATTGTCAGTCTGGCGCTAGTGGTTCACCATTGTGACGCTTTTCTGTCATGTCACAGGCAGAAACAAATAAGTCAGAATCCAATTCAAAGCACCCGTCATGATTCGGATTGTGATCAGTCCCGCACGAGTCATGACTGCACTCATGCGGGATTAATGATCCTATGATTATCTCTCTGATATTCATATTAACTGTGAGTGTATCCATCATCCTCGACGCCCAACCACATCCCGCACCATTGGACCATGAAAAAATTCCCTCCAATACCTGGCACGATTGACCTCCTGAATTGCCGGTATGACATGCCGTTGTCGTTCTGCATCCATTTGCGATGCAGTGCCTCTCTCTGCGCTCGATTAATTGTCATCGTTCATGATCTCCGTGATTGATCGCCGATCGAATGGCAATACGTTGTTGACGTAGAACCGCTCGATCATCTCATCAGGCCACGCGTTAATGATCGGGTTAACTGCCAGCACCATCGCTTTGATGGTTGGATACTCTTTACCTTGGAACTGATACTTCATTTGATTCTCCAATGAGGGCGCCCGTAGGCGCCCGATAGGTTAGATGAATGGATTGATGGTCAAGACCTTCTGGATCTCTGGGCTCGGTGTTCGAACTGTTAAACCCCAATCCCATCGCTGGCCTTCCCAATTGATTGACCCGATGATCTTGCCAGCATCGCGGGAGGTCACAATCAGATTTGATGGCTTGTGCTTAAACCGCGTGAATCCATTCTCATTAACACCGATCGAATTTTTGACAGCATCCGCTGGTGCTTTTTTCTCTGCCGCCAATGCTCGTTTGAGCATCTTAAGCTTGACCACGTCCGCTGATTTCTCAAGCTTGGCGATCTCTTTTACTAGTGATTTGATATTCATATTCAATCCCTTAATTGAATGAAGGCGCCCGAAGGCGCCTGATAGGTTTATAGATCGGCGAAATTGCCCTGTTCGTGTTCTGCCGCCGCGTTGATCGCATCGGTGATTGAATCGAATGAATCGAACCATTCTTTAAGAATCAATCGCTGGCCTCTGTCCATATGGCAGAACGTGCTATGCAGTTCATTCAATGCCGATCGAACCGAGAACAATCGCGAGTCAACGATTCCGATCTCTTTGAACATGTCTTTGCTGTTTCCGTATTGCATATTAATTTCCTTTAATTGCTTTGGTTTTAAATACTGTACGTCTGTCCAGTACTGGGCGATCCGTTATCGTTTCGCTTGGATCTATTATAATCACAGTCGACCCAATAAAGTCAACCGTTCTATGCAAGGTCAAGCAAAATAGCTGGACCTTTTCATGATGACCGAACGAAGTGAGAAGATGTCGACACCGTCGACATGATCAACAAAAACCAACGGGTCCCTTTCGAGTTTTTCGCGATTCGCTGGCAGGTCTCGCGTGCGAGCCCATCCCCCCCTTTTTGGGGGGGGAGCTTTTGTGTTGTAGTATAATA